>JACXTT010006008.1_pt1 | contig 17456 bp, 12 predicted proteins | sample 9270951 | NCBI WGS metagenome assembly JACXTT01 (sample SAMN15532306, study PRJNA645909) | rock metagenome | isolation source: weathered quartz diorite | place: Puerto Rico | collected 2017-06-21 | reverse complement strand
CCATGGACGCCTTCCGCGACGCCATCGGGGGGCCGAAGAACTGTAGCTACGCCTTGGACTACGGCTCGCCGGTAGGCTTCCGCCTTTTTGCGAAGCATCCGGAGCGCATCCAGGCCATCGTGTCGCAGAACGGCAATGCGTATGAGGAAGGACTGAGCCCGTTCTGGGCCGAATTCCTGGAGCCATACTGGAAAGACCGCAATGCCGGCACGGAAGAGAAAGTTCGCGGCCTGCTGCAGCTCGACGCCACGAAGTTCCAGTACACGCAAGGATTCCGGAATCCGGAAAACGTGAATCCGGATAGCTACATGTTCGACCAGACGATGCTAGATCGACCGGGCAACGCGGAAATTCAACTGGCCCTGTTCTACGACTACCAGAACAATGTCAGGCAGTATCCGCTATGGCACGAGACGCTGAGGCGCGTGCGGCCTCCGGTGCTCTGCGTGTGGGGAAAGAACGATCCCATCTTCAGCGCGGCGGGCGCGGAGGCTTTTCGCCGCGACGTGCCGAAGGCCGAGATTCATTTCGTCGATACAGGACACTTTGCGCTGGAGGAAGACCTGGACACTATTGCGAGCCACATGCTGGCCTTCCTCGAACGGAACGTTGGCTGATAACTATGTATGTCAAAGAGCTATGGCGGTACCCGGTCAAATCCCTGGCCGGCGAGCAAATCAGCGAGGCGCACATCGGATTCATGGGTACTGAAGGCGACCGGCGGATTCTGGTGCGAAGCGGGCGGGGCAAGGTACTGACTGCGCGAACACACCACCGGCTGCTGGGACTGAAGGGCACGCTCGACGCCGGCGGGCGCGCGCGGATTTCAGGTCACGCCTGGAATTCGCCGGAGGCTCTCCGGCGTGTGCGCGAGGCTTCGCTGCCGGACGCTGAGCTATTCGAATACGACGGCGCCGAGCGCTTTGACATGCTTCCACTGCTGGTCGCCACCGACGGAGCCATCGCGCACATGGGTTTCGACGGGCGGCGCTTTCGCCCGAACATCGTGGTCGGCGGGGTGGAGGGTCTCGCCGAGCGAGACTGGCCCGGACGCCGGCTTAGAATCGGAGGCGCGCTGATTCGCGCCGCACAACTTCGCGGGCGCTGCGTCATGACGACTTACGATCCGGATACTTTGGAGCAGGATGTCAACGTCCTGAAGAGCATTGTCCGCGAGCTTGACGGGACTATGGCGCTGGACTGCGCGGTGGAGTCGGAGGGGTTGGTCCGGGTGGGAGATCCGGTTGAGATCGAGGGGTGAGAGCAGCTTCCGAAGGAGCGTCCCGAGGAGTCGGGACGCGGCAGACTAAATAAAGTCTGCGCCACGAATGGCGGGCGGCCAGGAGAGCGTACACGGGGATGTATTCGAGCCAGCGGATGGGCGTGGAGCCCACCCAAACGCCGGTGATCGGGTACGTGGCGAGCGGGGCGTGGCCGAGCGGGGCGAGGCCGATCCATAGCAGAAGCGGTGTTTCCGGGTGGATCGCCAGCAGCGGCAGCAGCCAGGTGAGATACCAGGCGTGGCAGTTGGCGGACACCATCAACAGCACAGCTGAGGTCCAGAGGACGGCGCGCTCCGGCGGCCAGCGTAGGAATGTCAGGATCAGCGCAGCCGCGCCGGCGATGGCGAAGACCAACTTTTTGGCCAGGTAAAGGTCGTCCCCGGAAATCCAGAGGAGCCCGCCGAAAAGACTGTCGTTGTTGCGCCATCCGCCGGCGAATCCGCTCAGGAAACGGGCATTCTCTCGGATTTCGGGCCAAGTGGCGGAGGCAAAGGGGAGCGCCGTTGCCGCCAGCACCAGGGGGACCACCCAGAGCTGTTTCCAGCGGGCGGGGCGCGTTCCGGTCCATCCTATGAAGAGCGGGAACAGCAGCGCGGGCCAGATTTTCGCCGCGGTGGCGAGAGAGAGCGCTACGAAGGCAAGCTTGTGGCGGCTAGTGCGGGCAGCGAGCAGAGCGGCGAGAATAAGGAAGACGGCGATGGCGTCATTGTGTCCGGTGGCCGAGAATTCAACGGCCGCCAGAGGCGCCCAGGCGTAGATCAGCACGCGCGCGACGGGCAGGCCGTGGGCCCGCAACAGGGCGGCCAGCATTCCGATGGAACCCAGGTCGAACAGCGCCCCTGGCAGCTTGAGCCAGAAGGCCTGGCGCCACTGGTCGGACTCGAAGCGGGAAACGGCCTGGTAGACTCCGCGCTGGAGGAGTTCGATCAGGGGTCCGTAGACAGCGCGGAAGTCGTGGCCGGGAATGCGGGGATAGGTGGAGTCGCGGAAGGGCGCGGCGGCCGGCTCGGCGGGGCGCAGGAGGTAGGGATTGACGCCGGAAGCGTAGACTTTCCCTTCCCAGCGGTAGCGGAAAACGTCGTCGGACAGGCCGGGATAAAGCGGCCACAAGGTGAGGCGGAAAACAACCGCCGCAGCGAGAATAAAGTACGTCAGCCGGGGGGAGTCCTGCCGAATCTGCAAAACCAGGTAACAGGAAATGAGATATACTACACTCGATAGTAACAGCAGGCCGATGGTTTCCACGGAACGGACCCTCAGGTCGGCTAACCCCAGGATCGCCAGGAAGATCGCTTCAAGGGCCGAAGCGACCGCGATCCAGATCCATCCGGGGTGAGGCATCGGCGCTCGCTGTAATCCGTGGTTCCTATGGTAACAGCTTCGCTGCCTGCGGCTTTTTTGGCCGTTTCTCAACTCGACAAGCTCCAGCGGGTGTTGTTCGACAGCCCGTTCGCGGGCATCCACCAGTTGAGCTGGTTCGACTGGGCTATCCTTGTACCCTACTTCAGCGTTCTGGCTATCCTCTCGGTCTACGGCATCCACCGCTACGACACCATCCACACTTATTTCAAGCACCGCAAGAAGGCGCTGGCGATGCAGGGGCCGCAGAGGCGCTTCGAGCAACTGCCGCCGGTAACGATCCAACTTCCGTTGTACAACGAGCGTTACGTGGTGGAGCGGCTGGTGGAAGAAGTGGTGAAGATGGAGTACCCGAAGGAGCTGTTGCAGATCCAGGTGCTGGACGACTCGACCGACGACACACACACGTTTGCCGAGGCGCTGTGCGAACGCTACAGGACGCTGGGCTATCCGATCGAGTATCACCACCGGTCGAACCGGCACGGTTTCAAGGCCGGCGCCTTGCAGGAAGGGCTCAAGACCGCCACGGGCGAATTTGTCGCGGTGTTCGACGCCGACTTCATTCCTCCCGCCGATTTCCTGATGCGCACCGTCCATCAGTTCTCCGATCCCACGGTGGGGGTGGTTCAGACGCGTTGGACGTACCTGAACCGCGATTACAACTTCCTCACCGAAGTGGAGGCGGTGCTGCTGGACGGGCATTTCGTCCTGGAGCACGGGGCGCGGTCGGCGGCGGGGTACTTCTTCAACTTCAACGGCACGGCCGGCATCCTGCGGCGGAAGATGATCGAGGACGCGGGCGGCTGGCAGCACGACACGCTGACCGAGGATTCCGACCTCAGCTACCGTGCCCAGGTGAAAGGCTGGCGCTTCGTTTATATCCCCGGCGTGGAGTGCCCGTCGGAGCTGCCGGTGGAGATGCACGGCTTCCAGGTGCAGCAATCGCGCTGGGCGAAGGGGTTGACGCAGTGCGCGAAGAAGCTGCTGCCGATGCTGCTGAAGGCCGATCTTTCGAAGCGGGTGAAGTTCGAGGCGTTCATGCACCTGACGCCAAATATTTCGTATCCGCTGATGGTGGTGGTGTCGGCGCTGATGCTGCCGGTGATGATCGTGCGGTTCTACATGGGCTGGTTCCAGATGGTGTTCCTGGACCTGCCGCTGATCGCGGCGTCGTTCTGGTCGATTTCGGCGTTCTACGTGGTGGCGCAACGCGAGCTGTACCCGAAGACCTGGAAGCGGACGTTTATGCTGCTGCCAATGCTGATGGCGGTGGGCGTCGGACTGACCGTCATCAATACGCGGGCGGTGCTGGAGGCGCTGTTCGGCGTGGAGACGGCTTTCGTGCGGACGCCTAAGTTTGCCATCGGAGGCGCGAGGATGAGGCTCGAGAACAAGAAGTATCGCGCGCGGAGCGGCTGGCTGCCCTATGCGGAGCTGGCTGTCGGCACGTACTTCGTGTTCATGGTGGCGTACGCGATTGAGACGTACAACTACCTGACGGTGCCGTTCCTGCTGCTGTTCGTCGGCGGTTATTACTGGGCGGGTCTGGCGACGCTCTACCAGGAGTATCAGGGCCGGCTGCGGTGGATGGAGCAGCGGCGGCTGGAGATGGCTGGCGCGCGGTAGCGGCGCGGGCAGTTCATCTCTGCGAGCAGCAGGTACTTGCGCTGGCGACTACCTTGCCGTGGAGAGCTTGACAATCCTGACCACCGGGCACGGACGACCGACATAGCGAACGCGTAGGGCGTGCGACGGATGCGGACCCGGCGCTCCGCTCGCCCAAGCGCCCTCCGTTCCTCACCTCAAAGTAAAGTCGGCGTTGTGAGTTGTGCCGTCGTCGAGTTGCAGCAGGAACCGGCGGCAACTTCCTCCCCAAGTCTTGTCCGTCTTCCAGCTAAAGATGTACTGGTTCGAGGTCGTGTCGTAGTGGAGGCCGGAAGCGCCGCTGGTGTCAGCCGGCAGCGGGGCGCTGGTGGCTCCGCCTCCACACGGCAAATTCGCCGAGGTGATGGAGGAAACCGCACTGAGGGTCGAAATGAAGGCGCCGCTGGAGTTGGTGAGCTGCCATTTCATCGGCACACTCTGGCCGGCGTTCACCAGGTTGTAGATGCCCATGCTGACAGGAGAGAAGAAACCGGCGAAGCCGTAATGAACGGAATAGGTGACGTTGGCTGGGGCAGCCGTGTTGCCGGCGTTGTCTTTGCCGCCGGAGCAGGTTGCCGTGAACGCGCCGACTCCGTTGGCGGTTCCCCCGGTGACGGCGAGGGTGGCGTTGACGGCGACGCCGGAGAGTCCGTCGGTGGTGGTGCAGCCTGCTGCCGGAACAGCGCCGAGCGTGTAAGTAGCGCCGTTCGCCACGCCGGTGACAGCCACGGTGGGCGGAGTTTTGTCGATCTTCGGAGTAACCGAGACGGTCGTGGAGAGGCTTGCGCCGTTGGTGGCGGAGCAGGTGACGGTGGTTCCTGGGGTATCGGCGATCAGGTTGGTTGTGCCGCAGCCCGTGGAAGAGGAGATGCCGGACTCGAAGTCGGAGGCGGTCCAGGACACGTCCACATTGCTGACGTACCAGTTGTTTGAGCCGAGCGTGCCAGTTACGGCCGGGGTGATCACGGGCGGCGTGATGTCGACCGGCGCGCCGTTGGCGTTGCTCAACACCCAGGTATCGTTGTAACCAACACCCAAGAGGTCGCTTACTCCTCCAAAAATGATCATACGGTTGGTCGCGGGGTCGTAGACCGTCGCGGCCTTGACCCTGGCCGGTGGAGGAGTGCCGGAAGGAGTGAGCTGGGTCCAGGCCGAGGTCCCCCCTAATCCATTAGCGTCTGATAGCACCCAGACATCATTGAATTCCATCAGGACGTTGTTCACATACCCGGCGCCGCCGAAAAGAATCATGCGATTGGACGCCACATCGTATACGGCCGCATGGCTATCCCTTATTGCGGGCGGCGTTCCAGAAACGGCCAGCGGTGTCCAGGTTGGAGTTCCCCCCAAACCATTGGCGCTCGAAAGAACCCAGGTTATGTTGTCGACAGAACCGGCCGGGCCTGCGCCAAAGAAAATCATCCGGTTCGACCCAGGATCATAGACAGCCGAGTCATAACCTCTCGGTCCGGGCGACGTGCCGCTGGGCGATAACTGTGTCCAGGTTGGGGTTCCGCCCAAACCGTTGGCATTGGACAAAACCCAAACGTCACTGAAGAAACCGCTAGAACAATTGTTGCCCCCGAATATGATCATGCTGTTCGAGATGGGATCGTAGACCGCCGTGTGGACAAGTCTCGGAGCCGGCGGTCCGCCAGTCGGGCTAAGTTGCGTCCACGTTGGCGTGCCGCCCACACTGTTCGCATTGCTCAAAACCCAAACATCGTTCGCGCAAGGCGAGGAGGAGCCGAGGCCGCCACCGAAGATGATCATTCGCGCGTTGGCCGAATCGTATACCGCCGTGTGACGATTTCGAGGAGCGGGAGGACCCCCTGTGGTCGCGACCAGCATCCATTGCGGATTTGCGCCAAGCGTCAGCGACCAGACATCGTTGAGATTGGCTCCGTATGAGCCGCCAAAGTGAATCAGCTGATTCGTCGCCGGATCGAAGACAGAAGCGGAGCGCGTCTCACGAGCTGAGGGTGGGCCTCCTGTCGGCGCAAGCTGATTCCAGGATTGTGCAAGGCAAGGCGGGTTCAACCATGCGATGGTTACTACAGCCAGGAGACCCGTCGGGATAGAAATGTGAACGGTCGGCTTCATCGGATTTTAACTCCCTTTTTGAAAAGTACGCAATTAGACAGGGCGAAGCCTGATTGAGAGTTTGAATCACACGGCTCGGTAAGTCCGCGCCCGAAGAGAAAGAACCGCCGGAAATGGGAAATTCCACACAGTGAACGCAATATTTGCCGGGCGTGCGATTCGCCGAACAGCAAAACGCCGGCAGCCGCTGCGGTCATCAAAAAGGTGACTCATGATGTGGGTGCGCTCCTCTTCTGCGGACGGGGAAGTAACCGCCGGGAACGCGAATTTCCACGCTGGGCGCCCACATCGGTACTCACGGTACCTGTTGACGTGTGCTGACACGAGCGCTTCGGTTATACTACGGCCGTTGTGGAAACCCGCCTTCGCGGCGGTTCTTCCTATGAAGGACAATCTGAGCGGCCTATCCGACGAGGACCTGATTGCCGGGTTCGCGCGCGAGAGAGAGAACCGCTTTCTCACCGAGGTCGTGCGGCGCTTTCAGGGAAGGGTGTACGCCGGAGCGTACGCCGTGCTGCGGAATCGGGGACTGGCCGAGGAAGTCGCTCAGGAAGCCTTCTTGCGTGTTCTGATGAACGCCGGAAGATTTCGAGGGGGAAGTTTCGCCGCCTGGTTGTATCGCGTGACGAAGAACCTGGCGCTGAACGCGCTGGAGCGGCAGCGGGAACAGCCACTTGACGCAACCGAGGCCGGAGCCGAAAGCGCCGTCGCGCCGGAAGGAGCCAGCCCGCTGGTGGCCGGTGAAGTCCGGGCGATTCTGGAGCAGCTCGATCGCCGGCAAAGGATCTGTTTGAATCTCTTCTATATGGAAGGGCTGCGGTACAAGGAGATTGCCGCCAGAACCGGCTATTCGGAAGGCGCGGTGAAGTCGTACGTGCAGAACGGACGGAAACGATTTCTCAAGCTATGGCAGAATGCGCAAAAAGCGGCGAAGGCTGGAACGTCATGATGCGGGAAGAGCATCGACCCGACGACAGCCTGGACCAGGCACTGCGAAGGAGCTTTCGGGACCTCGAAGCGACGCGCGGTACGTGCCCAGCGGCGCTGCAGCTGGTGAAGTATCAAGCCGGCGAGTTGAGGCCGGAGGAGGCTGCGGTGGTCCAGCGTCACGTCCTGCTATGCGGCGGTTGTGAACTCTACATCGAACGGCTGGAGGAGTTTGACGACGTCGCGATCCCCGCTGCGGAAACCGGGCAGCTGCGCCGGGACGTGCGGAGAGCGCTGCAAGGTAGCCGGTTTGGTTCGTTCTGGAGGCCGGCGCTAGGGTACGTCGTGGCGTTGCTGCTGGCGTATCCGGCGTACCGCTGGCTGTTTCCCGCGGCGACTCCAACCGCGCGGCCAGAGGTGAGCCGCAAGATCCAGCCCGTGGTGGGGGCGGTCCGGGCGTTTGAGTTGGCGGAGACTCGGGCGGCGGGCGAGCCTGCAAGAATCGAGCTTGAGCATGGGGAAGAGCGGTTCTCCTTGTCGTTCTTCGTGCCGGGAAGAAAGGGTGGGCGATACTCGGCGGAGATTCGGGATTCGGCGGGGGCAAAGGTCGGAGGGGCGCCGTTTGTGGCCGCTAGCAGCGTGGGAGTATCCACTCTTTTATGCGAAACGCCGGCCTTTCAGACTGGGCGGTACAGATTAACAGTAACGGAGAGCGATCCAGCTAGCGGCTCGGCGGGGCGGCAGTTCGATTACAGTTTTGACTTGCGGCTGCCTGCACGGTAAAAAACCGATGCGGATTTTGCTGTTTTTTATTTTCGGCGGCGGCGGGGCGTTATCTGAAGAAAGCGTGTTGGGCGAGTATACCCGTGCGTGGCGGTTGATCGCGCAGGACAAACCTGCCGAAGCGATTCCGATTCTCGAGGGCGTCATCTCGCGGGACCCCTCCTTTCATCGGGCGATCCGCCTGCTTGTGGACGCATATTCGGCAAAGAGAGACCTTGCCGGCGTCGAGCGGTACTTCGAATCGCTGCGCAGGAGGGGGCCCCCTGCAGGCGCCTTCGCCCTTTACGGTATCGCCAGAGTGCGATCCTTTGAGGCGTCGGGGAGGGCATGGAACGGGTACCTTCATTGCATCCAGGCCCTCCCGCGCTGGCCGGCCTGCTATGCGGATCTGGCATGGGCGGGCCAGGACGAGGCGGCTCAGCTAAAGGCACTGATTGGCTCCGACCCAGGGAATGCCGCTGCGCATTTCGGACTCGCCGGCTACTTGTCCACTAGCCTGCACAAGCCTTCCGAGGCGCTGCCGGAATTTTTGAAGGCTTTGGAACTTCTCGCCGATCGGGCAAGGGATGACCGCGAACTGGAAGTAATGACACGGATGGGTCTGGCAGGCGCCTACAACCACTTGGGAGATCGGGCACGCCGAGTGGAGGAGTTGGAAAGATTGTCCCTTTTGGTTCCCGCCGAGGACGAGGAACGCCGGATTTGGCTGATGCAGAATCTGGCCGGAGTCTGGCGGGACATGCGAGACTACCCCCGCGCGCTTCGCTATGCCGAGAGCCACCTGGAGCTTGCCCGGAGAACCGGCCGCCTTGGCGAGCTCGCAATCGGCCTGGTGATCGTTGGCGAAATGTTGACCGAACAAGGGCGTCACCAGGAAGCCGCGGAGTATTTCAAGCAAGCAGTTCCGATCTCCGGGCCGAATTCGTACTCAAGGCACACGCCGCTTTGGCGCCTCGCCGAGGGGGCCATGCATCTCGGAGATTTCGCGGCCGCGCTCCGCGATTTCGAGAGCGCCCGCCAGGTGAGCGAGGAGGAAGGCAACGAAACCAACGTTGCCTTTTCCCTGCGATACCTTGGCAATGTTCACTTCCTGCGCGGGGATTACGCTCGCGCGCTCGATTGCCAGATGCGCTCCGTCGAGATTTTTCGGACTACGCGCCAAGCCGACCGTTCCTGGCAGGCCGGCGCGGGCATCGGGATCATCGGTTCGATCTACGAGAAGCTCGGCGACTTTTCGAAAGCGCGTGAGCATTACGCGCTCTCGCTGCGGAACGCGCGCCGCTTCGAGGACCCTCAGGGACAGCAGCGCAACCTGCTCAACCTGGGCGCGCTTCAAGCGGAGATGGGCGAATATGGACCGGCGGAGCGACGCCTGGAAGAGGCACAGGGGCTCACCAGCCGTAGCGGACTCCGGCCCAACGAAATCCAGATTCTAATCGCTCTGGGTATGCTACAGACGCGGTCGCGCGAATTCGCGACCGCAGTCCAGCGCCTCGAAGAAGCACTGAACCTGGCTCGCGAAATCCAAATCAAAGCCCTCGAAGCACGCGCCCTCAACGCCCTTGGCGAATGCCACCTCGCGCGCGGCGCTCTTGACGACGCGGAGAGCGCCTGGCGCGCCGCCCTCGCCCTCGCCGAGCCGCCGGAAATGCGCGAGATGATCTGGCCGGCTTACTCCGGCCTCGGCGAAATCGCGCGGCGCAGAGGGCGCTTGGCCGCCGCCACGCTCGACCTGCGAAAGGCCGTAGAGACGATCGAATCCATTCGCGCCGAAGCTGGCGCTCCGGAGGAGAAAGTCAACTTCCTGGCAGGCAAGCTCGATGCCTACCAGCGCCTGATCGACGTACTGACGCTCCAGAAGAACCACCGCGAGGCTTTCGAGGTCGCCGAGCAGGCCCGGGCCCGCGCGTTCCTGGAGACCCTGGCGGAAGCCCGGGCCAGCGTGACCGCCGCGCGCCCGCTGAACGTCGCGGCAATCCAAGCGGAGCTGGCGCGGCGCGGGAAGGCGCTGCTGGAATATTCGTTGGGAGACTGCGAGTCGCATGCCTGGCTGGTGACGGGACATTCGATCGCCGCGGCGCGGCTGCCCGGGCGGGCGGAGATAGAGCGGCGCGTGCGGGCCTTCCGGAAGGTGACGGCGGTGCGCCCGCGGACCGACGCCGCCTACGGAGACTATGAAGCGATGGCAGGGCAGCTTTACGCGATGCTGCTGCGGCCGTTCGAGAACCGGCTGAGCCTCAGCGGCGGGCTAACCATTGTGCCGGACGGCATCCTGCACTATCTGCCTTTTGAGGCGCTGCCGGCCGGAGAGCATCGCACCATCGCCTACGCTCCTTCGGCCACCGTGATGGTGGAACTAGGACGCACGGCGGGCGGGCCGAAGCGCAAGGAACTGGTCGCCTACGGAGATCCGCGGTTCCGCGGCGCTGAAAACGCTCCGGCGGGGCAGGAGCGCGCGGGCGACCTGGTTCGGGCCGCTTATGAGAAGCAAGGCCTGCGCTTCAGCCCGCTGCCGAACACGCGGCGCGAAGTGGAGGGGATTGCCGGGTTCTTTCCCGCTCCGCTGGCCAAGGTCTACCTGGGGGCGAACGCCACCAAGGCCGCCGTGGAGCGCGAGGATCTCGCCGGTTACAAGCGCATCCATTTCGCCACCCATGCCTTCGTGGACGAGCGTGCGCCGCTCAGAAGCGGCCTCGCCCTGACCCCGCGGCCCGGTGGGGACGACGACGGCATCCTCCGCATGAACGAGATCCTCGGGCTAAAGCTGAATGCCGACGTGGTGGTCCTGTCGGCCTGCCAGACCGGGCTGGGCAAGCTGGTGAAAGGAGAGGGAATGGTGGGCCTGACTCGGGCCTTCCTGCACGCCGGGGCATCGCGGCTGGTGGTGAGCCTGTGGGAGGTCAACGACGTGGCCACAGCCGAGTTCATGAAGGTCTTCTACGGAAAGATGAAGGCCGGGCTCTCCCCAGCGGCGGCCTTGCGCGAGGCAAAGCGGGCCATGCGGGCATCGGACGTCCCCGCATACCGCCATCCTTACTTCTGGGCGCCGTTCGTGCTGGTCGGGGCGCCCTAGTCCCAGCCGCGTTCCGGGGTGTCAGACGGGGGCCCTACGACGCTGGCGAGGTTGTGGCACTACTACTCGACATAAGCCCCGATGTATCAGGTATTTCAGCTAAGGTTCTAAGGTCTACACGCGGCAGATTGGACATCGCTGAGAATGCTATGATTTAGTGGCTCGAAGAGGAGTGCGCGATGGAGTACCGACATCAACAACTGCGACAGGAACTGTCCAAACTGAACAAGACTTTTGCCGATTTGGGGGCAACTCTGACCGGGGCGGCCAAGGAGATCACGTCTGCCGGGATCGCGCCGGGAGACAAGCTGGTGGAACAGATCACCTCCACCCGCAAGAGCTTCGAGGCGGTACGGGGAAGCGTGCACGGGCTGGCGGTCGAGCTGCTCATTAAGCCCTTGCCCAAGCCGGATGAACTCAGCACGATCGCGGGGATCGACGCTCTGCTGGGCCAGGCGGCTAACGCCGAGGAAAACCGGAGTTTGATCCTGGACGAACGCGCGCAGGCCCTGGCCACCCTGGCCCGTGTCCTATCGATTGTTCACCGGGAACAGGGCGACTTCAAGCCGCTGGTGGACTGCCTGGCGGCGGCGAAAGGGCTCTCGGATGCCATCGCCAACACTCCGTGGCCGAACCGCCACACCGAAGCCGAGAACCTGGTGGCCGACCGGCATCCGTTGACCGCCCTGCTGTCGCTGGTGGTGAATCGCGACATACTGGACGATGACAAGTGGATTCAACTAGACGAGACGGTCACCGTGACGTACGGCAAGGCACTTTCCGTGGCCGCGTCCCGTAATAAGCTGACGATGAGCGACGGCCGCAAGCCTGCGACCGCCCCTGAGGCGGCGGCAAAGCCGGCCAAGGCGGCCGAGGCCCCTAAGGCGGGGCCGGCTGCGAACGCCAGTCCGGCCCCTGCTCCGGCCCCTGCTGCCGCTCCGGCAGCTTCCGCTCCGGCTCCTGTCGCGGCGGCTGTGGCTCCGCCGACACCGGTGATGACCACCCCGGCAGTACCACTTCCGCCCCCCGCGCCCACAGCATCCGCTGCCGCTCCAGTCCTGGCCCCGGCGGCGGCCGTTTCAACTCCAGTAGCCGCCGCTTCGGTGGCGCCTGTACCCCCAGCTCCGGTTCCGGCACCAGTTCTGGTTCCGGCCGCGGCTCCGGCTCCACAAGCCGCTCCGGCGGCCGTGGCCGTGGCCGAGGCCGAGGCCCCCAAAGCCGAAATCCCCAAGCCCGAGTCTGTCAGAGCCGCAGTGGCCGAGAAAAAGCAGCTGGCGGTTCCAGCCTCCGCTCCTCCGGTTGCCGCGGCCGCCGTCCAGGCCACTCCCGCCGTGGAAGCCAAGCCGAACTCCCACATTGCCCCGGCCGTTCCGGTGGAGGACAAACGCAAGGAACCGCGCGTTGTCGCACCGGCGCAGATGCCCAAGCCGGTGGAGTCTAAAGTGGAAGAAAAGCAAGAGGAGCGCGACGACGTGAAGCCTGTTCCCGCCGGCGCGGGCGCGGCATCGGGCGCAGCTGCCAACTCCGGAGACCGCCCACAACGCTGGGGCTTCTGGCGCGGCAACCGGTAACGGACTCTCGCCTGCCTTTTTCAGGTTGCACGGGCCGCTTGCATTGCCACCGCCGCAATAGTACACTCACAGTTTCGTAACGAGAGAAGTTTGTACTCGGGGGATCATTCCACTGTTCCGGGCCCCGGAAGGTCAGGAAGCGGGTTTTCAAGTGAATGAGAGCCGGGCCACCCGTACTCCGCGGATACGGGATGGACGGCTGGATTCCAGGCACTGAAGGACGAGCTGAAGGATGATCACTCCAAAAAGCAACCGAGCGGGTTTGTGGACAGTCGCGGTAGGTTGCCTGTGCGTGGCGTTGGCAGGCTGCCCGGCCGCGACCAAACCGTCTTCCTTCCAAATGAAATTCGTGCCTCCGGTTCCCGCTCCGCCACCGAGCGACGAGGCGGTGGAGCCCCCCCCGTCGGTTCCCGACAACATCTTCCTGGCCGCCAACAGCCCGCACATCCTGCTTGAAGAGCCACGTGTACCCCCCCGCCCCACCTCCTCCGACCTGCTGATGGTGAAAGCCGAGGACGCTTTCCAGACCGGCCGCAGATTTTACAACGCAGGGAAAAAAGAGGCGGCCCGGCAGCAGTTCGACCGGGGTGTGGACCTGATGTTTGAAGCCGGCACTAATCCCTCGAACCGCGCCTCCTTTGAACGGCGTTTCGACGAGATCGTGAGCGCGGTTCACCGCATGGACATGGCCGGCCTGGACGCCGGGGCGCCGGTCGAGGACCCCCAGTTCGAGAAATCTCCGCTCGAAGACATTCTCGAGATGACCTTCCCGGTGGATCCGAAGCTGAAGCGGAAGGTGAAGGAGGAAGTCCACCTCACCCAGTCGCAACTGCCCCTGACGGTGAACGATTCGGTGCTGGGCTTCATCCACTATTTCTCCGGACGCGGGCACGGCACGATGATCGCGGGGCTGCGGCGCGCGGGACGGTACCGCCCAATGATCCAGCGGATTCTCGCTGAGGAAGGCGTGCCGCAGGAACTGATCCACCTGGCGCAGGCCGAGTCGGGCTTTTTCCCCAGGGCCGTCTCGCGGATGAAGGCGACCGGGATGTGGCAATTTGTGGCGTTTCGCGGCGAAGAGTACGGACTGAAGCGAACCCAGCATTCCGACGACCGGCTGGATCCGGAGAGAGCCACTCGCGCGGCGGCGCGCCACTTGCGCGACCTGTACCGGCGCTATGGCGATTGGTATTTGGCCATCGCGGCTTACAACTGCGGTCCGGGCAACGTGGACCGCGCGATCGAACGCACGGGATACGACGATTTCTGGGAACTTCGGGCCCGGCGGACGCTGCCGCTCGAAACCACCAATTACGTTCCCATCATCCTGGCCATGACTATCATGGCGAAGAATGCCAAGGAATACGATCTGGACCAGGTGCAGCCGGACGATCCGCTGGAATACGACGCGATCAAGACGACCGCGCCGACCAGCCTTGGATTGGTCGCGGACCTGGCCGAGGTTCCGGTGTCGCAACTGCACGAGTTGAACCCGGCGCTGCTCACCGGAATCGCCCCGGAGAGCTATTCCCTTCGGGTGCCGAAGTCGGCGGGAGCCTCGATCAGTGCGCTGCTGCAGACCGTTCCGCGGGAACTGCTCAGTGACTGGCGAATGCGCCGCGTGGAATCCGGCGATACGCTGGCCGTGCTAAGCCGCAAATTCGGAACTACGGCGCAGGCGCTGGCAAAAGCCAATCGCCTGGAAGCGGAAAGCCTGGCCGAGGGAGACCGCGTGCTGGTGCCGCAACCATACCGAGTGGGGCAGCCTGTGCGGAACAAGCCCGCTCAGACGGCGCGGCACGCGAGTTCGGCGAGGACGCGCCGACCGGCATTAGCCTCTGCCGCGAGCAAGCGGACTCCGGCCAAGCGGTCGGCCCAGACGGCCATGGCCCGCACCGGGCGCAGCTAGCTGGACGGGCGTTCCCGCCTGGCCAAGTAAACTTTCAGCCCGCCGAAGACGTGGTTTTTCAGTGGAGTGTCCCGCCCGGATGGGGAGCGGCTCGTTTTCGCTCACATGCCGCGTTTGCGTTTGAAAACTTTGTGTCCGCACTTGCCTCGGAAAAAAAAAAGGGTATTCTATGTGTGAACGTTGTGACGCAACCGTGGAGGCACAATCGAAATGCTGAATGATCCGAAGTTGAGCCTGCAAGAAGACGAAGAGCTGGACGACTATCGAGATTTCGACGAGGAGCAGGGCGACGCCGGCGTGAAGCTGGACGACTACGGGATGGAGGACGAGGAAGAGGACGCCGCGGCGGTAATGCCGGCGGCGGTCCCCGTGGCCGCTGTGCCGGCCGTTGCGCCCGCCGCGCCAGCCGCCGCCGAACCCGCCCCGGCGAAGAAGCCGGTGGCGAAAGCCGCGGCCAGGAAAGCCGCTCCCAAGACTGCCGCCATGCCCGCCGCCCCTAGTCCGGTTGCCCCGAAGCCAGTTGCCAAAAAGCCCGTGGCCACAGAGCCGGCGGCCAAGAAGGTTGCATCCAAGCCTGTGGCTAAAAAACCGGCGGCCAAAGCCGCCGCGAAAAAATCCACGAAGCCGGCCGTAAAGAAGTCCGCACCGAAGAAGACCGAAAAGAAATCAGCACCGAAGAAAACGGCAAAGAAATCCGCGCCTAAGAAGGCGGTCAAGAAGACGGCTCCAAAAAAGGCCGCCAAGAAAGCTTCCGTCAAGAAGAAGGGCAAGAAGTAACCGCGGGCCGCAGCGCGACCAAAGGCCGGACGGGGCGAACCGAGCGTTCGCCCCGTTTTATTTTTAAGGCTTGGCCAGCACGCCCCGGCAGCGTTCGAACAGCTGAAGAAGCGAGTCGGCGTATTCCTCGGCGGTCCGCGACGGCTTACCCTGAAAACCGGGCGCGCCGACGCCTTTTCCGTAGCCGGTGGTGACGGCGATGAACTTCATCAGATCGAGAGCGACTTCGTCCTGACTGCGCGCCGGTATCCCGGCTTTCAGTAGTTCCTCCTGCATGTGGCTGTTCTCCTCGAAAAGAATGTGCTAAAACTCTAGGTTACTTCCCGCATCCATGCCGATCAAGGCGCGCCGGCTGATCCGGAAAATGCGCGGGGGCGCGCAATCCCACCTGATCGAGGCCGAAGACGGACATTTCTACGTCGTCAAGTTCAGAGACAATCCGCAGCACCGGCGGATTCTGGTCAACGAACTGATCTCGCACGTGCTGCTGCGCTACTTGCAGGTAGCGGTCCCGGACTGGGCGCTGGTGGAGGTCACGGCGGAATTTCTGAGCGAAAACCCTCAGACCGGAATCGAGCTTGGGACACGCCGCATTCCGGCCTCTACCGGCGTGCACTTCGGATCGAAGTACCCTGGCGACCCGGCGCGGCTCGCGGTGTACGATTTTCTGCCCGACGTCCTGCTGCGAGAAGCAGGGAACCTTTCGGATTTTCTGGGAGCGCTGGTGTTCGACAAATGGGTGGCCAACGCCGATTCGCGGCAGGCGGTGTTTTTCCGCGCGCGCCTGCGGGAATGGACCGCCGGCGGCGTGCGGCCGCATCCCCAGCGTCTGGGGTTCGTGGCGCTGATGATCGATCACGGGTTCACATTCAACGGACCGCACTGGGAGTTTCCGGACTCTCCCGTGCAGGGGCTATACCTTCGCAAGCTGGTTTACGAAGGGGTACGGTCTCTGGACGATTTTCAGCCCTGGCTGGAGCAAGTGACGCATTTTCCGGAGGAGGTGGTGGATGACGCCTGGAAACAGATTCCTCCGGAGTGGCTGGATGGCGACGAGGACCTGCTGGAAAAGACGCTGGAGCGCTTAATGCGGCGGCGGCAGAGGGTGGAAGACCTGGTCAGCGACTGCCGGAAAGGGAAGGCAGACCCGTTTCCGCGCTGGCGGTGACGGCCGCGGAGAGCCGACGCGCGTTGGCGGGCGCGAACAGGATGCCGTTCCGGTAGTGGCCGTAGGAGAGCCACAGGTTAGGGGCGCCGGGCGCGCGGCCCACCACGGGATGAGGGGCGCCCGGCCGGAAGCCAATCCATACCTCCGGCGGGCCAGAGCCGGCGAGACACGGCAAGAGCCTGGTGGCGCGCCGGGCGATGCCGGCGGCGGCTTCCGGGTCCGGATTGCGGTCGAATCCGACCTCTTCCGACGTGGTGCCGGCGACCAGAAACCCGCTGGAGCGTTGCAGCAGGTAGGTAAGGTGGTGGCGCAGAATGGGCCGCAGCAAGCCCGGCGGAAGGCGGTAGCCCAGCAGGTGGCCCCGCACCGGATAAGCGGGCGGCAAATCGCAAGGCGCCCCGTCGACGGTCAGCGGAATGGACGAGCTCCAGGCTCCGGCAGCCAGCACGGCAACCTGGGCGGTGAATCGGCCGCTCGCCGTGAGTACCTCGGCCGAGGCTCCACGGATCTGGATGGAGCGGACGGTTTCACCCTCCCGGAGTTCCACTCCTCGCGCCCGGCAAGCGGCGATGAGGGCGGCGACGACATTGCGCGGGCAGACCACGGCGTCGTCGGGATAGTAGAGCGCGCCCACACCCATGGAGGCGAGCGGGGCCAGCTTGTCGCGGGCAGGCTCATCGAGGGGCTGGGACGGAATTCCGACGCGTCTTTGCTTTTCAGCACGGGCCGCAAGCTCAGTCCACTCGTCGAACGTGGCGGCGACTTCAATCGCGCCGTTGCGCTGAAAATCGATGGCGCGGCCAGTCTCCGATTGCAACTCCTCCACGAAGGCGGGATAGGCGCGAAGGCTCTCCAGCGC
>JACXTT010006007.1_pt1 | contig 17457 bp, 16 predicted proteins | sample 9270951 | NCBI WGS metagenome assembly JACXTT01 (sample SAMN15532306, study PRJNA645909) | rock metagenome | isolation source: weathered quartz diorite | place: Puerto Rico | collected 2017-06-21 | reverse complement strand
GCCGGCGAGATGTCCGTGAGCCGCGCGTGCAGCGTGGCGTCCTCGGGGATCGGACAGAGCGCGATCGCCGCGTTGACGAGCAGACCGGGAAGGGTGACCGAGAAGTCGTCGCCGCCGGGACGCGTCTCGTGAACGGCGATGCGGACGCTTCCCGCCTCGTGCCAGGCGTAAGCGGCCGCTCCCGCCGTTCCGAAGACGAGGACGGCCAAGCCCACGATGATGGCGAGCGAGAGCCGCTCCGCGGGCTTCATGGCCGGTCCTCGCGCGCGGGCGCCGCCCCGTCGTCGATCCAGATCTTGACGTGGCTGTCCTCGTCGTCGACCGTCAGGAGGTCGCCCATCGGAGCCTTCGCGAGAGCGCCGCTGACGGCGTCGAGGTCGATGGCGTTGCCGCCGGACAGGATCGCATCGACCAGCGGCAGCGGCGCCTTGATCCGAACGCGGCTCCGGTCGCCCCGGTCGTCCACGCTCACGTTCAAGATCCCACCACTCTTCGAGATCTTCACGTCGGAATCCCGGTCGTGCACCGTCACGTATTCGCCGTCCTTGGAGGCCTTGACGGCGTTCCAGTAGCGCCGCACGTCGTCGACGTCGACGTGCCCGCCGTCGATCTGGATCGAGCCGTCGCCATGCTTGTTCTTCAACACCGGCAGCAGGCTCGAGACGAGCCCGAGCGGAACCTGGATGTCCACCCGGCCCTTGTCGCCGGCGTCGTCGACCCGGATGTGGATCCAGCGATCGTCCGACGCGAAGACGCGTCCGGCGCCGGTCGCCATTCCCGCGACCACGACAGCTCCGAGAATCTTGTTCATCGCGTCCCTCCGCATGTGAGAACGCGCGGGAGGGGACCACGGTTACCCGGTTTCCGGTCGGCCGGGCGGCTTTCGGCTCCGAACGGCCGATTCCGCGGGGTCAGCGGCGGCCGATCGGCCGGCTGGAGGTCACGCCTCGGGAGGGCAGCCCTTGATCGCGAACTCGTCGAGGGCGACGGGAACCTCGACGACCGTCCTCGCGGCCGAGGGGTCGCACGTCCCACCGTCACACTCGAACGTATAAGCATTCCAACCTTCGCGCGGCGCGTAGGAGGCGAGGGTCATGAAGTTCATGCACTGCCCGCAGCGGACCGAAATATCGCGAATATTGATCACCCGGGCAGGGTAGACCGGTCGGGAATCCGTCTCAAGGAGTGCTTGACCGGCCGGAGGGAGCGGGCGCACTCTCAACAGGACATCGGCCCCCCGGGATGCGACCCGAAGGAGGAGGACGTCATGCCCGAACTCACCAACGAAACTCCCGAGGAAGTTCTCGAAGCCGAGATCGAAGAGCTCGAGAAGCGCACGCTCAACTCCGGGTGGCTGTGGCTGGCCGCGGGGGCCGGCCTGATCGTCTTGTTCAGCCTGGCGTTCTTCATCACGAATTGGGACCGCCGTCAGGCCAACGCCAAGCCCGTCGCCATCGTCCCGGAGGCGATGGCGCTGACGGAACCCCTGGGTCGAGTCGACCGCGATTTCACCTTCCGCTGGAATCCGGTGGATGGGGCCGCCTCCTACCGCCTGCTCGTGACGGCGAATGGGCGGGACGAGGTCGAGCTGATGCGGCCCGTGCGCGAGACCTTTCTCAAACCGTCCGAGACCGAAGTCGCCAATTTCAACCCGGGGGCCTACGCCTGGACGGTCGAAGCGCTCTCCGCACGGGGACAGCTGATCGGCTACGGGCAGGCTTCGTTCGAGGTCGCCGCCGGAAACTGAGACCGTCTCAGAGCTTCGTCCCGGCCGCAGCCTTCGGGCGCGCGGCGTACTTGCGATAGAGCCGCTCGTGCTTGTTCTCCTCGAGCGCGACCGGGCGGCCGTCGATCCACTCCGCGAGCACCTTGGTCTCGATCTCGAGAGGATCACCGTCCGTCACGATCAGCGACGCCGATTTCCCCTTATCGATCGAGCCCAGATCGCGGTCGACGCCGAGAATCCGCGCGGCACCGAGCGTGATCGCCTCGAGCGCGTCGTCCTTCGAGAGGCCGAAGGCCGCCGCCATCCCCGCGTGGTAGGGGAGATTGCGCGTGTTCATCGCGCCGAAGCCTCCGCCTCCGCTCGAGATGCAAAACGGCACTCCGGCCTTCTTGAGCGCCGCCGCCGTCGCATAGGCTGCGTCGTACGGATCGTCCTCTCGTGAGGGAACCGAAAGGACGCCGTCGACGATGACGGAGACCTTCTTCTCGCGAAGCAGGTCGGCCGCGCGGGCGACGTCCCCGGCGCCGAGCACGATCAGGCGCACTCCAGCGGATTGCGCGAACGCCACCGCGGCGCGGATCTGCTTGATCTCGTCCGCTTGAACGATCACCGGGACGCGACCGTCGAGGACCGGAAGCATCGCCTCGAGCGAAGGGTCCTTCGCGAACGGGCGGCCGGGGGTCCCTCCGACCGCCTTCGCCTTGGCATAGGCAGCCGCGTCGTCGAACAGGCCCTTGATCTTCTTGAGAGACTCGTCGCGCTCCTTTTTCTGATCCTCTTCGGACGGCGCGGGGCCGCGGAAGCCGCCGCCTCGCCGAATCCGGTACGACGGCCACCTCAGGTGCATCGCCACCGGACGCGCCGCCGCCAGATCCTCCCAGGTCCAGCCCGACAGGCGGATCAGCGAGGACGTGCCGGCGACCAGACCGCCTTCCGGAACCGACAGCACATGCGTCACGCCGTTCGCCCGCGTCACAGGAATCAGCTCGGAATCGGGATTGACGGCGATCGCGGTGTCGACCTCGGGATTCAAGGCGCCCGTCTCCGCGATGTCCACGCTCCCGGCGACCGAGCCGATCTCCGTCAGGCCGAGCACGGTGTTGGCGTCGATCAGCCCCGGCCACACGTGCTTTCCGGTCGCGTCGACAACCGTGGCACCGTCGAGCGGCGGCAAGCCCTTCCCGACGTCCACGACCCGCCCGCCGCGGAACGAGACCGTACCGTCCTCGATCGCCGGACCCGAAACCGGGTGAACGGTCGCGTGAACGATCGACACGACGGGGGAGGTCGCCGCCAATTTGTCGGCATAGCGTACGGGAACGGCAGCGGGAATCGGCTTCGCATCCTTGGCCTCGTCCACGGGCTTCGATTCCGTCTTGGCGCCCCCCCGGATCTTCGCGATCGCCTCTGCGCGAGCCTTGTCCTTGTCCGCGCGCTCGGCGAGATCCTTCGACCGGTCGAACTCCTTGATCCCGTCGACCCAGGTCTGCTCGGCGACGGAGTACACCGAGAGAGGGGATCCGGACCAGACGACGAAGTCGGCGTCCTTGCCGGCCTCGAGGGAGCCGGTGCGCCCGTCGATGCGAAGCTGCTTGGCGGGATTCAACGTGACGAAGTCGAGCGCGTCGATCTCCGGAACGTTGCCGTACTTGACCGCCTTCGCCGCTTCGGTGTTCAAGCGCCGCGCCAGCTCGTCGGAATCGGAGTTGTACGAGACGACGATTCCGCGATCGCGCATCAAGGCGCCGTTGTAGGGGATCGCGTCGTACGCCTCCATCTTGTAGGCCCACCAATCGGAGAACGTCGAGCCTCCGGCGCCGTGGGCCGCGATCTCGTCCGCGACCTTGTACCCCTCCAGGACGTGCTGAAACGTCCCGATCTTCACGCCGAACGCTTCGGCCGTGCGGATCAAGGCGAGGATCTCGTCTTGCCGGTAGCAGTGGCTGTGGATGATCCGCTTCCCCTCGAGAATCTGGCCGATCGCCTCGAGCTGCAGATCGCGCCGGGGGGGCTCGCGGCGATCCTTCTGCGCCGCGGAGAGCTTGTTGTACGCCTCCCAATCGTCGAGGTAGTGGCGAGCCGCCGTGAACCGCTGGTGGATCGACTCCATCACTCCCATGCGCGTCGCGGGATACCTCTGCGGCCGGGACGAATCCCTGAAGTTCGACTGCTTCGGGTTCTCGCCGAGGGCGAATTTGATCCCGGGCATGGCGCCGGAGAGGAGCATCGTCTCGCGCGTGCCCCGGTAGTGAAGCTTGACGACGGCGTCCTGGCCGCCGATCGAGTTCGCGGAGCCGTGAAGCAGGTGCGCGGTCGTCAGCCCGCCGGCCAGCTCCCGGTAGAGGGCGATGTCCTGCGGGTCGATCACGTCCGCGATGCGAACCTCCGCGGTGACGTTGTTCGAGCCCTCGTTGACCCCGCCGCGGATCGCCGTGTGGCTGTGGCAGTCGATGAGTCCGGGCGTGACGTGCTTACCGGTCCCGTCGATCACCGTGGCTCCCGAAGGCGTCTCGAGCCTCGCGCCGACCTCGACGATCTTTCCGTCGCGGGCGATCAGATCGCCGCGCTCGATCTTGCCTTGCGGCCCTTGGGTCCAGATCGTCGCGTTCTTGACGATCACGGCGTCGGCCACCGCCGGCCTCGCGAAGACGGCCGTCGCGGTCAGCGCCGCCGCGAGGAGCGTGGTCCGGCTCATGGCGCACCTCCCTCGGGGCCGTGCGTTCTCGTCCCCTTGACGGGCGCGGTGCGCGGGCCCATCTCGATCGTCCCCTCGAACGAATCGCCCGTGACGATGACGGTGACCTCGTTCGCCCCTCGTCCCTCGGTCGCGGGAAAGGTGACGGTCAACGCGTTCCCGGCCAGCTCGACCTTGTCGAACGTCACCGTTCCGGAGCGCGTCTCCGCCGTCCCCGTGTAGCTCCCTTTCGCTCCCGCGATCGTCCAGGTCCGCTGCAACGGCTGACCTCCGAACTCGATGACGACGGACCAGGTGCCGCGCGGGTCGACCACGGCGTTCGGATCTCCCTTGGGCTTCGACTTCTCCTCGATCGGGTAATCGGTTCCGTCGACGAAGACGCGCCGGATCTTGGTGTCCTTGCCGAAGAGGGGACCGTCCGCGAGGAGGACGTTCGCGATCTTCCCGGCCTCGAGCGTTCCCATCGTGCGCGAGACTCCGAGGAGCTGCGCCGGCCCGGTCGTGAGCGCCGCCAGTGCGGCATCTTCAGGCAGACCGGCCTCGATGATCTTCCGCACGTTTCCCGGGAAATCGGCGCTGTTCTTCAGCCCATGGGCCGAGAGAAGCACCGTCGCGCCCGCGTCTTTGAGGAGCTTCGGACCGGCCGAGACCTCGAGATAGCGCTTCATCTCCTTGAGCGAGACGTCGAGCGCGTCATCGGCATCGTCGACCTTCGGCTTGTCGGGCACGCGCGCGGGGAAGACGATCGTGCGGCCGGTCTTCGCGATCGGACCCGCGATCTCGCCCTCCGTTCCCGATGCGACGACGACGAGCTCGAGCGAGAACTCGCGCGCGATGCGGTCGGCGAGCAACACGTCGTCCGCGGCGGAAGCGTCGAGAAAGACCGGCTCCTTGCCGGCGAGAACCGGCTGCAGCGCTTCCATCGCGGGGAGGCGCTCGGGGCGAGGCATACCGACCGGGTTCTTCGAGTACCGGTCGTTCCAGGACGCATACCGCTGGGCGTCGAGAAGGGTTTGCCGCATGGCCGCCGCCGCGCCCATGATGCTGGTCGGATATCCTTCGCCGAATCCACCCGTCGTCTCGAACGCCACATGGGCGCCGACGCCGTCGCGAACGATGAGGTCCGTTACGGGAGCGTCGTCTTCCAGGAGGATCAACGCACCCGTGCCGCGGAAGATTCCTTTGGTGGGCGCCGCGAGCATGGCGGTGAACCCGAGCTTCCGCCAGGAGTCCGCATCGCGCTTGCGTTCGCCGTCGAACGGCTGGAGCGTATCGGAGACTCGCCGCTCCGGCCGGACGAGCGGGAGAGGATGGACGGGTCCGGACTCGGGCTCTCGACGGACGCGGACCCGTTCACCGCCCGGCCCGGCTCCCGTCGCGGCAGCCGCGGCGGGAGCCTCTTGCGCGGGCGACCAGCCGCCCGCGTCGATCAAGCCCGGGTAGACGTACATCCCCTTGCCCTCGATGGTCACGGCGTCCGCCGGCACCTTCTCGTTCTTGCCGACGGCCTCGATCAAGCCGTCCCGGATGACGATGGTCCCGCTTTCGATCTTCTTCCCAGGAGAAGCAACGATCGTGGCGTTCGTCACCGCGTAGATGCGCGGCCTCGCCGCGAGAAGGGGCGTCGCCGCAGCCAGAAGCGCGAGCGAGAGCGCGGCCATCCGGCCGCGCGCCCACGTTGAGTCGATGCCGAGCATGATCCCCCCCCGCGCGAAGGCGCGAGTCTATCGGCCTCCCGGCCGGTGTCAACCGGGGGATGCGGCCGGGGCAGCTGTTAGACTTCGCTGCGATGCGGAGAGCGCCGATGTCTCCCGACGAGATCGCGCGACGCCGGGACGAGATCCTCCTGCATCGCGGACCCTGGCTGGCCGACAACCTCCGGCTCGCCAAGAACGTCTTCACGATCGGCGAAGGAATGCCGGGCAGCGCGGCGCGGGTCCGACGCGCGGTGCAGACGATTCAGGATCTCGCGGGCTCTCGCATCAAGGGGCGGCGCGTGCTCGATCTCGCCTGCGGGGAAGGCGGGCTCGCGCTCGAGTTGGCGCAGCAAGGGGCGGAGGTCGTGGCGATCGAGCGGCGCGCCGCGCTCGCGGAGAAGGCGGAGTTCGCACGGGAGGCGTTGGGATTGCGCGCCGTGACAATCGTCCACGGAGACTCGCGGCGCCTCTCGGCGGAGGAGTACGGCTACTTCGACATCGTCTTGGCCCTCTCGATCCTCGACCGGCTCGACGCCTCCGCCGCCGTCGACCTCGCCATGCGGGCGGGAGCGGTGTGCAAGGGGTTCGCCTTGGTCGAGGCGCGACTCGCGGAGCGGGCGCGCGCCTCGCACACGAGCGACGGGGTCGTTTACCGTGGCGCTCGGCGGAGCTCCACGGCCGGTGGGCCCGACTTTCTGTTCACGCGCCCATCGATCTTGGCGCTGCTCTCCCGCGCGGGGTTCACGTCGATCGTCGAGACGCTGGCGCCCGAAGCCGCCCCGGACGCGCCGACCTTCGGTGCGTTCAGGGGCCGGCGCGTCGCCCTTGGGACCGCTCCGCAGGCCAACGCCACGCTCATCCCGTCGTGGGACGAGTCACCTCCGGCGAAGCGCAAAGGGGGCGTAGGCCGGCTGATGGGCCGCTCTCGGTAATGCCGGGGTCCAAGATCGCGCGCCGGATCGACGTCACCGGCTGGTCGACGGTTGGCCTCGGCGCGCTCTGCGTCGGGCTGTCGGTGCTTCAGGTCGCCATCCCGATCGTCCTCCTCCGCCTCGCCGACACGCTCGACGAGGCCGGGGACTCGGGAAAAGCGCTCCGAGACGCCTGGTCGGCCGACGCGGGCTCGAGCGCGGCCGTCAACGCCCTCTTCGGCTTGGCGTTGATCGTCATCGGCTTCGCGGTATCGCGCCGCGCTCGTTGGGCGCATCCGGCGCTCGAGATCACCTGCTGGGCGTCGGTCGCCGTCCTCGCCCTCCTCGCGAGACCGTCGCTCGCCCCGTTCTTCGTTTTGGCGGGACGGGATTCGGCGCCGGGGATGGGGATGCTCGTCGCCGCCGCGGGGCTTCTCGTCCTGCAGATCGCCGCGGTGCTGTGGTTCCTTAGATTCTGGCGGAAGCCGGAGGTGCGGGCGGCCTTCCGGGACCACTAGGAGGATCCCGGAGCAAGGCGGGCCTTGAGCCGGTCGCGAAGCGCCGCCGCGAGCCCCGGCGGGCCCGCTACCGCGCCCCCCGGCACCTGCGTGTCCTGCCGGTTGAATCGCACGGGATTCGCGTCGAGACGGAGATAGGCCCGTCCCCCGGAGAGCACGAGGCCGACGCCGCCGCAGATATCCCACTCGTGCTTCGGACGCAGCGAGAACGTCAGGTCATCGGCCCCCGCAGCGACGCGGAGCAGCTTGTAGGCGACGCTCCCGAGCTCCCGTGTCGAGCCCACGAGATCCCAAAAGCTCGCCAACTCACCCGCCTCGGTCTCCGTGCGGCTGACGATCGCGGTCGCCTCGGCGAGCGAGGCCGCGGGCGGGCGCACGACGAGCCCCTCGAACGAGGGCTCGAACCCTTCGACCCAGGCGCCGCGCTCGCCCGTCATCGGGTTGACGACCGCGGCGGCCACGACGCGGCCTGCTTCCGCGAGGCCGATCGAGATCGCAAGCTCGGGGATAGCCCGCACGAGCTGGTCCGTCCCGTCGATCGGATCGACGATCCAGACCCACCGGGCGTGCAGCCGAGCGCGGTCGTCGAGACTCTCTTCAGAGAGCCAGGCGGCCTCCGGAAGAAGCGCGCCGAGCTCGCGCCGCAAGTACTCGTTGACCGCGCGATCGACCGCCGTGACCGGAGAATGATCGCTCTTTTCCTCGACGTCCAGGGAAGAAGAACCGGCGCGGAGCGCCTCGTCCGCCGCGCCCCGTGCGGCGGATTCGAGATCGACGAGACGAAAGGGAAGGCTCACGCCGACGTGCGTCGAATCACGAGAATCGACTGGTCGTCCTGAGGCCTTTCCCCGTCGACGAATCTCCGCGCCGACGCGACGATGCCTCGCGCCGCCGCCTCCGCCGCGAGCGCCGCCGTCGTCCGCACGGCATCGGTCAAGCGCGCCAAGCCGAACTCCTCCCCCGCCGCGTTTTGCGCTTCCGTGATCCCGTCGGAGTACAGGACGATCACGTCGCCCGGTGCCAGCGAGACGGCCCCCTGCGCGTACGCGATTCCCGGAAGCATGCCGAGGGGGAGCGACGACGCCAACAGGGGCTCCACGCGGCCGTCCCGGACGAGGAGCGCCGGATTGTGCCCTGCGTTCAAGTAGCGGACGTCGGAAGATCCGGCGGCGACTTCCGCATAGAAGAGCGTCGCGTAGCGGTTGTCGAGCCCCGAGCGCTCGAGCACGCCGTTCAGGGCGCCGCCGAGCGTCTGCAGATCGGCCGCGGTCGGGGCCAGAGCGCGCAGGGTCGCCTGGAGCTTGGCGCAGAGCAGCGCGGCCCCCATACCCTTCCCCGCGACGTCCCCCAGCGCGACCCCCGTGCGGCCTCCGGCACCCTCGAGGTAGTCGATGAGGTCGCCTCCGACGTCGTTGGCGGGGGTCGTCGCGCTCCAGATCTCCCAGCCTTCGATCGCCGGGTGAGACTTCGGGAGGAGCGAGAGCTGCACCTGGCGCGCGACCTCGATCTCGTCCCGCGCCAGGAGCTTGTCCTTCAGCTCGAGCATCAGCACGAGCAAGACGGGGAGAAACGCCAGCCGCGACGTATCGAGATCCAGATGGAAATCGGGACGCTCGATGGTCACGCGGGAGACGAAGAGCACCCCGGCAAGAACGAGGAGGAGCCGCCGGCTGGGCGACAGCCTGCGGAGCAGATTCCGCGTGAGCCAGCCGGCGATCCAGAAGAACCGCTTGAGAGGCCCCATCGACGCAAGCTTCTCGCGCTGCTCGTCGCTCAGATAGAAGCGATAGATGTCCCCCAGGTCGCGGCGGTAGCCTTCGATGAGCTTGCCCTTGCGGACCTCCTCGAAGACCAGCTTACCGATCGGAACGTCTCCCCCGGCCACCCTAGAAGAATCCGAGCTGGAGCTTCGCGGATTCGGACATCATCTCCTTCGTCCACGTCGGCTCCCAGACGATCTCGGCCTTGGCGCTCCGAACTCCCTCGACGGCCGCGACCTTTTGCTCGACCTCGGGGGGGATGGCCTCGGCCGCGGGACAGGAGGGAGAGGTGAGGGTCATGCGGACGGTGACGTCGTGCTCGGGCGTGATGTCGATGCCGTAGATCAGTCCGAGCTCGTAGATGTCCACCGGGATCTCCGGATCGTACACCGTCTTCAAAGCCATGATCACGCGTTCCTCGAGATGGGCGTCCTCGGTCATGCTCACTCCGTCGACACCGGGCGGGCCTCGCGGTCGAGTGCGGCCTTCAGCGTGTGCCAGGCGAGCGTCGCGCATTTGACCCGCACCGGAAACTCGCGCACCCCGGAAAAGACAGCGAGCTTGCCGATGGGTCCCGCGGGAGCGCCGATGGTCGGTGGCGCGGTCAACAGGCGGTGGAACCATTCGAACAGATTCTTCCCTTCCTCGAGGGTCTTCCCTTTGACGCACTCGGTCATCATCGACGCCGAAGCGGTCGAGATCGCGCAGCCGTGGCCCTGAAACCCGATGTCCTTGATCCGGTCGTCCTCGACCGTGAGAAAGACCGTCAGCGTGTCGCCGCAGAGGGGATTGCGTCCGTCCGCTTCGTGCGTGACCGCCTCCAGCGTGCGGAAGTTCCGGGGCGCCTTGCTGTGGTCGAGGATGACCTCCTGATAGAGGTCCCGCAGCTCGCTCATCCGCGGAACACCGCGACGCACTTCCGGAGGCCGGCGACCAGCGCGTCGCATTCCTCGACGCTGTTGTAGAAAGCGAACGAGGCCCGAACCGTGGCGGGCACCCCGAAACGGTCCATCAAGGGCTGCACGCAGTGGTGCCCGGCGCGGACGGCGATGCCCTCGAGGTCGAGAACCGTCCCGGCATCGTGCGCGTGGACGCCGTCGACCGTCAGCGAGAGCACCGCGACGCGATCCCTCGGAGACCCGATGATCCGGACTTCGGGTAGGGCGGCGAGTCCGGACAATACGCGCTCGAGGAGCACGCTTTCGTGGGAGGCGATCGCGTCGTAGCCGAGCCCGGTGACGTAATCGACCGCCGCACCGAGTCCGATCGTGCCGGCGATGTTGGTGGTGCCGGCCTCGAACTTGAACGGCAGAGGCGCGTACGTCGTCTTGTCGAACGTCACCCGGTGGATCATGTTGCCGCCGCCGTGATACGGCGGCATCGCGTCGAGGATCTCCTCGCGCCCCCACAGGACGCCGATCCCCGTCGGTCCGAACAGCTTGTGACCGGAGAACACGTAGAAGTCGCAGCCGAGCGCGCGGACGTCCACCGCCCGATGCGAGATCGTCTGCGCGCCGTCCAAGAGCACCGGCACGCCGTGGGCCCGGGCCATCGCGACGAGCCGCTCGACGGGATTCACCGTACCGAGGGCGTTCGAGGCGTGGATGAGCGAGAGGATCTTCGTCCGCGGCGTGAACAGCCTTTCGGCCTCGTCGAGCATCAGCTCGCCGTCGTCGTCGACGGGGATCACGCGGAGGTGCGCTCCGGCGGCCTCGCAGGCGAGCTGCCAGGGGACGATCCCCGAGTGGTGCTCCATCGCCGAGATCAGCACCTCGTCGCCGCCCCGCAAATGAGTTCGGCCCCAGCTCGAGGCGACGAGGTTGATGGCCTCCGTCGTGCCGCGTACGAAGACGATCTCGCGCGAGGAGCGCGCATTGAGGAAACGGGCCACGCGATCGCGCACGCGGTCGTACATCTCGGTGGCCTCTTGGCTCAAGAGGTAGACCCCGCGGTGGATGTTCGAATAGTGGTCGGTGTAGAACCGGGACTCGGCGTCGATCACCGCGCGCGGCTTCTGCGTGGAGTTGGCGTTGTCCAGGTAGACCAGCGGACGCCCGCGCGTCGTGCGCCTCAGCATCGGGAAGTCGCGACGGATCCGCTCGACGTCGAGCGCCGCGGCGGGGCTGGCGGCCGGCTCCTGCTTCATGCACGGGCCTCGATGCGGGAGAAGTCGCTCTCGAGGCGGTGATGGAGGGCCTCGGAGAGGACGCTCCGCACCGGAGCTGCGGGTAGGTTGTCGATCAAGTCATCGGCGAAGGCGCGGATGAGGACGCGCTTGGCCGCGGCCTTTGCGAGGCCGCGCGTGCGGAGGTAGAAGAGCGCCTCCTCGTCCAGGCGCCCGATCGTCGCGCCGTGGGTGCACTTGACGTCGTTCGCGTAGATTTCGAGCTGAGGGCGGGTGTAGACGAGCGCACCGTCTCCCAAGATCAGATTCTTGTTCGATTGCTTGGCGTCGGTCTTCTGGGCGCCTTCGCGCACGATGATCCGGCCGTTGAAGATCGCTCGCGCCGTTCCTCCCAGGAGCCCCTTGTACATCTCCCAGCTCGCGCCATGAGGGGTCGCATGGTCCAGCCAGGTGTGGTTGTCGACGTGCTGCGAGCCCGTCGCCGCGTACAGTCCGTACAAGCGGCACTCCGCTCCGGGCCCCTCGAGCCGTGAGCCGATGTCGTTTCGCGCGAGGGCGGCGCCCAACGAGAAGTTGTGCGAGACGATGCGGGCATCCCGAGCCTGGCGCCCGGCGACCGCCGCGATGTGCCACCCAAGGGCGGCCTCGTCCTGGATCTTGACGTGCTCCACATGAGCGCCGGCTTCCGCGACCAGCTCCGTGACGGCGTTGGTCAGATAGGCACCCGAGCCCACCGTGACGAACGTCTCGACGAGCGTCACGCGCGAGCCCGCCTCGGCGATGAGAAGCGTGCGCGGGTGGACGGCGGCGGGCGCGCTCCCGGGGACGGCGACGTGAACGACATGCAACGGGACGTCGAGCTCGGACTTCGCGGCGACCGAGACGAGGACTCCGTCGGCGAACATCGCCGTGTTCAGCGCCACGAACGGGGCTTGCTCGCCGAGGGCGGTGCGCGCGAGCGTCCGGTCGAGGGCGTCAGGAGCTTCCTCCAGGGCGGCGGCGAGACCCTGCACCTTCACGCCGCGCGGCGCCGCGGCGGGCGTCGAGAGCGCCTCGTCGTAACGCCCGTTGACGAGGACGGCCCGACACGGGAGGGCCGAAACGAGAGGAAACGCGTCGAGCTGCGACGCGGCGACGCTCGCGGGGGGCGCCGATGTCGCGGCGAAAGGCGCGACCGCCCTCACGTCGGTCTGCCGCCAATCCTCGTCGGTCGGCTTCGGAATCCCGAGCGCCTCGAAGCGCTCGCGGGATGCGGCCCGAAGCCGGGCGAGCCCGGCGGCCTCGAACGAGGCGGCTCGGCTCATCGAGCGACCTCCTCTTCGATCCACGCGTAACCTTTCCTCTCGAGCTCGACGGCCAGCGAGCGGTCGCCGGAGCGGACGATGCGCCCGTCCGCCAGGACGTGAACGCGGTCCGGGACGATGTAGTCGAGCAGCCGCTGATAGTGCGTGACGACGATGATCGCGCGCCCGGGCGAGCGCATCGCGTTCACTCCCTTGGCGACGATCTTCAGGGCGTCGATGTCCAGCCCCGAGTCGGTCTCGTCGAGAATCGCGAGCTTCGGGTCGAGGACCGCCATCTGGAAGATCTCGTTCCGCTTCTTCTCGCCGCCCGAAAAGCCCTCGTTGACCGAGCGATTGAGGAAGCTCTCGTCCATCTCGAGGAGCTTCATCTTTTGGCGGACGTGATCGAGGAAGTCGATCGCGTCGAGCTCCGGCTCCCCCCGCTGCTTGCGAATGGCGTTCAGGGCGGCCTTGAGGAAGTAGACGTTCCCGACGCCCGGAATCTCGACGGGATACTGGAACGCCATGAAGATCCCCGCGCGCGCTCGATCCTCGGGCTGGAGCTCCGCGAGGTCGTGCCCCTCGAACAGGACGCGCCCCTCGGTGACCGCGTAGGTCTCCCGGCCGGCGAGCACCTGCGCGAGCGTGCTCTTTCCCGAGCCGTTCGGACCCATGATGGCGTGGACCTCTCCGGCGTTCACGGTCAGGTCGACGCCCTTGAGAATTTCCTTGCCGCTGACCGCGGCGCGGAGGTTCTCGATCTTCAGCATGTCTATCCAACACTCCCTTCGAGGCTGACGCCGAGGAGTTTTTGAGCTTCCACGGCGAACTCCATCGGGAGCTCGCGGAAGACCTCCTTGCAAAAGCCGTTGACGATCATGTTGACCGCGTCCTCTTTCGAGAGGCCGCGCTGTTGGAAGTAGAAGATCTGATCCTCCCCGATCTTGGACGTCGACGCTTCGTGCTCGACCGTCGCCGTCGGGTTCGCGACGTCGATGTAGGGGAACGTGTGGGCGCCGCAGGTGTCGCCCAGCAGCATGGAATCGCACTGCGAGTAGTTCCGGGCTCCCTCCGCGCCCTTGAGCACCTTGACCGCGCCGCGGTAGGTGTTCTGTCCGAAGCCCGCGGAGATTCCCTTCGACACGATCGTCGAGCGGGTGTTCTTCCCGATGTGGATCATCTTCGTGCCGGTATCGGCCTGTTGACGGTTGTTCGTCAGGGCGACGGAGTAGAACTCGCCGATCGATTCGTCTCCCTGGAGAATGCAGCCGGGGTATTTCCAGGTGATCGCCGATCCCGTCTCGACCTGCGTCCAGGAGATCTTCGACCGGAACCCGGCGCACTTCCCGCGCTTCGTGACGAAGTTGTAGATTCCGCCTCGGCCTTCCTTGTCGCCCGGGTACCAGTTCTGGACGGTCGAGTACTTGATCGTCGCGTCGTCGAGCGCGATCAGCTCGACCACGGCCGCGTGGAGCTGGTTCTCGTCGCGCATCGGCGCCGTGCATCCCTCGAGGTAGCTGACGTAGGCGCCCCGGTCCGCGATGATGAGCGTCCTCTCGAACTGGCCGGTCTTCGCGGCGTTGATGCGGAAGTAGGTGGACAGCTCCATCGGACAACGCACGCCTTTCGGGACGTAGCAGAACGATCCGTCGGTGAAGACCGCCGAGTTCAGCGCCGCGAAGAAGTTGTCGGTGATCGGAACGACCGAGCCCAGGTAGCGCTGGACCAGATCGGGATGCTCCTGCACCGCCTCGGAGAACGAGCAGAAGATGATCCCCATCGACTTCAGCTTGTCCTTGAACGTCGTGGCCACCGAGACGCTGTCGAAAACGGCGTCGACCGCGACGCCGGCGAGCTGGGCCCGCTCGCTCAGCGGAATGCCCAGCTTCTCGTAGGTGCGGAGCAGCTCCGGATCCACTTCCGCGAGGCTGGTCGGGCCGGCGTGGGCCTTTGGAGCGGAGTAGTAACTGATCGCCTGATAGTCGATCGCCGGGTAGCGGACGTTCGCCCAAGCGGGCTCCTTCATGGTGAGCCAGTGGCGATACGCCTTGAGCCGCCATTCCAGAAGGAAACCCGGCTCGTGCTTCTTGCTCGAGATCAGGCGGATCACGTCTTCGTCAAGACCGGCGGGAACCGAATCCGCTTCGATGTCGCTGACGAACCCGTACTTGTACTCGCGGTTGGCCAGCTGCTCGACGGAATGAGTCTCGGTCTTCACAGCGGCCTCGGGGATTCGGAGGGGGAGAGCCTGACGAGCCGGACATCCGGTTGGTGCTCGTGCGGCGCGGACATCTCCGAGAGTGGGATACGGCCCAGAGCGTCGCGCATCGCGAGGCTGATCCGTTGCCAGTTCGACTGCACGGGGCAGCAGCCCTCCTGCTCGCATCCGCCGGGGTTGAACGAGCACTCCGTGATGCCGATGGGTCCCTCGAGGGCCTGGATGACGTCGGCGAGGCTGATCCGCTCCGCCGCCGCCGCGAGGCGGTAACCCCCCTTGACCCCGCGCTGAGACACGAGGAGCCCACGCTTGGCGAGGGCCTTGAGGATCTTGCTCGCCATCGGCAGCGGAATATGCGACTGCTGGGCGACCCGCTTGGCTGTGTGCACCTCGGCCATGGGGTGGCTGGCCATCCGTGAAAGGAGCAGGATGCCGTAATCGGTTTGACGCGTTATTCGGATCATTTTCAGGACTCCAACTCAAACAGTACTACAAAGGTCCCATTTCGCCAAGGCGAGAGTTCGCGTACATTGCGGCGTCGCCCTCGCAGGAGCCGCCTTTGATCGGTCGGAGAGCCGTCCTCCTCGTGCCCCTCGCCGTGGGGCTCGTCACGGCGTGGGCGGTGATGGGAGCGCAAGAGAGCGTCCAGGTCCGCTGGCTCCGAGTGAACTACGGCGCCCTCATCGACGGCCGGAGGCTCACTCACAGCGGGGAGCCGGTCGGGGCGATGCTCGACCGGCTGGGAGGGCGGCCGTTCCCATCGGGGAGCGAGCGCCGAGAAGACGCTCTGGCCTACCGCCTTCTCGACCCGATCCTCGAGCCCTACGCCTTCGTGCTCTCCGACGCGCTCGATAGTCTCGCGAAACCGATGGATCCGCCGCCGGTGGAGGTCGGCGCCCTGTGGGAGACGGGAGAGGCGCAGCCGGCTTGGGTCGAGCTCGTGCGCGCACGCCGCTTCGTCCTCGAAAGCGACGGCGAAGGGCACCTGCGCGCCTGCCTCCCTGCTTCGTCGCTCATCTCGCGCCCGGAGGATGCGGCACCCACCACGAGCGATCCCGTGGAGGCTGCGAAATCCGCTTGGGAAGAGGCTTGGCCCGTGCTGCGCCATGCGCTCGCGGGCGAGCGCCGCCGGCTCGCGCGCTTGCGGGGAGGAGGATCTCCGGCCCTCGAGGTGGAAGTCCACGCCTACCGGCACCTTCTCGCGAAACGGGCCTTCGATCTCGGCGTGCAGGGCTGGCGCACGCAGATCCAGGACACCGGCCCGCGCGGCGACCGACCGCCACTCGACGTCGCGGCGCTCGACTCGCTCCTCGCGCGCGGACAGCGGATCGAAGGGGCGCGCTTGTCGTCGTCGGGGCGCGTCCGGTGGTTCACCAGCGAAGGGGAGCCGAAGCCGACGATTCTCGGCCGGCCCGTGTCGCTCGCGGATCTCGCCGTCGCCTATCGAGCCGTCGTCCACGGAGGGCGCGGCGAGCCGTACATGAGCCTCGACCGAGCCCCGTCGCCGCAGGCGGCCACGGTCAACTACGGAGGGCGACTGCGGGACACCGCGCTCGGCTGGGTGAGTCTGTTGTCCGACGTCCGATTCAAGACGTTCAGCGTCGGCATCGATCTGCTCGGCGCCGGAGACGTACGGGACTCGGTGCGGCGCTCGCTCCCGGGATTCAGGACGCACCTGGAGCGGTTCGCGTCCGCTCCAGACGCGGGGGCCATTCTCAACCAGCAAACCCGATTCTGGTTCTACCCGGATGACGTCGATCTCACGCTCTCGGCCGAAGGAGATGTCCTCGCGTTCCGCAAAGTCCGGATGACGGCCGCCTCCGAGAGGGTGAAGGATTCGGGCGGAGCGTCAGCGGATCCAACGTGGACCCAGGAGACGGTCGCCTTCCTGAACGGCCATTACGACGGACTGTCGTCCCTGTTTCCTGAGATGGCGGAGCTCGACGAGTCGGTCCGCCTGCTCTCTCTCTTCACGTGGCTCGATGCCGCGCGTTCGCGAGGGCTCGCCGTGCCCGACCTCGACGTGCTCCTCGCGCTCGATCTTCCCATGGAGGCCACGCCGCGCCGCTTCCCGGAGCTTCTGAGCCACGACGTCCTCCCGCCTGCGGGAAAAGCGGGTCCGGTCGACGTCCTCGACCGCACCGACGTCGCTGAGGCGCTCGACCGGCTGGAGCCTCGAGCCGTCGACCCGTTGCCGGCGGGCCGGCGGTTCGCGCGCGACCAGGCTCTCCTCGATCCTCGTATTCCCGAACAGGCCGAACTCCTCAAGGAGATGGCGGCCGTGCCGTCCGGGACCTCGGCCCTCGATCTCGACCGGTTCTCCTATCGCGCGGAGCGCCTGCTCATGCATGCGCGCGTGCTGGCGACGATCTCCGCCGAGCGCCGCGGCGCTCTCGAGGCGCGGCGGTCACGCGAGACGTCGACGCGCGTGTTCAGCGTCGGCATCGGGGGGGTCGATCTCGGGATGACGGCCGCGCTCGCGCGGGCGATGAACCGGACCGCGCGCCTCGGGCTCGCGCCGTCC
>JACXTT010006006.1_pt1 | contig 17460 bp, 13 predicted proteins | sample 9270951 | NCBI WGS metagenome assembly JACXTT01 (sample SAMN15532306, study PRJNA645909) | rock metagenome | isolation source: weathered quartz diorite | place: Puerto Rico | collected 2017-06-21 | reverse complement strand
CGCCCGGGGGCCTGGGCCGTTAGGGCCTCTGCCCACCGGGCCGCGGCCGGTGTCGCTGTGCACCTTCTGCAGGCCTTCCAGTGCTAGGGTGATCCGGGTGGCTACGATCTGCGCTATCGTGGTCTCGTGCCCCCGGCGGTGGCTGTGCGAGCCGGTGAAGACTGTCACGGTGCCGGTCGGGTGCACGCGGATCTCGCCCACCTCGAACAGCCCCGCGCGCGCGCCGAGTGCGCCGGCGATGTTGGACGGCGCGAGTCCGCAGGCCTCGATATAGCAGGAATACCCGAGACCGCGCAGCTTGCCGCGTTGCTTCGCCTCGTCGCGCCGGGCCGGGAAGCCCTTCACGTCCGCCAGTTCCTGCGCGCGCGCAAGGCATGGCTCGTAGTCGCCGGTGTCGTAGGTGAGGCCGACCGGCGTGGCGTAGGGGAACTGGCGGATGAAGTTCTTGCGGCGCAGCTCGGCCGGGTCGATCTGCATCTCGCGCGCGGCCGTTTCCACCAGGCGCTCGACCACGTAGGTGGCCTCGGGCCGGCCGGCGCCGCGGTAGGCGTCCACCGGCGCGGTGTTGGTGAAGACCGCATGCACCTCGGCGTAGATGGCCGGCGTGGCGTACTGGCCGGCCAGAAGCGTCGCGTACAGGATGGTCGGCACGCTGCTGGCGAAGGTCGACAGGTACGCGCCCATGTTGGCGATCGTGTGCACGCGCATCGCCAGGAACTTGCCGTCGGCGTCGAGCGCCAGCTCGGCCTTTGTCACATGGTCGCGGCCGTGCGCGTCGGTGAGGAAGGACTCGGACCGCTCGGCGGTCCACTTGACCGGGCGCCCGATCTTCTTCGAGGCCCACGTCAGCGCCACGTCTTCCGCATACAGGAAGATCTTGGAGCCGAAGCCGCCGCCGACATCCGGCGCGATGATCCGCAGCCGCGACTCGGGCAGCCCGAGCACGAACGCGCCCATCAGCAGCCGTTCGACGTGCGGGTTCTGGTTGGCGACGTAGACCGTGTAGCTGTCGTCCTGCCGCTGGTAGCTGGCATTGACGGCACGCGGCTCGATCGCATTGGGGATCAGCCGGTTGTTGACGATCTCCAGCGTGGTCACGTGCGCGGCTTTCGCAAAGGCGGCGTCGGTGGCGGTCTTGTCGCCGTGGCCCCAGGTGTAGCAGGTGTTGGCGGGCACATCGTCGTGCACCAGCGCGGACGCGCGCGCGGCGTGCGACGGGCCGACCACGGCAGGCAGTTCTTCATAGTCCACGTCGAGCGTCTCGGTCGCGTCCTTCGCCTGCTGCAGCGTCTCGGCAATCACCAGCGCTACCTGGTCGCCCACGTGGCGGACCTTGCCCTGCGCGAGCACGGGGTGCAGTGGCTCCTTCATCGGGGTGCCGTCGATGCTGTGGATCAGCCAGCCGCAGGGCAGGCCGCCCACCTTGTCGGCGGCCAGGTCGTCGCCGGTCAGCACGGCGATCACGCCGGGCGAGGCCAGCGCCTCGGCCTTGTCGATTGAACGGATGCGCGCGTGCGCGTGTGGCGAGCGCAGGAAGACCGCATAGCTCTGCTGCGGTAGCACGATGTCATCGGTGTACTGGCCGCAGCCGGTCAGGAAGCGGTAGTCCTCCTTGCGGCGCACGGCGGCGCCGACAAGGCGCGGGGTGTCGGGTGCGTTCATGGCGTCGTCCCCCTCATTGCCCGCCGGCGGCGGTTTTGCCGCGCATGGCTGCCTGGCCCTGCTGCACCGCGCGAACGATGTTGTGGTAGCCGGTGCAGCGGCACAGGTTGCCTTCCAGGTGAGTGCGGATGGCCTGCGCGTCGGCGTTCGGTTGTTCCCCGATCAGTGCGGTGGCGCTCATCACCATGCCGGGCGTGCAGAAGCCGCACTGCAGCCCATGGCATTCGCGGAAAGCCTCCTGCATCGGGTGCAGCCCGTCGCCGGTGCCCGCGAGGCCTTCGATGGTGGTGATCTTGGCGCCGTCCGCCTGCACGGCGAGGAGGTTGCATGACTTGACCGCGCGGCCGTCCAGGTGGATCGTGCAGGCGCCGCATTGCGCGGTGTCGCAGCCCACATGGGTGCCGGTCAGGCGCAACTGTTCGCGCAGGAACTGAACCAGAAGGGTGTGGGGTTCTACCTGCGCGTCCACGGGCTTGCCGTTGACCGTCAGGCGGATCGGAATCGCCATGCTTGTCTCCATGTGGGTGAACGCGCATGGCCGGCCCGAAAGCAAATCCCGAAACTGCGCGGGACCTGGCCACGACGCGGTACTGCCGCTTGGTTGCTACGGCTATTTCGTGATGTTGTTGATGCTGGGTTGCCCACGGCCGGGGAATGCGGGGAACGATTGGCCGCGACAGGCTCTAACAGTTAATCACAAATATTGGGGCCTCGCCATGAAACGGCACCCGCCTCCTGCGAATGGTGGGCATCCCGAGCCCCGCTGCTAGAATGGCCGCCCGCCGCGGCGCTTCTCAACCTCGTTGCTGACATGGAAGGTTTCATCGACTGGCTGTTCGATACCGTCGCCCTGCCCAAGGTGGGGCTGCCGGCGATCTTCGTCGTCAGCGTGGTGTCGGCCACGCTGCTGCCGTTGGGGTCGGAGCCGGCCGTGTTCGGCTACATCAAGCTGAACCCGCACATGTTCTGGCCGGCCATCGTGACAGCCACGGTCGGCAATACCATCGGCGGCGCGATCGACTGGTGGATGGGCTACGCCGCCAAGCTGGCGCTGGTGCGCTATCGCATGCGCCGCCAGCATCGGCAGCACGAGCAGGAGCACGCCGAACACCGGCCGCATCCGCCCAAGGGCAGCAAGCCCAAGCTCGACGCCCGCTACTTCCACTGGATGCGCCGGATCGGCCCGCCCACGCTGCTGCTGTCCTGGCTGCCCGCTATTGGTGATCCATTGTGCACTTTGGCGGGGTGGCTGCGTCTGTCCTTCTGGCCGAGCCTGGGCTATATGGCGATCGGCAAGTTCCTGCGCTACCTGGCCATGACCGGCGCGCTGATGTGGATCCCGGACACGTTCTGGCACGGCATCGCGGACGTCCTGCGCAACTGGTTCTGACGCCGCGCCGCCGTTCCAGGCGGCACCCGTGACTATGTCAGTACGTCAACCCTTGTCCCAGCAAGGGCTCCCGGGTGTTGCGGTGCAGCGAAACCGGGGCATGCAGTACAATTGCCCTTTAATGACGACTCGCGCACCGTCCCCGTGCGCAGCAGGAAGCGGTTCCCCCCATGAACGCCCCACTCGTGCTCGATGCCAAGCTCGCCGCGCAGGACGCTCCGCCGCGCCTGCGCGAAATTCCCTATAACTACACGTCGTTCTCGGACCGCGAGATTGTCATCCGGCTATTGGGCGAAGAGGCGTGGCGCATTCTCGATGAGCTACGCGGCGAGCGCCGTACCGGCCGCTCCGCACGCATGCTCTATGAAGTGCTGGGCGACATCTGGGTGGTTCGCCGCAATCCCTACCTGCAGGACGACCTGCTGGAGAACCCCAAGCGCCGCCAGATGCTGGTGGGCGCGCTGCACCACCGCCTCGCCGAGATCGAGAAGCGCCGCGCCGCCGACCGTGCCGAGCACGCCGAGCCGGCGGCCGAGGACCGCTCGCACCGCGTGGAGCAACTGGTCGCCTTTGCCAAGCAGGCCATCGAGTCGTTCAAACAGGAATTCGCCGACGCCTACGACCTGCGCAAGCGCGCGCAGCGCGTGCTGGGCCGCGTCACGCAGAAGGACAACATCAAGTTCGACGGACTGTCGCGCGTCTCGCATGTGACCGACGCGACCGACTGGCGCGTCGAGTATCCGTTCGTGGTGCTGACGCCGGACACCGAGGAAGAGATCGCCGGCCTGGTCAAGGGCTGCTTCGAGTTGGGCCTGACCATCATCCCGCGTGGGGGCGGCACCGGCTACACGGGCGGCGCCGTGCCGCTCACGCCGATGAGCGCGGTCATCAACACCGAGAAGCTGGAGCAGCTCGGGCCGGTCGAAGAGACCGACATGCCGGGCGTGGCGCGCAAGGTGTACACCATCTTCTCGGGCGCCGGCGTGGTGACGCGCCGCGTGGCCGATGCCGCCGATCGTGCCGGCCTGGTGTTTGCCGTGGACCCGACGTCGATCGATGCCTCCTGCATCGGCGGCAACGTGGCGATGAACGCGGGCGGCAAGAAGGCCGTGCTGTGGGGCACCGCCCTGGACAACCTGGCCTGGTGGCGCATGGTGGATCCGGAGGGCAACTGGCTGGAGATCACGCGCCTGGATCACAACCTGGGCAAGATCCACGACGTGCCGGTGGCGACGTTCGAGCTGAAATGGTCGGACGGCCAGCGCGCGCCGGGCGAGAAGGTGCTGCGCACCGAGACGCTGGCCATTGAAGGCCGCAAGTTCCGCAAGGAAGGCCTGGGCAAGGACGTGACCGACAAGTTCCTGGCGGGCCTGCCCGGTGTGCAGAAGGAAGGCTGCGACGGCATCATCACGAGCGCGCGCTGGATCCTGCACCGCATGCCCAAGCACATCCGCACGGTGTGCCTGGAATTCTTCGGCCAGCCGCGCGACGCGATCCCCAGCATCGTCGAGATCAAGGACTACCTCGACGCCGAATCGAAGCGGGGCGGCGGCGCCAGTGAGGAGAACGATGGCCCCACTCCCGTTCTGCTGGCCGGCCTGGAGCACCTGGACGAACGCTACCTGCGCGCGGTGGGCTACGCCACCAAGAGCAAGCGCAACGCGTTCCCGAAGATGGTGCTGATCGGCGACATCGTCGGCGACGACGAAGACGCCGTGGCGCGCGCCACGTCGGAAGTGATCCGCATGGCCAACGGCAAGAGCGGCGAGGGTTTCGTCGCGGTGAGCCCGGAGGCGCGCAAGAAGTTCTGGCTGGACCGTTCGCGTACCGCCGCCATCGCCAAGCACACCAACGCCTTCAAGATCAATGAAGACGTGGTGATCCCGCTGCCGCGCATGGGCGAGTACACCGACGGCATCGAGCGCATCAACATCGAGTTGTCGACCAAGAACAAGCTCAAGCTCACCGACGAGCTGGAGTTGTTCTTCGCGCGCGGCAACCTGCCGCTGGGCCGCAGCGACGACGCCAACGAAATCCCGAGCGCCGAGCTGCTGGAAGACCGCGTGCAGCAAGCGCTGACGCTGCTGCGCGAAGTGCGCGCGCGCTGGCTGTACCTGCAGGATCACCTGGACGTGCCGCTCGCACAGGCGAAGGCGTCGCTGATCGGTCACGGCCTGGGGCTGCTTGGCCAGGCGTTCGACGAGCGCCTCGCGCGCCAGCCGGACGCCTCGGTGTTCCACCTGCTGCAGGACCGCACGATCCGCGTGTCCTGGAAGAACGAGGTGCGCGCCGAGCTGCGCAAGATCTTCAACGGCGGCGAGTTCAAGCCCATCCTCGACGAGGCGCAGAAGATCCACAAGCAGGTGCTGCGCGGGCGCGTCTTCGTGGCGCTGCACATGCACGCCGGCGACGGCAACGTCCACACCAACATCCCGGTCAACTCCGACGACTACGCGATGCTGCAGGACGCCCATCGCGCGGTGGCCCGCATCATGGCGCTGGCGCGTTCGCTCGACGGCGTGATCTCGGGCGAGCACGGCATCGGCATCACCAAGCTGGAGTTCCTGACCGAGGACGAAATCGGCGACTTCCGCGCGTACAAGCAGAAGGTCGATCCGCAGGGCCGCTTCAACAAGGGCAAGCTGTTGCCCGGCGCCGACCTGCGCAACGCCTACACGCCGTCGTTCGGACTGATGGGGCACGAGTCGATCATCATGCAGCAGAGCGACATCGGCGCCATTGCGGAAAGCGTCAAGGACTGCCTGCGCTGCGGCAAGTGCAAGCCGGTGTGCGCCACGCACGTGCCGCGCGCCAACCTGCTGTACAGCCCGCGCAACAAGATCCTGGCGACGTCGTTGTTGATCGAGGCGTTCCTGTACGAGGAACAGACGCGCCGCGGCGTGTCCATCAAGCACTGGGACGAGTTCTCCGACGTGGCCGACCACTGCACGGTCTGCCACAAGTGCGTGACGCCGTGCCCGGTCAAGATCGACTTCGGCGATGTGTCGATGAACATGCGCAACCTGCTGCGCAAGATGGGGCAGAAGAAGTTCAACCCCGGCACCGCCGCGTCGATGTTCTTCCTGAACGCGACCAACCCGCAGACGATCAACATGACCCGCAAGGTCATGATCGACTGGGGCTACAAGGCGCAGCGCCTGGGCAACGAGGTGCTGAAGAAATTCGCGAAGAAGCAGACCGCGCATCCGCCCGCCACGGTCGGCAAGCCGCCGGCGCGCGAGCAGGTGATCCACTTCATCAACAAGAAGATGCCGGGCAACCTGCCCAAGAAGACGGCACGCGCGCTGCTCGACATCGAGGACAACGAGATCGTTCCGATCATCCGCGACCCGAAGGCGACCAGCGCGGAATCGGAAGCGGTGTTCTACTTCCCGGGCTGCGGCTCGGAGCGGCTGTTCTCGCAGGTCGGCCTCGCCACGCAGGCGATGCTGTGGCATGTGGGCGTGCAGACCGTGCTGCCGCCGGGCTACCTGTGCTGCGGCTATCCGCAGCGCGGCAACGGCCAGTATGACAAGGCCGAGAAGATGGTCAGCGACAACCGCGTGCTGTTCCACCGCGTGGCCAATACGCTCAACTACCTCGACATCAAGACCGTGGTGGTGAGCTGCGGCACGTGCTACGACCAGCTGGCCGGGTACGAGTTCGACAAGATCTTCCCGGGCTGCCGCATCATCGATATCCACGAGTACCTGCTCGAAAAGGGCGTGAAGCTCGAGGGCGTGACCGGCACGCGCTACATGTACCACGACCCGTGCCATACGCCGATCAAGACGATGGACCCGACCAAACTGGTTAACGACCTGATGGGCGGCAACGCGGGCGCGGGCAAGATCGAGAAGAACGAGCGCTGCTGCGGCGAGTCGGGCACGCTGGCGGTCACCCGCCCGGATATTTCCACGCAAGTCCGCTTCCGCAAGGAAGAGGAGATGACGAAGGGCGCCGACAAGCTGCGCGCCGACGGCTTCACCGGCGACGTCAAGATCCTGACCAGCTGCCCGTCGTGCCTGCAGGGCCTGTCGCGCTACAGCGAGGACGCCTCGGTGCAGGCCGACTACATCGTCATCGAGATCGCCAAGCATTTGCTCGGGGAGAACTGGCTGCCCGAATACGTGGCCAAGGCCAACGCGGGCGGCATCGAGCGGGTGCTGGTGTGACGCGTGCACCGGGCTGTCCGCTGTGCGAAGCCGACGGCGGTGAGCTCGTCTGGATGGGCGACCGCGCGCGCCTGATTCTCGTCGAGCATGATCGCTTCCCCGGCTTCTGCCGCATCGTCTGGAACGACCACGTCGCCGAGCTTTCCGATCTTGCGGACGCCGATCAGGCGTGGCTGATGCGGTTGGTCGCCCGGGTGGAGCGCGTGCTGCGCGAGGTCATGACGCCCGACAAGGTCAACCTCGCGGCGTTCGGCAACATGGTGCCGCACCTGCACTGGCACATCATTCCGCGCTACCGCTGGGACACGCATTTTCCCGAGTCGGTCTGGGGGGCGTCGCAGCGCGATGCCGATGCGGCGCGCGTGGCCGAACTGGCGAGCCGGCTGCCCGCGCTGCGCGGGGCGCTGTCGGCATTGAACGGCGACGACTGAGCCGCTCGCCCCGCGCCGGCCGTGGGCGCCGGCACGCGCCGTGCATAATGCGCCGCAATCGGTGGGTGCGGAACCTGCCCGCATCGCGGGGCGTCTGACACCTGTCCGTCTTTCGTCGAAGAAGTGCGCGCCCGTGGCCGCCTTGGCCGCGGGTGATTAACCGCAAGCACCATGTCCACCACGCCGACTTCCGTCACCGTTCCCGGCCCGGCCGTTCCTGCCCGGGCCCTGAAAATCCAGAGCCGGCTGCGCTTCGCGGCCACCTGGGCGCTCATCAAGCCTTACTGGAAATCCGAGGACCGCGTGGCCGGGCTCGGGCTGCTGGCCTTCGTGGTCGCGCTCAATCTCGGTATCGTCTACATCAACGTGCTGCTCAACGAGTGGAACCGCGTGTTCTACAACGCGCTGGAGCAACGCGACTTTGCTTCGTTCCAGACGCTGCTGGTCCGCTTTTCCTGGATCGCCGCCTTCTACATCGTCGCGGCGATCTCGCGCCAGTACTACACGATGATGCTGCAGATGCGCTGGCGGACCTGGATGACCGGGCGCTTCATGGGCCGCTGGATGGGCCACCAGGCCTACTACCGCATCGAGCAGACCCGGACGACCGATAACCCCGACCAGCGTATTGCGGATGACTTGCGCCAGTTCACCGACGGCGCGCTGTCGCTGTCGCTCGGCCTGCTCAATTCCGTGGTGACACTGATCTCGTTCGTCGGCATCCTGTGGACCGTATCCGGCCCGATCAGCTTCGCGCTCGGCGGCACGGAAGTGGTCATTCCCGGCTACATGGTGTGGTTCGCGGCCGGCTACGCGGTGATCGGCTCGCTGGTGGCGCACCTGGTCGGCCGACCGCTGATTGGCCTGAACTTCCAGCAGGAACAGTACGAGGCCGATTTCCGTTTCACGCTGGTGCGCCTGCGCGAGAACAGCGAGCCGGTGGCGCTGTACCGCGGTGAGTCGACCGAGCAGGCGGGGCTGCGCGCGCGCTTTGACCGCATCCGTGCCAACTGGAACCAGTTGATGCGCTACACGAGGCGGCTGAACTTCGTGAACTCCGGCTATGGCCAGTTCGCGATCATTTTTCCGATCCTCGTGGCGGCGCCGCGCTACTTCGCGGGCAAGATGACACTCGGTGGCCTGATGCAGACCAGCTCGGCATTCGGCTCGGTACAAGGCGCGCTGTCATGGTTTGTGGACAGCTATGCGACGCTGGTCGGCTGGAAGGCCGCGGCCAACCGGCTGATCGACTTCCAGGAAGCCATCCGCGTGGCCGAGCGCCAGGAGTTGCAGCACACGGGCGTGCGCGACATCGAGGTCAAGCAGGACGACAGCGCAGACACGGCGCGCGGCGGCATCCGCCTGGATGCGCTGGCGCTGGCGCTGCCGGTGCGCGATGGCCACCACGCCGCCGGGGAAGACAGCCATGCGGTGGTGACGATCGGTCAGCGCCAGTTGGTGGCGCCGTTCTCGCTCAATATCGGGCCCGGCGAGCGCTGGCTGGTCAGCGGCCCGTCCGGCTGCGGCAAGAGTGTGCTGTTCCGCGCGCTGGCCGGCATCTGGCCGTATGGGGCTGGCACGGTGACGATGCCGTCTGCGGCGCGGATGCTGTTCCTGCCGCAGCGCAGCTATCTGCCGATCGGCACGCTGGCCGATGCGCTGGCCTATCCGGACGCCGGCACCGCGCACAGTCGCGAGGCGCTGGAGCAGGTGCTGCGCCTGGCTCGCCTTGGCATGCTGGTCGGCCAGCTCGACATGTTCGACAACTGGTCGCTGCGCCTGTCGCCGGGCGAGCAGCAGCGGTTGGCCTTTGCCCGCGCGCTGCTGCAGAAGCCCGACTACCTGTTCCTGGACGAGGCCACCAGCGCACTCGACGAGGAAACCGAAGGCGCCATGTACCGCCTGATGGTGGAGCGGCTGCCCGACGCGGCGATTATCAGCATCGCGCACCGCAGCACCGTGGCCGCGTTCCACGGCCGGCAACTGCGCTATGTGCCGGACGACGGGGCGCAGGATGGGCAAGGCGAGGGCACTGGGGTAAGCTATCGGGTCGTAAACGTTGCATGATGGCATCACCATGGCAGGCCTAGAGAAAGATACCCCCCATCCCACCGCGCTGACCGTGCACACGCAGTCGCGTGTGCTGGAAATCGGCTTCGACAACGGGCGCGGCTTCCGGCTGCCGTTCGAGCTGCTGCGGGTCTATTCGCCGTCGGCGGAAGTGCAGGGCCATGGCCCCGGCCAGGAAGTGCTGCAGACCGGCAAGCGCGAGGTCGGCGTGACAGCCGTCGAGCCGGTCGGCAACTACGCCATCCTGATCCGCTTCACCGACGGCCACGATACCGGCATCTATTCGTGGGACCTGCTGTACCGGCTGGGCGACGAGCAAGACGCGCTCTGGAACGCGTACCTGGAACGCCTCGCGGCGGCAGGCGCCGACCGCGACACCCCCATGCCCGCCGCCACCGGTCATGCCTGCGGCCACCACTGAGCCGCCCCCGCTTTACCTGGAGTCTGAGAAATGAGTGAAACCCACTTCGGGTTCGAGAAAGTCGACGAAGCGGACAAGGCTGGCAAGGTTGCCGGCGTCTTCCATTCGGTGGCGAGCAAGTACGATGTGATGAATGACCTGATGTCGGGCGGCATGCACCGGCTCTGGAAGATGTTTACGATCGCCCAGGCCAACGTGCGGCCGGGCCACAAGGTGCTGGACATTGCCGGCGGCACCGGCGATCTGACCAAGGCCTTCGCGCGGCAGGCGGGCCCGAAGGGCGAGGTCTGGCTGACGGACATCAATGAGTCGATGCTGCGCGTCGGCCGCGACCGTCTGCTGGACAAGGGCATTGCCACGCCGGTTTGCCTTTGTGATGCCGAGCGCATCCCGTTCCCGGACAATTACTTCGATCTCGTCACGGTGGCCTTCGGCCTGCGCAACATGACCCACAAGGACGCGGCGCTTGCGGAGATGCGGCGCGTGGTCAAGCCGGGCGGCAAGGTCATGGTGCTGGAGTTCTCCAAGGTCTGGAAACCGCTGGAGAAGGCCTACGACCTCTATTCGTTCAAGCTCCTGCCGTGGCTGGGCGAGCGCGTGGCTGGGGATGCCCCCAGCTATCGCTATCTGGCCGAATCGATCAGAATGCATCCGGACCAGGATTCGCTTGTACGCCTGATGGAACATGCAGGCCTGGAGAATGTCGAATACTTCAATCTGACGGCCGGGGTGGTCGCACTTCACGTCGGGCGAAAGTACTAAATTGCCGTTCCATGCCTAGGGGTGGACGGAATTGACAGGGGATAATCGAATATGTCGTCTTTTAAGCAAAAATTCCTCGTCGGCTCGCTGATCGCAGCGATGGCCTTCGGGATGGCGCTGGATGCCAACGCCAAGCGTCTGGGCGGCTCGCGCAGTGTCGGCAAGCAATCGTCCACCGTGACGCAGCAGCGCCAGCAGGCGCCCGCGCAGCAGTCGCCGACGCAACAGCCCGCACAGCAACCGGGCCAGCAGGCCGCTCCGGCCACGGCCGGCGCCGCCGGTGCCGCAGCAGCCGCCGCGCCCAAGCGCAACTGGGGCGGCATCCTCGGCGGCATTGCCGCGGGTCTCGGCATCGGCTGGCTGCTGTCGCACTTCGGCCTTGGCGGCGCCGCGCTGTCGATGCTGTCCAACCTGATCCTGATCGCGCTGGTCGCGTTCGTGGTGATCTGGCTGATTCGCAAGTTCCGTGGTGGCGCCAGCCGCCAGCAGCCGGCCATGGCCGGAATGGGCGGCATGGGCGGTAACGCTGGCCGCAGCGCGGAACCGATGCTGCGCCAGGCCGAGCCGGTCCAACCTGCCCAGCCTGTCTCGACCCCGGTCTCGCCGGCCGCCGCTGCTCCGGTGGCAGCCGCAGCAGCCGCCACGCAACAGCCGTGGGGCGTGCCGGCCGACTTCGATACCGAAGCCTTCCTGCGCAACGCCAAGGTTCACTTCGTGCGTCTGCAGGCGGCCTGGGATGCCGGCAATCTCGATGACATCCGCGAGTTCACCGCGCCGGAAATGTTTGCCGAGATCAAGATGGATCTGTCCGAGCGCGGCGCCGAGATCAACAAGACCGACGTGGTCACGCTGGAGGCCCAACTGCTCGGTATCGAGACCAGCCCCACGCAGCACGTTGCCAGCGTGCGCTTCTCCGGCATGATCCGCGAGCGCGCCGGCGATCCGGCGCAGCCGTTCGGCGAGGTCTGGAACCTGGCCAAGCCGGTTTCCGGCACTGGCGGCTGGCTGCTGGCCGGCATTCAGCAGGAATCCTGATACGCCTGCCGCCCCCGTGGCAGTGATGTCCCGGGGGAGTAGCTTAGAATGGAGGCCCACGTGAAAACGTGGGCCTTCTTGCTTTGGAGGGGCGCCGCGCGCGAGATTGCTCGCGCGCGGCCGCCGGCTCCGACACCGATGCCATGAACGCTCTGCCTACCCCGTTGGCCACGCCAGCCGTCACCGCGCTGAATCACCTGCTGGAGCAGGAACCCTGGGCTTGCCAGTTGCTGCTGCCGTTTGCCGGCCGCGTGATTCGCTTCGATGCCGCCGCTTTCACGCTGGCGCTGAAGGTCACGGAGCAGGGCGTGACGGAACTGGCGCCGGCCACCGAGGCCGCCGCCGTGACGCTGATCGTGCCGCTGCAGCAGTGGCCGTTGGTGGCCGCCGACGTGGCCGAGGGCGGGCAGGCCGCCGCCATGCGCCATGTGCGCATCGAGGGCGATGCCGAACTGGCCAATGCCGTCTCCGCGCTGGCGAGCAACCTGCGCTGGGATGCGGCCGAAGACCTCTCGCGCGCGTTGCGCGGCATCATGGGCGGCCCGCTGTCCGACAGCGTCGCCCAGCGTGCCGTCGACGGCGTGCGCCAGTTGCACGAGCAGGCCACGCGCGTGGGCCGGACGCTGCTGGATAACGTGACCGAATATCTGCTGGACGAGCAGCCCACGCTGGTGCGTCATGCCGCGCTGGATGCCTATGGTGCGGAAACCGGCAAGCTGCGCGACGACCTGGCCAGGCTGGAGAAGCGGCTGGAAAAGCTCGAACGCGGCGGCGCCGGACAGTCCGCTGCGCTGCCGTCGGCCCACCGCTGAATCCGCATGCGTTCGTCCAAGCCCGCTTCTGAACCCTGCTTCCGAACGATTCCCGCCGCGCCCCAAGTCCACTGAAGAACCTGCATGACCCGCCTCCTGCGCCTCTGCAAGATCCTTTTCGTCGTCCTGTACTACGGCTTGGACGAACTCGTCCTGTCCGGCTTCAGTAATCGCAAGATCCGATTCCTGGTGCGGGTCATCACCATCGGTCGCAAGCTCGACATGCCGCGCGGCGAGCGCCTGCGCCTGGCGCTGACGCGCCTGGGGCCGATCTTCGTCAAGTTCGGCCAGGTGCTGTCGACGCGCCGCGACCTGATGCCGCCCGACATTGCCGACGAGCTGGCCCTGCTGCAGGACCAGGTGCCGCCGTTCGATTCCGCGGTGGCCGTCAAGATCATCGAGAAGTCGCTGGGCCGGCCGCTGTCCGTGTTGTTCGAGAACTTCGAGCACCAGCCGGTGGCGAGCGCCTCGATCGCCCAGGTCCACTTCGCGACGCTCAAAGGCGGGCCAAGCCATGGCCGCGAGGTGGCGGTCAAGGTCCTGCGCCCCGGCATGCTGCCGGTGATCGACAGCGACCTGGCGCTGATGCGCGACCTGGCCACCTGGCTGGAGCGCTTCTGGGCCGACGGCAAACGCCTGAAGCCGCGCGAGGTGGTGGCCGAGTTCGACAAGTACCTGCACGACGAGCTCGACCTGATGATCGAGGCGGCCAACGCCAGCCAACTGCGCCGAAACTTCGCCGACACCAACCTGCTGCTGGTGCCGGAGGTGTTCTGGGACTGGTGCAGCAGCTCGGTCTTCGTGATGGAGCGCATGCACGGCATCCCGATCTCGCGCACCGAGGCGCTGAAGGCGGCGGGCGTGGACATGCACGCGCTGGCAGAGGAGGGCGTCGAGATCTTCTTCACGCAGGTGTTCCGCGACGGCTTTTTCCACGCCGACATGCACCCGGGCAATATCCTGGTGTCGGTGCAGCCGGAGACGTTTGGCCGCTACATCGCGCTGGACTTCGGCATCGTCGGCGCGCTGTCCGAGTTCGACAAGAACTACCTGGCGCAGAACTTCATCGCCTTCTTCCGCCGCGACTACCACCGCGTGGCGCTGCTGCACGTGGAGTCCGGCTGGGTGCCGCCCGACACGCGGGTGGAGGAACTGGAAGGCGCCGTGCGCGCCTGCTGCGAGCCGTACTTCGACAAGCCGCTCAAGGAGATCTCGCTCGGCATGGTGCTGATGCGGCTGTTCCAGACCTCGCGCCGCTTTAATGTGGAGATTCAGCCACAACTGGTGCTGCTGCAGAAGACACTGCTCAATATCGAGGGCCTGGGCCGCCAGTTGGACCCGGACCTGGACCTGTGGAAGACCGCCAAGCCGTTCCTCGAGCGCTGGATGCACGAGCAGGTCGGCTGGCAGGGCGCCTGGGAGCGGCTCAAGGTGGAGGCGCCGCAGTGGGCCAAGATGCTGCCGGACTTTCCCCGCCTTGCGCACCAGTACCTGGAGCGCCGCGCGCTCAGCACCAACGGCGAGCAGGAGAAGCTGCTGGCCATGCTGGTCGTCGAACAGCGGCGCACCAACCGGCTGATCGGCGTGGCGCTGCTGCTGGCGGGCGGCTTCGTCGCCGGCGTGGTGCTGACGCATGCGCTGGCGTGGGCGAGCTACTGGTAGCGGGCCAGCATCAAATCGGCCCGCCGAGGTCAAAAGAATAACGATACGGAGACACATCGATGAGCCAGTCCGACCAGGCCGGCAAGCCGGCCCCCGCACCCGCCGCCCCTGCCGTGCCGAATTTCGCGACCCGCAACGCCGCCGAGCCATCCTTCTGGGGCGAACGTTTCACGCAGGGCTACACGCCGTGGGATCTTGGCGGCGTGCCGGCCGAATTCCAGGTGTTCGCCGCCGCGATGGCGCCGTGCCCCGTGCTGGTCCCCGGATGTGGCAACGGCTGGGAGGCCGCGTGGCTCTTCGAGCGCGGCTGGCCCGTGACCGCCATCGATTTCGCGCCGGAGGCCGTGGCGTCCGCCCGCAGGCTGCTCGGGCCGGCTGGCGCCGTGGTACGCGAGGCCGATTTCTTCGCCTTCGCGCCGGAACCTGCGTGCCGGCTGATCTACGAGCGCGCCTTCCTGTGCGCGCTGCCGCCGGCGCTGCGGGTGCCTTATGGGGAGCGGGTGGCGCAACTGCTGCCGCCCGGCGGCCTGCTGGCCGGCTACTTCTATATTGGAGACAATCGCGGCGGCCCGCCGTTCGCGATGCCGCAGGCGGAACTCGACGCCCTGTTGGCACCGGCCTTCGAGCGGATCGACGACCGTGCGTCGGCCGCGCCGCTGCCGGTCTTTGCCGGCAAGGAGCGCTGGCAGGTATGGCGCCGACGGGGCTGAACGGTCGCTGAGTCGCCACGCCCCGGGGGCTGCCCAGTGGCGCGGGCGAGGCATCGCGATGGGGATTTGCGACGGACGGGGATTTTTTTTCGCCCGCGCGGGTCTGCATCGCTATAATCCGCGTTTTGATTCGGCTACGACCGCAGGCCAGACGGCCACCCATGCGGCCCCGACCGATGAATTGGACTCCGGATGGGGTGCCGGATGCCGGCCATGGCAGGACATGGACGGCCCCGTGCCACGCCCGGCTTTCGGTTTTTCGCCACCAGGGCATTTCTGGCATAGGGCAGCGGCATGCTGATCTGGTTCGTCATCATCTACTGGGTAATCTCGGTCGGCATCGGCCTGTGGGCGGCATTGCGCGTGCGCAATACCGCCGACTTCGCCGTCGCCGGGCGCAGCCTCCCGTTCTACATCGTCACCGCCACGGTCTTTGCCACCTGGTTCGGCTCCGAGACCGTGCTCGGCATTCCGGCGGTATTCCTCAAGGAAGGCCTGTCCGGCGTCGTGTCCGATCCGTTCGGCTCGTCGCTGTGCCTGATCCTCGTGGGCCTGTTCTTCGCCCGGCCGCTGTACCGGATGAACCTGCTGACGATCGGCGACTACTACCACAACCGCTACGGACGGCTGGCCGAGGTGCTGACCACGCTGTGTATCGTGGTGTCGTACCTGGGCTGGGTCGCCGCGCAGATCAAGGCGCTCGGGCTGGTGTTCTACACGGTCTCGGACGGCGCGCTGTCGCAGGATGCCGGCATGATGATCGGCGCGGCGAGCGTGCTGGTCTATACGCTCTTCGGCGGCATGTGGTCGGTCGCGGTGACCGACTTCATCCAGATGATCATCATCGTGGTCGGCATGCTGTACATCGGCTACGAGGTCAGCGGGCAGGCGGGCGGCGTGACCGCCGTGGTGTCGCACGCGGCGGCGGCCGGCAAGTTCGAGTTCCTGCCGTCGCTCGACCTGGTGCAGATCATCGGCTTCGCGGCGGCGCTGTTTACGATGATGCTCGGCTCGATCCCGCAGCAGGACGTGTTCCAGCGCGTGACATCGTCGCGCACCGAGCAGATCGCCGGGCGCGCCTCCGTGCTGGGCGGCGTGCTGTACTTCTTCTTCGCCTTCATCCCGATGTTCCTGGCCTACTCGGCCACGATGATCGACCCGGAGATGGTGGACAAGTACATCAACACGGACTCGCAACTGATCCTGCCGCAACTGATCCTGCAGCACGCACCGATGTTCGCCCAGGTGATGTTCTTCGGCGCGCTGCTGTCGGCCATCAAGAGCTGTGCCTCCGCCACGCTGCTGGCGCCGTCCGTGACGTTTGCCGAGAACATCCTGCGCCCGTACTTCCGCCACCTGGACGACCGCCAGTTCCTGCGCGTGATGCAGACCGTGGTGCTGGTGTTTACCGCGCTCATCACGCTGTTCGCGCTGAATTCGCACCTGTCGATCTTCCACATGGTCGAGAACGCCTACAAGGTGACGCTGGTGTCGTCCTTCGTGCCGCTCGCCTTCGGCATGTTCTGGAAGCCCGCGACGCGCCAGGGCGGCCTGGCCGCCATCCTGATGGGCCTGTCGTCGTGGCTGGTGTGCGAGGTCGCGTTCGCTGGCGCCGTGGTGCCGCCGCAGATGGTCGGCCTGATGTTCTCGATCAGCGGCATGGTGGTGGGCTCGCTGCTGCCGCAATGGATCGGCGACCATCCGCGCGCCAAGGAAGTGCATATTGCATAACATACGGTGGTGCGGCGGACGGCGTGCCACGCACTGCGCGTGTCGCGCCAGTGGGTCCGTGTTGGCCATCATGCACACCGACGCCAGCCATGGCGCCAAATGCCCCCGCTTTTCCACCGGCCAGCGCAGCCGGTAACGGTTTATAATTCAAGGCTTTGCATCGCCATGCGGCGGCTCGGGCGGCATTGCCCGGACCACGCTGCCACGGCGCGCCCCTGTTCCGATCCAGCTTTACGCGAAAAAACCACTATGCCGATCTATGCCTACCGTTGCGACGCCTGCGGCCACGGGCGCGATGTGCTGCAGAAGATGAGCGATGCTCCGCTCACGGACTGCCCATCCTGCGGCGCCGCCGGAAGCTTCAAGAAGCAACTGACCGCCGCCGGTTTCCAGCTCAAGGGATCGGGCTGGTACGTTACCGACTTCCGCGGCGGCAGCGGCGGCACCAGCGCTCCGGCCTCTTCGGGCACCGCGGCAGCACCGGCGGCATCGGCCGCGCCGGCAGCATCCACGGAATCGTCGACCGCCTCGGCCGCGCCGGCTGCCGGCGGCTGCGCCGGTTCGTGCGCCTGCCACTGACGCGCAGGCACAAGCCGTGG
>JACXTT010006005.1_pt1 | contig 17466 bp, 14 predicted proteins | sample 9270951 | NCBI WGS metagenome assembly JACXTT01 (sample SAMN15532306, study PRJNA645909) | rock metagenome | isolation source: weathered quartz diorite | place: Puerto Rico | collected 2017-06-21 | reverse complement strand
ACCAACAAGGGGATATCTTCGCGCCGCTCCCGCAAACTGGGCAGGCGCAGGCGGATCACGTTCAGGCGGTGAAACAAGTCTTCGCGGAACAGGCCGTCGCGCACCCGCTGTTCCAGGTTCTGGTGGGTGGCCGTGATGACGCGCACCGAGGCCTTCATGGGCTGGTGCCCGCCGACCCGGTAAAAATGGCCGTCGGACAGCACCCGCAACAAGCGTGTCTGCAAATCGAAGGGCATGTCGCCGATTTCATCCAAAAACAGGGTGCCGCCCTCGGCCTGCTCGAAGCGCCCGCGCCGCGTCGCCTGCGCGCCCGTGAAAGCGCCCCGCTCGTGGCCGAACAGTTCGGACTCCAGCAAATCTTTCGGAATCGCCGCCGTATTGAGCGCGATAAATGGCTGGCCGGCACGGGGGCTGTGCTTGTGCAGGGCGCGTGCCACCAGCTCCTTGCCGGTGCCCGATTCGCCCGTGATCAGCACCGTCACGTTCGATTGCGACAGCCGGCCGATGGCCCTGAACACTTCCTGCATGGCGCTCGCCTGGCCCAAAATCTCGGGGGTGTCGGCGGGCGCCGATTCGACGCTGGTTTCGCGCAGGCTCTCTTCCAGCGCGCGGCGGATCAGTTCGACGGCCTTGTCGATGTCGAAAGGCTTGGCCAGGTATTCGAAAGCGCCGCCCTGAAAGGCTGCGACGGCCGAATCGAGGTCGGAAAAGGCGGTGATGATGATAACGGGCAGGCCGGGATAGCGCGTCTTGACTTCCTGCAGCAGGGACAGGCCCGACTCGCCCGGCATACGGATGTCGGACACCAGCACCTGCGGCGTGTCCGTTTCGAGGGCGGCCATCGCGTCGCGCGCGTTGGCAAAACTTTTGGTGGCGAGGTTTTCGCGCGCCAGGGCTTTTTCAAGCACCCAGCGGATGGAGGCGTCGTCGTCGACTATCCAGATTGGTTTCATTGTGTGGCGCTTCCCCGCGTTTGGATCATCAAAGTTGTGGGATCCGGTCCCGGGCGCTCGCTCACGCCAGGGTCATGGCAGGGGCAGCAAAATCCGGAAATCCGTCAATCCAGGCCGGCTCTCGCATTCGATCACACCCAGGTGCTGTTGCACGAAGGTTTGCGCCAATGTCAGCCCCAGGCCGCTGCCGCCTTCCCTGCCCGACACCAGCGGATAGAAAATACGGTCGCGGATCTGGGGCGAGATGCCCGGTCCATTGTCGATGATATGCAAGTCTAATGCCAGGGCATAACGGACCTTGGCCAGGGTGACCTGGCGGGCCACCCGGGTGCGCATGACGAGTTCGGCGTCGCCGGCCGCGATCCGCTCGGACAGGGCCTGGGCGGCGTTGCGGGCGATGTTGAGCACCGTCTGGATCAATTGCTCCTTGTCGCCCCGGAACTCGGGGATGGAGGCGTCGTAATCGCGGCGGATGCTCAGACCGGCTGGAAACTCGGCCAGCATCAGGCTGCGCACCCGCTCGCACACTTCGTGGATGTTGACGTCGCCCACGATGTGGGGGCGGCGATGGGGCGCCAGCAGGCGATCGACCAGGGTCTGCAGACGATCCGCTTCCTTGATGATGACCTGGGTGTATTCGCGCAAGGCGGACAGGTGGGCCTCGGGTAACTCGAGTTCCAGCAGTTGGGCCGCGCCGCGGATGCCGCCCAGCGGGTTTTTGATTTCGTGGGCCAGGTTGCGGATCAGCTCCTTGTTGACCTGGCTCTGGTCGAGGATGCGCTCTTCCCGGTCCAGTTTCAATTGCTGCACGTTCTCGCGCAACTCGATGATGACAGTATCCTCGCTGACCGCGCTGACGATGGAATGCACCTGCAAGGCTTCGCGCCCGGTCCGCTCCAGGCTCAGGTCCTGGCGCAGGTCCGTGTACTGGTGGGCCAAGGCCTGGCTGCACAGGTTTTTGAGTTCTTCGGCATTGATGAACAGCTGGCAAAGATTGCTGCGCACCAGCACCCGGGCCGAGTTGTCGAGCAGGTGTTCGGCGGCCGGATTGGCGTACAGGATATGGTCGTCGGCGCTGACCAGCAGCACGCCGGAGGCCAGCAATTCAAGGCCCGCCAGACCAGTCGAGGGCGGCGTCATTTGATGTTGGCGATCTCGCGCTTGAGCGCGTCGACATTTTTCTCGGCGCGGCCGATATTGTCCTTCAGCAGGGCGACCCGCTCCTGGTACTTGGCATAGTTGCGCTCGTTGCCGAGCCGGTCCGGCTCGCCGTTCTTGTATTCGCCGCGCAGCTCGGCCAGCTTTTTCTCCTCGTTGCGCAATTCATCGTTGAGGATGTCGCGGCGTTCGTCGTCGCGCTGCTTTTGCTGGTAGCTGCTGACCTTGGGAAAATCCGCCGGCGCCGCTGCAGTTTGCGTGGGGGGCCTGGCGCTGGCGGGACCGCTGCGCGCGCGCGCGGGCGCTGCGATCGAACTGGGCAGGTCGAGCACCTTGCAGTTCTTTTTGGGCGAATCGGTAAATTCAATGCGGCCGTCGGCATCCACGCATTTATAAATGGTGGTGTCGGCGCGGGCGGCGCTGGCGCAGAGCAGCAGGCTGGCGGCGAGCATCAACAGGCGGCTTGTCGTTTGCATCATTGATTCGAGGGGGCGCGGGGCGCGCAAAATAAAGTCCCTCCGACTATACCTCATGGAATAAAAAACGCGATGAAAGCAGGCGCTTTCATCGCGTTTTCGGGCATTTTATCCACGTTTCGATGCCATTCTCTTTACGAGTTTTGGCACCGAAACAAGGGAATTATTGAATGTATTACAGCGAGTAGTACATATCGAATTCAGCCGGGTGGGTCGTCATGCGCATGCGCTGGACGTCCTGCATTTTCAGCTCGATGTAGGCATCGATCATCGAATCGCTGAACACGCCGCCGCGGGTGAGGAACTCGCGGTCCTTGTTCAAGGCGTCGAGCGCTTCTTCCAGCGAGGAGCAGACGGTCGGGATCAGCGCGTCTTCCTCGGGTGGCAGGTGGTACAGGTCTTTCGATGCCGCTTCACCCGGGTGGATCTTGTTGGCGATACCGTCCAGGCCGGCCATCAGCAGCGCGGCGAAGCACAGGTAGACGTTGGCCAGGGGATCTGGGAAACGGGTCTCGATGCGGCGGCCTTTTGGATTGGCCACGTGCGGGATGCGGATCGAGGCCGAGCGGTTGCGGGCCGAGTACGCCAATTTGACGGGTGCTTCAAAGCCGGGCACCAGGCGCTTGTACGAGTTGGTGCCGGGGTTGGTGATGGCGTTCAAGGCCTTGGCGTGCTTGATGATGCCGCCGATGTAGAACAGCGCCGTTTCCGACAGGCCGGCATAGCCGTCGCCGGCAAACAGGTTCTTGCCGTCTTTCCAGATCGACTGGTGCACGTGCATGCCCGAACCGTTGTCGCCAACGATGGGTTTCGGCATGAAGGTGGCGGTCTTGCCGTAGCTGTGGGCCACGTTCCACACGACGTACTTCAGGTTCTGGGTCCAGTCGGCGCGCTCGACGAGCGTGGAAAACTTGGTGCCGATTTCATTCTGGCCGGCGCCGGCCACTTCGTGGTGGTGCACTTCGACGGGGATGCCCATCGATTCGAGGATCAGGCACATTTCCGAGCGCATGTCCTGGAAGGAATCGACCGGTGGTACGGGGAAGTAGCCGCCCTTGACGGTGGGACGATGGCCGCTGTTGCCGGCGTCCAGTTTGGCATCGGTCGACCACGATGCTTCTTCGGAATCGATCTTCACGAAGCAGCCCGACATGTCCACTTTCCAGCGTACGGAATCGAAGATGAAGAATTCCGGCTCGGGGCCGAAGTAGGCGGTGTCGCCATGGCCGGACGACTTCAGGTAGGCCTCGGCGCGCTTGGCGATCGAGCGGGGATCGCGGTCATAGCCCTTGCCGTCGGATGGCTCGATGACGTCGCACTGCATGAACAGAGTGGTCTCTTCCATGAAGGGATCGATGTTGGCCGTGTTCGGATCGGGCATGAGGATCATGTCGGAGGCTTCGATGCCCTTCCAGCCGGCGATCGAGGAGCCGTCGAATGCGTGACCGGACTCGAACTTGTCGAGGTCGAAGTGGGATACCGGCACGGTCACGTGCTGTTCCTTGCCACGGGTATCGGCGAAACGGAAGTCGACAAACTTGACTTCGTGCTCTTCGGCCATCTTCAACACTTCTGCGGCGGTCTTTGCCATTCAAAATCTCCTGAGATAAATAAGGGGTGCGCCAAGCTTGTGGCTGCGCAAACGCAAGAACAATCTTAGCAGAAACCATGCCAGCCAAATCGGCGCTGCGGGCGGGGCCGGCCGCCCATCATACGCGCCAGGCACCAATTCGGGGCACCGATATTTGCACCAAAATGGTGCAAATATATTGCATGCGCCAAGCTGGTGCAGCGCTGCTGACACGCGCTGTACTTCGCAGTGCGGACTTATAATCGAATCAATAACGCATTTCCATCGACAGGACCGCCATGACCACCGCCGACCAGCTTCTTGCCACCGCCCGCGCCCGTGCCGCCGGCCTGCCCTACGCGGGCGCCATCACCCCGCAGGAAGCCTGGGACCTGCTGCGCCTGCATCCATCCGCAAAACTGATCGACGTGCGCACCAACGCCGAGCGCCACTGGGTTGGCCAGGTCGCACTGCCGCCGGGCCAGCACATGGCCGTCGAGTGGACCAGTTGGCCCAGCGGCATCGTCAATCCCCAGTTCGTCGAGCAACTGGGAGAGATTGCCGCCAAGGACGACGTGCTGCTGTTCCTGTGCCGCTCCGCCGTCCGTTCCAAGCACGCCGCCAAGCTCGCCTCCGACCACGGCTTTACGAATGCCTTCGATATCCTGGAAGGGTTCGAGGGAAACAAGGATGCGGCCGGACACCGCAAGAGCGTCGAGGGCTGGTGCTACGCCGGCCTGCCCTGGATCGGCGGCTAGGCCGCGCTGGCCAGCTTCATCGTCGCCAGCACCCGCTGCCGCACGAAATTGATGTGGCTGCGCAAGCCGTACAGATTGTCGGCAAACGCCAGCGGGATCGACATGTGGTTGACCCGCTCTTCGATGTCGTCCAGGCGCTTGAGCAGGTTGGCGCAGACGGCGCCGCGCTGGGCCGGCTCGGCTTCGTCCAGGGTCTGCTCCACCACCCGCAACTGACCATACCAGCGGTACAGGCGCGACTTGATGCGCCACACGTACAAAGGCGGCACCACCTTGGAAAACGGGATGATCAGGGCGGCCAGGGCGACCACCACCACCCACAGGCGGTCGAACAGGTTGGCGACCCAGAACGGCATGTAGCGCTGCAGCAGGGGCGGGCCGTCCTTGTAGAATTTCGCCGCCTCGCGGGCGACGGGAATTTCCGTGTACTGGGCCGAGGGAAACTGGCCCTGGCGCTGGAACCAGCCGGCGTTGCCGTGGATTTCGCTGGCAGCCTGGACAAACAGTTCGATCAGGGCGGGATGCAGGTCGCTCCTCGCCACCAGGGTCGCCGTCGGCGCGATCAAATGGTAATCCTGGGGCGGCAGATCCTTGCCGAGATCGACGATCCCGCGCGGCAGCACCACGTGCGATAAAAACGGCAGGCGGCGCGCATAGGCTTCGGCCTGGTCGAAATTGACCAGTTTGATGCCCGGCGTTTGCAGCAGCATCTGCACCAGCAAGGCTTCCGGCCCGGACGAGAACACCAGCCCGTCGATGCGGCCTTCCAGCAATTCCACGGTGGCGGGCGTGTTTTCCAGCGCGCCGATGGTGAGATCGGTGGGCGCCACGCCATTCAGGCTCAGCACCTGCCGAAACAGCTTGGGCACGCCGGTACCCTCCGGCCCCAGGTTGATTTTCAAGCCTTTCAGTTCGCTCAGCTGGGTGGCCTTGACGTCTTCGCGCAGGAACAGCCAGACCGGCTCCGTGAACAGGCTGCCAAGCGACACCAGGCCCTTGCGCTGCGCTTCGGCCTCGTCGGTGGATCCGCTTTGCACGAAAGCGACGTCGACCTTGCCCTCCTGCAGGCGCTGCAGGTTTTGCTGGGAACCCAGCGATGGCACCAGGGTCAGCCTGATCTTGTCCTTGGCCAGCTGGACCGCGTACTGCTTGCCGAGGGCTTCATAGGCGCTGTTCTCCTGCCCCGTCGCCAGGCTGACCTTGCGGGGCGGCGCCGGATCGACGATCACGTAGGCCAGCACGCACAGCCCCACGATCAGCAACAAGGTGGGCCCTGCCGTGGCGACCAGGTCGCGCAGCGAAAAGCGGGTGAACTTGCGGATGTGGGACATCAGGCGGCGTGGTGGCTTCATGGGAGGCTACCTTGCCAACATTGTGGGGAATTAGCAAGTGCCGGGGACTGGCGCTTGGCGCCTGTCACCGCTTCTTACGGCAGCAAACAAAACCGGGGGCAGGCACAAGTGCCGGCCCCCTGCTGCAAGCGCTAGAACAATTCCTGCGGCCTTGCCACTTCCTTTTTTTCCACCGGCGGCTTTTTCTTCACCGCTTCGGTCGCCAGCGGATTGGGCTCCGCCGGCTTTTTCAACGCGGCGGCAGGAACTGCCTTCTTCGGTGCTTCCTCCACTTTCTTCGGAGCTTCAGCCACCTTCTTCGGCTCCTCGACCTGCTTGGCCTCTTCCACCTTGGGTGGCGTCTCCGCCTTCACCCTGGCCGCCTCCGCCGCAGCCGCTTTCATCTTGACCGCCGCCTCCGGATCGATCATCGGCATCAAGGTCGGCGCCAGGGTCACCAGCAGCTGCACCGGCAGCGCGCTGGTGAAATCGTAGTGGGCGGCGTCGGGGCCGTGCACATACGCCGTCATGCTGCCGAAGAAGCGTTCGCCGATGTTGAAGACGAAGGTGGCCGAGCGGTTGACGAAGCGCGATTCGATCAGGCGGCCGCCGGCGCCGTAGACGTCGAAGCGCTGGTCGCCCGTGCCGGTCTTGCCGCCCACCAGGATGATGTTGCCGTCGGCGCCGACAAAGGCGGACTTGACCCGCTTGGCCGTGCCCAGCGCCACCACTTCGCGAATGGCGTCGGCGGCCGTGCGCGCCACTTCCGGCGAGATGACCTGCTCGAACTTGTCGCTCTTGGCGTGCTCGACCATCGTTTCGTAGGGCGTACCGGCGGCAAAGTGCAGGCTGTCGATTTTCTGGGTGGGCTTGCGCACGCCGCCATTGACGATAATGCCCATCATTTCAGCCAGCGCCGCGGGCCGGTCGGCCGAAGCGCCCAGGGTGGTAGCGTAGGACGGCACCAGGGAGTCGAAGGGATAGCCCATCTTCTTCCACTGGGCGTGGATTTTCAGGAAGGCTTCCACTTCCAGCAGGCCGGCGATGCGGCTGTCCTGGGCGTGCTTGCGATGGGTGCTGAACAGCCAGGAGTACACTTCCTGGCGCTCCTTGACGCTGGCGTCGGACACTTCCTTCCAGCCCGCTTTCGGATGGGTGCGCAGATAGCCCACCACCCACAATTCGAGCGGGTGCAGCGAGGACACATAACCGCGGTCGGCCAGCGACATATTGGCGGGAGAATACTGCTCATACAGCTTCGGCAGGCGCTCGGCCGGCAACTCATTGGCGGATGGCAGGTTGCTGGTCACGAAAGTGCTGAACTGGGCCAGGGTCTGCTCGGGCATGACGGTACGATTGACCGCGGCCAGGCGGGAGGCGGTGGGACGGAAGCTGCCCAGCAGGATTTTTTCCGCTTCCGCCGGCGTCTTGCCCGCATACTTTTTATAGAAGCGGCCCAGGAACTCGCGCCCTTCCCGATCGGCAAAGCGCGACAGGTATTCGGCGCGGCGCGGGTCGTCCGCATCGGCCAGCAAGGCCGCCGAGGAACCCGGCAGCTGGAACATGTAGTAGCGCACCACGTCGCGCATCAGGCGCACGAACACCAGGTTGGTCGAATTCTGCAAAGCCTGGTGCACGGTGAGGATGCGCGAATCGTCGAGCTTGCTGAAGTTGCCGAAGTGGTGCATGCCGCCACCGGTAAAAAAGCCTTCGCCCGGGTTGGCCGAATACTTGCGGTCCATCGACGCGTCCAGCATGGGACGCAGGCTGCGGTCGGCGTTTTTCGGCAGGGTGAGGAAGTATTCCTGGCCCCACTGCGTCATGCGGTCTTTCGGATCGGGCTGGATTTTTTTCAGCTGCGCGATCGACATCGGCTCGAAGCGCTTGTGCAGCTGGTCGACGATGTCGAGGTAAGACACCAGGGTGCGCAGCTTGGCGGTGGAACCCAGGTCCAGCTTGGCGCCTTCGTTGATGTCCAGAGGCTGGTCGTAGTTGTCGGTCTGCACGCGCAGGTAGTTGGCGGTGGCGCCCTTTTCAATCAGGGTGAAACTGTAGACCACGTTGGCGGGGTTGCCGTTGCCCAGCATGCCTTTGCCGGTCAGGCCCGCAGCGGCCGCAGTTTCCGTGTCGCGCAGGCTGCGCAGGCGTTCCGTCACCGCCTTTTGCGCCTCGGCATTCAGGGTGCTGGCCACCTGCAGGTCCAGCCGGTCGAGGTTGTACAGGCGGGTGTCGCCCAGTAAACCGGCCAGGTGGGTGCGCACGGCATTGGCCGCCTTGCGGGCCGTAAAGCTGTTGGCGGCGGGCGGGGCCACGCCGGTGCCGGAAGCGGGATGCAGCTTTTGCTTGCTGGCCAGGTCGCGCAACTGGGGCGTGATGATGCCGGCGTTGGCCAGCACGCGCAGGTGGACGTTGGTCAACTCTTCCAGGTCATTGGCGCCCGCGCCCAGATAGTGGGCGGGCCGGCGCTGGGCAATGAAAAGGCTGAGCGCTTCCTTGTAGACCAGGGCTGCGTCCGGCGTGTCGAGCTTGCCTTTCAAGGCCTGGTTGACGGAAGCAAAATCGCGCCCGTACCAGACCCACATGCCGTCGCCGATGCCGTTGACTTCGCCGTAGCCCAGCTTGGCCGACAGGGGCACCGTGTTGATGTAGTCGACCACGATCTGGCGGCGCGCAGTGGTCGTGTCCTCGCCGCCCTGGTAGGCGCGCAGGGTGGCCGAGACCATCTGGCGCAGCTTGTCTTTCAGGGACGCCGTGCGGCCGTCCTGCGAATGGCGGTATTTCTCGATCTGGGTGGCCAGGGTGCTGCCGCCGGAGACGCGCTTGTCGCCGCCCGTGACGGTGTGCACGGACTTGTCGAACACGGCCTTGCTGAAACGGTCCCATTCCACCGCCGGATTGCGCTTGGCGTAGGTCGGATCGAGCAGTTCGCGGTTTTCAATGAACAGCAGGCTCGTCACCAGCGGCGTGGGCGTGCTGGAAAAATTGTCGTACACGCGCTCCGGGAAGCGGGCCGAAAAGATCGGCTGATGGGTGGAATCGGTGATGTCCAGGCCGACCCGGGTTTTTTCGCGGTAGGTGGCGAACACGCCCATGTCGGCCAGCTCCACCATCTTGGGCGACATGCGCGACTGGGCCGTGACGACATAATCGTGGCTCTTGAGCTTGGCGAGGTAGTCGGGGATGTTGGCGTAGCCCAAGCGCTCGTCGTAGGGGCTGTCGGACGGAAAGCGGATGGCGTTGCTGGGGCCCGGCTCGACTTTCCAGCTGGTCTTGCTCGCCATCTGAGAAAAGAATTTGGCCTGCATGGCCGAGGTGCGGGTCTCGTCGACCACCCACCAGGCCGCGATCGACAGCAGCATCAACAGCAATAAGAGCAGGGCCGGCTTGATGCGGCTGCGGCGCTTGCGCGGCGGCGGCTCGTCGGCGGGCGGGACCGATGCAGGTGGCTCGGACGCGGGTGGCGGCACGGCGTCGAAGGCCGCGTCCCTGGCGCCGTCCAGCGAGGCGCCCTGGGCAACTTGTTGGTCGAAGGCCAGATCGGCCTGCTGCAGCTGGCTGTCGAAACTGGGTTCGGCGCGCTCGGCCGATTTGGCGACGGCGCCGCCGATGACGCCGCCTGCATTGCGTTTGCGCCCCTTGCGGGCGACGGGGTCCTGCTCTGCTTGTGTCTGACTTTCCATGATGGCTCAACCAATGTGATTCCAGGGGTGCGCGGCCCTGAGTCCTTGCTGCGTCGCCAGATGCGCCCAGCGTTTTTCGGCGCCCTCGCCATCCTTGCATGGGCCGCCATCGACGCTCTGCGCTGCTTCAAGCGAGCCGAAATTCAGTGTCGGACAGGATGATCGCGCAACTACCATTGCACCACATCGAAGGCAGGGCGATGGCCTGCTCAGCCACAAAAAGTCGTGGCCCGGATTTTTTTCGCAAAAAAACAACGGCGCCTCTAGTGCCGGGCTCGCCTTGCGTTATCGAATGGATATGAAAGCGCCGTGCAGCCTTCAAACGGGGCTGACCGCCGCGCCCGCACGGAGCTGATGCAAGGCCGTCAACAGGTAGTATTGGAACCACAATCCCGTGAAAATGAAGATGATCAAATACAGCCAGATCGACAGCATGGCGAGGAAGGGAAACAGCAGCACGGAGATGAGGGCGCCGCCGATCCAGGCCAACCCCGGCAGCGCGCCGGCGGCGCCGGACAGCATGCCGATGGCCAGCAGCGGCCCCCGGTGCTGGCGCAGCAAGCTGCGGCGTTCCTCCGCGCTGGCAAAGCCGGCCAGGGCATCGTAGGACATCACCCGCGCCGTCAGCCAGCCCCACAGAACAACCTGCGCCACCAGCGCCACCGGCGGAAACAAATAAAGCGGCAAGCTGAGCAGCCACAGCACGAGAAAAATCAGCGCCGCGCCCAGGGCTGTGGCGAGGCTGCCCAGCAGGCTGCCGCCTTCTTTTCTTTCCAGCGCGCCCCACTGCTTTTCCAGCCGCCCTTCGACGTGGCGGCCGATGGCGGGCATGGCCGCGACCGCCATGAAGATGAGGGAACTCATGATCATCAGCGGCAACAGCAGCAGCATGGCGAGCAGCGGCACGGCCACCGTTTTGAGCATCCCCATGCCGAACATCGACAGCATGCCGGCGCTGGTGGCAAAGCCGCCATGCTCGGCGAACAGCGCTTGCACCGCATCGAGCAAGGGTTGAAAGCCGAGGTACAGGAGCACACCCCACAGCGCCACCGACAGGATGAACGGCAGGATCGACAGCAACAGCATGCGGCCGGAAAATTGTGAGCCCAGCGCCCGCGCCCAGGCGTCGAAAATGGCCCGCATCAGTTGGCGCCCCGGCGGGCGAATTCCACCATGCGTTTCAAGCCGTACCACTGCTGGCGCCAGAAGCCCCGGCCGTAATCGCGCCCAGCAATCACGGCGCCGTTCGGGCCGCTGCGCTCGAGCTGGTCGCGCACGCCCGTTTCCGCGTAGCCGTCTTCAAAACGGGCGGTGCGGAACAGCAAGTCCCACACGGGCAGCAGCACGCCGAAATTGCAGCCGCCCAAAGTCCCCTTGCCCTTCGACTCGTGGCCGATGCCGATGGCGTGGTGGGTGCGGTGATAGCGGGGCGAGACCAGCAGGCGTTCCCCGAACGCGCCGAAGTGGATCCGCACATTGGCATGCTGCAAACTCTGCACGATGCGCGAAACGGACACCAGCAGCACGAACTGGCCGGGCGGCACGCCGATGGCCAGGGCGACGATGGCCATGACGATGTCGCGCAGCAGATCGTCGAGCAGGTGGTTGCGGTTGTCGCTCCACAGATTCATGTCGCGCTGGCTGTGGTGCAGGCTGTGCAGGCCCCACCACCAGTTGAAATGGTGCTGGGCGCGGTGGAACCAGTAGTCGACGAAATCGAGCACCACCAGGTAGACCAGGAAACTGACGAGGGGCGGCATGGCCGGCAGCAGGCTCTCCAGATTAAACGGGTGGACGCCTTCCAGCCGCAGCAGGCCGGCAATGTGATCCATCACGGGATCGAGGGTAAAAAACACGGCGATGGAAAACAGGCCCAGCCGGTGCACCAGGGTGTAGAGAAAATCGTTCAGGCGGGCCCGCTTGTCGTGGAAGGCATGCACGGGGCGCCAGGCTTCGAGGGGGCGCAGCACCAGGTAGAGGGCGGCCAGTTCGATCATGCCGATCAAGAACCACTCGGTGCCTTCAAACGCTTCTTCCGTGTATTCGCCCAGGCCGGCAACGAACATGAAGGGTTCGACGGCGTGTTCGAACAGCCAGCCCTGGGCGCTGCCGAACAGGTCGATCAAAAATTGAATCATCGGGCAGTCTGGGGTGAAATAAACGCAGGATGCTCCCGTAGTGTAGCGAAACACAGCTGCTTTTGCTCGAGCCCCGCGATCAGGGGCTCGAGCACGGCGGGCGCCCACGGATCCTTGCGCGACCAGATGCCCATGTGGGCCAGCACGATGTCGCCGTCTTTCAGTTCAGCCAGCAGGCGTTTGAGCAGCAGCGCGTTCGGGTAGGCTTCGCTGGCAGTCTCGTCCCCCGAAAAACCGGCCGGCGACCAGCCGAAATGGGTGTAGCCGCAGGCCTTGCCGGTCGCCACCGTGCGCGGGGAAATCTTGCCGCCGGGTGCGCGCCAGATGGGATCGAGCGCCCTGCCCGTCAACTGTTTAAAGCGGGCATCGACCCGCTTGATTTCTTCGCAATACTGGCCCGGGCTCCACGTCAAACTCTGCCCGGCATGCTCGCCGAATTGGGGCTTGACCTTGATGCTGCCCTGCGGCCCGTCGCCATTGTAATAGACGTGATCAAACGTGTGGCTGCCGAAAGCATGTCCTTCGGCCACGCGGGCTTTCCAGAACGGTGCCCAGGCCGGATCGAGCGACCAGTCGCCCCGCACCGTCTTCTCGTTGGCGAGGAAGAAGGTTGCCTTGATGTGATGGCGATTCAATGTGTTGGCGATCAGTTCGGCCTGGGATTGGCTGCCCGTGTCGAAGGTCAGATAAATCGTGCCTTTGCAGCCAGCTGCGGCGGGCGCAGCCAGCACGGCCGGCCCCACCGCCAGGCCCACTGCAAGCGCCAGCACGCGCCGCATGGCCTTACAGCCGCGCCGCGGAATCGGCAAAGAACACGCCATGGGGCGAGCGGCCCACGGGAATCAGTTTGATGACCTTGCGGCTGGCCACGTCGATCACGGCCACCTTCTTGATCCAGCGCAAGGTCACCCACAGGGTCTTGCCGTCCTTGGTCAATTCCATGCAGTCGGGACCGCCCGGCACATTGATGGTGCCGACATTTTCCAGGCTCACCTGGTCGATGATGTTGATGGTGTTCGACACCCGGTTCGACACAAAGGTGTGGCGGCCGTCGCCCAGCGAACGGAAATTGTGGGTGCCGTCGCCTGCCTTGATGCGCTTGACGGTTTTCTGGGCGCGCCAGTCGATCACTTCCACGTAGTCGGCGCCCATGATGCCCACCAGCAGATACTTGTCGTCCGGGGTCATGGCGATGCCCGCCGGCAGTTTGCCGACCGGCAGGGTCCATTTGACTTCCTGGGTTTTGAGGTCGATCGCGCTGACCTGGTCGCTGCCCTGGCGGGTAATGAACACGGTGTCGCTGGCCTTGTTGAACGCCATGTGGCTGGGGAGTTTGCCCAGCGGGATGCGCTTGGCCAGGGCCAGGTTGCTACCGTCGTATTTGTAGATGTCGACCCGGTCCAGGCGCAGCGAGGCGCTGACGAACCATTTCTGGTCGGGCGAAAAGCCGATCTGGTAGGGATCGAGCACGTCCTTGACGGTGCGCTGTATCTTGCCCGTGATGGGATCGAGGAAGATCAGTTCATTGCCCACCGAGCTGGCGACGATGACGGACTTGTTGTCCGGCGTGGCCATCAGGTGATGCGGCTCTTTGCCGACCGGGAAGGTGGCGACCTCGGCATAGGTTTGCTGGTCGAGCAGCTTGACGGTGGCGTCGCGCGAATTCAAGACCACGACCACATTGGCCTGACTGGCGCCGCTGGCGGTGAGCAGGGTCACAGACAGGGTCACAGGCAAGGTCAAACACAGGAAAGACGAGAACAGCCGGTTGAAACAGCGCAGCATGGAGGGATTTCGCTCGTAGGGGCCAAAACAGGTATTCTACTTGGGATTACCTCGACCGACAGGCTTCCTTGCGACAATGCGAGCATGGCTGCAACAGCGCATCGCGGGAGCATGTCCGACTGATAATCGTCGGGGCGCATCGCCCCGCTTTCATGGGTGCTGCATTGGCGCTTTGTCAGCACATCCACTACAATTGCCCATCACTTTGACCATGAAAGAACGACACCATGTCCACCATCACCACCGATTCGGGCCTGCAATACGAAGATGTCACGACGGGCGAAGGCGCCGAAGCGAAAGCCGGCCAGCACGTCACCGTCCACTACACGGGCTGGCTGCGCAACGACGACGGCAGCAAGGGCAGCAAGTTCGATTCGAGCAAGGACCGCAACGACCCTTTCCGCTTCTCCCTGGGCGGCGGCCAGGTCATCCGCGGCTGGGATGAAGGCGTGCAGGGCATGAAGGTGGGCGGTCTGCGCCGCCTAACCATTCCCGCCAGCCTGGGCTACGGCGCGCGCGGCGCGGGCGGCGTGATTCCCCCCAACGCCACCCTCATTTTCGACGTTGAACTGCTGGTTGTTTAATCCACTATTCAGGAGTTTCCATGAGCTTGCAAGACCAGTTCGCCCAGGCCCAGGCCGATTCGAAGAACCTGCCCGAACGTCCCGACAACATGACCTTGTTGAAGATTTACGGCCTGTACAAGCAAGCCTCCAGCGGCGACGCCAGCGGCGAACGCCCCGGCTTCACCGACATGGTCGGCCGCGCCAAATTCGACGCCTGGGACGGCTTGAAGGGCACCTCGAAGGAAGAGGCGATGCAGCAGTACATCGATTTGATCGAGGAACTGAAGGACGCTTAATCAGCACTGGGGACTGGCCGGGCCGCGAATGGCACTTGCTGCCTGTCCCCGCTTTCCCGCGGCTTCTTTACGCCGCAAACACCTTCTTCATACTCGCCGCCAGCTTCTCCTGGATCGCCGGCGCAAACATCCCCATCATGAACCCCAGCCGCACGGCGACGGCAGCCTGCCCTTCGCCCAGGGTCAATTCGCCCTCCACCCCGCTGCGCTCGAAGCGCATCACCTTGTCGCCATCCCAGCGGCACGCCAGCTGATAATCGCGCGCCAGCCTGGCGCTGACCTGTTCGGCGGCGCGGCGCGCCTGTTCCTGGCTCAGGCTGTGGGCCTGGACGATGTGAATATCTGCCATTGCTGCTGCATCCTTTTTGCGTAATCCGCCATCATGCCAGCGGATCAGCCCGGATGCCAGCCCAGCAGCGCCAGCATGACAAAAAAGCCAGCCAGGTACGCCACCGCCACATGCCAGCCGTGATGCAGCCACAGGCGCACGGAGCGGGCCTCGGGAAACTGCCCCGTCAATGCGACCCCGGCGGACGAGCCGAACCACAGCATCGAACCGCCGAAGCCGACCGCGTAGGCCAGAAAACCCCAGTCAAAACCGCCCTGGCGCAGCGCCAGCGCCGTCAGGGGAATGTTGTCGAACACAGCGGACACGAAACCCAGACCCAGCGCGGTGCGCCAGCTGGCGGCCGGCAAGGCTTCCACCGGCATCAGGGACGCCGCCCACACCAGCGCCAGCAGGAAGGCCGCGCCTTTGGCCGCGCCCGGCAGCACCGACCAGTCCGGCTTGCGCAGCAAAGCCGTCAGCCCGATTGCGACCCAGAGCGCCAGGCCGATCCAGGGCGCGCCGGTGCCGGCCGCCCGGAAATGCAGATTGATGAAGAGATTGGCGCCCACTACGGCCGCCAGCATGAAGGCGACCGCGGCCAGCCGCAAGCCGTCCACGCGCGCGCCCGCGGGCGCATCGGCCGTGATGGGGGCGTGGCGATGCTGGGCCAGCGCGGCCGGGATAGCGCAGCAAATCAAGGCCGTCACACCCGCCACGTAAGCGGGCGCGACATGGGCCGGGCTGACCCCGCCCAGCCACAGCATGGTGGTGGTGGTGTCGCCCACCACGCTGCCGCAGCCGCCCGCATTCGACGCCGCGACGATGGCGGCCAGATAGCCGATGTGCACCTTGCCGCGAAACACGGTGTGGGCGACGGCGCCGCCGATGATGGCCGCGGCGATGTTGTCGAGGAAACTGGAAATGAAAAACACGGCAAGCAGCAGCACCAGCGGCCCCGTCCAGCCATCCGGCAGCAGTGCCGGCAACCTGGCGGGTGCGCCGCTGTCCTCGAACTGGCGCGCCAGCACGGCAAAGCCCAGCAAGAGGCCCAGCAGATTGGCCAGGCCCACCCACTCGGCGCCCGCGTGGCCGATCAGTCCGGCCATGCCCGCCCCCTCATGAAACGGCGCCCAACCCAATTTATACAGGGTGATGGCGGCCGCGCCCACCAGCGCCACCGCCAGCGTGCTGACGTGAGAGAACGCGATCAGCCCCAGCATGGCGGCAAACAGGAAAAATTCGAGGGGCAGGCCGGCAAATTGCATGGACGTTTTGACAAACAATGAACTGAGCGCAATTTTAGTCGATGCGCATTGCAACTGATCAAACGCAAGCCAGCCGGACACCAGCAGCGGGATCATTCCTACGAGAAATCTTCGCTTGAGGAGCAGCCCATGGACGTTCCCGACAATTCCCAGGACCATCCCGTCCCCACCCCCAGCGCCGACTGGCGCGCCCACCGCAAGGCCGCCCAGCTGCTGGCCGAACCAGGCCGCCCGGCCAGCCTGGGCCCGAACGACGAGCGCGTGCCCGACCCTGCACCGCCGATTCCCCTGCCCTTCGCGTACGGCGCCCGCGTGCTGATGTGGAAGCAGGATCCGACCGTGAGCGAAATCGGCACCCGGCCCGCGTTTTTGCCAGGTGTGGTGCTGGACGGTCCGCGCGATGCCCGGATTGCCTCCAGCGACCCTGCCATCGCACCCGTCAGTCCGAATGCCTTCGGCGATTTTGTCACCACCGTCGACACGCCCCAGTTTGACGCCGTTCACACTTTCGCCGTGGTGCGCCAGACCTTGACCATGTACCAGCGCGCCCTGTCGGCTGCGGGCGCGGCCATGCCCCTGCCCTGGCAGTGGAATTCGAGCCTGGACACGTCGCCCATCCAGGTGTTCGCCTACGGCTTGCCGAACGTGATGAATGCCTTTTACAGCCGCGCCAACAGCTGCCTCAAATTCGGCCACTTTATTTCCGAGCGCGACCAGGGCCGCATCTACACCTGCCGCTCTTTCGACATCGTTTCCCACGAGACGGGCCACGCCGTGCTGGACGGCTTGAAACCGGCCTGGCTGGAGGCGGACAACCCGCCCCAGACGGGCGGACTGCACGAATCCTTCGGCGACATGACGGCGATTTTCCTGGCCCTGTCCCAGCTCGACCAGTGCGAGGCCGTGATCGCCCAGACCAAGGCGCGCCTGCACGACAAGACGTTTTTGGCCGACATCGCCGAGCAATTCGGCCTGGCGCTGGGCACGGCCACGGGCCTGCGCAGTGCCGACAACAGCCTCACCCTGTCCCAGGCCGGCAACGAGGTGCACGCCATTTCCCAGGTGTTCACGGGCGCCGTCTACGACATCCTGGCCGATTTTTTTGCCATCGAACGCGACCCCGGCCTGCGCGACGACGCCATGGTGCTGCACGACGTCGGCG
>JACXTT010006004.1_pt1 | contig 17467 bp, 14 predicted proteins | sample 9270951 | NCBI WGS metagenome assembly JACXTT01 (sample SAMN15532306, study PRJNA645909) | rock metagenome | isolation source: weathered quartz diorite | place: Puerto Rico | collected 2017-06-21 | reverse complement strand
GGACACAAGACGCGGAACAAGGGCGGCAAGGCCATTGGGGACTTCCACAAATTCAACCAGTGCCCCGCCGAAGGGAAAGTGAAACTGTTTGGCGAATACGGCGGCTATGCGGCTGGTGGCCAGATGCGCGATTTCGTCTATATCGATGACGTGGTGGCCGTCAACCTGTGGTTCTTCGACCACCCCGGCGAATCAGGCATCTACAACCTGGGCACCGGGCAGGCCCAACCGTTCAACGACGTGGCCATCACCGTGGTCAACACACTGCGTGAGCAACAGGGTAACAAGCCGCTGACGCTGGAGCAGGCTGTGGCCGACGGGCTGATCGAATACATTGCCTTCCCCGACGCGCTGCGTGGCAAATACCAAAGCTACACGCAGGCCGATTTGAGCGCACTGCGCAGCACCGGCTGTGCGCACACGTTTGCCACGGTGCAAAGCGGCGTGCGCAGCTACGTACAAGCGTTGAGCAACCCGGTCTGATGCAAAGTCTGCACCGCGTCAACGCGCCGGTGCGTACGCACGTTGTGACTGGGACGCCAGAACTTTGGTAGTCACCAGTCCGTTCACAACCAAACTTTTAGGGAACTGCACATGTTGAAAAAAATTCTGTTCATTGTGGCCATGCTGTTCGCGTCCATCAGCTTTGCTGCGGTCGATGCCAACAAGGGCACAGCCGCCGAACTCGACGCTGTCAAGGGCATTGGCCCGGCCATCTCCGGCAAGATCATTGATGAGCGCAAGAAGGGCGACTTCAAGGACTGGAATGACCTCATCACGCGTGTCAAAGGCATTGGTGCCAAGAATGCGGTCAAGTTCTCCGCCCAAGGCCTGACCGTCAACGGCAACGACTACAAGCCCGACGCCGCAGCACCTGCCAAGGCCGATGCCAAGACTGCCAAAGCCGCCAAGAAAGATGACGCCAAGCCGGCCTCCGCCCCTGAGGCACCAGCAGCCAGCGCGCCCAAGAAGTAATTGGTGCCCACTTTGGCACAAAGAACCCGCTTCGGCGGGTTTTTTTTTATTGGGCCGAGCGTGTTTGCGGATGCACCGATATGCGCGACGCTGGCAATTTTGGGCCACCACCTCGCGCACTCTCGTAACTGAAGGGTCACGCATTCGTGCATCGGCACATGGCCGATGCCAACGCCCCAATTCGGGCGTTGTCGCGTGCGTGGTCTTGGTATTCGAGCACCCAAACCAACAACGTCACTTTGGCGGTGGCCGATGGGGGTTGCGGGCGCAGGCAGTACTCGCGGTTGCCACAGAACAGGCGTGCTGGCCACGGTGTTGACGAGCCGATCTCCAAGCGCCAGCCATGTCCACCCGCGACACAGCCGGAGAACGCGACCCCCATCGGTCGCCGTTTGCGAGGTGCAGGTTCACAACCGCAGCGCACTGCGAACACTCAAGTCGCACACAAGAGCGCCAAGCAACTACAGCAACGCAATCAAATCCGTCGTACCAGGATCCACGCCCGCCTGCATCAACAGTGTCGTCAGCTGGCCCCGGTGGTGCGTCTGGTGGTTGAAGAAATGTGTCAGCGCCTGCCAGGCCGGGTGCTCGCGCCGCACGCCCTTGGAATTGCCATAGCGCATGGTCCATTGCGCAAAGCCCGCTGGCATGTCGGTGGCCCACTGCACAATGGCGCCATCCAGTTGCACCCGCTTGGCCACCACCATGGCCCAATCGTCAAACAGCTCCGTGTTCAACGCGGTCCCAGCGGGCAGGTCCAACACGTCGGGCGTCAGGCTGGCAGCAGCTATCCATCAATCGCGCATTGAACCATTGGTTGTAGCGTGCCAGAAAACGGTAGTTGTCCGCCAGACTGTCCATGACGTGTTTCCGCGCGACGGCCCCTAGTCTCTGACGCGCCCCACGGCATCAATGACACCGAGTTGCACCATTTTGGAGGCCACCCGGTCATCGGCAAAATGCACACGGAAATCACCGATGGTGACGTTGGCCATCGCGTCTATGGACTTTTTCAATTTGGCCCGTGTCGGGTCTTTGCCGGCACCGCGCAGCGCCGTCACCAGCACGCGGGCCGCGATGTAGCCTTCCAGCAGATATACATTGGACTTGCCCAGCTTGGCGGCCGTCAGGTCCGCCTGCAATTCGCGCACCAACGCGACTTTGAGGTTGTCGCTCTTGGGCACCACCCGTGCCACGACCACACCAGCGCCAACCGGCCCCAGCAATTCCGCCAGCAGGCTCTCGCCGGTATTGGAGAATCCATAGATGGGTCCGTGAAATCCCTTGTCGCGCAAAGCCTTGATGGCGGTAGCGGCACCTTTGGGGTCGCTGATCACCAACACCGACTGCGGGCGCGTCGCCAAGGCCTTGTCTATGCTCTCCAGCGGCGCTTTGAGCAGCAGATCAGCACCCTGGCCCGTCATGGTGCGCTCGGCCGCATCCAACGCTGCCAGCGACTCCCCATCGTTGGAATGCAGAATGACCAGCTTGCGCACACCCAATGTCTCCGCGTGGCGGGTAATGGCGGAGGCTTCTTCCGAGTAACCGGGGCGCAGCGAATACACATTGGGATACATGGCACCACGAAATTCGTCGGCCGCTGCCATAGGCGCAAACATCAATACATCGGTATCTTTGATCGCAGGGTATGCGGCGGTCAGCTGCGGTGACCCATAGTAGCCAAACAAAGCCAGCACGCCTTGGCTCAGCAACTGCTTGGTGTTGGCCAGCGCAGTAGCCGGGTTGCCGGCATCGTCAAGCGTGACCACGCTGATGCTGCGTCCATTGACACCGCCCTCGGCATTGACACGTTCAAAGTACAGCTTGGCCCCCTGGGCGAACGCCTGCGCCAGCGCCGATGACGGCCCGCTCAGGGCAATCGACTGACCCAACACGATGTTGGTATGGGTGACACCGCTTTCAGCTGCGCAGCCCAGGGTGCTGAGCGTCAGCAGAACAATACCCATCAGGGCTTGGCGTATGGATAGCATGGTTTTCAAGGCGTGCCTTTGCGCAAACATGGAAAAAACAGTCACAGCCCCCCTGCCGCGAGTATCGCTGTTTTCACTGCTCCAAACACAGGCCGCTCACAAGGGAAAACACCAAGTAGACGTTCATTTTTTTGTCGGCCATGCGGGACTCACTCGGTGTACTTGCGCAGCAATTTGTCATAGACGCCGCTTTGCTTGAGCTTCTGCAAGGCCTGGTCAAACGCATCCCGCAGCGCCACGTGGTTGCGCACTTTCGAAAACCCAATGAACGCTGGCACGATCTGAATCGGTTGCTTCAACTCCCGCACCTGGCCCGACAGCCCCAGCCGCTTGAATTCGTGCACCGCGCCGTCCCTGTTGCTGACCCACAGGTCAATGCGACCGCTGAGCAGCTTGCGGATATTGCCCTCAATGGTCGGCGCGGCATCCGTGCGCAGCAACTCGTACTTCATCGCTGTGTCAAAACGCTCGCCATAGCTGGTCTTGGGGGTGACGCCAAAGCTATAGGCTTGCAGCTTGGTCAGGTCGCCGCCAAATTCAATCGGTGAATCCTTGGGCACCCACAAGACAATGGTCTGCGTGACCACGACTTCCTTGGAATACAGCGTATAGGCCTGCCGCTCATCGTTCAGGAAAAAGGTGAAGATGCCATCCACGTCACCACGCTCGAACAGCATTTGCGCCCGCGCCCAGGGCAGGCTCTCAATGACGACGTCATGGCCCATGGTGTGAAAGACCTCGCGCACAACATCGACTGCCAGGCCCTTGACCTGTCCGTCTTCGGTGTACTCGTACGGTGGGTACTCAAAGGTTACCAGCTTGAAGGTATCGGCCTGCGCCGCGCAGGACGCGCAGAGTAAGAAGGCCAACAAAAAATTCTTCAACCACATGATGGTTCTCCCATCTCGCGCTGGGCGCGAGCGTCGACTCCCCTTTGCAGAATCCACCCCTATTGCAGCAGCAAACGTCCCAACGACTCGGCCCCGCCTGGCTCATGCGTGCGCGCACTGATCTTGAACGTGTCTACCACCGTAGCCAGGCGCTGCGTTTGCTCGCGCATGCTGTGCGCGGCCGCGGCAGATTGCTCCACCAAGGCTGCGTTTTGCTGTGTCATCTGGTCCAGTTGCGCAACCGATCGGTCGACGTCGGCAATTCCCCGGCTTTGTTCAGCGGACGCCCCCGTAATCTGGGCAACGATGTCCGACACCTGTTGCACGGACTGCACGATGTCTGCCATGGCTTGACCGGCACTGTTCACCAGAGTGGCACCTGTCTCCACCCGCTGTACGCTGGCAACAATCAGGCTCTTGATCTCTTTGGCGGCTTCTGCCGAGCGTCCGGCCAGGTTGCGCACTTCACCCGCCACCACGGCAAAGCCGCGCCCCTGCTCACCAGCCCGTGCCGCCTCCACGGCAGCGTTCAGGGCCAGGATATTGGTTTGAAAGGCTATGCCATCGATCACGCCGATGATGTCGCTGATTTTCTTGGAGCTGGAATGGATGTCCTGCATGGTGCTGACCACCTGCGCCACTACGACCCCGCCGCGCGCTGCAACCTGGGCAGCGGTGTTGGACAGGGTGTTGGCCTGCTGTGAGGCTTGCGCCGACTGCTGTACCGCCCGCGTCAGCTGCGCCGTGCTGGCTGCCGCGCGCTGCAGGTGCATGGCGGTTTGCTCGGTGCGCACGCTCAGGTCCTGGTTGCCCGAGGCAATCTCGGTGCTGGCAATGGACAAGCCATCGGTCGCGTGGCGCACCTGGCCGACAACCTGATCCAATGCAATGCGCATCCTTTCCAGCGATGCCAGCAAAGCCGCAGCCTCATCGCGCCCTGCCGTGTCAATGCGATGGTCCGTCAGGTCACTGTGGGCAATGGCCTGCGAGAACCGCAGCGCGCGGTCAATGGGCTGGCAGATGGAGTGCATATTGATCAAGGTTGCGGGCACCACCAGCAACAAGCCCAGCACCACCGCCACCGCAAACAGACTTTGAACATGGGTTGACACCGCGGCTTGCTGCTGCACCGCGTTGTCGACGTCCTTGCGCAGCAGGTCGTCCATCAGGCTGAGCTGGGTCTCTGCATTGGCAAATTTCTCCAAGGCCTTGGCACTCAAGCGGTTGGCAATGGTGGCCGTGTCGTAGCCTTGCACCTCCAGTTGCTGCACGATGGGGGCAAACAGATCGCGGTAGGCATTCAGGTTGTCGGAAACACTGTGCATGCCGGAGCGCCTGTCATCCTTCACCTCCTGTGCAAGCTCCTGCAAAAGCGTTTGCGCATGTTGCAGGCTGGCAAGCCATTGCGCATGGGCCGCTTTGACCGCCTGCGGGTTTTCATACTGGATGATCATGTCCTTGTCATGCCGGCGTGCCATGTTCATATCGGTACGCAACGCATTCATCTGGGCAACCTGGCGGTTGGACTGGCCCATGAACTGTTCGCTCATGGCGTAGATGCGCGCCATGCCAACGAGGCCTGCGCCACCCAGCAGACAGACCAACAGGCTCACCACCACGATGGTGGCCCACATCCGAAAGCGGATGGTGAAGCGGCGCATTCCCGTTATGAACAACATGGTGCTTCTCCTGCGTGCGGTCTGTGAGCGCCTGGCTTCAGCGTGCGCCGTAGCCGCCACCACCGGGTGTGGCGATTTCAAACACGTCGCCAACCCGCATCTCTGCCTGCCCGATGTGGCCAATCTCCTCCACGCTGCCGTCGCCACGCAGGACCCGATTCACACCCACCTGGCCGGCTTGCCCACCGGCCATGCCGAAGGCACCATGGTTGCGGCCGTTGGACAAAATACTGGCCGTCATGTTTTCCAGAAAGCGCACCCGGCGCACGCCGCCATTGCCGCCAGCCCATTGGCCAGCGCCGCCTGAACCGGCACGGATGGAATAGCTGTCCAGGCGCACGGGAAAACGGAATTCGAAAATCTCCGGGTCGGTCAACCGCGAATTGGTCATATGGGTCTGCACCACGCTGCATCCATTGAAGCCACCCACCACTTCGCCCGCCGCATTGAGCAGCGCGCCAGCACCGGAGCCACCCGAAATGGTTTCGTAGTACTGGTAGCGCTCATTGCCAAAGGTAAAGTTGTTCATCGTGCATTGGCTGCCCGCCATGACACCCAGTGCACCATACAGCGCATTGGTGATGCAGGTCGAGGTTTCCACATTGCCTGCCACCACCGACGCGGGCGGATTCGGGTTCAGCATGGAGCCGCTGGGGATGATGACCTGCAACGGCTTCAAGCAACCGGCATTGAGCGGAATCTCGTCATCGACCAGCGTGCGAAAAACATACAGCACGGCAGCCATGCACACCGCCGTGGGCGCGTTGAAGTTATTGATTTGCTGTGCCGAGGTGCCGGTGAAGTCGATCACAGCACTGCGCTCTGGCGCGTTGACGCGTATGGCCACCTGAATTTGTGCACCGTTGTCCAGCGGCAAGGTGAAGGCACCGTCTTTCAGGCGCGTGATGACGCGGCGCACCGACTCTTCGGCGTTGTCCTGCACGTGGCGCATATAGGCCTGCACCACGTCCAGGCCGAAGTGCTCAACCATCTTGCGCAGTTCCTGTACGCCTTTTTCGTTGGCGGCAATCTGCGCGTTCAGGTCGGCCATGTTTTGCTGCGTGTTGCGCGAAGGGTATTCACCACTGCTGAGCAAGGCCACCATCTCTGCCTCGCGCAGCACACCACGGTCAACCAGCTTGAAGTTGACGATCTGCACGCCCTCTTCTTCGATGCGTGTTGAAAACGGCGGCATGGAGCCCGGCGTGGTACCCCCGACATCCGCATGGTGGCCACGCGATCCCACGTAGAACGTCGGCTTGCCATCCAGGTACACGGGCGTAATGACCGTGATATCCGGCAAATGCGTGCCCCCATGGTAAGGGTCGTTCAGCACATAGACATCGCCCGGCTGCATCGTGGCCGCGTTGTCGCGCACCACGGTCTTGATGCTCTCGCCCATGGAGCCCAGGTGCACCGGCATATGGGGTGCATTGGCAATCAGGTTGCCATCGGCATCGAACAGCGCGCAGCTGAAGTCCAGCCGCTCCTTGATGTTGACCGAATAGGCCGTGTTTTGCAGTTGCAGACCCATCTGCTCGGCAATGTTCATGAACAGGTTGTTGAAAACCTCCAGCAGCACCGGGTCGGCCGTGGTGCCCAGCGCAAATGTGGTGGCCCGGGCCTCGGTACGCAGCAAGGTCAGGTGGTCAAACTCGGTCAGCGTGGCCTGCCAACCTGGCTCAACCACCGTGGTGGCATTTTTCTCGGCGATGATGGCGGGGCCGGCGATGACGTCACCGGGACGCAGGTCCTCCCGCACGACCAATGCGGCCTCCACCCAACGGCCGCCCGAGTACATGCGCACCCGCTCGCGCACCGCGCCCGCGGCCTGCAGATCGCGCGGCGCATGCACGGCGTGCCGCGGTTCTTCGGGTGCGTCGCCGGCGATGATGGACTCGACCGAGACCGCCTCAACCACCAGGTCCTTGCCCTGCATCAAGAACGCAAAGCGCTGGCGATATGCGGCCTCAAAGCTGGCCACGATGTGCGCCACGGTCTGCAGTGCATCGCCACCTCCGGCGGGGTAGGCCACGACTAGCGCAGAATCGCTGCCGTCGTAGCGTACGTGCACGCGCCTCTGTGTGGTGATGCTGCCCTGGTTGACCTGCTGGCGGCGCAGCTCGTCTTCCGCCTGGCCGGCCAGGGTGTCGAGCTGCACCACGATGGCGTCCACGGACTGGGCACCGAGCTTGACTTCCATCGCCGACTCACGAATCACCGACTGGTCCGCCAGCCCCATGCCATAGGCACTGAGCACCCCGGCAAGCGGGTGCACGAAGACGCGTGTCATGCCCAAGGCATCGGCCACCAGGCAGGCGTGCTGGCCCCCGGCGCCGCCAAAGCACTGCAGCGTGTAGGCGGTGACGTCGTAGCCTCGGGCCACGGATATTTTCTTGATGGCATTGGCCATCTGCTGCACGGCGATATTGATAAAGCCTTCGGCCACCTCTTCGGCAGGCCGCTGCGTCTGCAAGGCCAGTTCGCCGAATTTTTTCTGCACTGCTTCCAGGCTGAGCGCCTCATTGGCCTGTGGGCCGAACACCTTGGGGAAGAAGCGTGGCTGGATCTTGCCCAGCATCACGTTCGCATCGGTCACGGCCAGCGCGCCGCCGCGCCGGTAGCTGGCAGGCCCCGGATTGGCGCCGGCGCTTTGCGGCCCTACGCGAAAGCGCGAGCCGTCAAAGGTCAGCAAAGAGCCGCCGCCAGCGGCCACCGTGTGGATGCTCATCATCGGCGCGCGCATGCGCACACCGGCCACCTGGGTCTCAAACTCGCGCTCAAACTCGCCCGCATAGTGCGACACATCGGTCGAGGTTCCCCCCATGTCAAAGCCAATGGTCTTCGCTATGCCGGCAATGGCCGCCGTGCGTGCCATGCCCACAATACCACCAGCCGGGCCACTCAGAATCGCGTCCTTGCCCTGGAAGGCATGGGCATCGGTCAAACCACCCGATGACTGCATGAAGAACAGCTTCACACCGGGCATCTCGCCGGCAACCTGCTCCACATAGCGGCGCAGAATGGGCGACAGGTAGGCATCCACCACCGTGGTGTCACCGCGGCTGACGAACTTCATCATCGGGCTGGTTTCATGCGAGGTGCTGATTTGCGAAAAGCCAATTTCCTGTGCAATACGCTTGGCCATCAGCTCGTGGGCGATGTAGCGGTAGCCATGCATGAACACAATGGCCACGCTGCGCAGGCCGGCATCAAACTGGGCCTGCAAGTCCTGGCGCAGCTGTGCCTCGTTCAAAGGCTCCACCAGTTCGCCGCCGGCACCCACGCGCTCCTGGGCTTGCACCACGGCGCTGTACAACAGCTCGGGCAACTGGATGTTGCGGTCGAAGATGCGGGGACGGTTTTGGTAGGCAATGCGCAACGCGTCACGAAAGCCCTGGGTAGTGACCAGCAGCGTGGGCTCACCTTTTCGCTCCAGCAGGGCATTGGTGGCGACCGTGGTGCCCATCTTCACACAGGCGACCCGGTCGGGCGTGACCGGCTCGCCCTTCTTTAAGCCCAGCAGATGGCGAATGCCTGCTACCGCCGCATCCTGGTACTGCTCCGGATTCTCGCTGAGCAGCTTGTGCGTGACCAGGGTGCCATCGGGGCGCTTGCCCACCACATCGGTAAACGTGCCGCCCCGGTCAATCCAGAATTGCCAAAGCTTGGTATTCAATGGGGTGGTGCTGCTAGGGTTGTCTTGCATGGTGCTAAGCCTCTTGAATGACGCGACGCGCGGGTCTAGTTGAAGTAATACGGTACAAAAATGTCGCTGGCCGGATGGCCCACGGAGCGCACCCATTCGCGGGAGAAGCGCTCGCCAATGCGTTTGAGCTCGCTCTCCAGATCGACCGAGATGCGCTCCACCCGAATGCCGTTGGCGGCTAGCTCGCGGGTCGACGATTCGGCCGCCGCTTCGCTGGCGATCCAGCCGCGGCTTTCGGCATCGGCCGCGGCCTTGAGCACGGCCTCGCGGCTCTCGGGCGGCAAGGCATCAAAGCTCTTGGCGTTGGCGAAAACGATGTTCTTGGGAAACCAGGCGCCAATGTCGTAGTAGTACTTGACGGGGCCCCAGACCTTGTTCTCCACGCCGGTGACAGCCGAAGTAATCATGGCATCGAGCCGTCCCTCATTGGCGGCCTTGCCCACATCCACCATGGCCACATCGACCGGCGTGGCGCCCAGCATTTCGGCAATGCGCACCGTGGTCTGGTTGTAGGTGCGCATCTTCATGTTCTTGAAGTCGGCCGCGCTTTTGACCGGCCGCGTGGTGTACAAGCCCTGCGGTGGCCAGGGCACGGCGTACAGAATTTTCAAACCACGCTGGGCAAACTCGCGCTCCATGCCGGGGCGCTGCAGTTGCCACAGGCGCATGGCACTCTTGTAGGAACCGACCACAAACGGGACCGAGTCCGCTCCGGCAATGGGTATGTCTTTGACCAGGTTGGTCATGATGGTTTCGCCGGCCTGCACCTTGCCATCCTGCACGGCTTGTGCAATCTCACCCAGCTTGAACAGGCTGCCGTTGGCGGCCACTTCAATCTTCAATTGCTTGTGGGTCGCGGCATCCAGTGCGTGCGAAAACTGCACAATGTTTTCCGTGTGGAACGACTCCACCCGGTAGCCCGTGGCCAGCTTCCAGGTGGTCTGTGCCTGCACATTCGAGGCGTGACTCAACCCTGCCGCGCACAGCGCAGCAATGACAAGATGTTTCATGATCAACTCCTGGTGTGTCCGAGGCTAAAGGCCCAAGTACGCCTTTTTGACGTGCTCGTCATGCAGCAGGGTTTGGCCAGCCCCCTCCATGACAATGCGGCCCGTCTGGATGACGTAGCCATAGTGCGCAATGTTCAGCGCCTTTTGCAGGTTCTGCTCCACCAGCAAAATAGAAACCCCGGTGGCATTGACCTGTTGGATCACGTCAAGCACCTTGGTCACGAACTTGGGGGCAATGCCCCAAGACGGTTCGTCCAGCATCAGCAACTTGGGCCGTGCCATCAGGCCGCGCGCAATGGCCAGCATCTGCTGCTCGCCCCCGCTCATGGTTCCGGCCAACTGCGCAGCACGCTCTTTGAGGATGGGAAACAACCCCAGCATGTGGTCAATGCCACTGGCCACTTCGTGTTTGTCACTGCGCGAGAACGCGCCCAGTTCCAGATTGCGCAGCACCGTCAACTTGGGGAACAGGCGCCGCCCTTCCGGTACCAGCGACAGCCCCAACGGCACGCGCTTGTGCGACGGTATCTGCTCAATCGCCTGGCCGTTGAAATGGATACTGCCCGCCGCCGCACGGTTCAAACCCGCTACGGCCCGCAGCGTGGTGGACTTGCCGTTGCCATTGCCGCCCACCAGGGCGACAATTTTCCCGCTGTCCACTTTCAGTGACACGTCCGAGATGGCCAACACCTCGTCGTAACAGACTTTGAGATTCTTGATGTCCAGCATGCTCAATCTCCCAGGTAGGCGGTGATGACCTTGGGGTCGTTGGAGACCTGCTGCGGCGTGCCTTCGGCAATCTTGACACCGCGGTCCAGCACCACAATCTTGTCGGCAATGGGCATGATGCCCTCCAGTACATGTTCCACAATCAGGCAGGCCGTGCCGCGGTCGCGAATTTTGAGCACCACGTCGACCGCCTCACGCACTTCGGACGGATTCAGGCCCGCCATGACCTCGTCCATCAACAAGAGGCTGGGCTCTATGGCCATGGCGCGTGCCACGGCCAGGCGCCGCTGCTCGCTGATGGTCATGCTGCCCGCCGGCTTGTCCGCAAACTGCTGCAGGTTGACAAAGGCCAGCCATTGCATGGCATTGGCACGGGCGCGCGCCACGTGATGCTGGCGCAGCAACGACGCCGTCATGACGTTCTCACAGGCCGTCATGCTGGTGAAGGTGCGCGCCACCTGGAAGGTTCGGCCCACGCCAGCGCGTGCACAGGCTTCCGGCGGCAGGCCAGCAATGTTGCGGCCATTGAGGTGGATACTGCCCGCACTGGGCGCAAAGTAGCCGGCCACACAGTTGAACATGGTCGTCTTGCCGGCGCCGTTGGGCCCGATCAGCCCGACCACCTGGGCCTTGTCCACCGTAAACGACACGTCCTGGTTGGCGGTCAGGCCACCAAAGGTCTTGCTGACCTGATTGACTTCCAGCAGCTTCATGGTGCCTCTCCTTGGCTGGTTGTTGTGGGCACGGCATGGGCGACCATTCGACGCGTAGCTTCAGCCCGCGCCCGACCCCGCTCCTTGAAGTTGCGCCACCAGCCCAACAGGCCGGTGGGGTAGAACACCGCAATACCAATGATCATGCTGGCGTAGATGATGACGTCGGTGCCGCGGCCCGTGCCGCCAAACATGGCGCGGGTGAACTCCTCAATGCCGGTCAGCACGACCGAACCTACGACCGGACCCAGCAGCGTGCCAACTCCGCCCAGAATGGCAACCAGAGCCATCTTGATGGACAGTGCCGTTGACAGGATGGAGTTGGGATCGATGTACAGCTCTTTTTGCGCATACAGGCTGCCACCCATGGCCGAGAAGAAGGCGCTCAAGGACAGCGCGATCTGCTTGTAGCGTGCAATGTTCACACCCACGCTGCGGGCGGCATCGGGCTCATCTTTGATGGCGCGGAAGTAATAGCCCAGGTAGCTGCGCTCAATCCACAGATTGGCCGCCAGGGTCAGCAACAGCAGGCCCAGGGCCAGCCAGTAGTAGGGCAGCTTGGTGGCAAAGTTCATCCACAGCCAGCCTTGGTGGTCCATGGGCACATACAAGCCCACGGCGGTTCCGCCGTATTCCCATTCGGTGAAGAAGATTTGCACCAGTTCGGCAACGGCGATGGTGGCCATTGCAAAGTAGTGCCCTTTCAACCGGAAGCAAGACCAGCCAAAGGCCAGGCTCAACAGGGCCGCCACACAGCCGCCCGCCAGAATGCCAAACCAGGGGATGACGCCAAAATTGATCAGCAACAAGGTGGAGGTGTAGGCCCCCAGGCCGACAAAGGCGGCATGCCCCAGGGACACCTGGCCAGCGTAGCCACCCAGCATATTCCAGGCCACACCCAGTTGTGCGGCCATCAAGATCAGGATGATGGTGTTCAGGTGCGAAGAGTCCACCAGCATGGGCAGCGCACCGGCGGCCACCAATACGGCGAGTGCAATCGTTATGTTTTTCATGGTCGTTACGCCTTACCCATCAGTCCTTGCGGACGGAACATCAGCACCGCCAGGAACATGACCAACACGATGGCCATCTTGTACTGGGGGCCTAACAGCAGGCCGCCCATGACCTCAATAACACCAACCAGCATGCCGGCCCAGAAGGCGCCGGTCACGCTGCCAAAGCCACCCAGGTTGACGACCACAAAGGCAAGCAGAATGAAGTTGGCGCCAACATCTGGAAAAATCGGAAAGAAGGTCGACAACAACACACCGGCCGCACCGGCACAGGCGGCGCCAATGCCCCAGGCCAGTGAAAACATCTTGTGGGAGTCAATGCCCATCAGCAGCGCGGCCTCTTTGTCGGACGCAGTGGCCTCCAGCGCGGCGCCCAGGCGGGTCTTGTTCAAGAAGAAGTAGATCAAGCCGGTGATCACAATGGCGCCGACCCCGGCCGCCAGCTGGGGCGTGCCCAGTTGAACGCCCAGCACTTTGACGGTGCCGCTGACGGCGGAGTTTTCAATCGAGCGGAAGTCGGGCTTCCAGAAAAACTGCGCCAGGCCGCGCAGCAAGATCATCAAACCAAAGGTCGTGAAGATTTGCGAAAGCATGGGCGCATGCATGATGCGCACGATGACCAGCCGGTACAGCAGCACGCCAAAGGCAAACAGCATGATGACCGTCAACGGCAGGGTCAGCATGGGGTCCAGCGCATACAGCGAGAACAACCAGAAGCTGGAATACATGCCCAGCATCAGGAACTCCCCATGGGCGAAGTTCACGATGTCCATGACTCCGAAAATCATGGTCAGCCCAATGGCAACCAGCGCGTAGATCAAACCAATCAGCACACCCGAGGCGAGTGTCTGAAGCAATATTTCGGCAGTCATGGCTTTGTCTCAGTTCAGTTCTGCAATCAGGCGCTTATTTGCGTTGGTCCCACTTGGGCATGGGCCATACCACGTCGCGTGCCGCCATGTTGAAAGGCCACACGGTGTTGTACTTTCCATCAATGATCTGCACCAGGATGCCGCGGCCCAGCGTGTTCTGGCCGGTGGCATCAAACTTCACACCCTTCCACGGCATGATCAGGTTGTCGGCGCGGATATTGGTCTCGGTCAGGGCCTTGCGAATGGCTTCCGGGTCGGTGCTGCCGGCGCGGTTCACGGCATCTGCCATCACCATCAAACCGGTAAACGTGCGTGAGCTGTTGCCGGTAAAGTTGATGTGGTAGCGGCTGTTGTACAGGTCGTTGACCTGCTTGATCAGCGGGTTGCGGCTGGCCAGGTCCAAGGCCCAGACTTCGCGAGTGATGATGAAGTCGGCATCCTTGCCCAGGGTCTTGATGAAGTCGGTATCGGTAAAGCCTGCGTTGTTGGCCAGAATCATGTCCGGCAGAAAGCCCAACTCTTTGTAGGTCTTGATCGACATGATGGCGTCGGCCGTGTACGACGACTGCAGCAACAGATTGGGGTTGGCCGCCTTCAGGGTCTGCACTTCGGATGTGAGCTGCGTGGTCTTGGCGGGGTACATGACCTGCTTGATCAGGTTCTGGCCAAACTCGGTGGCCAGCTTGGCCTGCAGCTTGGTGGTCTCGGAGCCCCACAGGCCGTTCTCGTTGAACGACACCACGGTCTTGGGCTTGATGCCCTTCTTGGCCTCGAACTCCTTCAAGAATTCGAACGCGTTGTGCACAAACAAATCATCGTGCGGCGTGGTACGGAAGAACCATTTGAAGTTGCGCTGTGTCAGCGACGCGGATGACGACTCGGGGTTCAGGAACGGAATGCCTGCGCGCTCAGCCACCTGGCTGGCCGTTGCCGTCACCGCACTGTTGTAGGCACCGACAATGGCCACAACCTTTTCTTGGGTAATCAGCCGCTCGGCCTCAGACGCGCCAATTTGCGGGTTGGCCTGGTGGTCGGCAAAAACCAGCTTGATCTTGGCCCCCTTGAGGTTGGGCAGACCCTTGCCGGCGGAAAACGGCAAGTCGGCAATGCCAGGCGCGCCGTTGTTGATGACGTCGGCCGCCAGCTCCAGCGCATTGCGCAGTTCTGCACCCACAGCGGCGCCAGGGCCGGTGAATGGGTAGATGACGCCGATCTTGACCTCTTGCTGTGCATGCACCGACAGTGCAATGCCTGCTCCAACCAACGCGGCCGCTACGCGGGCCCATAGGGACTTTGCCATGTGATAGCTCCTTGTAAAAATAATTTCTTAAAAAACAGTGATACCCACTCCAGGGGGACTACAACTTGCGATAGGCATCGACGATGGCCCGGCCTTCGGGCCCGGCACTCTTCAACCACTCCTCGATCATGGTCGCACCGATCTTGTTGAATCCTTCATAGATGGCTTCGGGCGGCAGGCTGCTGGTCATGCCGTTTTTCACCAACACCTTGACATACGCGGCGTCATGCGAACGGCTGGCGGCCCAGCCACGCTCCTCGGCCGCGCTGGCTGCGGTAAGAATGGCCTCTTGTGTCGCCTTGTCCAAGGCCTCAAAAGCTTTCTTGTTCACCACCGTGGCATTGCGCGGCAGCCAAGCATTGACGACATAGAAAAATTTGGTCTGCTCGTACAGCTTGCTGTCCACACCGCTGGCGCTGGATGTCAAAAAGTTGTCGACACTACCGGCTGCCAGCGCCTTGCCCAAATCGGCCAATTGGATGGTGACCGGCTGCGCGTTGACCATTTCCGCAATCCGCGTCGTGGCGGGGTTGTAGGCACGCATCTTGGTACCCTTGAAGTCGTCCATGGTCTTCAGCGGCTTGATGGAATACAGAGACTGGCCCGGCCATGGCACCGAGAACAGCAGCTTCAAGCCCTGCTCAGCCAGCAGCTTTTCGGTGGTGGGGCGGGCTGCGGTGTAAAGTTTCTTGGCGGCGCCATAGCTGCTGGCCAGGAACGGAATGGAGTCAACACCGAAGATCGGGTTTTCGCTGGCGGCGCTGGACAGGATGAACTCGCCCATCGGGACCTTGCCGGCCTGCACTGCTGGTTTGATGTCCGGCGCCTTGAGCATGGTGGCGTTGGCATGCACCGTGATCTTGAGTTTGCCTGCGGTGGCTTTGGCCACGTCATCGGCAAACTGCTGCACATTCTCCGTTTGGAAGGTATTGGCGCCGTAGGCCGTCGGCAGATCCCATTTGGTCTGCGCTTGAACTGCCACGGGGGCAAGCGTCACGGCCAGGCCAAGAACCATCGTCAGCGCAGAAGTTTTCATAGGACCTCCAGAGTGGGTGAATCAAAAGGAAGCGAGTTGCGTGTTCAGCAAATCGGTGATCAGCATCGCGCCGGGTGCATGCGTGATGCAGAAGTCGGGCCTGGCCTGAACCAGGGCTGCTTGCGGCGTCACACCACAGGCCCAGAACACGGGAATTTCATCGGCCAGCACCTCAACCGCATCACCGTAATCCGGCTTGTTGAGGTTGTGGATGCCGATCAGGGCAGGGTCACCCAGATGCACGGGCGCACCATGCACATTGGGAAAGCGCGAGGTCACTTGCACGGCACGAATGGCGGCCGCCGCTTTCATGGGGCGCATGGACACCACCATGGGGCCGCTGAACACGCCTGCTGGCTGTGTTGCGATGTTGGTGCGGTACATGGCCACGTTCTTGCCTTGCTCGACATGGCGCAGGCGCAAGCCAGCTTCCAGCAAGGCCTGTTCAAACGAAAATGAGCAGCCCAGCACAAAACTCACCAGGTCGTCGCGCCACAGTGTGGAAATATCGGTCGGCTGGTCCACCACTTCACCGTTACGCCACACACGGTAGCGCGGCAGGTCGGTGCAGATGTCAATGTCGGCACCCAGGCTGGGCAGCATGGCCTGACCTGGCTCGGACACCGCCAACACCGGGCAGGGCTTGGGGTTGCGTTGGCAGTAGCGCAAAAAATCACCGGCCAGCGCCTGCGGCAGTATCACCACATTGCCCTGCACATGGTCACTGGCCAGGCCACTGGTGTGGGAATGCCAGTTGCCCTGGCGAATCTGCTTGCGCACCTGCTGCGCGTTTTTGGCGCCTTCGGCATCAAAGACAGAGGATATGGATTGCGACATGGTGCTCACTGAAATTTCCCGGTTTGTGTGTCAATTGAATGACGATGGGCGGATTGTGGGAGCGCCAGTTGCAATGCGCAAATTCAAAATATTTCGCTTATAGCATCGATTTTTTCGATAATAGGGATTTACCCTTTGTCGCCCGTTTTGGTGCATGGGACGTACCTTCGACAAAAGCAATGGCTGACTGGATCACGGTTTCCACCGCATGCGACGTGGGGTCCGTGCGAAAACTGGCGTGTATGGGCAAAGCCTGTAGGCGGGTGTCGCAGCTCAGTGGTTTCAGAGTGGAAAAGCCGGTCAGGCGCTGTACTGCAACACGCGGCAGCAGCGCTACGCCAAAGCCCCCTTGCACCAATTGCACCATCGCCGATATCGACGAAATCGCGTGCACCCTTTTGGGCTCCATCTGGTGTTGGCGAAACAAATCCAGCAGCGCAACATGCGGATGGGAGCCTTTTTGAAAAGTCAACAGCTCCATGTCCGCGAGTTCATCGAGGCGGTATTTTCTTTTTTTATGCAACACCGGGTGGCCCACAAAAGCCATCTCCATGGGCGGCAAGGCGCGATTGCGCACGCCGTCAGCTGACGCGGGCATCGCTGCAAACACCAGATCTACGGTTCCGCGCTGTATGTGGTCCATCAAGATGGGCGTGGTTTCTACCGACAACTCCAATTCCAGACCCGGCTGCTCATTGCGCAGTTTTTCCAGC
>JACXTT010006003.1_pt1 | contig 17471 bp, 16 predicted proteins | sample 9270951 | NCBI WGS metagenome assembly JACXTT01 (sample SAMN15532306, study PRJNA645909) | rock metagenome | isolation source: weathered quartz diorite | place: Puerto Rico | collected 2017-06-21 | reverse complement strand
AACGGGGTACCCGTCTGGCCCCGGCCGGGGGGCCGGGAGGGGATGTGGCCGGCATCCGCTCCACCCGCCTCTCCACCCGCGTCTTCGTCCCAGGCGAGACCGAGCTCGGTGGGGTAGGTGCCGACCCGGTCGGCGACGTTGCGCTCCTTGCCCGACGGGCTTGGAATCGCGGCCAGCTCGAGGAACAGATCGACGACTGACGGTGCCACCGGTTTGACGATCTTAGGTGAGCCGAGTATGAAGGCTGGCATGCGACCTGTAACCGCGGCGACCATCGTCGCCACGGCGCTCCTTGCGAACGGCTGCGGGAGCTCCAAGCAGAGCTCGGCGCCGCCGCCGACGGCGACCACCGGCAAGACGAGCGCGACGACCACGACGCCGGCGACGCCGCCCCGCTCGCTCACCGTGCTCGACCTCGTCAACATCATCGGGCAAGCCCCCGACACGCCGGCAGGTGCCGACTACGCGGCCGACTCCCGCTCGACCTCGCTGACGCTCGCCGACCTGCCGACGGGCACGCCGGGGGAGAGGGCAACCGTGCGCGCCTTCCGGCGAGCCGGGTTCAGGAGCATCTACCAGCGGACCTTCAACGGCGCGCTCAACATCGCCGACGGCACGGCCTACCTGTTCGCCGGCGCGGCGGGCAGCATGAAGGCGTTCGCCGTCCTCAAGCACACGCTGGAGAAGCCCGGCGGCGTCAGCCAGCGCGTCACGCCGGTGCCTGCGAACGGTCTCGGCGAGGAAGCCTGGGCAGCGCACGTGACCGGGGCGTCGGACGCCGCCGTCTTCCTCTGGCGCCGCGGGACGCTCGTCGTCGTTGCCGACATGTCGTGTGACGCGTCGTGCACCTTCGACATCGTGGCTGCGGTGCGCACCTACGCCGACGAGATCGACCAGCGGGCGAAGGAAACGTCGTAGGGCGAGCTCTCGCGGTCGCCTACGACGCAGCCTCGACCGGCGACAACGAGCGCGAACGCGACCGCTGCAGCGCTGCCTCGACGAGGCCGCGGAAGAGAGGAGCCGGCCTCGTCGGCCGTGACTTGAACTCGGGGTGGAACTGGCTGGCGACGAACCACGGATGGTCCGACAGCTCCACGATCTCGACCAGCCGCCCCTCCTCGAAGGTGCCGGAGACGACGAGCCCTGCGTCGGTCAGCTGCTGCCGGTAGGTGTTGTTGACCTCGTAGCGATGCCGGTGACGTTCGAAGATCACGGCTTCGCCGTACGCCTCGCGGACGCGGGTCTCCTCGGCGACCTCGACGGCCTGTGCTCCGAGCCGCATCGTCCCGCCAAGATCCTCGATGTCCTTCTGGTCGGGCAGGAGATCGATCACAGGGTACGGCGTCTCCGGGTCCATCTCGGTCGAGTTCGCGCCCTCCAGACCGCAGACGTGGCGCGCGAACTCCGACACCGCGACGTGCATGCCGAGGCAGATGCCGAGGTACGGGATGGCGCGCTCGCGCGCGACCTGGCACGCGAGGATCTTCCCCTCCCAGCCACGCGAGCCGAAGCCGCCTGGCACGAGGACGCCGTCCATCGTCTCCAGGAGCTGCGCGGCCTCCTCGTACGACATGTTCTCGGCGTCGACCCAGCGGACCCGGACGCGGCAGCCGGCGTGCCCGCCGGCATGCTTGAGCGCCTCGTGCACCGAGAGATAGGCGTCGTGGAGCTTCACGTACTTGCCGACGAGCGCGATCTCGACCTCCTCGACGAGCTCTCCGAGACGCTCGGTGAGCCGTTTCCACTCCCCGAGGTCGGCCCGGCCCGGATCGAGACCGAGCTTCTCGCAGACGAGCGCGTCCAGCCCCTCCTCCTGGAGGATCTCGGGCACCAGGTACACGTCCGGGACGTCGGGTGACGCGATCACGGCGCGCTGGTCGACGTCGGCGAACAACGCGATCTTCTCGCGGATGTCAGGCGAGAGCGGCTCGTGCGAGCGGCAGACGACGATGTCCGGATGGATACCGATGCGGCGCAGCTCGTTGACCGAGTGCTGTGTCGGCTTGGTCTTGAGCTCACCGGCAGCCTCGATGAACGGCACGAGCGTGACGTGCAGGTAGAGCACGTTCTCGGGTCCCACCTCGCGCCTGAACTGCCTGATCGCCTCGAGGAACGGCAGCGACTCGATGTCGCCGACGGTGCCGCCGATCTCGGAGATGACGACGTCGGTCGGAGTCGCCGCGGCGGCGCGCCGGATACGCGTCTTGATCTCGTTCGTGATGTGCGGGATCACCTGAACCGTGGCTCCCAGGAACTCACCGCGGCGCTCCTTGCGGAGCACCGTGTCCCAGACGGCGCCGGCGCTGTGGCTCGCGTTGTTCGTCAGGTTCTCGTCGATGAACCGCTCGTAGTGCCCGAGATCGAGATCGGTCTCGGCGCCGTCCTCGGTGACGAAGACCTCGCCGTGCTGGAAGGGGCTCATAGTGCCGGGGTCGACGTTGAGGTAGGGGTCGAACTTCTGCGCCTGGACCCGCAGACCGCGCGCCTTCAGGAGGCGCCCCAGCGACGCCGCGACGATGCCCTTGCCGAGCGCCGAGACGACACCGCCCGTCACGAACACGTACCGCGTCCGCCCCTCGGTCATGGATGGCGCCCCAGCGCGTCGAGCTCTCGCAGGCCGGGTGTGGACTCGATCAGATCCCCGAGCGAGCGCTGTTCACCGAGCGCCGTGAGTGCGGCGAGGACACCGATCGCGCCCCATCTCCGCCTTCCCGTGAGCCTGCCCACGGACTTCAACCCTAGCATGGCTCCGAGCGCATTCGCCCCTGCGTCCCCAAGCATCACCATCTCGCGAAGATCGTAGGGAGCGAGCAGGACGGCCATCGCGAGCCCACGCCGGGGGCGCAGGCCGAGCACGAGCGAGCCGATCGCGAAACCCTTGAGAGCCCTTCCCGGGCTGGTGTCCAGCTGGTTGAGGAGGTTTGCCAGGAGCCCGGTGAGGATCGCACCGGACACGGATCGGGTGCGGATCAGCCCCCAGAGCGGGATGCCGACGAGCTTCGCGGTGCCCGTCGTCGCGCCGGCGCCGAGGTGGGCGCGAAACCCGCGCGCGGGCCCGGCCCACAGGTCGTCGGCGAGCCCGAGCGCCGCGACAGGCGCCACCTCCGGCACGGCGAGGCCGACACCCCACCCGACCAGAGGGAGCCGGAGGCCGCGGAAGCTGACTGCTTGTGGCCCGGTGGCGAGCACGATGTCGACGAGCTGCCGTCCCCGATGGACGAAGCCCTGGAGGTCTCGCCCGGTGCTGCGGTGCTCGAGGTCGAGCTCCGTCTCCTCGATCGTCAGACCCGCCTTCGCAGCGTCCATCGTCATGCGCGTCTCGACACCGAAGCCCGCCGCAACCGGAAAGCACGCCGCCCGGGCGGCCGGCGTCAGGTGCCGTTGGCCCGACAGCGGCTCGCGCACATCCGTCCCGCTGAGGGTGCGGATGAGCCACCGGGACACGCGCTTCGCAACCCCGAAGCCGCCGCCCTCGCGCCGCGCGAAGACGGCGACGGCGAGATCGGCCGCCGATGTCGCGAGCGGGCGGAGATCACCGCGGAGGTCGGCGTCGCAAAGGAGCAGAGGGCCTGTCTCGGCAGTGCGCTCGGCGAGCGTCAGTGCCTGGCCCTTGCCGCGCGCCGGCAGCCGGATGACGCGGGCTCCGGCCGCCTCTGCACGCCCGGCCGTGGCGTCCAGCGAGCCGTCGTCCGCAACCACGACCTCCGCCTCCGGAAACGATCTGCGAAGGGAGGTCACCGTCGAACCGATCCGCTCCTCCTCGTCTCTCGCGGCGATGAGGATCGTCAGACGCTCGCCCACGGCCGGTTACCCGCCCGTCGTGACCGTCAGCGGCGCCACCGGCGGCAGCAGGCCGCTCGTCGCCGTCGACTCGACGCCGTAGTGACCGGAGCCCGCACCGGCGAGCTCGAGCACCAGCGCCAGGCGGCCCGCCGACGTCTCGATGCTGTCGACCGTCGACAGCCCTCCCCGCGAGAACGCCTTGATCGCGCTCGTCGCGGGTGCCGTGCGCTCGACGCCCACCGCGGGGACGCCCGCGTTGGCGAGGCCGGTGTACAGACCCATCAGGAACTCGTGGGTCGTGCCCTGCTGCGGCGCCGCCGTCCTGCTCACCACCACGCCGTCGACGGGCGCCTGGCTACCGCCGTCGCGTTCCTCGAGCAGCACGTCGCCGAGTGCGTCCAGCAACGGCGTCTTGCCGCCGGTGACGATCTCGACGCCGATGTCGTGACCGAGGTCGCGCAGGTGGTCCGCACCCGCATAGCGGCGCAGTGCGGGACGGTTCGCGACGATGCGCTCGATCGCCTTGTCGTCGATAGGGATCCGCAGCGCGCGGAGCCGCAGGACACGGCCGCCGGAGGCATGGACCGCCTGTGCCACCGCCGTGTTGATCGTCCCGTTGACCGACCCGAGGAAGACGAAGGCAATGCGCTTCTTCTCGAGGCGGCTCTTGACGAGTGCGAGGTAGGTCTGGTCGGCGTAGTGCGTCGTCGCAGCCTGGCGTCTCGTCACGTCGGCGAGCTGCGCCCGCGCAGCGTCCCTGTCGCTCGTCAGCGCAGAGATCTCGTGTTCGAGGTTCTTCCGTTCGGCGTCGCTCACGAATCCCTTTCCCGAGAGCCCGATGCCGATCAGGATCCCGATCACCAGTGCGATGAAGACCGCGATCAGCGACGCGACGTGGTAGCGAAAGTCGAACACCGGGCTGAGTGTGGCAGAGCGCCGCCGCGCGATCAGAGCCCGAGCGCGCTCGCAAGCCCGCGCGTCACCGAGGCGATCACGTTGCGGAGCGCCGGCGAGGCGAGGATGGCTACCACGATCGCGCTCATGCCGACCAGGGCGAACGCGACCAGAGGGCCGAGCCCGACCCGCTGGTTCACCAGCCGCGAGACCCCCTTCGCGTCCACGAGCACCTCTCCGACCTTCAACCGGGTCACGAACGTCGAAGCCATGCCTGCGCGGTCGCGCTCGAGGAACTCGACGAGGTTGAAGTGCGTTCCGACGGCGACGATCAGCTGCGCACCTTTGGCGTGCACGAGCTGGAGGGCGATGTCCTCGCTGATCCCGGGGGCGGCGACCGTCTCGTAACGGAGCTGCAGCCGCTCGAGCCTGACCGCGCCCGGGGCGCGACCGTCGGGATAGGCGTGGACGAGCAGCTCTGCCCCGGAGCGGAGCGCCTCGTCCGACACGGAGTCCATGTCGCCGACGATGACGTTGGGCCGGAGCCCAGCCTCGCGCAGCGCGTCGGCACCGCCGTCGACGGCAACGAGCACCGGCTTGAAGTCGCGGATGTACGGCCGGACGATGCGCAGGTCGCGCTTGTACCCGGGCCCGCGGGCGACGACGAGCGCGTGCCGGTCGCGAAAGCGCGTCTCGAGCGCAGGGAATGCGATGCCCTCGGACAGGAGCCCGCCTTCCTCGCGCAGATGTTGGAGTGTGTTGTCGGCGAACGCCTGGAGCGCGTGGGTGACCCTCGTCCGCTGCTCGGCGAGCGCCTGCTCGAGATCCGTGGTCGAGAGTGCCTGTCCGCGAGCCAGGCATGTGCCGTTGCGATACAGGCTCGCGCCGCGGACGGTCAGCAGCTCTCCGTCGGTGACGTCGTTGAACAGATCCGCTCCCGGTGCGTCGATGAGGCATACGCCGCTCCGCACGAGCTCGAGCGGTCCGGTGTTCGGAAAGCGCCCGCTCGCGGAGGGCGCCACGTTGACGACGACCCGGACACCGGCCTCGGCGAGCTCCTCCGCCGAGACGCGGTCGAGGTCGGTGTGGTCGATGATGGCGATCTCGTCCGGGCGCAGCCGCTTGACGAGATCCTTCGTCCGGCGGCCGAGGCGGGCCGGAGCGGTGTGCTCGAGAATCATCACGGTGTGGGGAAATCAGCAAGCAGGGTGGGACATTCTGGCGCTTTACCTGAGCTCGCGCACGGTCGACATGTCTGTGGAAAGCATGTGGACAGATCGACCCAGCACCACTGTCAGGGCGCCGCGGGACCGCGTGAGAGCGTCGTCAGGAACTCCTGTCCCCCGAGCATGCGTTCGAGCTCGTCCCGCCGCTGCGCGTCGTCGAGGCGGTCGATCGCCGTCCTCGTCGGGTCGCCGGCGACCTTCTCGACGCGGAAATGGGCATCCGCAACGCTCGCGATCTGCGGCAGGTGCGTGATCGTCACGATCTGCGCGCGGGTCGAGAGCCTGCGGAGCGTCTCGGCGACGTGGTGCGCGGTCTGACCGCCGATGCCGGCGTCGATCTCATCGAACACGAGCGTCTGCGTCGGTGCGCCCGCTTCGTCGCCGTCTGCCGCGCCGGCAGCGACGGCCGCGAGCGCCAGCGCAATCCGGGAGAGCTCGCCGCCCGACGCTGTATCCGCGACGGGTGCGAACGGCAGGCCACGGTTGAGCCGCACGAGGAACACCACCTCGTCGCAGCCGGTCGGCCCGCCTCCGTGCTCTCGGAGCTCGATGCGGAACTCTCCCTCGCCCATGCCCAGTCTCGCCAGCTCCTCTGTCACCGCCGCGGCGAACGGCTCAGCCGCCGCCGCTCGTGCCCGGTGCAGGGTCTCGGCGCAGTGGTCGTACCGGAGCTGCGCTGCTGCGAGCTCGCGTGCAGCCGCCTCGAGCGGGTCGACCCCGTCCTCGAGCTCGGACAGCGTCGAGACGGCCTCGCGCCGACGCTCGAGCAGCTCCTCCGTCGTGTCGCAGCGAAAGCGCCGCCTGAGCTCGGCCAGCTCCTCGAGTCGGGCCTCGACCTCCTCGAGGCGTGCCGGATCCGTCTCGAATGACGCGAGGCTGCGGCGGAGCTCGCTGCCCGTCTCGCCGAGCCGGATTGCGAGCTCGCGGAGCTCACCGGAGGCGGCAGCCAGCTCCGGCACGAGACTCGTCACAGGCTCCAGCGCGCGATCGGCCTGGGCTGCCAGCGCGACGGCACCGATGCCGTCGTCGGGAGCCAGCGCGTCCGCGGCGGCGGCAACTGCGGCCACCAGATCGGATGCGTGGAGCAGCCGCGTGCGCTCGGAGCGCAGCGCCTCCTCCTCACCGCGCTCGAGCCCTTCCGTCGCCTCGACGAGCAGCTGGAGCTCCTCGAGCCGCGCGGCAGCCGCGCCGCTGTCGGTTGTGATCTCCTCGTGGCGCCGCCGCGCGGCGCCGACCGCACGCCACGCGTCGCGCGTGTTCAGCCGCAGCTCGGTCTGCTCGCGCCCGCAGAAGCCGTCGAGCAGGTCGAGCTGGTACGACGGTCGGGCCAGACGCCGCTGCTCGAACTGACCTGACATCGCGATCAGACGCTCGACTGCCGCTGCAAGGTCTTCACGCGCGACCGCCCGCCCCCAGGCGTAACCCCGCGTTCTGCCGTCGGCGAAGATCCGCCGTGCGACGACCACGCCCGTCTCGTCCTCGGGCCGGAGCTCTGCGAACGCCGACACCGCCTCCTCGTCGAAGAAGCCCTCCGGGACATCGAGCTCGGCCTCGACGTACGCCTCCTCGCCCGCGGGCCCGACGGCTGCGGCGTCGCCACGGGCGCCCAGAAGCAACCCGACCGCCTGCGCAAAGATCGTCTTCCCGGCGCCGGTCTCGCCCGTCAGCGCGTTCAGACCGGGCGCCAGCTCGAGCTCCGCGGCCCGGATGAGCACGAGGTTCTCGATCCGCAGCCTACGTAGCAAAGCTCTGGCGGTAGCGGCGGACGAACGTGGCGTCGGGAAGGGTCGCGAGCAGCGACCGTTCCGGCCCCAGGCGGACGACGACGGTCCCGTCGACGGGCTGGATCTCGCCGGTCCGGTGGCCGTCGACGAGAACAACCGCCGCGACGTCAGTCGTCCGGTTGCAGATGACGACGTCCCGGCCGCGCGGCACCACGAGGGGACGCGCGTGGAGCGAGTGCGGAGCGACGAAGGTGATCGCCATCGCATCGATGCCCCAGACGAGCACCGGCCCGCCGTTGGAGAGGTTGTATGCCGTCGACCCCGACGGTGTGGCGCAGATGACGCCGTCGCATGGCTGCACGCCGAGGTCCTCGCCGCCGACGGCCCACTCGAGCTCGACCATGCGCCCGAGCGTTGCGCTCGTCACGACGGCGTCGTTGACCGCCACGAAGCGGCTGCCCGCATACTCCACCTTGAGCGTTGCGAGCTCGACGACGTCGTACTCGCCCTCGAAGACACGGCGAATCCCGTTCTCCAGCTCGTCCTGCGTCATCGAACTCAGGAATCCGACCCGGCCGAAGTTCACGCCGATCACGGGGACATCGGTGCCGAGGTAGCGGGTGAGCGCACGCAGCATCGTGCCGTCCCCGCCGAGCACGACCGCGATGTCGACCGCGGCGGCATCGCCGTCGACCGGCGGCATGCCGTGCTTCGTCGCCTCCTCTGGCGGCACGACGAGCTGGACGCCTGCGTCGGCGGCGAGCGCCTGCAGCCGAGCGAGCGCCGGTCCGATCGTGGCGGCCTTCCCGTGCGTCACCACGGCCGCGCGGGCAACGCGACCGCTAGCCGACGGCATCGTTGATCCAGCGGTCGATCTGATCGGGCAGCATGGCGTTCGGGCTGTTCGCGAGATGGAGAAAGAACTCCCGGTTCCCCTTCGGCCCCGGGAGCCCGGAGTCTACGACGCCGATGACGCCAGCCTCCCAGCCCGCTGAGGCCTCTGCGACGGCCCTGAGCGTCCGCCTGTGGACGTCCGGGTCGCGCACGACACCCTTCGGCGCGTCCGCTCGGCCAGCCTCGAACTGCGGCTTCACGAGCACAACGGCCTCCCAGCCCTCGCGGGCGAGCCGCAGAACCGGGGGCAGGGCGGTGGCGACCGAGATGAACGAGACGTCGCACGCAACGAGGTCGGGAGCGAACGGCAAGCTCGTGAGCTCGCGGGCGTTCGTCCGCTCGAGCACGGTCACCCGCGAGTCGCCGCGGAGCCGCGGATGGAGCTGCCCGTGGCCGACGTCGAGCGCGATCACCCGGCGTGCGCCCTTCTGCAGGAGGCAGTCGGTGAAGCCTCCGGTCGACGCGCCGACGTCGAGGCAGTCACGCCCGTCCGGGCTGACCGCGAATGCCGCGAGCGCGCGTGCGAGCTTCTCGCCGCCGCGCGAGACGAACTGCGGCGGCCGTTCGACCGCGAGCGCAGCCTCTTCGTCGATCTGCGTGCCCGGCTTGTCGTAGCCCGCGACGAGCCCGGCGAGCACGAGCGCCTGCGCCTGGCTCCGGGTCTCGGCCAGACCGCGCTCCACGAGGACGACGTCGAGTCGCTTCTTCACGCCGGCAGTCTAGGGGCGAGGTTGCAACTCGCCCGCGACCGGGACGATGGATCCGGCCTACGCGGAGGCCCGCAGCGGGTTGTCCTCGCCCGGCGCGGCGCGACGTGCGAGCACATCGCGGAGCTCGTCGGCTGGGATCGGCTTCGCGAAGAGGAAGCCCTGCGCGAGGTCGCAGCCGAGCTCGCGAACGGAGGCGAGCTGCCCGTCCGACTCGATTCCCTCGGCGACGGCGAGCAGACCGAGCGCGTGCGCGAGGCTCGCCAGGTTCGCCGTGATGGCAGCGTCCTTCGCGTCGTGCTCGACCCCGTGGACGAACGAGCGGTCGACCTTGAGGATGTCGACGGGGAAGCGCCTCAGGTGGCCGAGCGACGAGAACCCGGTCCCGAAGTCGTCGATTGCGATCCGCACACCACTGTCGTGCAGCCGTTTCAGGTCCTCACGGGCGCGGTCTCCCACTGCCCCGTCGACGACGATCGCCGTCTCGGTGACCTCGAGACCGAGGAAGCGCGGGGGCAGGTCGCTGGCCCGGAGTGCGCGCTCGATCGACGCGCCGACGCCGCCCGAGGTGAGCTGCTTGCCGGAGAGGTTCACCCAGGTCAGGAACCCGTCCGGCAGCAGACCCTCACGGAGCCAGCGTGCCGTCTGGGTGCACGCCTCGTGCAGGACGAAGTCGCCGAGCGGGATGATCACACCGGTTGCCTCGGCAACCGGGATGAACTGATCCGGCATGACGAGGCCCCGCGTCGGCGAGTTCCACCGTACGAGCGCCTCGACGCCGACGATCCGACGGCTCTCGACGTCGACCTCCGGCTGGTAGTCGAGGCTGAACTCGCCGCGCATCAGACCGAGGCGCAGCTCGTGCTCGAGGCCGAGGAGCTCACCGAGCTCGCGGGCCATGTCGAGCTGGAACACCTCGAACCGTCCGCGACCCGACTCCTTGGCTGCGTACATCGCGACGTCGGCGTGCCGGATCAGCTCGTCACTCGATGCGGCGCCGCCCGGGTGGACGACGACGCCGATGCTGGCCGCGAGCGTCAGCTCTCGGCCGGCCACCGGCATCGAGCCCTTGAGAGAGTCGAGCAGACGCCGCGCGACACCGATCGCGTGCTGCTCGGTCGCACCGTCGACGAGGACCGCAAACTCGTCGCCGCCCAGTCGGGCAAGCGTGTCGTTGCCGCGGACGACACCGTCGAAACGACGGGCGACCTCCTGCAGGAGCTGGTCACCGGCGTCGTGCCCGAGACTGTCGTTGACCTGCTTGAAGCCGTCGAGGTCGACGAGCAGCACCGCCAGCGCCTCGTGCGACCGATCGGAGCGGGCGAGCGCCTGATCGAGCCGGTCGCGGAAGACACCCCGGTTTGCGAGGCCCGTGAGACCGTCGTGAAACGCCTGACGCGTCAGCTCCTCCTCGAGGCGCACGCGCTCGGTGACGTCGCGCGCGTTGAGCACGACGCCGCGAATCCGCCTGTCCTCCCGCAGATCGGTGACGTGCGCTTCGACGTGTCGCCACTCGCCAAACCTGTTCCCGAGCCGGAACACGAGCTCGTGCGGCTCCGCGTGCAGCGACGCGGAGCGCACGGCGCTCTGGTCGTCGGGGTGGACGAGATCGAGGAAGGCGGGCCCGAGCAGGCTCTCCTCACCCCGTCCGAGCATCTCCGTGACCGAGTCGCTCGCATACCGGCACTCGCCCGAGCCGAAGACGAGGACGAGGTCGGTCGAGCGTGTCACCAGGCTGCGGAAGTGGGCGGTCTGACGCCGGGTCGCGGCGATCAGGGCCAGGGCCAGCAGCAACGAGACGAGAAGACCGATGACGCCGAGCACGACCTGGAGGACGATCAGGCTGCTGACGTTGTGGTCGGCATGCGTGGCGATCGTGCGGGCCGAGTTGAGAGCGACGTTGGACGTGAGCGCGGCGAGCACCCGCAGACGCTGCAGCGGCGGGAGCCGGCCGACATGCTCGTGTGCCGTCGTCGGCAGCCGGTCGACCGGCCGGTGGGCGACAATCGCGCTTCCGGTGGCGGTGAGATCCATGACGAGCCGTCGCTCCTGCTCCAGCTGCGCCCGGGCGACGGGCTCGGCCTGCCCGGCGATCGTCGTCTCGTCGTCGTCTCCGTCGACGGCAGGCACGTCGCCGCCGTCGAGCAGAACCGTTGCGCTGCGGGAGAGGAGGCCGGCGATCTTCGCCGGGTCGGCCTGGGCTCCCTCACGGACGAGCAGGACCTCCTTGACGTAGCGCTCGGCGAGGGTGCGCTGCCGCGCCGCCACCTCGACCACTGCACCCTGGTTCTGCGAGCGGGCGGCGGCCCGGATCGACAGCGTCACGCTCAGAGCCGAGAACAGGCCGAACGTCAGCAGAATGGCGCCGATCGTCCTGCGGCCGCGCGTGGCGAACGGACGGAAGGCTCGCTGCCTGCGCATCGTCATCGGACGACGAGCGTCGTGTGCATGCCGCCCAGGAAGTGGCCGGCCATGTTGCAGAAGAGGACGTAGCGACCCGGCGTCAGCTCGACGCGGAGCACGGCGACGGTGCGGGGAGCGAAGGGCTTGAGCACGCCGACCTCCTGACGCTGGAGCGCGTCCTCGTCGATGGTGATCCCGTCGCTGCGCATCGGCAGCCGTCCTTCGCTGTGACGGACGACGATCAGCTCGTGGTCGTCGGGCCCACGGTTCTGCGATCGCAGCTCGATCTCACCGGCGCGCACCACGCGAGGCGCCGTGATCTTGAAGTCCCGCTCGGTGATCCGAAGGACTCGCGTACTCTGCTCGCCGTTCGCGTCGCGCGCGCAGCCGGAGACCATCCCGCCCGCGAGGAGGGCCGCCGTGATGGCGACTCCGACGAGACGACGCTGGACCGCTCGGGTGGCCAGGAAACCCAGCACGCGGACGACATCGGCTACCGCACCTTGTGTCTTTAGCGTCGAGCCGCTGCGCTACGCGGTCCGCACGGCCAGCGCGTCGACGATCTCGGCCAGCACCGATGTGTCGCCGGTGATCGCGCCGAGCCGCTCCCGCGCGCGTGCCGCGGATTCGCCCGCGAGCGCGCGAGCCCCGTCCTCACCGAGCCGTAGGACGTACCCGTCGCCGTCGAGGACGTCGTCGACAACCTGGAAGAGGAGACCAAGCTCCTCCGAGAACGCACGCCACGGCGCCTGCTCCGTCGCGGGCACGGAGGCAGCCCAGAGACCGAGCCCGACGGACGCGGCGAAGAGCCGGCCGGTCTTGAGCCGGTGAAGCTCCGCCAGGTCGACGTCGGCGCCGCCGATGTCCAGGTACTGGCCACCGATCATCCCGAGCGTCGCCTGCGCGAGCTCGCGGGCGACCTCGGGCGTGGGATAGGCGAGCGCAAGCCGGAACGCCTCGGCGAGGAGCGCATCACCGGCGAGCAGGCCGACACCCTCGCCGAACTCCGACCACGTGCTCGGGCGCCCTCTCCGTTCGCGGTCGTCGTCCATGCACGGGAGGTCGTCGTGGACGAGCGAGAACGCATGCACCAGCTCCAACGCGGCCGCCGCCGGGAGCGCGGCTTCGGGATCGCTGCCCGCCGCCTCCGCGGTGGCGAGGCAGATGACCGCCCGCACGCGCTTGCCCCCCTTCAGCGCATAGCGCACGGGCGTCTCGAGGCCCGAGAGCTCCGGGGTCAGCGCCAGGTCGGCGAGGTACTCCTCTGCGAAGGCGCGCAGCTCCTCAGGCGCCCGCATCCGCCGCCTGCCTCGCGCGCTGCACCTCAGCCTCGATCTCCTTGGCGATCTCGGCGATCTGCGCCAGGTCGTCGACCGCCCCGTCGGTCTCGCCCGACTCGGCTGCCCGCTCGAGGTCGGCAAGCTTCGACTGCAACCGCTCGAGCAGCTCCTGGGCTTTCCCCAACGACTCGTTCGAAACAGTCAAGCCGCTGCCTCCTGCTCTCGCTGGATGTGCCCGAGAATCCCGTTCACGAGCTTCGCAGCGTCCTCCGTCGCGTACCGCTTGGCCAGAACGACAGCCTCGTTGATCGCCACCTCGTGCGGCACCGTTCCCTCCTCGAGCTCGTGGATGCCGATCCGCAGAACGTTCCGCTCGAGCGTACCGAGCCGGTCGGCGGCCCAGGCGTCCGACGCAGATGTGATCCGCTCGTCGAGATGCTGAGCCTTCTCGGCGACAGCGCCGGCGAGCCCGGCGGCGAACTCGTCCGGCTCGCCTTCGTAGAGCGACCCGAGAGGCTGCCCTGTGACGTCCCACTGGTAGAGCAGGAACAGCGCCGTCCGGCGCGACTGGCGCCGGCCGACGGCCGTCATGCCGGTGCGACGGACGGGAGGCGGTCTTCCATCTCGGCAAGGTAGCTGGTGGAGTACTCCCCCCTCACGAACCCGTCCGAGCGGAGCACATCCAGTGCGACCTCGCGTGTCGTCGGGATCCCCTCCACCTCGAGCTCCTCGAGCGCCCGAACCGTTCGCGCGATCGCCGTCGGGCGGGTCTCGTCGTGCACGATCACCTTGGCGATCATCGAGTCGTAGTAGGGAGTGATCGTCGCCCCCTCCTCGACCGCGGTGTCGACCCTCACCCCGGCGCCGAGAGGCGGGCGGAACCGCGTCACCTGGCCCGGGGCCGGCGCGAAGCCCTGCGTCGGATCCTCGGCGTTGATCCTGATCTCGATCGCGTGGCCCGCCCGGGGGGCACGCCCCGTGAGCGCGAGAGGCTGAAGCGCGGCGATCTCGATCTGCTTGCGGACGATGTCGATGCCCGACACGAGCTCGGTGACCGGGTGCTCGACCTGAAGCCGGCAGTTGACCTCGATGAAGTACGGCTCGCCGTCCGGTCCCAGGATGAACTCGAAAGTGCCCGCGTTGACGTACCCGATCTGACGGCAGGCGCGCTCGACCGCGCTCTCCATCGACTCCCGCGTCTCGTTCGTCAGCGCGCACGACGGCGACTCCTCGATCAGCTTCTGGTGGCGGCGCTGGATCGAGCATTCACGCTCGCCGAGCGTCAGCACGCCGCCGGTCGCGTCGCAGAGCACCTGGATCTCGACGTGGCGGGTCGGCGCCACGGCGCGCTCGACGTACACCGAGCCGTTACCGAAGGCCGCCTCCGCCTCGGCCGCGGCTGCGGCGTACGCGTCATCGAGCTCGTCCGGGTCGGCGACGAGGCGCATGCCCTTCCCGCCACCACCCGCAGCAGCCTTCAACAGGACCGGGAACCCGATGTCCTTGGCCGTCCGCCGCGCGTCGGCCAGCGACGCCGCCCCGTCCGTGCCCGGGACGAGCGGAACCCCGGCGGCCCGCATCTCCGCCTTGGCCCGCACCTTGTCGCCGAGCCTCCCGATCACGTCCGGCGGCGGCCCGATGAAGACCAGGTCGTTGTCCGCACATGACTCGGCAAAGGCCGGGTTCTCGGCGAGAAACCCGTACCCGGGGTGGACCGCCTCGCAGCCGGTCGTCGTCGCCGCCGCGATCACGTGTGGGATCCGCAGATAGCTGTCGGCTGCGGCGGGCGGGCCGATACACACGCTGCGGTCGGCGAGGCGCACGTGCAGCGCGCCGGCGTCGGCGGTCGAGTAGATCGCCACGGCTTCGATTCCGGCTTCGTGCGCCTCGCGAATCACCCTCACGGCGATCTCTCCGCGGTTGGCGACGAGAAGGCGCGAGAACATCAGAGAGTCGGTGGGCCGACGACCGGTTCGAGCTCGAACAGGAGCTGCCCGTACTCGACCGGCTGGGCGTTGTCCACGTGGATCGCCCGCACGAGTCCGTCCCCGTCCGCCTTGAGCTCGTTGAAGAGCTTCATCGCCTCGATCAGGCACAGCGTCTGCCCCGCGCGCACGACGTCGCCGACGGAGACGAAGGGAGGCGAGCCCGGATCGGCCCCCCGGTAGAAGACTCCGGGCATCGGCGACTCGACGCGGACGAATCCGTTGCCGGCGAGTATCTCGCGCGGCGTCTCGTCACCCGATGCCGGCGTCGAGGAGACGAGCATCGGCGCCGGCGTCTCGTCCGCCTTGCGAACCGAGACCCGCATGCCCTCGTCCTCGATCTCGATCTCGCCGACGCCGCTCTCCTGGACGATCTGCACGATCTCGCGGATGCGGTCGGCGCGCGTCGCGTCGACCTCCCCGGCGATCAGCGACGTCGTTCCGGAATGGCGCGCCCGGATCGTCTCCAGCAGCGTTCTCGCCTGCTCGCCGAACATGGCGAGCAGCACGAGCTCCTCCTCGGAGGCGGCCAGGTCGCCCGCTGCGTCCGCGACGTCCTCGACCGAGGGCGGTGCGACGTCGTCGGGACGCGAAGGCCCTCTCCGCGCGGCAACGGCGCGCGCGACGGACTCGGAGATCGGTGCCGGCGTCTTGCCGTAGCCACCCTCGATCAGCATCTGGAACTCGTCGCTCATCTGCCCGTAGTGGCTCGCGAAGAGCACGTTCGCCATCGCCTGCGACGCCAGGATCTGGCCGATCGGCGCCGCCAGCGGCGGCGAGCCGGCGTCTTCACGGACGCGACGCAGCTCGTCGAGAGTGTCCAGCAGTCGATCGCCTGCTCCGTGCGCGCGCAGGTGCACGTCGAGCGCCGCTACGAGCCCCGCGGGCACGTCGTGCTCCGCTGCCCGGACCGCGATCCGCGGGGCCATCGGTGCAACCGGCTCGTCGCCGATGTGCTCGTCGATCAGGTCCGCCGCCTCCCACAGCCGGTCGATGTCGACGCCCGTCTCCTGCCCACGGCCGTGGAGCGCTTCGATCAGCGACTCACCGGGCACGCGGTGAAGGATGAGGGCGAGCGGGTAGACGGCGGTGGCGACCAGGTCTGCGCCCATCCGCGTCGCGACGACCGCGTTCAGCAGTCCGGTTCCGGCCGCACCCTGCACGTAGAAGCCGATGCGGAGGCCCGTGGCTGCGGAGATGCGCTCGACGAGCTCCTCGGTCAGGTGCGGTTTGAGCGCGTCGGTCGGATCGTTGATCACGACCATGCTTGCCCCGAGCTCCGGGATCCTCTTCGCCTGCTCGACGAGCGCGTCGACCGCCTCCGCGCGGCCGGAGCTGAACACGAGCCCGGCGTGGAACGCCTTCCCGGCAGACACGATCGCGTCCGCGGCCTCGCGAAGGTTCGAGACGTCGTTCAGCGGGTCGTGGATCCGGAACACCTCGATTCCGTTCTCCGACGCGCTCGCGATGAACCGGCGCACGACGTCCTCGCTCACCGGTTTGGAGCCGACGAGGAACCGGCCGCGGAGCGCGATCCCGAGCGGCGTCGTCGTCCGCGCGTCGAGCGCGCGTATGCGCTCCCACGGGCTCTCCATGCCGCGCCGCACGGCGGCGTCGAAGACGCCCCCGCCGGAGACCTCCAGACACGCGAACCCGGCCTTGTCGAGGATCTCCGCGATCCGCAGGACTTCACCCGTGGGGACCTGGCCGGCGAGCGGCTCCTGCGACAGGAGCCTGATCGTCGTGTCGACGAGCTGCGGCATCAGCCGTGGACCTTACCGCGAGACACGTGGAAACCCTTCCCGGGCGTCCCCGGTTCTCAGGCGCGGGAGATGTAGCGGGCCTCGCGCGGATCGACCTTGATCCGCTCACCGACGTTGACGAACAGCGGCACCTGCACGACGGCGCCCGTCTCGAGCGTTGCCGGCTTGGTCACGTTGGAGACCGTGTCGCCTTTCACACCGGGCTCGGTGTCCGTGACGGCGAGCTCGACGGACGCCGGGAGCTGTACCCCCGAGGGCTTGCCGTTGACCGCGAGGATCTGCACGGACGACGACGGGAGCATGTACGGCAGCTCCTCTTCCAGCTCTCTGTGCGGGAGCGCGAACTGCTCGTACGTCTGCTCGTCCATGAAGTGAACCTCGGCGCCGTCGTCGTAGAGGAACTGCACCGACTTCACCTCGGTGTGCACCCGCACGAACTTCTCGCCAGCCCTGAAGGTCTCGTCCACGACCGCGCCCGAATCGAGGCCTTTCAGCTTGGTACGGACGAACGCACCCCCCTTTCCCGGCTTGACGTGCTGGAACTCGACGATCCGCCACACAGAGCCGCGATGCTCGATGTGCATTCCGTTCCTGAACTGATTCGTGGAGACGACCTCGGCCATGCGGCGGCGGAGTCTATCCGACGAGGGTCAATTCCTTCCCGAACAGGGTCAGCCGTTCCGCCCCCTCGTCGGTGACGACGACGAGATCCTCGATCCGCACGCCTCCGCCTCCCGGCAGGTAGATGCCGGGCTCGACGCTGACCACATTTCCGGAGACGAGCACGTCGAACGACTCCGGGCGAAGCACCG
>JACXTT010006002.1_pt1 | contig 17474 bp, 13 predicted proteins | sample 9270951 | NCBI WGS metagenome assembly JACXTT01 (sample SAMN15532306, study PRJNA645909) | rock metagenome | isolation source: weathered quartz diorite | place: Puerto Rico | collected 2017-06-21 | reverse complement strand
CTGCAACAAGAGGGAGGTAGTTTCATATGCATCACACTTTGATCCACCTGGCAGGTCTCTTTGCCACGCCCACCCACACCGGCACGGAAGCGCTCGCCTTCATCCTTCGCTGGATTCACCTGCTGGCGGGGATCACCTGGGTGGGATTGCTCTACTTCTTCAACCTGGTGAACGTTCCCTTCATGAAGCAGGTGGATGCCGGCCTGAAGCCAAAGATCTTCCAGTATATGACCATGCCCGCCCTCCAATTATTTCGCTGGAGCGCCATGCTCACGGTATTTGTGGGCTTCTGGTATTGGTCCCAGGTCTACGTCGCCGCCGACGCCCACCGCCTGGGAGTAGGCGCAGGCAGCACGATCGTGCTGTTTCTCCTGATCTGGGTTGCGGCTTCGATGATCCTCTATTTTGTGATCTCCAAAACGCCAAGCGGATATGTGCTGGGCCTGGTTACAGCGGTGCTGGTGGTTGGCGCAGCCTGGCTTTTTGTGAACTACACGCCCGTGGGTCAGGACGACAGCCACGTGCTGTCCATCGGCATCGGTGGCGGAATGGGCTTCATCATGCTGTTCAACGTTTGGGGCATTATCTGGCGCAATAACAAAATGATTATCCGTGGAACCCTGGCCGGCACTCCGCCGGCGAACGCAGCTACCTTGGCCCGCCAGGCATTTCTGGCGTCAAGGACCAACTTGTTTCTGTCCGTACCCATGATATTTTTCATGGCCGCCAGTTCGCACTACACGATTCTGGGGAAGTAGAGGGGCATGGATTCTCGCTGGGACGGAAGGCACAACTGCCGGGAAGGGTGTCAGCTTTCTTGGGATTCCTTCAGCGATTGTGGCTACTTGACCTGAAAATTCCTCGGATCGAGCGACCGGTTGTTGGAGACCTCATCAGCGGCGACATCCCACTCATACACGTTCGTCGTTCCGTTCTGAAGTTCGGCCGTAAAATGGATGACATACTTCGCAGGCAAGGTTAGACCTTCGACCGTCTTAAAATCGCTGAACCGCTCTTCAATGGTGTAGCGAGTCTCTTTCTGCTTGGAACTCTGAGTGACGTCAGCCCCCGGCGCGTTGGAGGGGGTCGTCAGTCCCGCCTGGTCGGAGATGGAGGGCGCAAAGCCCCCCAGACCGGAGGCCAGCGTAATCGAGTAGGTCGTAAGGACGTGGCAGTACGTCTCCGCGTCGAAAAATAGGTGGACGGTGAGATCGTCTCGCTTTTTGGAGTGATAGGTCAGTTGATAAGCCGGGCGACCGTCCACCTTTTTCTCCCCATCGTAGTTGAGCTTGGCCTTGTTTTCAGCCAGATTCAGCAACGCCCAGGCCGTAGTCAACTCTCCGCCCAGCAGGCCTTCGCGGACAATCTGATCCTGGCTGCGTACGAACTCGCCAAAATCTGACCATCGATGATTTGAGGTGGTCGCGGCAACGGAAACCTTGTCGCCGTCGGTAACGAACTGCTCACCGCGGTAGTCGTTGTTTGCCAGCTTGATCATCAGGACTGATTTCCGTCCCTCCGATACCAGCGCGCTCGTACCCTGTAGGTAGCCGCTCGCTCCCACCCGCACCTTGAACTCCGCTGTCCCCTGCACGATGCGCGACTTGGCGGCAGCTCGGGCGGCGGCCGTACCAATCGCATCCAGATGCCGGGCGACTACGTCTTCTGGCTTCATCTCCGCTGCGCGCATGAGGGGAGATGCAGGAGCTAGGAACAGCGCGCCCAACGCCATCCTCGACACGATGACCATAAACACACGCTCGCGAGACTTCATGGCGTTCCACCTTGGGTGGCATTAGGAGACCGCGCCACCAGTAAATTCTTAGTTTCTCCCAGCACTCGACCAAAGGACCAGAAAAAAGCCTGCGGGCGAACCCGCAGGCGACCAGTCTAGCTCTTTGCGTCTAGAAATTCAGCTTCAGCGCCACCTGCATTTGCCGCGCTGAGGTGGTTGCATCCGGCCGTGTGGCGGTAGAGTCAATCAGGCCGAAGTTGGCTGCGGTAATCCGGTTCGACACGCCATCAAACCCTGGATTGGTGAAATGCGGGTGATTGAGAATGTTATACCCCTCAACCCGTAGTTCAGCGTTGAATCGCTCTGTGAACTTGATCCTCTTGGAAAACGCCAGATCGAAATTCACAAACCCTGGTCCGTAGAAGTTATTGCGACCACTGCTTCCCGGACCCTCAAAGAGCGGCGCGCCGCTGCCATCCGTGCGGCCGGAGAACGCCGCCGGATTGGTGAACCATACTTTGTTGCCACCCGAGTTTTCCGGTGTGTTGGCGCCCGGAGCGTACGGGTTACCGACCACGTCGGCACGACCGCTCAAGCCGGTCCGCTCCATGTCAGTAGAACTGAACACATCAAACGGGTGTCCGGTCTGCACCGTGGTGATCCCGGAGAATTGCCAACCCTCAAAGACCCGCCCCGCGAAGCCGCTGTTCAGGTAGCCCTTCCCCTTTCCAAAAGGCAGCTCCCAGATGTAGTTGATGACCGCAACCTGGCGAATATCGTTGTCGGAATTGCCCCGTTCTTCGTCCAGCCGGCGCGAGTTGCGGGGGAAACCCCGGTTGCCCGCGGCCGGAACCAAAGCATCGTTGGAGTTATCAATCGTATGCGCCCAGGTGTAGGCGCCCTGCACCTGGATCCCATGGCTCAGACGGTGCGTGAACTTCGCCTGGAGGGAGTTATAGACGGAGTTACCCACCGAATTCTGGAAGAAGGGCTGGAAGAGGGCGTTGTGAGCTACCGCGTTGAATGGCAGCAAGCCGAAATTGGCTCCGATGTACAATAGACTGAAACTGACGTCGTCCGTAGTGCAGCCGAAGGCATTGGTCGGATCACCGCAATACGTCAGAAGCTGCTGCACACGGGCGGGGTCGGGCGAGTTCGCGTCTATTTCACGATATATGTGGTGCCCTTCCGATCCTACATAGGCAATGTCAAGGACATTGTTGCCAGGCAATTCGCGCTGGATGCCAAAGTTCCAGTTGTTACTGGCGGCGTTTCGGAAGTGCGGGTCGAACAGCACCGGAGCGAGTCCACCCACACCGGTCGACGGATCAAAGTCAGGAATGACGAGAGAAGGAGTGGTATCCGTTGGCGCGGGTAGCGGAAACACGTCAAATATCGTGCCCCCATAGAATCCATTGATCGTGTCCGCGGGAAAATGGTTATAGTCCTGCTCGAAGGGCGGGTTGCCGCGGGCGTTGCCGAACAGGTTGCCGAAGACACGATCGTGGAAAATACCGAACGCGCCTCGGACTGCCATTTTGCCCTCGCCTTTTGGATCCCAGGAGAAGCCAACCCTGGGTTCTACGTTGGAATAGTCGGACGCGTAAATCTGATGCCCTGTCCCAGGGCCAACGATGGTCATTGTTACCGGACCGGCAGTGGGGTCACCCAGCAAGTTGGAAAAGTTCGCACCCTCTTCGTATGGGACACCATCCAACTGGTAGCGCAATCCCAGCGTCAGAGTGAGGTTCCGCCGCACCTTCCAGGTATCCTGCCCGAACCAGTCGTACTCATGCTGGCGGAAATGTTTATTGTCGGTAGCTTGACGGACTGCACCCTTATTGAAGAACTCTGCCTGGAAATCGTTGTCAACAATTCCGTAATAGGCTTGGGCCGCAGCCTCGAGACTGCGGGTATCGCTGGCGAGGGGAATTCCCTTGACTAGGTGGCGAACCCCGAAATTGGAGATCAGGCCGCTGACACCGACTTGCCGGCGGGAAAAGAAGCTGTCCGGCCCCTTCTCGCCAACGTTGCGGAAGTCTCCGCCAAACTTGAACGTGTGATTCCCGTGCGACCAACTAAACGTGTCGGTATAGCTGGTAGTTCCGGTTTTCCGCCACTGGCCGTTGGAAACCAGTGCCAAGCAGCCAAGGTCGGTGAACGGGCTCGGATTAAAGAAATTAAAGTCCCAGCCGTTACCGAAGCGATCTACAGCGGGTATGGCTCCGTCCAGCGCACTGGTTCCGGTGCAACCAAAGTTGGCATAGATTTTATTCCAACCAAACGTAAAAGAATTGATCAGGTTGCTGGTCAAAGTGGAGGTCAGGTTGGCTGACAGTCCCTGGCTAATGGCCTTCTCGTCCACGCCTAAGACATTTCCAGGCAAACGATCGAGGTGGAACGGATTCGGATCAATAAAGTCGTCGTAGCCATATCGCAAGCTGATGGTGTGGCGATCGGTGAAGTGGTGATCAATCTTCGCCACTGTCTGGTAACTGTTCTGGGCTGAGGCGCTGGGAAAGAAGAGCGTACCTGTCAGTCCGTCTCCGTTGTCAACCGTCGGGTTGGGATACAACGCAAAGACTTTCTGCATTGTGGGGTCGGCCGGCGCAGAAGGCACGTCATTACCGGGACCAAATATCTGGTCCGCGATCGTAGAGGTGTTATTGTTCGCGCCAGCTTGGGTCAGATCCAACGGGTTTCCAAGATAAGTGAAGACTCCGGTCTTGAAGGCCGGGGTCGGCACTGTGGCTGAGTTCGTCAGCGTGGTGCGGAAGCGCTGGAGTTCGTGGTTGAAAAAGAAGAAAGTCTTGTTCTTGATGATCGGCCCGCCAATGGTGTAGCCAAACTGATTGCGCACGTACGGATTCTGAGGGCCCGCCCCTGTCCTGTTGAACCAATCCCGCGCACCGCCAAACGCGTTCCACCGGCCAAATTCGTAAGCGCCGCCGTGGAAGGTGTTTGTTCCGCTCTTGGTCACCACGTCCACGATGGCGCCGGTGTTGCGACCGTACTCGGCATTAAAGTTGTTGGTGATAACACGAAATTCCTCGGTGGAATCGGGATTCGCGCTGAGCACGCCGCCGACAATTCCAGGTACTGAGGTATCGTTATTGTCCACGCCATCCAGCAGGAAGTTATTGTTCCGCTCGCGTGACCCGTTGACGGTGTAGCCACCCAGTGAAGTGTTGGTCTGCGAAGTCCCCGGAGACAACAACACTAGTTCATAAGGATTTCGCGTCATCAGGGGCAGTTCCTTGATTGCCCGCTCGTCCACCAGGTTGCTGACCTGGGAGGTCTCCAGGTCGACGTCCGGAATCTGGTCGGCTCGCACCTGGACTTCCTCCGTGACCGCTCCCGGTTCCAGCTGAACATTCAGCGGAAGCACCTGGGCGACAGTGACCTGAACCTCTGCCGCGTGGAAAGTCTTAAAGCTCGCCATCTTAACCGTGACGTCGTAGGCGGCAGGGGGCAGCGAGGGGACGCTATAGGCACCTGTGCCGCTGCTGGTAGTGGTGCGCACTGCGTTGGACCCCAGGTTCTTGACCGTGATTTCCGCGCCCTGCACGACTGCGCCGACAGAATCGGTCACCGTGCCTTGAATCGAACCGGTTTGCGCTGCCGCGAACGTGGCGGCCAGCACCAGAAATAGGCTCCCCAGGATGGGTCTCAGGCTCCGCATGTTGTTCTCCTCTCAATCGCGCAGATGTCTCGCGACAGGCCTTCGCAGCGTCTTTAGACCTCAAGTGACATTGGTAAACGCTGGACCAGGCACAATGATCGGTACTCTATAACAGGGCTTTTCGTAATCGTATTGGCAATTGGCCAGCCAGTCAGAATGTCTATGTGAAGTGACTTATTCTAAAGGCCTTAAGCCCAGAGGAGAACCTCCCGAGACACCGGTACTTTGGTCATTCTACTGAGATGTAAATAGGCGTCGTACCAAATTTCATATATTTTTCCAGGATGATTGCCTGCGGGAAAGTCGCTCTATGTTTTGAATTGCCGGTTTCCGGCTTAATCTCTTCACGGCACCGGAGAAAAAGGCCTCGCGCTCTGAATGATCTCTGTGCACAAACGGAAGACAGGGCAAAACGGCATGAAAGAAACGTCACCGCGGTCTGAGTTTTTGCGAGGTATTGAGCTGTTCAACCACGCGGAATTTTTTGACGCGCATGAAGTGCTTGAGGACGTCTGGCGCGCCGCGCCGGAGGCGGAGAAGAAGTTCCTGCAGGGAATCATTCAGGTGGCGGTCGCGCTCCACCACTACGGAAATGGAAACTCGACTGGAGCGCGTTCAGTGCTGAGACGGGCCTTTCGGAATCTATCCCGCTACCCGGAAGGTTTCGGTGGCGTCCATCTGGCGGGTTTGCTGCGCTCGATTTCAGATTGGCAGCGTGCCATGGACGAAGGCACCCCGGCGCCTCCCCTGCCGAAAATCGACATTCGTGAATAGTCGTCAGTGATCAGTCATCAGCGCTTCTTTCTTCTTGCCTTTCCTGACGACCGGTGACTGACGACTGATGACTGGCGCCCGGCGGCTTCTTTTTTTGGTTCTCCCGGAGCGAGTACGCGGCGCACGATTGGTGTGTTCAGCTTGTACTTGCGTTCGATTACGTTTCCGGCCTCATCCTTCACATGTACAACGAAAACCGGCAAGTCGCCCTCTTTCTCGAAGTTCTCGTGCGAGAGTATTACCGGCAGCATTCCGTTGAGATTCCGCTCCCGGTAGGCGGTTTCGTAACGATGCCGCCTGACATTCCAGGTGTAAACGCGAAGCTGGTTGAAGTCGAAGGGCATGCCATCCTTGTTTTCCGTGAGCAGCACCAGGTATTGCGGGACTTTTTTATCCTCGTCGGTGACCTCATCGAGCACAAACGAAGCCACCGTGCGCTGGCCTTCGGCGTACTGCGCGATCTCAAGCGGGATGTCCACATCCAACATGCGCCCCAGGACCCAGCCCGCATGACCTGGCTCATCGCGAATGAGCCACCAGTCTTCCAGGGCGGGTGCGGATTGTCCTTCTTTGCCGGGGGCGCCGGTTTTGGCTTGTCCGCCCGCCAGGGGCTTCGCGCTGCTGGCGCGCTGCAGCAGCGCCAGCTTCGCACCCTGGTCCACCTGGTATAGGTGTTCGGCGTCGCGATCCGGTTGCAGGTGAATGTTGGTCTGGTTATGCGCCAGGGCAGTCGCCTGGACGGGATCGTTGCGCACCTGTTCCGCCAGCTTCTGGAAAGCGTCATAGGTTTGCTTGCTCACCAGATAACGCTGCTCCAGCCATCCCTCTACCCCGGCTGACGTGCGCACGCGGGCGAAGCGCCGGTCGCGTCCCAGGATTTGTACCGCCTCTCCGTTTTTCACAGTCCCGGTCTTGTTGTAAAGCGCCGCCACCTGGTCGCGCAGGAAGGCCTGGGGAGCGGAGACATATGCGATCTCCCCGCGTGGAGCGCGACTGCGGTTGCAACCGGAGAACAATCCGGCCGCAAAGAGCAGCGGCAAGCACCATTTGACCCTAAGTCTCACGGGACAATATTAGCAGTCGTTATCGGCAGCCGTTGGTCGTTGGCCGTTGGTCGTTCGTCGTCAGGGATAAGCGATAGTGGAGAAATACACCCGCCCGTCTCGTTCCGTTCAGTCGCCGAAGGAGATTCCGATCGCCTTGGCGGTTTGCACCAGTTGGCCGTTGGGATCGACCGTTTTCATCCGGCCAATGGCTTGTGCGATGTCTACAGCCTCGATGCGCTCGCTGCGCAAACAAACCATCTTGCCGAAACCGCCTTCGGCAATGAGGTCCACGGCCGCCACGCCAAAGCGAGTGGCCAGAATGCGGTCGTACGCGGTGGGCGTGCCGCCGCGCTGGATGTGACCTAGCACGCTCACCCGCACTTCCTTGTTGGCGCTGATGGCGATGGCGTTGCCGATCAGATTGCCGACCGAACCGGCTCGCCGGTTCTCCTTCAACTCTTGCGGGAGCTTTACGCCTTCCGCCACTACCACGATAGTGAACCTTTTGCCATAGCCCTCGCGCCGCCTCACGAAGCTGCAGACACTCTCGATGGTGAACGGAATCTCGGGAATGAGGATGACGTGAGCTCCGCCGGCAATCCCAGCCTCCAGAGCGATCCAGCCCGCATCCCGTCCCATGACCTCCACCACCATGATGCGGTGGTGCGATTCGGCAGTGGTGTGGATCTTGTCCACCGCGTCGGTGGCGGTGGCCAGTGCGGTATCGAAGCCGAAGGTGACTTCCGTGGCCGAGAGGTCATTGTCAATCGTCTTGGGCACACCCACGATCTGCGTTCCTTTGTGGAAAAGATCCAACGCGATGGCCTGGGAGCCGTCACCGCCGATGCTGATCACGGCATCAATGCCCAGTTTGCGGGCGTTGGCAATGACTTGATCGGAAATATCGCGCGTGACTTCCTTGCCATTTTCGATAGTGCGGTATTTGAAGGGATTGCCGCGATTGGTGGTACCCAGGATAGTGCCGCCGCGAGGCAGAATGCCGCTTACATCCTTGAGCGTGAGTTCGTAAGATTTTTCCGGCCAGATCAGCCCGTCGAAACCATCCGGGATGCCGATGATCTTCCATTGATATTTTAGAAAGGCAGACTTCACCGCAGCGCGTATGACAGCGTTGAGGCCAGGTGCGTCACCGCCCCCAGTGCAAATTCCGATACAGCGGATAGCGGTCATGGAAACCAGAATGCCGGAGTCCGAAGCACACGGCAGTTGCGGGTCACTGGACAGTAATCGTGACCGCCGGGCTGGTGCCACTGCACAAACTGGCGGTAACGGTGGTGGACAGGCCCGAAGCCGTGGAGCTCACCGTCGCCACGCCGCCAGTAATGGACGGAATCACCGCCGTATTGGAGATCGTCCAGGTCACGTCGTCGGTGACCACCTGTGACGAGCTGCTGCCGGAAAAAACGGCCTTAGCCACGAAGGTGATCTGCGCGCCCGCTGCCGGATTGGTAGGCGTCGCAGTGACCGTGATGCTGGTCACCGTCGGGCATACCGTAACCGTGGCAGTGTTGCTGAACGCTCCGTCGGTAGCGGTGATCGTCGTGGTTCCAGGCGGTGAGGCAATGCTTGCCGCGGCTTTGACGAGACCGGTGTTGGTTCCAACCGTAGCGACGGTCGGGTCAGACGAAGCCCAGGTACTCTTGGTGGTTACGTCCGAAGTGCTGTTGTCGTTGAACGTCCCAGTCGCGGTCATTTGCAGGGTTCCGCCGGGCACAATGCTCCGATTTGAGGGAGTCACAGCGATCGACTGGAGCGTGGGATTGTCAAAGAAGCCGCGGCAGCCGGTCGCCAGGGCAAGCATCAGGAGTGCTGTGAACACAGCCAAAAGTCGGAGCTTTTGCTTGAATCCAGGCATGTAAAGAATCCCGGCAGACGCGCCTTTTTTCAGTTTCGTCCGCAAGTGGCGTAAGAGAATTGTAGCAGAGAAAGTTTTAGCTCCGGAGCGTGAGTGTACTTCTGTGTGTACCAAAAGGCCGATACTGTGCCAAGTCCGTAGCGCCGAACCTGGTTCCCTATCTGTTAAGCTTTTTTGAGATGGCATTGATGAAAAGACTCTTGGTTTCTTTTCTGGCTTTTTCTCTGCCGGCTTTCGCCTTACTGACAATTTTATCCTCTGCTGCGGTCAGCCAGGATCAGCCTGCTCCGGCCGCAAGCGTCAGATCACAGCCCGCCATGAAAAGGGCTACCGCTCCACGGGCCGCCCCCAGGCTCTGCGGCGCCTGCATTCGGGCGCACATGGAATTTCTGGCTTCCGACGCCATGCGCGGTCGGGGTAGCGCCACCGCTGACGAACTGATGGCGGCGACTTACGTCGGCTCGCAACTCCGTGCTTACGGAATCGCTCCCGCCGCCGGCGACGGGAGCTACATTCAGCGGGCGGTGCTGCAAGAGTCAAAGTTGACCGCTCCTCCGCAACTGACGGTGACGAAGCCCGGCGCCGCCGGGGAGAAAGCTGCCTGGGTTTATGGCAGGGAGTTCGTAGTTCTTGCTCTCTCACAGGCCCACTTCTCTGGTCCATTGCGCGTGATTCACCTCGACGAAGTCGACTCGCAGGTGCCGGGTTCCGTCGTTCTAATTCTGGGAGACGACCGGAACAAAGTGCGAGCCAAGGCTTTCTCGCTGGCCTCGGAGGGTGCAACTGCGGCGATTATTGTGGCGAGTGCGGAACGGGCCGCCATGTTCCCGCAGAGGTTGCCTGCGTTGCCAACGAACGTTGACGGACAGCGCGCTTCCGATCTGCTAAACAATTTCAATCTGCTTGAGGTCAGTCCGGATGGCGCGAAGGCGCTCGAAGCGCTCCCGGAAAACACCACGCTGAGTTTCGATGGCTCCCCGGCCAGCGAAACGAAATACACATGGAATGCAGTGGGCATCCTGCATGGCAGCGATCCAAACTTGCGGCATTCGGCGGTATTGCTGTCAGCGCATCTGGATCATCTGGGAATCGGCCGGCCGGTGAACGGAGACGATATCTACAACGGCGCCGATGACGACGCTTCCGGCACTACGGCCGTTCTGGAACTCGCGCGCGTGCTGGGGGCAGGGCCAAAACCGAAACGCACGGTGATCTTCGCGCTGTTCGGGAGCGAGGAGACAGGCGGGCTGGGGTCGCAATACTTTCGCCAGCATCCGCCCCTGCCGCTGCAGCAAATCGCCGTCAACCTTGAATTCGAAATGCTTGGACGAGCCGATCCTGCCGTCCGATCCGATACCCTGTGGCTCACCGGATGGGAGCGCTCCAGTCTTGGACCCACCCTGGCGGCCCGGGGAGCCAGGCTGGTGGCTGATCCTCATCCCGAACAGAATTTTTTCGCCCGCTCCGACAATTATGTCCTGGCGAAAAAAGGGGTTGTGGCCCAGACAGTTTCGAGTTACGGATTGCACGGCGATTACCATCAGCCCAGCGACGATCTGGCCCACATCGATTTCAAGCACATGGACGCCGCTATTGGATCGCTGCTGCTTCCAATCAGCTGGCTGGTGAACTCGTCATTCACGCCGAAGTGGAATGCGGGAGGAAAACCGTAGGTGGTCGTTGGTCGTTAGTCCTTGGTCGTTGGTCGTTGGTCAAGCATTCCAGACTCAGCGTGCATCGTGGGTTTGGCCAATGACCAAAGACTAACGACTATCGACCAAAGACTGATTTGTTGCTCGTTAGTCGTTACTCAGGCGCCACTCAAAGTGGATTGGGGTTGGCCAACGACCAACGACCGTCGACCAACGACTAATTCGTTCTTTTCGCCTTCGTAATTTTCTCGTCAATCGGTTTGCGGCCGGCAAAACCTTCGCTGGTACCGTGCCAGTGGGTGATTCCCTTTTCACCCAGTTTCCAGCAGAGCAGCACGGTTCGGCCCTCGACCTGGCAGGGAAAGTCGAGCAATCCGATGTCGATGTCTTTGACCTGGACACCGGTGGCTTCAATTTCGGCAAGAGTGTCTTTCACTCGCTGGATGGCCTTCTCGCGCTCCGCCTTGCGCCGTGCCATGTGAATGATGTTCACCCGCAGGCCGCCGCTGAGAAAAACGCGGTGGGCAAGCTCCTGGAGTTCGGCGTCCACGGATTCAATCAGCTTCTTGCAGTCAATCGCGGTGCGCAGAAGCGATTCCAAAACCGGCAACAAGCTTTCGGCTTCTTCGAGGGTAAAACTGCGGTCGGCCATAGGTGTATGCAATGATTCTAATCCATTCGGCACGTGGAAGTCAGCGGCCAGTGATTAAAATCCGTGTGCGGCGGATCCTCCCTTCGACATCGCTCAGGGCAGGCTTGTCCGCCGCCTTTGAAGTTGATTATTGTTGTAGGGCTCGCGCGCCTGTGCGCGGTGGTATCCCTCACCCGCAGGTGGAAATTTACCTCTCGCCGGAGTAGTCTCGGCGGAAGAAGGAATCCTTACTGCTTGAGGAGGAACTTGTGGCGGAAAAGAAAATCATCGCAGTCATGGGTGCAACGGGCGCGCAGGGCGGCGGGCTGGTACGGGCGATCCTAGACGATCCCGACGGGAGCTTCGCGGCCCGCGCGATTACTCGAAACGTCAACTCTGAGAAGGCCAAAGCACTGGCCAAAGCTGGCGCAGAAGTTGTTGCCGCCGACGTTGATAACGCCGACAGCCTGAAGAAAGCATTCCAGGGCGCCTACGGTGCGTTTTGCGTAACATTTTTCTGGGACCACTTCTCGGTGGAGAAAGAAATGGCCGAAGCCCGCTCCATGGCCGAAGTAGCAAAGCACGCCGGGCTGAAACACGTCATCTGGTCCACCCTCGAAGACACCCGCAAGTGGGTTCCTCTCAGCGACAATCGCATGCCTACGCTTCACGGCAAGTACAAAGTGCCGCACTTTGACGGCAAGGGCGAGTCCGACAAAGCCTTCACTGCGCTGGGCGTGCCCACGACGTTCCTGCTGACCTCGTTCTACTGGGACAACTTCATCCATTTCGGCATGGGTCCGAAGCCGGGACCGGACGGCAAGCTGGCCATCACTTTTCCCATGGGCGACAAGAAACTCCCCGGCATCGCCGTCGGGGATATTGGCAAGTGCGCTTACGGCATTTTCAAGAAGGGACGGGAGTTCATAGGCAAAACGGTCGGCATCGCCGGTGAACATCTGACCGGAACGCAGATGGCGGCTGCCTTCAGCAAAGCCCTGGGCAAGGAAGTCCGCTACAACAGCGTGCCGCCTGAGGTTTATCGCAGCTTCGGGTTCCCCGGCGCGGACGATCTGGGCAACATGTTCCAGTTCAAACGCGACTTCGAAGAATACTTCTGCGGCGCGCGTAATCTGAAATTTTCCCGGTCGCTGAACCCGGCGCTGCAGACGTTCGATCAGTGGCTGGCGCAAAACAAGGGCCGCATCCCGCTGGAGCAGAGCGCCGCGTAGGTGACCGGTAGCGAGCGCCGCCTCGGCCTGGCCACTTCAGAGCATTGTTGCTCGCCTCGCTACTGGATAGACTCGCTTGCTAAAGGCTTGGGATATACGACCTTGCGTACGCTTAGCGCTCTCGGAAGGAAAACATGAAAGATCAGAGGTTGCAGATTGCGGACATCGTGCGCCATATTGACGATGCCACTTTGGGGCTTCTCAATGTCCCCGAATTTCAACGGAAGTACGTTTGGAGAGCCTCCAAACTTGTGGATTTGGTGGATTCCCTGTGGCGGGGCTACCCCATTGGTACTCTTCTTCTCTGGGAGTCTACTTACGAGTCCCCAAAAACTGCCTTAGGCACCCAAGGAGGCAAGCTGTGGATTGTTGACGGCCAACAGCGCGTAACCTCTCTTGCGTTGCTTTTTGGAAAGAAGCCCTATTGGTGGTCCGATGCAGCACAGTGGAACAGGTTTTACGAGCGATATGATGTCTTAGTTAATATCGCCAAAGATAAAGAGGACTTGGAATTTGGGCTGATAAATCCCGTTCGTAGGAAGTCAAATGAATGGCTATCTGTCCGAAGCGTTCTCCATTCAGCGAACCTGTCCGAACTCGCGCTTGGCATCAGCGAAAAGCTCGGAGATCGGAACCGTTTTGCAGAAATTCATGAGAAAGTTCAATCCATTAGAAGAATCGAAAATGCCCAGCTTTACGAAATCATCGTAGACCACGAGCTTGAGGATGTCGCGGAGATCTTTGCGAGGCTGAATACGGCAGGTACGAAAATCAGGGAGAGCGACATTATCGTCGCCCTTGTTGCGGCAAAACAGCAAGGCTGGATAAGGCAAAAGTTTGACCCGTTTCTCAGGGACCTTTATCAAAAGGGCTTTGAATTCGATCCCGGTATTGTGGTTCGGACTCTTTCTATCATCGGACAGGGTAGCGCGAGACTCAGGGATGTTCCCGAAAAGTTCTGGGAGCCCTCAGACGAGTTTGACGAGAACTGGCGCAGAACGAAGGAATCGATATCCAGCGTCGTCAGAAATCTTATGGATTACGGTGTGCTTTCGAGCGATCTTCTGCCATCGCTAAACGCGTTGATACCCATCTTCGTGATGAGGGCCACGTTTCCAAAGGATTTTAATTTTGCAAAAGCCTTCTACTGGCTGTTGATCGCAACGAGGGACGGCAGATATGGAGGTGCGGCGACTACGGTGCTCGATCGGGATACAAAACAGATTCGGGCGAGAAAGTCTTTTGACGAAGCCGCTACCGAACTCATTTCTCAGTTGTCGACCGACAATGTTTTCACCGCCGACAACTTCAAGGAGGAATACACGGACAAGTTTCTTCGACTCATCCTCTACCTGATAGTGTTCGACAGCAAAGCCAAGGACTGGATCAATCAAGATGTTCGGATCGGCTTTGATAACGAAGATAATGAGCTTAATGAGGGCTTCAAGCCCGAATGGCACCATATCTTTCCGAGGAAGATCGTTAAGGATTCGTTCGATAACAGTCTTGTCAACTCTACAGCGAATATCGCCGTCTTGAACGAAAAGGCAAACAGGTCATTCAGTGCAAAGGCGCCACGTCAGTATCTTCAGGAGCATAACGTCAATTCCGAGAGACTGGATGAGCAGGGCGTTCCTTCTGGCGCGATCCTCGAAGTCGATAAATTCGAAGAATTTCTCAAGATTCGTGCTCAGAAGTTGGCTGATCGCGCGACTACATATGTACAGGGACTCGCCCAGTAAAAGCCCAACGACTGATCCTATCCCCCGATATGCACCATAGTCCTCGAAGCGGGCACGAAATCGGGCTCGCCGATGTGATGGCGTTCTTCTTTTTTCTGGATCACACCGCGGATGAATTCCGCCAGCTCTTCATCCGAAGCCCCGCGGCGCATCTGGCCGTGCAGATCGTGATCCCACACCGAGAACAGGCATGTCCGGATCTTGCCGTCGGAGGTGATGCGGATGCGGCTGCAGTGTCCGCAGAAGGGATGCGAGACGGGCGCGATGATGCCTATTTCACCGATGCCGTCGTCGAAACGATAGCGGCGAGCCGTTTCGCTGCGGGCGTGCGGGATTTCTACAAGAGGACGGTACTCGCTCATGCGATTTAGAATCTCGTCGAGCGCGACCACGGTGTTGGGGGACCATACGCGGTCTTCTTCCAGCGGCATGAATTCGATGAAGCGGACGACTACGCCTTCTTCGCGCGCGAATATGCCGAACGCGGTGATCTGATCTTCATTGAAACCGCGCATCAGCACGCAATTCACCTTCACCGGCCACAGGCCTGCACGCCGCGAAGCACGGATGCCGGCCAACACGTTGTCGTATCCATCCGGCACGCGGGTGATGCGGGCGAAGCGCGCGGGATCGACCGCGTCCATGCTGACCGTAACCCGGCGCAGGCCGGCGTCTTTGAGGGATTGCGCCATGTCGGCCAGGAGATGGCCGTTGGTGGTCAGCGCGATGTCGAGTTCTTCGCCATTCGTGGTCCGCAGCCGGGCCAGCCCGCGGACAAATTCGACCACACCCTTGCGCAGAAGCGGCTCACCACCGGTAATGCGAATCTTCTGGATGCCGAGTCCCGTAAGCACGCGCGCCATGCGCAGGTACTCGGCAAAGGGCAGGTCGCCGTAGAGCGCGCCCTCGTTCCCGGTGCGACAGTAAACACACTTGTAGTTGCAGCGGTCGGTGATGGAGATCCGCAGATCAGTGATCGGGCGGCCGAATTTGTCGGAAAGAAGCATTCAGCACTCAGCATTCAGCGTTCAGCACTCAGCCAACCACGGGTCCTTGCCAGCCCTGAGCAATAGCCTTTCGTGGCTGAATGCTGAGTGCTGACCGCTGAGTGCTTCTTGGGAAGGGAACCGGCAGGCGAAACAGTGCTGCAGCCGTTTCCTTTCCAATGGTCCCTGCAAGGACCGGGAGGCGCGGATGTTTCCACCTGCACCCTCGGGAAAAGTGTGGCGCGGGCGCCCCTTCGACTTCGCTCAGGGCAGGCTCTCGCCCGCGCACTCTCTCCCTCGCCGCCGCAGCCGTGGTGATCCCGTAGGCTGAGGCGGTCGGAAACTCAACGTCATTATAGATGCCCGTAAGCCGCAGCGGGATGAATTTAGGGATTAAGCGCTTCAAGACAAGGTTGCCGAGCATTTGCGTCCATCGAGATGACGATCGCGGTGGAACTTGGAAGAACGAAGTCGCAATATCCAGAGGTTCCCCGCAGGCTACGTAGGCTCTCAGTGCGAGCTGTCAGGAATTTGTGACCGCGAAGCAAAACTTTTGCTCTTAATTGTGAAGACCGAGATCCTTGCGTCACTTTTCCGAAGTCTGCAAGACGCTCACAGGGCTTCCGCACGACATTATTCGTTGTCTCACATGATACGCTGCAAGCTGGTGAAGTCAGCCTTAGATCCGCCAGGGTGGCCGTATTCAACTAACCCCGAGCGCGTGAGCGCAAGTAGCCGCGAACACGACCGTAAATCGTGCGACTTGGGTCATCCCGGCGCTCGCCTCGAAGCCGAATGCTGGAAAAAGATCACCTCACAAATCCTGTGACAAATTCGTTCTGAACCGTTCCGTTGATGTTGCGAGTCAGGACAAAGACTCCGTCGAAAGTCCCTGTCAGTGGGAAGGCAAACTCGACTTCGGCGTTGCCCTGCATATCGGTCATGAAGGAGCCCATCGAAACGCAGCCGCTCGGACCTGCACCGAAGCGGCAGAATTCCACCATGTAGGTGGCATTGGCAACGGCACCGGCCACTTCCACCTCGACCGGTCCCTGCTCCTCGTTGTCACCGCCCTCGTCGTGACCGCCTCCCTCGGCTTCACCTTCCACCTCGACGCGGCCTGATGAGAGAGGATCGTTGCCCGTTGGGCCAAAGCTCGATCCGAGGCCGGCGTTCACCATGCTCACGCGCTGCAGGTCCACTTCGAAGGCGTCTTCACCGCCTTCCTGTTCCTGTTCCTGCTCTGCTTCAATGCCGCTGGCGGGCGCCGTAAATCCGCTGACGAACTGGTTCTGGCTGTCGCGCGTCAGCACGAAAACCCCGGCGAAGACGCCATGCTGCGGGAATTGCAGCCGCACTTCCGCGTTGCCATTGTTGTCCGTCGTAAGGGAACCAAGGGAAAAGCAGCCCGCCGGACCTGTGGCGAAGGAACAGAACTCCGCGCTATAGGTCATGTTGGGCATGGCCCCTGTCACCGCGAGTTTCACGTCACCGTGGTCCTCTTGCTCTTCTTCCACTTCAATCCGCCCCGCCGCCAGCGTGTCCGTGCCAATGTTCGAGAAAGCAGCCCGCCCGATCGCCTCCAGATCGGTAACGCGGACCAAGTGAGTTTCAAACGCCGAGCCTTGGGGATCGCCTTTCGGGTTGGACATCGCAGGATCGGACACCCCACCACCACACGAAACCCAGGCAAGACTGAGCAGGCAAATCAGGACCAGCCGATCAACTTGATGGAATGGCATAACGCACCTCCTGGTGGACGAAGTAAGGCGCAGGAGCGATGGGGAGGAGCCGTCGAGGAACCGCCGTCGTGTAAATCTAAGCTCTGGAGGCCAAGCCCGTTGTCAAGGAATCGTCACGTTCTCGTCACTAATTCTTCAGGAAGAGAGAATGGCGAGCCAACTATTTCCTTTCTGCCCCAGCGGCCAAAGCCTTGGCTATTGCCGCCTCCGCCATTGGTGCCATGATTTTGTAGCCGGCCGGATTCGGATGCAATCCGTCTTCTGCAAGGCCCCGTTTCAGCAGGCCCTTGTCGTCCACCATGGCGCTGAAGTAGTCGAGGTAGGTCACCGCATTGGCCGTGCAGTAGTCCTTCAGCCAGCCATTCAGGGCGATAAT
>JACXTT010006001.1_pt1 | contig 17478 bp, 15 predicted proteins | sample 9270951 | NCBI WGS metagenome assembly JACXTT01 (sample SAMN15532306, study PRJNA645909) | rock metagenome | isolation source: weathered quartz diorite | place: Puerto Rico | collected 2017-06-21 | reverse complement strand
ATCGACGCCACCGCGGCGTCGGCATCGCGGCGCTCGACGCTGGCGAGGGAGCGAAGGCGGCGCAGGAGCGCGGCGCGTGCGCGCGGGAGAGGCAGCCCGGCGCTCAGCGGTGACGCCCGGTGGTGCGCGGCGACGGAGGCCAGCGCCACCGCGGCCAGGGCCTCGCGGACGTCGACTGCGAGGACGATCGACCGCGCTCCCGGCTGGGTGTCGTCCCCTCCCTTGCTCACGAGCACCCCGTGAAGGTCGATGCTCGCCAGTTCGGTCGCCGGACCGTCGCCGGCCACGACCGCCGCGGCGAGTGCCGCGAGCCGCTCGCGCGTCATGCGGCGGCGGGAGATGCCGCGCGGCGGCTGCGGATCGAGGATTTGGACACCGCCAACGATGTCGCCTCGACCCGGCTCGCGGAGGACGGCAAAGTCGCCCGCGAATGTCGCGATCGGCCGCTCGAGATCGAGCAGCAACTGGTCGTCGATGTCGGGGAGGCGCCGGACGCGCGCGTCGACCTGGTCCGTGCCGACGTGCAGTCGGAGGACCGCGCCCTGCTTCGCCGGCCGCGTTCGTTGTGCTGCGGGCCGCGCCTCGGCGACTCGAACGAGAAGGCGATCGGTCGCTCTGATGGCGCCACCCGTGGTCAAGACATCGCCGCGGTGGAGGGACTCGGCCGCGATCCCGGCGAGGTTCAGCGCCGTTCGGCCGCCGTCGTGGCGATCCCTCGGCGTGCCGTGGACCTGGACCTCCCGAACGCGGACAGACTCGCCGCCCGGCTCGCGTCTGAGCGTGTCGCCGGCTCGGATCGACCCGCCGCGGAGGCTGCCGGTGACGACCGCGCCACGTCCTCTTGCGCTGAACACCCGATCCACCGCGAGGCGAAGCGGCCCGCGGCCGACGGTTCGGTTGCCGAGCCCACCGGCGCGGTTGCCGGCTCCGCCCCACTTCGCCAGCACGTCCTCGTTGACCGCCCGAAGCGCTACGCGCAGGTCGGCGATGCCGGTTCCCGTCGCCGAGGACACGGGCAGAACCGGCGCACTCGCGAGGCGCGTGGACCGGAGCAGCTCGCGCACCGCATCGGTGACCCCATCGACCCTGGCGCCGTCCACCAGGTCGACCTTCGTCACGACGGCGACCCCGTCGCCGATCGCGAGCGCGTCGAGCAGCGCCAGGTGCTCGAGCGTCTGCGGCCGGGGCCCGTCGTCGGCGGCCACGACGAGGAGCGCCGCGTCGATCTCGCCGGCGCCGACGAGCATGTTGCCGATCAGCCGGTCGTGCCCGGGCACGTCCACGAAGTCGAGCTCGAGGCCGTCGTCGAAGGCCATGTGCGCGTAACCGACGTCGATGGTCATGCCCCGCGCCCGCTCCTCGGGCAGGCGGTCGGCATCGATCCCGGTCAGGGCGCGGAGGAGGCTCGTCTTGCCATGGTCGATGTGGCCCGCGGTGCCGATGACGACGGTCGCCACGAGCTAGCCGGCGAGCGCGGCGCGGATCGCCGGCGGCAGGATCGCGTCGTCAGCGGGCTCCACTGTTCGCAGGTCCAGGACGACGGCGCCGTCGACGATGCGGCCCACGATCGCCGGGGTGCCGGCGCGAAGCGTCGCGAGCAACCTGTCCGGCGAGCCCATGTCGATGGCGAGCGACCACGACGGCAAAGTCTGACCTGGAAGCGAGCCCCCGCCGATCGTTGACTCGGCGGGACTGGTCCTGACCAGCGGATTGGCGATCGCCCGGGCCAGTGCGCGTGCGCGACGTTCGAGGTCGGCCCGGGAGGTTACGATTTGGCGCCAGATCGGGATGTCGGCGGTCGCCGTGCCTGCGCGGTAGAGCCGCAGGGTCGCGGCCAATGCCGCCAGGATCACCTTGTCGGGGCGCATCGCCCGCGCCAGCGGATCCTTCCGCAGCCGTTCGACGAGGTCTCGACGTCCCGCGACGATCCCGGCCTGCGGCCCGCCGATCAGCTTGTCGCCGGAGAACGTGACGAGATCCGCGCCCGCCGCCAGCCGCTCGCCCGGCATCGGCTCGTGAGCGAGCCCGAAGCGTGTCGTGTCGAGCAGCGCCCCCGAGCCGAGGTCGTCCACGACAGTTGCCCCGTACCGGTGCGCGGCCGCCGCGAGCTCCGCGGCGGCCGGGGCCTCCACGAAGCCGGTCTGGGCAAAGTTCGAGGGATGGACCCGCAGCACCAGCCGTGCCCGACCCTCGGCGAGGACCGCCTCGAAGTCCGCGACGCGGGTGCGATTCGTCGTTCCAACCTCGATCAGGCGGGCACCTGCGCGGCGGACGACGTCGGGGATCCGCACGCCGCCGCCGATCTCGACCAGCTCGCCGCGCGAGACCGCGACGCCGCCGCGGCCCGCGAGGCTCGCTGTGAGGGCGACCGCCGCCGCGTTGTTGTTCGTGACGAGCGCCGCCTCCGCGCCGGTGAGCGCGATCACCTCGTCCTCGACAGCGCTGAACCGTCGACCCCGGCGCCCGGTCTCGCGATCGAGCTCAAGCAGCGCGGGTGCCGCTGCCGCCGCGGCCGCCGCCTCGATCGCGGCCCGCGGCCAGGACGCACGCCCGAGGTTCGTGTGCAGGATGACGCCGGTCGCGTTGATCACCGGTTCCAGGCCGGCACCGCGCACACCGGCAGCAGGGTCGCGCAGCTCGTCGAGGCGGGCGAGGACGGCGTCGGCGAGCTCCTGAGGCGAGCGCTGGCTGGCGCCACGAGCCAGCGCGGCGCGCTCGCCGGCGAGTACATCGCGGGCGACCGCCACCACCGCGGCCCGGTCACTGCCATCTAGGTCGCGATTCGCGGCGCGCAGCACCGCGTCCACGCTCGGGGGTCGCATCCCGCGATCGTATGGCGGGAGCGCATGGGAGTCGAACCCACCGCGCGACGCCGAGCGCCGCGCCACTCGTTTTGAAGACGAGGGAGCCCACCGGGACCCCTCCGCTCCCGGCGCGATGCTAGGCCGGATCAGGTCAGCTTGAGCTCCCGCCCGAGGAACCGCGCCCGGGCGCGGCGCGCCCGCACGCTCCGCATCGCGTGATCGGCCGCGTACCACTCGATCGTCGGGTCCGGGCCGGACGCGCGCGCCAGCTCGATCGCGGACATCGGCGCGATGAAGAAGTCGCGCTGGCTGAACTGCCACAGGGACTTCGCGTGGATGTCGCGGGCGACCGTCAGCGGGTCGAACCGGGCGAGCCGGCGCAGGTAGTCGAATCGGTCGCCGTCAATCCGCCAGAAGCGCAGGAACCAGTCGCCCCAGCGCGGTGTCGCGGCGATGAGCACGGCCGCCTTGAAGGCCTGGCGACGCGCGGCCAGCACGAGCCCATGCATCGCCCCGAAGTCATGGCCGACGAGCGCCAACGGCGTGCCCTTCCACAGCCCGCCGGACAGCCTGTCCAGCGCGGCGCCCAGGCGCAGCTGCTCGATCTCGAGGTTGGCGACGTCGGTCGACGCGTCGACCGGATCGGGCCCCCACGGCAGCCGGCCCGCGGGCAGCACGCAGCGCACGCCCGCCTCGGCATAGGCACGAGCCTCGGACAGGAACTGGCTGCGATCGCTGCGCTGCTCGCCGAGCCAGTGCAGGAACAGGATCCCGGCCCGAACCCGGCCGTCGGACGGTTCGACGACGTAGGCCTCGACGCGAGATTCGCCACTGCCGAGGACGACGTCCGCGACCCGGACGCTCGCGCCCGTGACCGGCGCCCTGGCTGCCATCCCGGGCATTGTGCCGGGGTCGAGATGCCTCGCGCCTATGATCAGCGCATGCTTGCCAACGAGGCAACGACGCTCCGGCTGACCGAGCTGACGACGTGCGGCGGCTGCGCCGCGAAGCTCGGTGCGGACGTCCTGAGCGAGGCGCTCGCCGGGCTCGGACTTGACGCAGGCGAGTTCGAGTCAGACGGCCCAACCGGGCTCATCGCCGGCCTCGACCCACCGGACGACGCCGCGGTCCACCTCGTTGCCCCAGGGGTCGCGGTGATCGGCACGCTCGACTTCTTCCCGCCGATCGTCGACGACCCGCGAACCTTCGGCGAGATCGCCGCGGCGAACGCCCTGTCCGACGTATTCGCCATGGGCGGCCGGGTCCTGTTCGCGCTCTCGGTCGCCGCGATCCCCGAGGACATGCCCACGGCCGCCTTTCGGGCCATCCTCGACGGCGCCGCGGCCAAGGTCCGCGAGGCGGGCGGCACGCTCGCCGGCGGCCACACGATCCGGGATCGCGAACCGAAATACGGGCTGGCCGTGATCGGCGTCGCGGCTCCCGACAGACTTCTGCGCAAAGGCGGCGCGCAGCCCAGAGACGTGCTGATCCTGACCAAGCCACTCGGGACCGGACTCCTCGTGAACGGCCGGCGCCAGGGCCGGACCTCGGACGCCGACCTCCAGGCCGCCGTCGACTCGATGCGCACGCTGAACCGCCGCGCGGCGGAGGTTCTCGTGGACCACGATGTCCGCGGCGCGACCGACGTCACCGGCTTCGGCCTCCTGGGCCACGGCCTCGAGATGGCGCGGGCGTCCGGCTCCAGGTTCGTGTTCGAGGCGACCGCCCTGCCCGTCCTCGACGGTGCGCTGGATCTCGCGCGGGCCGGGGTCGAGACGGGGGGCGCTGTCCACAACCGGCGCTTCGTCGCGCCTGTGCTGACGATCGATCCGGGAGTCGATGAGGAGGCCGTTGCGCTCGCCCACGACCCACAGACGTCCGGTGGCCTGCTCGCGGCGATCCCGCGCGAGCGCGCCGTAGAGGTGCTCGGCGCCGTCGTCGACGCCGGCGTCGACGCGTGGGTCATCGGCCGGGTGGAATCGGCGGACGCCGGGAGTGTGGCGCTCACCTAAGTCCGATCGCCGGCTCGCTGGCCTGGCGATGGTCGTGGCCCTCGCCGGGACCGCCTGCGCACCGGCCCTCCCCAGCGAGCTCCCGACCGGCCCCGTGAGCGCAGTGCCGGCCAGCGTGACGGTGATCGTGGTGTCGTGCACGCCCGACACCCGTGCGCCGGCGTACCTCGGCGACGCCTGCCCGACCGTGATCCCGATCGTGGAGCTCGCCGTCGCGCCTGTGCGCCTGCCGCTCGAGCGGGTGGTCATCGAGCCTGGACCGTTCTACTGCGACGACGTGTGGCCCGGCGCAGGCAGCTTCGTCCCGTGCTACGGCCCGCTGGTCCAACCCGGGCAGTTCATGCACGCCTGGGTCTCGTTCGCCCGATCGACCGAGGTCGCCGCGGTGATGCTCGGGCGGGACCTCCCGACGGAGATCGGCTCGCCGCCGCCGACGCCGCCACCCTGGACCGCCACCCTGGTGAAAGTCGAGGTTCCGCCGGCGGGCTGGAAGATGCCCTGACGGGCTAGAACCAGCGGACCCGCGAATACGCCCCGGCGATCGTCGCGCCGAGGCCGATGGCCGCATAGGGGAGAACGGTCTGGAGCCAGGCCCCGAGCGGAACCTGACCCTCGCCCTGGCCCGCCAAGGAGCCCGCGACGGCCACGATCTCCAGTACGGCGCCGGTCAAAAAGCCCGCCGCGAGGCCGCCGTAGAGCATCGCCCGGGGGAGTGGTCCGCGCTTCATGCCCACGAATCGGACGAACCCCTCGGCGAGGAAGGCGCCCGCGAAGAAGGCGATGAAGATCGAGTAGAAGCCCACCTGGCCACCGAGGAAGCCGAGGATCACGCCGCCCCCTATCGGGATCGCGAGGCCGAGGGCCAGCTGCTGCGGCGTGAACGACGAGATCGTCGCGCTCTTGACGAGGCCGCACTGCCGGCACCGGAAGCCGACCGGGCCCTGGACGGCGCACTTCGGGCAGATCGGCTGGTCGCAGCGCCCGCAGCGGACGTACGTCTCGCTCTTCGGGTGGCGGTAGCAGTACAGCGGCGATGGATCGTCGGATTCCGCGTCGACGACGTCGGTCGAGGCCCCCAGCGCGCTCGTGTCCCCGGTCACGGGCGGCAATTTGGCGGCCCGACTGGTCCTGCGTCAATAGTCCGATCGCGGGGCGCTAGATTCGGCGCCCGTGTCGACCGATTGGAACGCTGCCTCCTACGACAAGGTCGCCGACCCGCAGGCGCGCTGGGGCGCCGAGGTCCTCGAACGGCTGCCGCTCCGGGGCGACGAGAGAGTCCTCGATGCCGGTTGCGGCACCGGGCGCGTCACCGAGCTCCTGCTGGCGAGGCTGCCCCGGGGCAGGGTCGTGGCAGTGGACGCCTCGGCATCGATGCTCGAACAGGCTCGAGCTCGGCTGGCGAGCTTCGGCGACCGGGTGACCTATGTCCAGGCCGACCTGGAGCGGCCGCTCCAGATCTCGAACCCGGTCGACGCGGTCCTCTCGACGGCGACCTTCCACTGGATCCTGGATCACGAAGCGCTCTTCTCGAATCTCGCCGCCGTGCTGCGGCCCGGAGGCCGGCTCGTCGCCCAGTGCGGCGGCTACGGGAACATCGCCCGGTTCATCGAGGTCGCGACCTCGGTCGACCCCAACTTCAAGCGCAACGCGCACAACTTCCAGACGGCCGAGGCCACGGCGCGCCGCCTCGAGGCCACCGGCTTCACGGACATCGAGACCTGGCTCTCGCCCGCGCCCACAGCATTCGATTCGACCGAACAGCTCGAAGCGTTCCTCGAGACGGTCTGCGTGCGCGTTCACGTCGCGGACATGGCGCCCGAGGCCCGCCGGGCATTCGTCCGCGAAGTCGCCGCCCGAATACCGACTCGGGTCCTCGACTACGTCCGGCTGAACATCACGGCGAGACGCACGGGCGCTTGACGTTCAGAAGCGCTTCTCAGTCCAGTGGCCGACGTTGCCGTACGACCACGCGCTGACTCGCTCGGGCTCGAGGCCGTACACGTCGGCTTCGGGGTCGTCGTACGCCGACGGCTGCGCCCCCAAGCCGGGATCCACGGTCGGATTCTCTCCCCGGGAGCACAAGATGGGACTTGGCGTCAAGGGCCGGTCTTCGCACGGCGATTTGGGGCGAAAATCGGTTGCAGTGCTCCCCACGAGAGAATCCGACAAGAAACGGGCCTCGCGGGCGCCCGTGTGGCCCCGGGATCCCGTCTTGAGCTCTCCCCGGGAGAATCCGACAGAACCGGCGATCGGCGGGCCAGAGAGGCCGACGTACACTCGGCTGGTCGGCGCCTGCCGACGGCGAATCCGAGGCACGGAGGACCCTTGCCGAAGTCGTACGTTCGCCTGACCCATCCCCTCGTGCGTGACGCGAAGGGCGGCGAGCTCCGCCAGGCCACCTGGGACGAGGCGCTCGATCGGACCGTGTTGGGCCTGCAGGCCGCGCTGGCCAAACGGGCCGGCGTGGAGGCGAAGGCCCCCGTCGGGATCTTCAGCTGCTCCAAGGCGACCAACGAGGTCAACTACGCGGCGCAGAAGCTCTCACGAGTGGTCCTGGGCAGCAACAACATCGATAGCTGCAACCGCACCTGACACGCGCCCTCTGTCGCCGGTCTGGCGACCGTGTTCGGCGCTGGTGGCGGAACCAGCTCATATCGCGAGGCTGAAGAGACCGACCTGATCGTGCTCTGGGGCTCGAATGCCCGGGAGACGCATCCGATCTTCTTCCACCACCTCCTGCGCGGCGTGCGCAACGGCGCCCGCCTGTACGCGGTCGACCCGCGCCGGACGAGCTCGGCCGAGTGGGCCGACGTCTGGCTCGGGCTCGACGTCGGGTCGGACATTGCCCTCGCCAACGCGATCGGGCGCGAGATCATCCACGCCGGCCTCGCCCATCGCGAGTTCATCGAGCGGGCGACGTCCGACTTCGAGGCCTACCGGGCCAAGGTCGAGAGCTACACGCTCGACTACGCCGAGGGCGAAACGGGCGTGCCCGCGGCCGCCATCCGCGAGCTGGCGCACTCGTACGCCACCGCCGACAAGGCGATGATCTGCTGGACCCTGGGCATCACCGAGCACCACAACGCGGTCGACAACGTCCTGGCCCTGATCAACCTGGCGCTCCTGACCGGGCACGTGGGCCGGTACGGCAGCGGCCTGAACCCGCTCCGCGGCCAGAACAACGTCCAGGGCGGCGGGGACATGGGCGCGCTGCCGGACCGGCTCCCCGGCTTCCAGTACGTCGAGAACGATGCGCTGCGCCAGCGCTGTGAGCTGATCTGGGGCTGCGACCCGCTGCCGGCCAAGCGTGGCTGGCACCTGTCCGGCATGTTCGAGGCGATGGACCGGGGCGAGCTCCACGCGTTGTATGTCATCGGCGAGAACCCGCTCCAGTCCGAGGCCGATCGCCACCTCACCGAGCGGCGGCTGCGGAGCCTCGACTTCATCGCCGTCCAGGACATCTTCCTCACCGCAACGGCCGAGATCGCCGACGTCGTCCTGCCCGCCGCGGTCGCCTGGGCCGAGGCGGAGGGCACGGTCACGAACTCCGAGCGGCGGGTCCAGCGGGTGCGCAAGGCGCTCGAGCCGCCGGGCGAGGCCCGCGAGGACCTGTGGATCATCTACGAGCTCGCCCGGCGGATGGGCTTCGACTGGGGCGAGGCCTCGGCCGAGAAGACGTGGGACGAGGTGCGCCAGATCTCGCCGGTCCACCGGGGCATGACCTACCCGCGCCTCGAGGCCCTCGGCGGCATCCAGTGGCCGTGCTGGGACGAGACGCACCCCGGGGAGCTGTTCCTGCACTCGCGGCTCTGGGAAGATCCGGTGCCAGGGCTCCGTGCTCCGTTCGTGCCGGTCGACCATGACCCGCCCGTCGACAGGCTGACGGAGGAGTTCCCGATCCGTCTGACGACCGGGCGCCGGCTGGACTCGTACAACACCGGCGTCCAGTCGGGCGGGTTCACCTCGCCGCTGCGGCGCGGCGAGTCGCTCGACATCTCGCCGGAGGACGCGGAGGGCCTTCAGCTCGTCGATGGCGAGCGCGTCCGCGTCACCTCGCGTCGTGGTTCGCTCGAGACGCCGATCCGGATCGACCCGGGCCTCCGGCCGGGCCTCACGTTCATGACCCTGCACTTCCAGGACGACGTGACCACCAACATCCTGACCATCGACGCGACCGATCCGAAGTCCGGGACCGCCGAGTTCAAGGCGACGGCGATCCGCGTGGAGAAGCTCGAGGCCCCGGTCCCCGCCTGAGCGCGCGGTCGATCGCGGGCCGGCACAAACTTGCTGGCCAAGATCGACAGCCGCTCACAAAGCCCGGGCGACTCTGGGCCGCATTCGACTCACTCGTCGGCTAGGTGACTCCGGCCGGGCGCCGCGCCGTCGAATCCGGCCGCATCGAGCGATGAACGATCCGATCTCGGATCAAAGCCGTCTCGAGGTTCCCTCCTGGCGGCCCGATGCTGCGGTCAGCTTGCACTCCTTCGACGAGTGAGTCGTTGACGACGCACCGGGAGGGGAGTCGGCGGCAGCGTCGAGCGGTCGGGCCCATAACGCGAAGCGGCCGCGACCCCAAGGGACTGCGTCGCGCGCGATCGAGCACCCCGGAGAGTGGTGGCAACGTTGCAGTCGCGTTGCAGTCGATGGCCGGACGAGTGGGAGGACCGCCGTACACTCGCGCCGATGGACCTCCACGTCATCGGGCCGTTGGCCTCGCCCGCGGAGCGAGCGGCAGTCGACGAGGTCCTCGGGCCGCCGGACAGCGGCTGGCGCGGCGGCGGCCGTTCCCCGACCGAGGGCCACGTGGCCCAGGGCGGCCATGCGGCACGAGGCCGGCGCGACATGCTGCTGCCGGCGTTGCACGCGCTGCAGGACCGGGTCGGCCAGATCACGCAGCCGGGGCTGAACTACGTCTGCCGGCGCCTGTCGGTGCCACCGGCGGAGGCGTATGGCGTCGCGACGTTCTATGCCCTGTTCGCGACTCGATCCCGGCCGCCGGCAGTCGCTCACATCTGCGACGACATCGCCTGCCGCCTGGCCGGGGCGGAAGAGACCTGCGCCGATCTCGAGCGGACCCTCGGTCCTGCCGGTACAGCCGCGCGGGATGGCACGATCGGCTGGCTGCGGAGCCCGTGCCTTGGGCTGTGCGAGCGGGCGCCCGCGGCGATGTTCACGATCGCCGGCGACAGGCCGCTGCGATCGACGGCGGCGCCGATCGACGCGGCGGGCGTGGTGGCCCGGCTGGCGGAGCCGGTGCGGGCCGCCGAGTCGGCTGGCGGCTCGATCGCGGCGATCCGCACGTCGGCCCAGGCATCCGTACCACAGATGGGGGAGCCGCAGCTGCAGCTCCTCCGGCGAGTGGGCATGGTCGACCCGACCTCGCTCGACGACTACGTCGCCCACCGCGGCTTCCTCGCGCTCCGCGAGGCGCTGGCGATGGGCCCCGACGCGGTGATCGGGGAGGTAACCGAGGCGCGCCTGGTCGGTCGGGGCGGGGCTGCCTTCCCGACTGGCCGCAAGTGGTCGGCCGTGGCGACGCAGCCGGCGCAGCCGCACTACGTCGTGTGCAACGCCGACGAGTCCGAGCCCGGCACGTTCAAGGACCGCGTGCTCATGGAGCTCGACCCGTTCGCGGTCGTCGAGTCGATCACCATCGAGGGCTTCGCCACGGCCGCGACGAAGGGCTACCTGTACATCCGCGGCGAGTACCCGCTCGCCGAATCGCGCATCCGTGGCGCGGTCGATGCGGCGCGGGCCGCCGGCTACCTCGGTCCCTCCGTGGCCGGCTCCGACTTCGCCTTCGACATCGAGGTGCGGCGTGGCGCAGGCGCCTACATCTGTGGCGAGGAGACGGCGCTTTTCGAGTCGATCGAGGGCAAGCGCGGCGAGCCGCGCAACAAGCCGCCGTTCCCGGTCGAGGTAGGGCTGTTCGGCAAGCCGACCGCAGTCAACAACGTGGAGACCCTGGTCAACGTGCTGGCGATCCTCGAGGAGGGCCCCGGTGGAGGGGCCCGCTTCGCGGCCGTCGGCACCGAGGGTTCGACCGGGCCGAAGCTGTTCTGCCTGTCGGGCAACGTGGGCCGACCAGGTCTGTACGAGGTGCCGTTCGGGACGACCCTCGGCGAGCTCCTCGAGCTGGGCGGTGGCGTGCCCGAACGCCGGCCGATCCGGGCGATCCTGCTGGGCGGGGCAGCGGGCGTCTTCGTCGGGCCGGAGGCGCTCGATACGCCACTGACGTTCGAGGGGACACGGGCGATCGGGGCGACCCTCGGCTCGGGCGTCGTCATGGTCTTCGACGAGACCGCCGACCTCGTCGGGACCCTGCGCCGGATCGCCGCGTTCTTTCGGGACGAGTCATGCGGGCAGTGCGTGCCGTGCCGCGTCGGCACCGTCCGCCAGGAGGAGCTCCTCGCGCGTCTCGCCGATGGCGTCGCCGTCCGGCCCCGTCACGACGAGCTGCGCCTCCTCGCAGACATCGGCCAGGCCATGCGCGACGCGTCGATCTGCGGCCTCGGCCAGACCGCCTCGTCGGCGATCGAGTCGGCGCTGCGCCGGCCGGAACTGGTGGCCCTGTGACCACCGAAGACGCGCGCCACCCGCAGAGCGAGGCGCAGCCGCCGGGCGTCGTGTTCATCACGCCGCCGGCGCGGGCATCCCGAGTGCCCGAGGCACCCCCGACCGCGCTCCCCAAGCGGGTCACCCTCCAGGTCGACGGGATCCAGGTCTCGGTCCCGGAGGGCTCGACGATCCTCGAAGCGTGTCGGGCCCAGGGTCTGGACATCCCGACGCTGTGCTACCTCGAGAACCTCACCCCGGTGAATGTGTGTCGCCTGTGCGTGGTCGAGGTCAAGGGCTCGCGCGTGCTGGCGCCGGCGTGCTCACGGAAGGTCGAGGAGGGCATGGAGGTCCAGACCGAGTCCGACCGTGTCCGGCACTCGCGCAAGGTCGTCCTCGAACTCCTCGGCTCATCCGTCGACCTGTCGCTCGCCGGTCCGCGGGTGCCGAGCGGCGACGCCGGCCGGTACCGGGAGCGGTATGGCGCCGACCCGGCTCGCTTCGGCACGCCCGCGGAGGCTGCCGGCGCGCACGAGCGCGACGCCCGCGAGCCCGGTCATCACCACTCCCCGACCGGCGCCCACGCCACGCACGCCGAGACCGTCGCCCAGCCGGTGAAGGCCGACAACAACCTCTACGTCCGCGACTACGCGAAGTGCATCCTCTGCTACAAGTGCGTCGAGGCGTGCGGCGACGACGCCCAGAACACGTTCGCGATCGCGGTCGCCGGCCGCGGCTTCGACGCCCGCATCTCCACGGAATGGAACGTCGGTCTCCCTGATTCGGCATGCGTGTATTGCGGCAATTGCATCGGCGTCTGTCCGACCGGGGCGCTCATGTTCAAGTCCGAGCACGACATGCGCGCGGCCGGCACCTGGGACGAGGGCGCCCAGACCACGACCCAGACGATCTGCCCGTACTGCGGCGTCGGTTGCGCGCTCGACGTGCACGTCCAGGACAACCAGATCGTCAAGGTGACCTCGCCGATGGACAGCTCGGTGACCGACGGCCACCTGTGCATCAAGGGGCGCTTCGGCTTCGAGTTCACGAACGCGCCGCGGTAGGCGGGCGCGACAGTGGCCTCGGAGACACCTCGGCCGGAGCGTGGGCCAGCCGACTGAGCCGCCCGGGGCTACCCTAGGAGATTCCGCAGGTCGATGCGGTTGTCGTGGGCGTAGACGTTGAAGCCCTCGCCGCGGAGGAAGCCCACGAGCGTGACCCCGAGCCGGTCGGCGAGGCGGATCGCCAGGTCTGACGGCGCCGAGACCGCGCAGATGATGGGGACGCCGGCCACCGCCGCCTTCTGCACGATCTCGAAGCTGACCCGGCCGGAGACCATCAGGATGCGGTCCCACAGGGGCAGCTCCCGGGCTCGGACGCGCGAGCCGATGACCTTGTCGAGGGCGTTGTGGCGACCCACGTCCTCGCGGATCGCGACGAGGCGCCCATCCGTTTCGAAGAGGCCCGCCGCGTGCAGGCCGCCGGTCCGCTCGAAGGCCGATTGCGCGGCGCGCAATGCGTCGGGCAGGCGCAGGATGACCGCCCGCGACACGACGGGCAGGCCCTTCGGCAGGGGGTCGCTGCGAACGGCGACATCGTCGATGGAGGCCTTGCCGCAGATCCCGCACGAGGCGGTCGCCACGAAGTTGCGCTTCGCCGCGAGGCCGGGTTCGAAGCGGCGCGACAGGCGGACCAGGACGCTGTCGTCCGGCTCGGCCATGACGCCCGGATCTCCGTAGGTCACGCCTTCGACCTCGTTCGCGGCGAGCAGGCCCTCGCTGGTCAGGAACCCGAGCGCGAGCTCGGCCTCGTGGCCGGGCGTCCGCATCGTGACGGCGACCTGGACCGGCTTTTGGCCGGGGCCGGCGGCGCGGATCTCGAGCGGCTCCTCGCCGACCACGAGGTCGTCGCGGATCTCCAGCTCGCCACCCCGCACGGCGACGACCTTCGTGCTCGTGACGTGACGCGTCGGAAGCGCGGGATCGAGCGGCGGCGCGGCCCCATGCGCCCCCCGCGATTCCACGGCGGTTCCCTGCGCTCGTCCGCGCGCCGGCTCAGACAGGCGCTGCCGCCGGTTCATGCGTGTGAATGCGCCCGAGCCGGTGGTCGCGGTCGTGCTCGTCGCCGTTCCGCGGGCGAGCCGGTGGCTTGCGGTCCGGGCCGGGCTCGACCTCGCCGCCGAGGGCGACGATGAGCCGCTCGGAGGCGGCCGCGATCTCGGCCACGGCGGCGTCGAACGCGGCGCTGTTGCGGGCCGAGGGAACGCGGAAGCCACTGACCTTGCGGACGAACTGGCGGGCGGCGGCTTCGACCTCGCCGGTCGTGGCGGCGTCGTCCTGGTGGCGGAGGGTGCGGATGCTTCGACACATGCCCCGGAGCGTACCCCAGCCCCGCGGAACGATCGCGGAGCTCTGTCTTGGTGCGGGCAGGCACCGCTGGAGCGTGGAGGCGCAGTTGTAATGTGGCTGTTATTCCCGGCCCCGGCGGACGGGCGATCATGGCGGCGCGCCGCGAGGAGGTGCTGAGGAAACGTGGATCCGATCACGATCGGGCTGCAGCTCGGCTTCTTCGTCCTCTTCGGCGTGAGCGTCTACCAGTTCGCTCGCCACCGCGGGCCGCTGGAGCTGTCGGTCGTTGCGATCTTCGGCTCCTTCGCTGCCCTGTTCGTGCTCAGCTTCCTGAACGCGCTGCTGCCGGCCATCGCCCCGGTCGCCCGACCCGTCCTCATCGCCGTCCTCTTCGCCCAGCCGTACCTCATCGTCAGGTTGCTCGACCAGATCCGGCCCGTGTCGCGCGCCGTGAAAGAGGTCACGATCCTCGGCGCCGTGGCGGCCTGGGAGGCGGTCGTGCTGCTGCCGCCGATCGCGGTGACGCTCCAGCTCCCGGTCGTGCAACAGATCGGCGTCGTCGCCGCGGTGTTCTACTTCTTCGCCGTCGAGATCTGGGCCGCGACGCGCATGGCGCTCGACAGCCGGCGCCGCGTCGGCGTCGCCCGCTTCCGGCTCGCGTCGGCGGCCATCGCGACCGGGCTCTACGGCGCCGCGCTGCTCCTCGCCGGCCTCGCCTCGGTCCTGCGCGCGCCCGGCGGAGGGACCGCGGATTCGACCGGGGTCACCCGCACGCTGGCATTGATCGCGACGCTGGGCTACCTCGCCGCCTTCGCACCGCCCGGCTGGTTCCGCCGCTTCGTGACCCGGGCTGCCTCGTTCCAGCTCGTCCGAGCCCTCGTGTCGCCGCCGACCGAGGTCACGCCGGGAAGCCTCTGGCACGACCTGGCGCGGACGGCGCAGGAGATCCTGGGCGCGCGACGCGTCTCGATCCTGCCGGATGCTCCGGGCGCGCCGCTCGCAGTCGTCGGCGACGAGGACCCGCGACTCGAGTCGGGGCCGGTGATCGCGGACGCGCGAAGACCAGTGATCTCCACGATCGAGGTCCGGCTCCAGCCCGGTGGGCCGCACTCCGCCCGCCTCGTGGCCGAGATCGAGGGCCGGCCCCTGTTCGTCGGCGACGACCTGGCCCTGCTCGAGGACCTGTGCTCGCTCACGGCGCAGGCGATCGACCGCGAGGAGATCCTGATCGGGCTCGGCGAAGCCCGCCGCGAGGCGGAGGAGTCGAGGTCCGTGCGAGCGAGCGAGGCCCGCTTCCGCGCCCTGCTCGACGCCGACCCGAACGCCATCCTCGCGCTCGACGAGGACAGCAAGATCTCATGGGCGACGCGGCAGGCCGGCGAGCTCTTCGGCGCGCCGGTCGACAAGCTCGTCGGGCTCAACCTCGGCGACCTCGTTGCGATGCACAAGGAGGAGGCCGCGACAGCGACGCTCGACCGGCCGGTCTTCCGCTCCGAGACGACCGGGCGCCGGATCGATGGGACGCACTTCCCTGCCGAGATCGCCCGAACCGGCTTCGATCTCGACGGCCGGCCGTTCCAGGTGGCCGTCGTCACGGACGTCTCGTGGCGCCACGAGGCCGATCAGATCCGGGACCGCTTCATCGGCGTGCTGTCCCACGAGCTGCGCACGCCGGTGACGTCGATCTACGGCGGAACGCAGCTCCTGCTCGGTCGTGGCGCGCGCCTCGACGCGGATACCCGGAGCGAGCTGCTCGTCGGCGTGGCCGCCGAGGCGGAGCGGCTGCAGCGGATGATCGAGAACCTCGTGGCCATGGCTCGGATCGAGCGCGGCGGCGAGTTCGGTGGAACGCGGCCGGTCCTGCTCGACCGGATCATCAAGCAGCTCGTCGAGCGCGAGGCCGCGCTCTGGCCGGAGGTGACGATCAAGGTGGCCTCGACGGCGCCCGTCCAGATGGCCGCCGCCGACGAGGAGTACCTCGCCCAGATCATGCGCAACCTGCTGTCCAACGCGGCCAAATACAGCGGCCCGGGTTCCACGGTCGAGGTCAGCCTCGAGGATGGCGAGGGCGAGGTCCTCGTCCGCGTCCGCGACGACGGACCGGGCATCGACCCGGACGACGCGGACCGCCTGTTCGGCCTCTACTACCGTGCGGCGCCGGCTTCGACGACGGCACCGGGAGCGGGGATCGGCCTGTTCGTGTGCCGGGAGCTCGTGGCGACGATGGGCGGTCGGATCTGGGCCCGGCCGCTACCGCGCAAGGGCGCCGAGTTCGGCTTCAGCCTCCCTGTCTATGTCGACGAGCTCGATGTCGATCGCTCGCCGGGCGACGACGCGAGCCACCCATTCGAATTCGCTCCGGCGGCGCAGGCAGACCGCGAGACCGTCGCGGGCACGGCCGCTGCGGCGGCCGATCCCGACGCGACGAACGGCCAGGTCAAGGGCCCGAAGCGAGCTCACGCGACCGCCTGAGCGGTCGAGCGGCCGAAACCCGGTGGGCGATCGGCGTTCAGCCGATGCGCCAGTACACGCCTCCGCCCGTGAAGCAGTGATCGAGCAGAACGCACAGGCCGTGGGTCATGTCCCAGATCCGGCCCTGCACGTACGGGCCGCGGTCGATCACCATCGTCGTGACCGTGCGGCCGTTGTAGCGGAACGTGACCTTCGTCCCGCATGGCAGCGTCCGGTGGGCGACGCCAACGGTGTCCTTCTGGATCCCACCGGGAACCAGCCCGCAGGCGCCGTTGTGGCCGTAGAAGCCGGGGCCGTACCAGCTGATGTTGCCGTCGTAGTGCCACGCGGTCGCGGCGATCGGCTCCGCGACGGGCAGCGGCGCGTTGGCTCGTGGCGCCGCATCGGCCGCGAACGGCGCCGGCTCACGAAGCACGGCATCGAGACCGAGCCGCCCGGCGGACGCGTGGGATGGGTCCAACGATGTGGTCGCCACCGTCGTCATCTCGGAGCCGAGGTCGATGCTTGCAAACCTCGACGGGTCGATTGCCCCGGGGGCGCTGGGGACGCGCGAGCCGGCCGATCCGGGGACGACGATCAAGGCGAGCGACGCGATGAGCGCGGCGCGCGCGACGACTCTGGGGAGTCGCACTGCTGGCGCTACCTTAGCCGAGTTTCGCCTGCTCGGCCGGGGAAAAAGGTCCTGGTGCAAATGACCACTCGCGGCGCAGCCCGATGACGACGGTGCTCGAAGGCGCCACGAAGGCGCTGACCAGGGCGGTCCCGTTGGATCGCCCGATCGACCTGCGCTTCGTGCTCGGGCCGCACGTTCGCGGCGCCGGCGATCCGACGATGCGCGTCTCGGCGGGCGCGGCCATTCGCGCCTCGCTGACACCGGCGGGGCCTGGCGCGATCGAGATCCGGCTCGCGGGCCCCGGTGTGAACGCGTGGGCCTGGGGGCCCGGCGCCGATCACCTCCTCGACGGCTTGCCGGCGCTGCTCGGGCTCGACGATGACGCCGCGGGGTTCGAGCCCGGTCACCATCCGCTCGTGGCCCAGCTGGCGCGGCGGCGAGGCGGTCACGTGCCGCTCGGCCGGACCGGCGCGGTCTGGGAGGCCCTCCTGCCGGCCATGCTCGAACAACGGATCACCGGCACCGAGGCGTGGCGCAACTTCCGACGGCTCGTCCGCGCCCACGGCACCCCCGCGCCGGGACCGCTGGCGCTGTGGCTGGCGCCGACGCCGGCGGCGGTCGCCGGGCTGGCCTCGTACCGGCTGACGGCGCTCGGGATCGAGCCGCGGCGCGGC
>JACXTT010006000.1_pt1 | contig 17479 bp, 15 predicted proteins | sample 9270951 | NCBI WGS metagenome assembly JACXTT01 (sample SAMN15532306, study PRJNA645909) | rock metagenome | isolation source: weathered quartz diorite | place: Puerto Rico | collected 2017-06-21 | reverse complement strand
CTGGGGTTGCCACGCCCGAGACGGGAGTGGTTTAGAGGATTATTTGCCGCAGCAGAACAGCTAAAGTCACCATGTCAGCTCCAAAATGCGTACAGCTAATGCAAAATCCGGGTTGAAACGGTTTCCGTACCCTCGGCTCCTTCCACACCCCGCTTTAGCGGGGTGTTAATGAGACTCGACGACCATGCTGCTGAAGCGCAGTGTTAATGAAGCGGCCCGTCGTCAATATATCTGATCCTACACATTTTGCCGAGAGAAATCACGGAACTCATGCATCTGAAGAATGCCACCGTGCGCCCCAGCCCCGCTAACCCAACCGTTTAGATCTGACACAACAGGAACCATTTGAGACAATGCCACATCAACAAACGACAGAGCATGAAACCGTGTTTTTGTAATCGTGGGACCATTCCCTGGCTTTTCGTTGCCCTCCTCGCCTCGGCAACTTTGCGGGCGGGCGAGCCGCTCGGTGCAACGAACAGGATCGTCATCAAAGCCGGACATCTGCTTGATGTGGTCCACGGTCAAGTCCTCGATCACCAGGTCATCCTCATCGAAGACGGTCTGATCAAAACCGTCGGCGCCGAAGGAGCGGTGGCCGTGCCGGCCGGCGCAAAGACTCTTGACCTGGGCAAGTCCTGGGTGCTGCCGGGCATGATCGATTGCCACACCCATTTGACTTCGGATGTTGAACCGGGCTGGGAGAATCTGCCCTTGAAAGAAACGGCGCCAGAGTCCGCGCTCCGCGGCGCCCGCAATGCGTTGCTGACCCTGCAGGCGGGCTTTACCACCGTGCGCGACGTCGGCGCCAGCCAATTTGCGGACACCGCGCTGATGCGCGCCATCGATAAGAATTGGGTCCCCGGCCCGCGAATGTTTCCGTCCGGCAACGCCATCGGGATCACTGGCGGCCATGCCGACGTCACCGGCTTTAACCCGGGTGTGATGGAAGTCGGTCCTGAAGGCGGCATCGCCGATGGCGTGGACCAGATCCTCAAAGCGGTCCGTTACCAAATCAAACACGGCGCCAAGGTGATAAAGTTCTGCGCCACGGCCGGGGTGATGAGTTTCGAGGACTCGGCGGGCGGCCAACAATACTCCGAGGAGGAAATGCGAGCGCTCATACAGGAGGCGCATCGTCACGGACTCAAGGTGGCCGCGCATGCTCACGGCGCGGAGGGAATCAAGACTGCCATCCGGGCCGGCGTGGACTCGATCGAGCACGGTTCGTTGATCGACGACGAGGGGATCGCGCTGATGAAAACGCGCGGCACGTGGCTCGTCCCCACCATCTTTACCTGGTATTACGACACCAACCTGACCGACTTTCCGGAGAAGATGCGCGCCAAGAGCCGCTTGATCGATGCGCAGCGCAAGGACCGCCAAAAGGCTGCAATTTCGGCGGGCGTGAAGGTCGCCTTCGGCACCGACGCCGGGACCTTTCCACACGGGCTGAATGCAGGAGAATTTCAATATCTCGTCGAGTACGGCCTGACACCGATGCAGGCCATCCAGTGCGCAACCGTGAACGCCGCCAATCTGCTGGGCCAGGCGCACAAGCTCGGCAGCATCGAAGCCGGCAAAGTGGCCGACATCATTGCCGTCAAGGCCGACCCGCTGAACGACGTCAATGTCCTCAAGAAAGTGGCTTTCGTCATGAAAGAGGGCGTCGTGTACAAAGACGAGCTGACCTCCGAACGCGGAGATTTCCTCCGTGCGAACATGGATCCATCGGTTGCTCCGGGTGATGACTTCTTCGAGTACGCCAACGGCGGCTGGCTCCGGCGCAACCCAATCCCGGCTTCTGAGTCAGCCTGGGGGATTGGCAAAGTCGTGCAGGAAGAGCTTTACTCCCGCCTTCGCCAAATCAATGAGAAGGCTGTGGCTGCTGCCAGCCCTCCCGGCAGCGAGCAGAAGAAGATCGCCGATTTCTGGTCAACGGCAATGGATGCCGCCAAAGCCGAGCGAGTGGGCCTCGCTCCGCTGCAAGCTCAGCTTCAGCGTATCGACGCGGTGAAAACCCCGCAGGACGCCCTCGACATTGCCTTCCTGCTGCAACCGCTGGGCGTGGACGCTCTCTTCGGTTTCGCGATCAGCCAGGACGAGAAAAACAGCGAGGTGATGTCCGTCCATCTCGCCCAGGGCGGCCTGGGCCTGCCGGACCGTGATTTCTATTTCAACCCGGAGGAGGGCGTGGCTCACATCCGGAAAGAGTACGTCGCTCACCTCGCGCGCACGCTCAAATTGCTAGGGCGCGAGGAAGCCGCTGCGCGGGTCGCCGCCAGCAATATCATGGCTTTCGAAACCGCGCTGGCGAAAGCCTCCCGCAAGCTCGAAGACCTCCGTGATCCGGTGCGGAACTACAATAAGATGACCGCCCCTGAGCTGACACAGCAGCACACGCCGGCCATCGGTTGGACTGACCGCCTCGACTCCTGGAAGCTGAAGCCCGGCTACGTCATCGTCGGCCAGCCCGAATTTTTCAGCGCGATGAATGAGCTGCTTGCCGGGGCGCCGACCGCGGTTCTCCAGGATTACCTCCGGTTTCAATTGGTGGCCAGCTTCTCGTCCTCTCTGAGCAAGGCGTTCGATGATGAGCACTTTGCCTTCTACGGCAGAGTGCTTTCGGGACAGAAGGAACAGCGGTTGCGCTGGAAGCGGGTGCTCGACGCCCAGGAAGGGGCGATGGGCATGGTCCTCGGCAGGATCTTTGTGCGCGACTATTTTCCTGAGGCGGCCAAGAAGCGGTACGCCAAACTCGTTGAAGACATCCGAGCCGCCTACCGCGAGCGCATCCGCCGCCTGGACTGGATGAGCGAAGCCACTAAAGCCAAGGCCCTGCAAAAGCTTAATGCAATGACCGTCAAGGTCGGTTACCCAGACAAGTGGAAGGACTACTCGGCGCTTGTCATCAGCACAAACTCCTATTGCGAAAACATGATGAGCGCCGCCCGCTGGCGGTTCAATGACATGCTCTCGAAATTTGGCAAGCCCGTGGATCGGACAGAATGGGAGATGACGCCTCAGACCTATAACGCGTATTACAAAGCGGAGAATAACGAGATTGTCCTGCCGGCGGCTTCGTTTGCGATTCCGGGCATGTCGGATGCCGACATTGATGACGCCGTTGTCTATGGCTATGCCGGGGCCTCGACCATCGGGCATGAGATCACCCACGGGTTTGACGACGAAGGCCGCCAGTTCGACGCCGCAGGCAACCTCAAAGATTGGTGGACTGAAGAGGACGCCGCGAAATTCAAGAAGCGCGCCGAGGTCATGGTGCAGCAGTTTGACGCCTATCAGCCCTTGCCCGGCCTCCACATTAATGGCCACGCCAGTCTCGGCGAGAATATCGCCGACCACGGCGGCGTCCTCTTGGGCCTCGATGCCTTCAAGAAAACCGAGCAATACAAGAAGGGCGAGCAACTCGCCGGCATGACGCCGCTCGAGCGTTTTTTTCTCGGTTACGCCCTGAGCTGGCTTTTCCAGGAACAGGAAGCCCGGCTCCGCCGCGGCTTGCTCAGCGACGTGCACGCGCCGGCCAAATGGCGCGTGCTCGGACCCCTGGCCAACGTCCCCGAGTTTTACGATGCCTTCGGCGTCAAAACCAACCAGCCGATGTGGCGACCGGCCGATGCGCACGTGAGGATTTGGTAGGAGGATTGTTCCTCGCGATGCTATAACCGCGTCCGGGCAGGAGAAATCGATCTCCTGAGGCTTCGGCGGAACTCAGTATTCGCTATTCACACCTCCGGCCCTCTGCTAGCTTCCGCCGGGATGGATGGACGAGCATTGATTGATGGGCTGATCCAATATTTGGGTCTCCTGGTGCTGTTGACCTTTCACGAGTTCGGTCATGCGTGGATGGCGTGGAGGTGCGGGGACGACACCGCGCGATTGCAAGGCCGCGTCTCGCTGAATCCTCTCGTCCACATCGACCCGATTGGCACGGTGGTAATGCCACTGCTGATGATTTTTCTTTCATCGAGCGGCTCGAGTCTCGGCCGGTTTTTGATTGGCTGGGCCAAGCCAGTGCCGGTAAACCCCTATAATCTCCGCAACGGCCGCACGGACGACATTTTGGTAACACTGGCGGGGCCGTGGATGAACCTGCTGCTGGCAATCGTCATCATGGGCCTGGGCAAACTCGGCATGCTGGCGCATTCGGAAACCATGGTCGCGATGTGCATCAGCATGGCCCAACTGAGTTTGCTGCTCTGCTTCTTCAATCTCTTGCCGATCCCGCCGCTGGACGGCTCACAGGTCGTGCGCGTCCTGACCGGTATGACCTTTGAGACCTATTACAAACTCGCCCGATTCGGTTTCATTATCATCATCCTGGTCTGGCAGATCCCGGCCGTTCGCCTCACGATAATCGGCCTGACGCTCGGAACTCTTTCGATTATCGCTCGCTGGTTCGGCATGGCCGAGGGGATCTGAAGGTGATAAGAGGTTCGGAAGGGTTGCGTAGCCTCAGAGCTAATCACCCATCCACGCCGTTCCGCTCCACACCTGTTGAGCCTCCCCCATAGCCCGGGAGCTCCCCGGGACTGCGTTCGGGAACAATACCGGCAACACATCCGTGGTGTGCCCCGATTGTTGGCGCGCACGAACTGAGGTAAAACTTTACCCGACAGATGACAGAGCCTTGAGCACGCGGAGGCAAACGACAACAACAGAAAAGACAAAAACTCCCCACGAATATGAAACTGACACGAAACGCAAAAATCGCCCAAAACAAAACCTCCCGCGCCGCCTCTGGTTTTACCCTGGTTGAAAGCGCCGTCGCCCTGAGCATTGGGGCGGTCATGCTGACCTCGCTTTACGGCTGCTTCGCCTCGGGATTCGCCACTGTGAAAACCAGCCGCGAAAACACCCGCGCCACCCAAATCTTGTTGAGCAAGCTCGAATCCGTCCGGCTGTGCACTTTCGACCAGCTCACTAACCCGGTCTATAATCCCCGCACTTTCAGCGTTTCCTTTGACCCGAAGGACGACGCAAATAACTATGGCGGAGTCGTTTACAATGGAACTTTCACCCCATCCCTCCCGGAGGTAGGCAGTTTGCCCGAGTCTTACCGCACCAACATGATGTTGGTCACGGTGACATTAAACTGGACATCGGGCCAGGTTCAGCACTCCCGCAAGATGCAAACCTACGCCGCGCGGGATGGAATCTCTGGTTTCGTCTCGGTTGGCCAGTAAATTGCTGCCTTTCCGGGCAGCATGAATCCTTGGAAGGCAAGCGTTTGCCGCTGCCGGCGGGCCGCCGCCATGTCCCTGGTCGAGCTGATGATCGGGGTAGGCGTCGGCTCGCTCGTGCTGTTGAGCGTGACGGCGGTTTTCCTGACGAGTAACCGCAGTTTTGTAGCCATGGGCAATTATGTCTCCATGGAGCAAAACAGCCGCGGAGCTCTCGACCAAATGACCCGCGACATCCGCAGAGCAAAGAACCTGGTGAGCTTTGCCACGAACCAGCTCGTGTTCAATCTTAGCGGCACAACCAATCTGATCTACGCCTACGACCCTGCCTCCCGCCGGTTGACCCAGTGGAAGACCGGCGGGCAGACCAACGTTCTGCTCTCCGAGTGCGACAGTCTCAGCTTCTCGATGTACACCAATATCCCGCAACCGGGCGGCGTGCTGAGCAATACGACGTCGGTTGCCCAGGGAAAATGCATCAGCGTCGCCTGGAAGTGCTCCCGCGCTATCCTGGGAAGGAAGGCCAATACCGAAGACATGCAGGAGGCGGTCATCGTGATCCGCAACAAACCGGTCTCATGACGATTCGAAAGGGAATACGCCACGGCGCGGGCGGAGGCGTGCTGCTAGTCACGCTTTTGATTTGCCTGATCCTGGGCACGCTGATTGGAAGTTATCTGTCATTGATTCAGAACCAGCACCTGTCCGTGGCGCGCGCCCAGGCATGGAACAGTGCCCTCGTCGTCGCCGAAGCGGGTGTTGAGGAAGCGATGGCGCATCTGAACAGCGGCATCAGCACCAACAACCTCGCCGTCAATTCCTGGGTCAGCCTAGGGGGCGGAGTTTATGAAAAAACCAATTTTCTCGGCGACTGCTATTCGGTGGTCGATATCAAAATGCGTCCGGCGGTGACGAATGCCGACCCCGTGCTGGTCGCAACGGCCTACGTGCCGGGTCCGCTCTCGCGCCCCAATGTGACGCGGACGGTGCGGGTCACCACCAAACCGAAAACTGTGGGCGGCTTGCAAGGCGGCATGGCCGTGACCACGACGATTAACCTCAAAGGCAGCGGCATCGCTATGGACAGCTTCAATTCCAGCGACACGAATTACAGCACCGGGGGAATTTACGACCCGAAAAAGGCCCGGGATCGGGCGCTGGCGACGACGTTGAGCAGCGCGCCCAATGCGATCCAGGTTGATAACGGCACAATCAAGGGCAGCGTCCATACCGGGCCGGGCGGAATCGTGGGTGTGGGCAGCGGAGCGGTGGGTGACGCGGCCTGGGTCGCCGCTAAAAAGGCGGGCATCCAGCCCGGCCACGTTGCCGATGACGCCAATTTCACGGTGTCAGACAACAAACTCCCTACGGGCCAAACCTGGCTGAGCCCTTCCGCCGGAAAATACAAAGTTAAAGGGTTGACTTATAAATACATGCTCAACAGCTCAGCCCCGTGGAAAGTCTCAGCGCTCACCGGAAATATTTACGTCAGCTCGCCCGGCGTCGTTCTCTACGTGACCGACAAGCTCGACCTCGGCAGCGGCGAGGGGATTACGCTGGCGCCCGGTGCGAGCGTGACTCTGTATGTCGGCGCACCCACGGCCAGCATTGGCGGGAACGGCGTGATTAATCCGGGCGGAATGGCCAAAGATTTCGCCTATTTTGGGTTGCCCTCGAATACAGCGTTTGCCTTGAGCGCCAATGCGGCTTTTACCGGCACCATCAATGCGCCCAGCGCCGATTTTGCGCTGGGTGGTGGCGGAACTGATACGTATGACTTCGTCGGCTCGTGCCTGGTGAAGTCGGTCGTCATGAACGGCCATTTCAATTTTCATTATGACGAAGGCCTCGCCAGCACGCTCGTGCTGGCGGGTTACACGGCGATTTCGTGGGATGAATTGTGATCGGCGCCCCGTCGCGACCCCGATCACGGGTTCGAGGCGTTAAAAGCGATCGAGATGCGTTCACCCAGGCCTTCGAACGGCTCCACACGATGCTCCAGCCACGAGGGGAAAAGCAACAGCTTGCCCGTGGCGGGCGTGACGGGAATGCCGTTCCCTGAACCCACCCACGGCAGCTCGATGCCGGGCGTTTCATACATGGCGACGGCAGGCCCGCGCGGGTCGCGAAAGTAAATCGCTCCTCCCTTCATTTCGGGCGGCACTTTGACATAGTAAGTCGCGGAGAGAAAACAGCCGGGATGGGAGTGAAGCGTGTTGGAGTCGCCGGCGCGATTGACGTTGATCCAACCGCGCAGCCGGAATTTGTCCTTCTTCTTGCGGGCCTCGGGACGGAAATGGTTGAGGAAGGCTTGAACATGCTGCTCCATATGGTGGTGAAACTGCTCGACCACCGGTTCCTTCAGCTCGAAAACGTCGAAGGCATAATGCCAGCCGCCGAAGTTGGTGCGCCGGGTCGCGTTTCGGGGTTCCGCCATTAACTTCCGGGCGAGATTCTCCAGTTCCTCGTTAAGTTCGATCGGACCGTTTTCGCACTCGTAAATATAGGTCGAGAACAACGGCACGATTCCCACCTTTGCTCGGCGCGAAGGAGTCGGTTCGGCGGATGCGGCGCTTGGCTGTGCAGTTTCGGTCGTCATGTTCGGGTTGGCATTTGAATTCGGCTTCAAGAATGTCACAGGCTCACCACCACGACCAGAATTCGACGCGGATGAATCGAATCAACCGGCGGAAGACAATTTCGTAGAGGCGCCGAGCGCCGCAGGAAATCTTGGCGTTGCCGCTCATCTCCGGGCGAAGCGCCTGAGTCCGGTTATCCAGCTCGGTCACGACTAGAAAGCTTCGCTGCGGCAGGCCGTTGGTCGGGACGGTTGCGACCGGAGAAATAGAAATGACCTTTCCGCGGAAACTCTGATCGAGATAAGCGCGGGCCTTGAGCACGACCGGCTGCCCGACCTGCACTTCGGAGATCTCCTTTTCCGGCACGGCGATTTCGGCGTTTACGGTTTGGAGCTGGTGAACTTCGGCCAGAAGCTCTCCTTTCTTGAGGTTGTTCCCGAGACGCTCCTTGAGGCGGTGAGTGGTGACCACGCCGGCAAGCGGGCTGACGATGCGCAAGCGCTCGAGCTGGGACTGGAGGTATTTCTGCTGCGCGCCCAGCCGGGTCAGCTCGGCTTGGATCGCCTCGATCTCCTCGGGCCGCGCGCCGGCGAGGAGGAGCTTGAGCGTGCCTTTGCTCTCTTCCAGTTCGCTGCTGCGCAGCGCCGCGATCTCTGCGGCAGTTTCATAATCCTTTTTCGAGGAGAGCTTCTCTTCGTACAATGATTTCTCCATGTCGAGCAGGCTCTTGGAGTGTTTCAGCCGCTCCTCGCCTTTGGTCACTGTCGTCCGCGCCAGCTCAATTTCCTCCGCGCGCGCGCCGCTCTTGAGCATTTTGAACTTCGCATCTTTCTCGGCGATCTCCGCTTTGATTTTCTCCAACTCGGCCCGGTAGTCGCGATCCGACAGTCGCGCAATCAAATCACCCGCGCTCACCAGGTCGCCTTCGTCGTGTACGATCTCCTCAACAATGCCTTCGACCTCGGCCCGGACTTCGGCGTTGTGAATCGGTAGGATTCTGAACTCGCCAGAGATCTTGAAGTCGGTCTTGATGAAATAAAGCGCCGCCGCGGCTACCGCGAGCAATATCAGCGTGCGGGCGAGGCGTTTCATCCCGCCAATTATACCTTGACGGGCGGTGAAAAGCGATGCCATCGACGTGCCCGCCTTTCGAATGGAGCTGCGGAAAATGGCGACAACCAGAGCGGCGAACATGAAGCCGCCCCAACCCTGGTAGCGGCGGACCAGGAATGCGCCCAGGCTGAACAGGATGATTCCCAGAAACCATCCCGAATAACTTCCGGCAAGAATTCCATAAAGCCAGTAGATGCGACGTTCTCGCGCGCTTGGTCTAACGGCGAGTGGCTGGCGCGCGTGAATGATCCGGCGGAGACACGAACCGATATACTCGAGCGCGTTTTTGCGGAGGTTGGGAATCTCCAGGTAATCGCTGAGAAGATAATACCCGTCGAGCTTGATGAGCGGGTTGAGATTGAACAAGGTTTTGATCCCCAGCGTGGTCGCCACCACCAGCGCGAGATAATTCGCGAGCGTCGAGGGATCGGTAAGCCGCCAGAACAGCGTTGCCAGCGCCCAGCAGAATACCTCGAACCAGGCGCCGGCCAGCGTCACCAGCAGGCGCTTGCGTTTTTCCGGAAAGAGCCAGGCATCGCTCACGTTGCAATACATGGCCGGCTGGAGGTAGATCAGCAGCAGCCCGATCTCATGGACCTTGCCACCGAACCTCTTGCAGGTCAGCCCGTGAGAGAATTCGTGGCCGACCACGATACTCAGGAGAGTCACCCAGGCCAGCAAAATGGTTTCCGGCCGATAAAGCCGCGACAAGCTCAGGTGCAGCTCCTGCCAATTGACAACCATGACCGCAACCGCGGCAAGGATCACCGCGACCGAAAACCATGCGAACTGACGCGTGAACAGAAACCGCAGTTTGGGAATCGCGCGCTCGAGCAGCCGATCCGGATCGAACACCTTGAAGCGGAGATAGAAAACATTTCCCCGAACTCTGCCTGCCTTGGCGGAACGTAACGCCGGCGCCATTTGGCCGCTCTCCGGAACGAGCAATCCCAGATTCTGCAGCTTGGTGGTAAATTGCTCGAGGGTCTCGCGGGAAAGCTCGCCTCCGAAATGTTCCTCGGCGCGGCGACGGATCTCTTCGAGAGTCGTGACGCCGTCGAATTGTCGCGCGATGAAGTGCTCCGGCGCTTTCAGGCGAACAAATCGGCCGACGACCGGGTCCTTGACGACGAACACCTCGCCCCCGGGCAAATCCTGACGGCTCACAACCAGATCGCTACGCAGCCTGAGTTGTGCCGTGGCAAGCATTCAGTGTCGGAATGGAAGAAAAGACAGGGCCGCCGGAACCGGGCGACCCTGTCGGCTAGTTGTCAGGATTACGGATTGTGGTTGCCGCCGCCCTGGTTTCCAGGCTGGCCTTCGTAGCCTTTCAGTCCGTTGCCTTGATTTCCAGGCTGGCCTTCATAACCGAGCGAGCCATTGGCATCGGGAGCGATGCGCTCCTCTAGCACTTCAACGTCCAGTTTGATCTCTTCCTTCATCTCTTGTCACCTCCCTCCGGTGTTAACGTTGTGGGGTCACTGCGGGTTGAAACTTGACCAGGTAATCAACGGAGAATCGAGTGGTCCAAAGCAGAGGCAAAGTCCGCGCGTCTATCCAGGACGGCACCCTCGCTTTGCCTTTGTTCCTGCCAGCATCTACGTATCCCATACCCCAATTCTCCGCGGCTCCTCAGTGCACACTCCAGCCTTTGGCCAGCCGCTTTGAAATCTGCAGCAGCCAGACGGACCGACGCTCTGAGAGATCCTGGTTTTGAATTGACAAACGTTTCTGCGGCAATATTGGCAACCGGGAAATTCAGGTGGCCCCTTCCTTGTGGCGAGGCCCTCTCCTGTCCAAGCCAATCATACTCATACTCTTGCTCTTACTCTTTCTCTTAACCTTAACCGCCTTCCGCACGGCTCCTGGCTTCTCCGAACGTGTGGATTGAGATTAGGATTAGGATCGAGAACACGATCAAGAAAGCGGTTTCTGAGTTGGGCGCACGGTGGCAGAGCAAGCAAAACGAAATCATCTGGACAGACCCCGGGAACTTCCAATGATTTTCTCATGACTGCTCGGGCCCCATCCGCCAGCGTGCCGAGCCAAGCAATTCAATAACCGGCAATTTCAGTCCGGAAGGCGCAACTTACGATCTGCAATGACGGCGGCCGGTTGCCCCAAAAATCTTTGAAGACGGAGCTGCATACGCAATAATTCAGGTGTATCGCAAGTGGCACTATGCCTAAAAAAGCGCTCCAACGAGAAGCAACGCTGCGCCCGCGCCTGCGCGTGCTGTTACGTGGCCAGATCGCGCTGGGGCCCGGGCGTGTGGACTTGCTTGAGTTCATCGCTGAAACTCAAAGTCTGCGCGCTGCCGCCGAGCGTATGGGAATGTCCTACATGAGAGCCTGGAAGATGGTGAAGTCGCTAAACGCCTGGTTTCGGCCTGCTCTGGTTGATTTGACACGCGGGGGCAAACGCGGCGGGGGTGCGAAGCTGACAGAAACCGGCCGTAAAGTAATCGCCCTTTATCGGGGGATGGAGGTGCAATCTCAGCGCGCCGTAAACGAGACCTGGAAGCAGCTCCAAACCTTCCTGGCTCGGTGATCTCCCGCCCCCTGTCTAGTACTTGCCCACTCCTGCGTCACTAATCGTCCCGGTCAGCCAGCGAACGTCATCACGGCCCGGGTCGCCGGTACCGCAGCCCACGTATCCACCTGTGAAGGATTGCACCTGTCCGGTGAGGAACAGAATATTGACACGACGACTGTGCCTTGCGACCGGAGAGTAAGCGTTTTTGGAAGGGTAGGTGGCAGAGTAGGGGCCGGGTGCGTCGGCCAGCGTCACAACCTGGGAGGGTTGAAGAACTTCGCCAAATTTGGTGGCTTCCGTTTTGCCGGAATCGCCCCAGGGACACAAGTTCATGTTCATTCCGTAGGGCAGGAAGTGATTGCTGCCGGGGTCGATTGCAACGGGACAGACGAACACCGAATTGGCTCCTGCTAGCAATTTATAATTGTTGGTAAAGAGCTGCTGGTAGGGCGGGAAGCTCAAATAAGGAGGCAGCGCGTTGAACCAGTCCTCAGGCCGGTCAATCTGCTCCAGCAGCTTCACGCCCTGGCCGCGGCGCGGAAGGTAGTCCCGGTTGTCATCGGCGTACTGGCGGTAAGCCAGGCCCCATTGCCGGAGATTGCTCGCGCACTGGGCTGAACGGCCTCTCGCCTTCGCCTGGCTGACCGCGGGCAACAACAGACCTGCCAACACGGCGATGATTGCGATGACAATCAAGAGCTCCAACAATGTAAATGCGAACCTTGAACGCTGTCGCTTCACACGTGCCAATTCGTATAAGGGATCCAGGGATGTGTCTGCCGCTTTAACTGATCGCACGCCGACCGACAAAACAGAGAAATCCCGCAAAGCCGAGCGCAAGCGGGCCGGGTTCAGGTACGACGCTGACCGTTAACAAAGGCCGGGCGGATGCGGTTCCGAAGCTGCGGGAGTCAAAGAGGCCGCTGACGGCGCTGTCGGCGGCGAATATGCGCAAGCTGACATTATTACCCGAGAGGATGTCGGCCGCAAAAGAGGGCGTGAGGCCCAGCGTGTACGTCGCATTCCCGGTGGTGGCGCCGCTGAAGCTGAAGTTCCCCAGGGCTTCATCTGCCCCGCTGAGAAAACTGTTAAGCGTCGAGAATGATATCCCGGTGAGGCTCGGCGAAGCCGGGGTGCCCGTCCCTTCGGTCCAGGAATCATTTTGCATCCAGAAAATCCCAAGCTGTCCGGCGGCTGATGCGTTGAATATAGCGTTATTCGGCGCGGCGGCGGTCAACTGCAGTGTGGCCGACTGAATACTCCACTGGCCGGCTCCGAATTGGCTGTCAAACGAGCTTTTGGCGCCAGCGAGGCTGAATTGGAGGACGCTCTGAAACTCTCCCTGCGCCAGGCCCGGGGCGGCAACCGAAATAGCCCCGGCGCCGCCGTAATTGTTGCCGCTCAGGTTTCCGGTCGGACCAGGGGTGACGAAGGCATCGGCCGACGGGTTGATGCTGGAGCTCGCTGCTGCCGAACTCCAAACGGGAATCAGCCAAATACCAAGCTGGGCAGTAAGAATTGAAACGCGAATCAGGATTGTCTTCATGCGGTATATTTCTTAGAATATATCGACTGCGTGAAAAGTAAATCGAAAAATCGCATTTTGAATTTCCGGCGCGGGCGACTCTTTCGCTCCGTTCTCGAATTGGCCATGAATCCCGGGGCGGTGTCCGCGCTTCTTCTGCGCGCGGCCCTCATGGCAGCGCTCTCCGCCGCCGAGTTTGCCACCGGACAGGTTATGGTTGTCTCGGTAACTCCCGATGCCGACTCTTTTGTCCGCTCCGCGGCGCCTGACAGCAATTACGGCGGCGGTGGGGCGCTGTCCCTTTCCGGGTCGGCAGCCGTGAATGGATCCGGCCAGCAGAACGGATTGTTCGACACATTGATTCGGTTTCCCACGAGCAACGTCGTCTCATCGCTGGATCAGGCTTTTGGGAATCAGGATTGGCTCGTCACCGGATTTCGATTGCTGGTGACTGAGCAGGCGGCACCCGATAGTGCGATCTTCAATCGGGGAGTGGGCGCCTTCGAGATCCGGTGGTTGTCTGCCGACAACTGGCTTGAAGGGACCGGCAGGCCGATAGCGTCGACCAGCGATGGAATAACCTGGCAGGATTTGCCCACGATTCTGAATTCGAACATGGATGTCTCTCTTGGAGTCTTTACCAATTCCGGAGCGGACGGGCTGATCTCTTTCGCACTGCCAACTGCCGGGAGTTTCCTTGCCGAGGTGCGTTCGGGCGGAGAAGTGAGCCTCTATTGCACCGCGCGAAGTCCGCAGGTAGGTTTTACCTTCAATTCAAGGAGCTTCGCCAACACGAACTCCTGGCCGACGCTGGAAGTATCCGCCTTGGCGAATCCTAGGCCTCGAATAGATTTGATCTCGCTGGTCGGAAGCAACGTGTGCGTCAAGTTTGGGACCGTCTCCAACTGGACGTACGTTGTCCAGGGCGCTGACGGATGGCCGGCAAGCTGGTCCAATTTGCTGACGGTGGCCGCCGAGCCGACCAACGGGCAGGCTGTCTATATCGAAGCAGCCACAAACCGTAGCAAGCTATACCGGCTATTGGTCTCGCCCTGAGCCAGCCTCACAGCAATTCCAGCGCATTGGCCAGAGATTCGTACTCCGGTAACGAATTGTAAATCTGCGCCGAGATCCGAAACCAGCGCCGCCCCGGCCCGCCGAATCGCATGAAAGGCACTTCGATCCCGAACTCGTCATAAAGCCGCAATTGTTCGGCGTCGATCCTGCCGGCTTTGGGCACCCCCTGAAACCTTTCCGGAAGCGAAAGCGTCGCCATAGCGCCGAGCATGGATTCCGGGCAGGGCGGCTCCACGTCCAGCCGCCGGCACAAAAGGCGCCGGGCGGCCACGGCGAGGTTGTGATTGCGTTCCCGCAATTCACGCCATCCGCCCGGCAACAACCCCCCCATCCAATCCAGAGCCGCTCCAGCGCAAAACCAGGCCGTCGGATCAAATGTGCCCGCCCAATCGAATCGATCCTGAAAAGGACGATACCCCCTCCGCCGCGTGTTGTGGCCGTGGCTGATCACCGCGGGGTGAATGCCGTTCTGCTTATCTTCCCGGACCCAGAGAAATCCCGCTCCTTTGGGCGCGCAAACCCATTTGTGCAAATTGCCAGTGTAATAGGCCGCATTCAATTTGGTGACGTCCAGCGGTATCATCCCCGGCGCGTGCGCTCCATCGACCAGCGTTTCGACACCGCGCGCCTCGAGTTCGCGTACGATGCGCTCGACCGGCAGGACCAGGCCTGTATTGCTGGCCACGTGATCGATCATAGCCAATCGTGTGCGAGACGTCACCGCGTCCAGGATCGACTGGACGGCTTCCTCCGCGCGCCGGAGCGGAAACGGCACATGGGCGACCTGGACCTTTGCCTCGGCTCGCCCGGCAATTTCCACCAGCACGTTACGGCAGGCGTTGTAATCGAGATTTGTCGTCAGCAAGGCATCGCCGCGCCGCAACCGGAGCGAGCGGATCACGGCGTTGACGCCAACGGTGGCGTTGGTCGTGAAAACGAGGTCCTGCGCTCGCGCCCCGATGAAGCGAGCGACGGTCCTGCGCGCCGGTTCCAGCAATTCTTCATATCTCCTCCACAAAAACTGCACCGGCTCGGCTTCCATTTGCCGCCGCAGCTCAGCTTGCAGCTTCAGAATCGGCTTCGGGCAAGACCCGAAGGAACCGTGATTGAGGAACACAATCCCGGGAGCCAGCGGCCAATGTTTGCGAAAAACGGAAGGAGCCGGTCGCCCCAGCCTGCGCTGCTTCATCCCGGCCATTCTATGAATCGCGATCGATTTGTCCGGCGAAATCGGACTTTGGAGTTGGGGCTCCTTCTCGCCGCGCGTTCGCGTCGTCGTACCTGTCGCGCTTGGCGCTTGTCGCAGCGGGGCGGGTCGGGCAATGGAGTCCGGGACCAGGATTTCCCGCGCGGCGGTTGCTTGCATTGATTTGCAGCGAGAGTTACGCTGCGCCGGCATGCGGCTGCTCGACCGGTATTTGTTGCGCGAACTGCTCATCGCGCTGGGTTACTGTCTTTGCGGCTTTCTAATCTTCTGGATTGCGTTCGATTTATTCTCCGAGCTGAGTGATCTCCAGGAGCACAAACTCCACGGTGGCGACATCCTGGAGTATTACCTGGTCCGCACGCCCGAATTTCTCGTGATCGTTCTGCCCATGGCTTTGCTACTGGCCCTGCTTTACACCCTCACCAACCACGCGCGGCACCAGGAAATCACCGCCATGCGCGCCGCCGGCGTCAGCATGTGGCGTCTGTGCCTTCCGTACTTGGGTGTGGGACTCGCCGCCAGCATTTGCCTGTTCGCAGTCAACGAATTCTGGGTCCCGAACACGGCTGACCGCGCGGAAAAGATTTTGAACCGACGCGTTCAGCGACCCAAAAAGAGCGGAATCGCGTCGTCGGGTTTGGCCAATTTGCGCGAACGTCGGACGTGGCTTGCGGGCGAGTACAATGAGCGGACGAGCGAAATGCTTAACCCGCAAGTTTTGTGGAGCATGCCGGACGGTTCGGAAATGTGGCTACTGGCCTCGCGCGCGATCCGGACCAACGGGGTCTGGACGTTCTTCAACGCGCGGCAATACGTCGCCACGCCTGAGACGAACTCGATGCTGGCGCCGACGGTTCAGACAAATGTTCTGGCCATGCCGCAGTTCCGCGAGACGCCTGAGGAGATCCTGAGCGAAATCAAAGTCAGTAAGGGCATGAGCCTGCGCGGGCGCAACAAGGCGGATATTCCGATCGTGGAGATCCTGAACTATCTGCGCTTGCATCCACAGCCTGCTGACTCGATTCGACCCTGGCTGTACACGAAGCTCCACGGCCGGCTGGCCATGCCGTGGACGTGCCTGGTGGTGGTGCTGGTCGCCGCGCCATTTGGCGCAGCGTCCGGACGGCGGAACGTGTTTGTCGGAGTCGCCAGCAGCTTGCTTATTTGCTTCGTCTATTTTGTGTTGCAGCAGTTTGGGATTGCGCTCGGCACGGGAGGATACGTGCCTTCGTGGCTGGCCGCCTGGTTTCCGAACATTGCCTTCGGTCTGGCCGGTCTATGGATGATGTTGCGTATCCGTTGAACGCCACATGGCGTCGCCAGATCAGGCAGCGGTTCTGGGTGACCACCAGAAATTACCTTTCACGTTTTACGTTTCACTTCCCCCTCCTCACCCCCGCCAACCTCCTTCGCACCTCGGGGATGTTGGCTACCAGCACGATTCCCTCCTCCGTGCCCGATGCGAGGAACCTGCCATCCGGGCTGAAGGCTGAGACGAAGGCCAGACGAGTCCAGTCCGTAAGGAGCGAAACTATCGGTCCGCCATCTGAGGGAAGAAGGTACTCTCGCCCCTTTCGGTCGCCCAGAATGAACTGGTCTCCACTTGAACCAATCGCGTCGCACGCTACCGCGCTTAGGCCAATCTCCCGAAAAGATGGAGAGTTGAATATCCTTAGCCGTTTGGATCGCGGCCCGTCGTAATAAGCGAAGACCTGCTGGCGAGGATCGACGCAGAAGCCTCCCCCCGACTCAGGTATAGTATTTGCGGTCCGCCATACCTCACGCCCGCTGGCGATCTCATAGGCGCGGAAAACCTGAGGGATCCCGGATTGAGGAGGATCACTCCAGACCACAAACTGCTCAGCGCCGCCCAGAAACCTCATGTCGGCCGCCGACCAGTTGGTCTCGGACTGTTTCAGCAGCAACACCGGTTCATTCGAGATAATCAACTCGCACAACCGCCAAAGCCAATTCGCACTCGATGCCTCCCGCTCGCGGCGCAGTAGAAGTAGGCGAGCCTGCGGATCAAATTGCAACTGATCGTTGAAACCGTTGGTCAGGTGCCAACGCCACAGCGTAGTGCCGGTCGCCAGGTCGAACATGCACGCGTTGGTCAAGGTCGCAAACGCGAAACGTTTGCCGGTCGAGTCAAAGGCGCCTCCAGCGCTGTCGGCGAACACACCCACCGGCACCTCCAACAGCCTGTCCAATCGGTTCGAATCCATTGACCAGATTCCTACAT
>JACXTT010005999.1_pt1 | contig 17480 bp, 16 predicted proteins | sample 9270951 | NCBI WGS metagenome assembly JACXTT01 (sample SAMN15532306, study PRJNA645909) | rock metagenome | isolation source: weathered quartz diorite | place: Puerto Rico | collected 2017-06-21 | reverse complement strand
TCCAGGGGGGTGGGGTGGGGAGCGGGGCGGAACCCGGGAACGGGGGCACATGGGGATTTGGACCAAAGGGGGGAAAAAAAGGGGGACTGCTGGGTAGGCATGTTGGGGCCGGCGGAATTCGCCGCCGGCGTGACGTCGCTGGCGGCGTGTGGGGGGGGGGACGGGGGGGGCTTCGGAGAGGGGGGCGCTGCCCATGGCGCTTCCAGGCTGGTGCCTTTGGCGCAGGGGGTACGGGGCAGCAGCGTGCCGCGCGTGTTCACCTACGCGCCGGGCCTGCCGGTGCCGGCGCGCTCGGCGGCGCTTGCGTCGGGGGCGTCTTACGCCTGGCCCGCCTCGTCGGTCAGCGCGAAAACGTCGATGATATACATCTGCCGCTCAGGGTCATGGATCGAATCGATGCACACGTGCCGCCCGTCGCGGCTCCAGCGTGGATGCAGGTCGCAGCGGATTTCCTTCTTCAGGTCCGGGCTGGTGTAGTAGCTGCCCAGGTCATGGCGCACGCCCTGCGCCATGTCGAAGAGAAACAGCACGCGCTCGTTGGTGTGTGCGTCGGGATAGGTATCGCTGAGCAGCCAGCGCTTGTTGGAGGGCGAGAAGGTCATGTGACCGTTCTCGGTCAGGATGCCGTCGCCGATGACTTCAACCTTGCCGCCGGGGCTGTCTTGGTAGAGGTGGTAGTGGATGCTGCCCGCGTGCGGTCCCCACACGCAGGCGGCGACTGAACTGAAACTCTTCGATATCCAGAAAGGCCGGCTGCGGCCGACGCAGGAGGCGCGGCGCCTGTTCGACACGGTGCAGAACCACTTCCAGGGGCTGGCGCGGATCGAGCAGGACGTGGCGGTGCTGCGCAAGCCCGGCACCGGCGTGCTGCGTATCGGCTGCACGCCTTCGCTCGGGCTGGGGGTGATGCCCAAGGTGATCCGGCCGTTCACCGAGCGCCACCCGGACGTGCATATCAGCCTGCAAACGGTCGGCGGGCACCAGTTGCGCGAAGGGTTGCTGCATGGCCTGTACGGCCTGGTGCTGACCACCAGCGAGATCGACCATCCGCACCTGGATGTCAAAGTGGTGCATCAGTCGGGGGCGGTGTGCGTCATGCACCCGGAACATCCGCTGGCGGCGCGCGACACCCTTCGCGTGCGCGACTTGCGCGGGCGGTTCCTGATCCTGCTGAACGCGGACGATGCGCTGCACGTGGCGGTGCAGCGGCTCATGCAAAAAGCTGCCGTCGAGCCGTTGGCGACCATCGAGACCACATACTCAGGCACGATGGCGGCCGAAGGGGCGGGCATGGGGATCGTCAATCCCTGTGTCGCGGCTGTATTCGGACACGGCTTGCGCGTGGTGCCGCTCGCACCACGCTGCCCGGTGGAGGTGCGCATGGCGTTCTCCGGGCATTCCGCGCCATCGGAGATCGCGGAGGAATTCGCGGCGCTGCTGGCGGCGCATTTTCGCGTGCGCTCGCCGCTGGCGGAGAAGGCGGGGCGGGTGCGGGGCGGCTGGGCGGCGGGTGTGCCCCGCGGGGCCCATCAGCCCGCGCCGCCGCCCTCCAACACCGCCCCACGCGCCTCCATCGTCCTGCGCGCAATATTGAGCTGGTGGATCTGCGTCGTGCCCTCATACAGCCGGAACAGCCGCACATCGCGATAGAAGCGCTCGGCCACGGTGCGCGCCATATACCCGCTGCCGCCGAATACCTGCACCGCGCGGTCGGCCACGCGGCCGGCCATCTCTGAGGCGAACAGCTTGCACATCGATGCCTCCATGGTCACGTCCTCGCCGGCGTCGCGCTTGCGCGCGGTGTCGAGCACCAGTGCGCGGGCGGCGTGCAGTTCCGTATTGCTGTCGGCAATCATCTGCTGCACCAGCTGGTAGTCCGCGATCGGTTTGCCGAACTGCCGGCGCTGCGCCGCGTAGCGGACCATCTCGTCGACCAGCCGGATGGCGGGCCCCACGCACAATCCGGCCAGGTTGATGCGCTGCTTGTTGAGCGCCTTCATTGCCGTCTTGAAGCCGACATTGGGTTTGCCGCCGACGATGGCGCTGGCCGGTACGCGGCAGTCCTTCAGGTAGACATCGCCCACGGGCGAGCCGTGCTGTCCCATCTTGCGTTCCGGTTCGCTGGTGCTGAGGCCGGGGGTGCCGCGTTCGATCAGGAAGGCGCTGATGCCATGGGCGCCTGGCGTATCGGGATCGGTGCGGGCGAACACGGTGAACAGGTCGGCGATCGGCGCATTGGTGATAAAGCACTTGCTGCCATTCAGCACGTAGTGATCGCCATCTTGCCTTGCGATGGTTTGCAGCGAGGTCGCATCAGAGCCGGCTTCCGGCTCGGTCAGCGCAAAGCAGCCGGTCACCTTGCCGGAGGCCAGTTGCGGCAGATAGCGCTGTCGCTGTGCTTCGGTGCCGTCGGCCACCAGCGATTCGGAGGCGATGCCGGTATTGCCGCCGAAGCGGGCACGGAACACGGTGGCGGCCTGCGAGACCTCGATGTTCACCAGCGCCAGTTCCTCGGTGGTCAGCCCTGCGCCGCCGTACGCTTCGGGGATGCTGTGGCCGAACAGGCCGAGGCGGCGCATCTGCTCGACCACGGGCTCGGGTATCACGTCGGTGCGGTCGATCTCCGCCTCGAGCGGGATGCAGGTTTCCAGGACGAAGCGGCGGATATCGGCAAGCAGCGCTTGCTGGCGGGCGGAGTCGCGGATCATTGAAGGTTTCCGGTTGATTGAGTGAGCGTTGGCGTGTGCGGCTACTGTGCCGTGATGCCGGCGGTCTTCAGCACGCCGGTCCACTTTTTGGTTTCGGTATCCAGGAAGCGGTCGAACGCGGCGGTGGATTGCGGTGCCAGGTCCATGCCGAGTTCGGCCAGGCGGCGTGCCGTCGCAGGGTCCGATGTGGCCTGCGCGGCGGCCTCGGCCAGCTTGCGCACCACCGCGTCCGGCGTACCCTGCGGCGCGACCAGGCCGAACCACCCGCCCACTTCATAGCCGGGCAGGCGCGCGGCCTCGGCCACGGTGGGCACGTCGGGCATCACGGCTGAGCGTTTTGCCGAGGTCACCGCCAGCGCGCGCAGCTTGCCGCTTTGCACCTGCTGGCGGGCAATGGCCGAGGTCAGCGCCATCATCGAGACGCGCGCGCCCAGCAGGTCGCTCATGGCCTCGGGCTGGCCCTTGTAGGGCACATGGGCGAGCTTCACGTGCGTCATCTGCGCCAGCAGTTCCGCCGAGAGATGGTTCGAGGTGCCGACGCCCGCGCTGGCGTAGGTCAGCGTGCCGGGCTGGCTGCGCGCGGCGTCGAGCAATTCAGGCAGCGTGCGCAGCGGCGACGCGGCCGGCACCACGATCACGTTGGGTACGGCACCAATGCCCGCCACCGCGCGGAAGTCCTTGCCGCCCTTGCCCTGGAGCGACGGGTTGAGCAGCGGCCCGACCACATAGCTGGGGCTGACCGCCAGCAGCGTATAGCCGTCGGCGGGCGACCGGGCGACGAAGTCCGCGCCGATGGCGCCGCCGGCGCCGGTCTTGTTCTCGACGATGACGGACTGCTTCAGCACCTTGGCCATGTTCTCCGCGGTGATGCGGGTGACGGAGTCGACCACGCCGCCCGCCGAGAACGGCACGATGATCCGTATCGGGCGGTCCGGGAAGCGCGCCGCATTGTCAGGGGCGGCCAGCGCTGGCAGCGGCATCAGCACGGCGCAGGCCAGCATGCCGGCAGCGAGCCGGCGCAATGGTTGGATGGCATCCATCTTGTCTCCTTGGGTTGCCTGCGCCGGGGGATTTCCCGCGGCGCGGTTTCATGCGGGCCTCTGGCGGGCCGCTCGTCATTGCCGGCGACATCACCGGCAGACTGCATTGCTGCGTCCTGTCGGCTAGCGCGCGCAGCTCAGTTCGATCTGCCGCACCGCCTCGCGCAGCCTTGGCGCCACCTCGCGCTCCAGCATGTTGTCGCGGTTGCGCGATGCGGCGATGGTGCAGTTCAGCGCGAACGGGTCTTCGTGCAGCGACTGGCGCACTGGTGCCGCGATCGCGTGGATCTCTGGCCGCCATTCGCCGCGGCTCAGGCAGTAGCCATGCGCGCGGAAGTGCTTCTGGTCGTCCGCCCACATCTGGCACTCAACGTTGAAGCGCTCCGGATCGTCCACGCGCAGCCGGTTCAGCAGTGCCGTGCGCTCGTCGGCGCTGCAGGCCAGCAAGACCGCGCGGCCGATCGCGCTGGCCAGCAGCGGCCGGGTGCTGCCGATGTCCGGCTGGTAGAGGTTGCCCGGATCCAGCCGGCAACTGTCCACGTACACCACCGACAACCGCTCGCGCATGCCCAGGTTCACCGTGCAGCCGGTTTCCCGCGCAATGGCCTCCATGTATGGCCGCGCCACCTGGCGGATCGCCAGCCCGGCCAGCATCGGGTAGGCCAGCGCCAGCACGCCGGCGCCGAGCCGGTACTTCTGGTTGCCGGGCACGCGGCTCAGGAAGCCGAGCAGCCCAAGCGTGTAGGTCAGCCGCGACACCGTCGCCTTGGGCAGCCCGGTGCGCGCCACGATGTCCTGGTTGCCCAGCACCGGGCTGGACGGCGTGAAGGCACGCAGCACCTCCAGCCCGCGCGCCAGGTTGGTGGCGAACTGGCGGTCGGTGGCCAGTGCGTCCTCGCTGGCCAGGCCTGGCAGGGGCAGGTGTTCCGGGTTGCGGTCCATGCTGTGCGGTGGTTGCTTGGGTTCCATGCTGGGATCCGGGGATGGGGCGCGTCAATGTTGTAGCACGACAGTTCCGCACAGCGAAACCGTACTTGCATCCGGGCCAGCCGCCTGCCACCTTGCAGCAGACGCCAATGCCGCCGGAGGCCCGCCATGCAAGACCAGGACGCACACGCTGTATCGCCAGACGCACACTGCACGGGCCCGCTGGGCGGGCTGCGCATCCTCGACATGGCCACCGTGGTGGCCGGCCCGTTTTCCGCCACGCTGTGTGCCGACATGGGCGCCGATGTGGTCAAGCTGGAGCTGCCCGACGGCAGCGATCCGCTGCGCGGGCTGGAGCCGGTTACCGAGGACCACGCCCTGTACTGGAAGGTGACCAACCGCGGCAAGCGCGGCATCTCGCTCGATGTGCGCACGCCGCGCGGCCGCGAGATCTTCCTGCGCTTGCTGCCTCAGTTCGATGTGCTGGTCGAGAACTTCCGCACCGGCACGCTGGCGCGCTGGGGGCTGGATCTCGACACCCTGCATGCGGCCAACCCGAAGCTGATCGTGCTGCGGCTGACCGGCTTCGGCCAGACCGGGCCCGATGCGGCGCGACCGGGCTTTGCCCGCATCTTTGAAGCCAGGAGCGGCTTCACCAACCTGGCGGGCACCGCGCAGAGCGGGCCGATGCATATGAACTACCCGGTGGGGGACATGATCGCCGGCCTGTTCGGCGCGTTTGCGATTGCCACTGCGGTAGCCGAGCAACGCGCCAGGCCAGGCCAGCGCGGCCGCGAGATCGACCTGGCCGCCACCGAGGCGCTGTTCCGCCTGCTGGACCCGCTGGCCATCGAGTATGAACAACTGGGCCATGTGCGCCAGCGCGCCGGCAACCGCACCACCTATGCCGCGCCGTCCAATATGTACCGCACCGCGGACGACGTCTGGGTCACGGTAGTCGCTTCGTCAGACGCCACCTTCCGCCGGCTGGCCGAGGCCATGGGCGCGCCGCAACTGGCGCAGGCACCGGAATACGCCACCAACGCCGGGCGCGTGCGCAACATCGAGGCGCTGGACGGCAGCATTGCGGAGTGGTTTGCCGCGCAGCCCTATGCCGCCGTGGTGGCCCGGCTGGAGCAGTGCCAGGTGCCGTTCAGCAAGGTATTCAGCATCGCCGATATCGTCGACGATCCGCAGATGGCGGCGCGCCAGGCCATCGTGCGGCTGCCCGATCCGGACCTGGGCTCGGTGCCCGCGCCATGCGTGGTGCCGCGCTTCTCGGGCTATGCGCCGCCGTCACCGCGCACCGGGCCGGATGTGGGTGAACACAATGCCGAGGTCTATGGGCGGCTTGGTATCGGGGATGAAGAGCTGGCCCGGCTGCGGGCAGAGGGCGTGGTCTGATTGGCGATCGGCGAGTTCAGCGGCGCGGACCGTTTCACTGCAGCGCCGCACGCAACTGCATTTCCGCCTTGCGGACTTCCTCAAGCACCAACCCGGCCACCCACGTGCGCCTGGTCTTGTTCATCCGGGACATCACCGAGGCAACACTCAAGGCGGCGTAGTGCCCCTGGCTGATCTCGAACGCGGCGCCAACCCCACCGGCGCCTGCGGTCACCAGGTTTTCGCTCTCCGAATAGCCCTGGCGCCGCGTGCGCCCCACCAGTTCGAGCAGGCGCAGCCGCGTCAGGCCAGCGGCGTCGTATTCGTCGCGGTGGCGCCGGTATAGCGCGTCGATCTCCGCATCGGGCAGCCTGGCAAGCAAGGCCAGCCCGGCGGTGCCGATCCCCAGCAGGCGCAGGCTGCCGACCATCAGGGTATGGGCCTTGATCGGGTAGCTGCCTTCTTCCATATGCAGGCAGTGTCCGTAGTCGCCGTTGCGGATGACCAGGAACACCGTGTCCTCGGTCTGGCGGGCCAGCGACTGCAGCATCGGGCGGCAACTGACCAGCACCGGCGCCCGGCTCATCGCGGTCAGGCCAAGCTGCATGGATTCGATGCCGAGACGGTACTTTTTGGTGTCCTCCTCGCGCTCGACAAAACCCGCATGCACCAGCCCCGATACCAGCCGGAACGCGGTACTGCGGTCCAGCCCGGTTGCCGCCAGCAGTTCCGCCAGCTCGATGCCCCGCTCATGGGCGGCGCCGATGCACTTGAGCAGCGCCAGCGCGCGCGACAGGCTCTGGGTGCCTGCCACGCCGGTTTCCGCCGACCCCTTGGCAGCCTGATTTTTGGTCGTGATCACAATGTAATCAAATTAATCAAAAGTGCTTGTAGTGTAATCGACGTTCCGCTGGAATAAAAAACAGAGACCACGGCCAGCGTCCGGCAGCCGCACGCGGCACCGGAACGCCAGTGGCCACCATTCCAGAGGAGACGACATGACCCAGTACAAGTACGTGCACGCCCCCCATGCCCGGCCGGTTGAAGGTGCCGCAACCCGGCGCACGGCGCGCTGGCAGCAACGGCCCGAGCAATCCAACTGGGGCGATTTCGGGCCCGACGACCAGCTGGGCCGCCTCAACCTGATCACGCCGGAGAAGGTCAGGCAGGGCGCGGCGGAGGTCAGGGAAGGGCTGCGCTTCTGCCTGAGCCTGCCGCTGGACTTCCCGGGCGGCAACGCCCTGAACCCGCGGCGCCACCCGCCCGTCATCAAGCCGACGCCGCGCGCGCTGGGGCTGGGCATGAACTTCGCGCTGGCGCGCGAGAACGCCGAGCTCACCGATGTGGTCTGCGACGACTACGTGCACATGTTCCTGCAGTACTCGACGCAATGGGATGCGCTGGCGCACGTGGGCGGGCATTTCGATGCCGACGGCGATGGCGTCAGCGAGATGGTCTACTACAACGGCTTCCGCGCCGGCGTCGACGTGCAGGGGCCGGACGATGATCCGGCGCTGGACGGCCAGTCGCGGGCACTGGCGCTTGGCATCGAGAAGATCGCCGAGCACGGCGTGCAGGGCCGCGCGGTGATGGTGGACCTGCGCGCGCACCTTGGCGACGGCCATACCCGCGTTGGCTACCGGCAACTGGCGCAGATCATGCGCGACGATGGCGTGACGGTCGAGCCGGGCGACATCCTTTGCCTGCACACGGGGTTTGCGCAACTGCTGCTGGAGCGCAACCGCCAGCCTGAGCCGGACATGGCCGAGCGTGTCGGCGCGGCGCTTGACGGGCGCGACCCGGAACTGCACCAGTGGATCATCGACAGCGGGATCGCCGCCATCGTGGCCGACAACTACGGCGTGGAGGCCATCCCCGCGCGCCCGCAGGCGGGCCCGTGCGCCTTCCTGCCCCTGCATGAGCTGTGCCTGTTCAAGCTGGGCATGCCGTTTGGCGAGCTCTGGTACCTGACACCCCTGGCGCAATGGCTGTGCGCCAACGGGCGTAACCGCTTCCTGTTGACCGCGCCGCCGCTGCGGCTGCCCGGCGCGGTGGGCTCGCCGGTGACGCCAGTTGGCACGGTCTGAGCGGGGGCGACCATGGCGGAACGTACCTTGTTCGACTTGCTTGACGCCGCGCCTGCCGATGCGGTGGCGCTGCGCTTCGAGGGCAGCGCGATCACATACGGCGCGCTGCGCGAGCGCGCCTTGTGCATCGCCGGCGGCCTGCGCCGGCATGGCATCGGCCGCGGCGACGTGGTGGGCCTGTGGGTGCCGAACGTGCCGGACTGGCTTGGCGGTGCCTTTGCCTGCGCCCGCATCGGCGCCAGCGTCATGAGCCTGAACATGCGGTATGGCGCAAAGGAAGCCGGCGATTTCATCCGCCGTGCCCGCTGCAAGGCGCTGGTCTACATGCCGGCGTACCGGGGCAAGGACTATGACGCCCTGATGGGCGCGGTGGAGCCGCAGAGCCTGGCCACGCTTGCGCTGGCGGTGCCGTTGCTGCAGGCGCCGGAGCCTGCGCCATCGGACATCGCCGGGGCATTGGCGCACCCGTGGCCTCGGCTGGCGCGCGTTGACCTGGATGACCTGGCCGACGTTGAGCCAGATGCTGTTGCCGGCGGCCAGCCCGGCGATGCCTGCATCATCCTGTCCTCGTCCGGCACCACCAGCCAGCCCAAGCTGATCGTCCATGGCCAGGGCCGGGTGGCACGGCATGCGGGCGACGTGGCGGCCGCCCTTGCCATGCAGGGCGGCGACGCCAGGCTGCTGCTGGCGATCCCGCTGTGCGGCGCCTTCGGCTACACCGTCGCCATGACCGCGCTGGCCGCCCAGGCGCCGCTGACGCTGGTCGAGAACTTCGAGCCGGCCGAGACCGCGCGCCTGCTGGTGGCGGACGGCATTACGCACATGTTCGGCACCAACGACATGCTGGACAAGCTGCTGGACGCGGGCGGCCCGGAATGGAAGCCGCCTGTGCTGCGCATGTACGGGCATGCCAACTTCACGCCGGGGCTGACGGCTTTGCCGCAACGGGCGCAGCAGCGCGGCATCGCCATGCGCGGCTGCTATGGCCTGAGTGAAACCCTGGCGCTGTTCGCCAGCCAGCCGGCAGAAGCCCCGCTGGCGCGGCGCGAGCAATCGGGAGGCGTGCCGCTGGCGCCGGCGGCGCGCGTGCGCGTGCGCTCGCTGGAGACCCGCGAGTGCCTGCCGCCAGGTGAATCCGGTGAACTCGAGTTGCTCACCCCCGACGTCATGCTCGGCTATCTCGATGACGCCGCGGCCACCGCCGCCGCCTTTACCGACGACGGCTACCTGCGTACCGGCGACCTGGCCTACCTGAACGGCGATGGCGGCTTCACGCACCTGTCGCGCATCGGCGATGTGCTGCGCATCGGCGGCTACCTGGTCAATCCGCTGGAGATCGAAGAGGTGGTGCTGTCGGCCAGCGGCGCCGCTGCGTGCCAGGTGGTCGCAGTGGAGGCCCACGGCAGCGCCCGGCCGGTGGCCTTCGTCATGGGCGGCAGCGGCTATACCCATGCCGAGGCGGCGGTGCTGGCCGCATGCAAGGCGCAGCTGGCGGTGTTCAAGGTGCCGATCCGCGTGTTCCGGGTCGATGCCTTTCCGGTGACCCCGAGCCCGAACGGCGAAAAGGTCCGCAAGAACGAACTGCGCACGATGGCCCAGCAGATGCTGGCGGCCGAGGAGACTGCACGATGCTGAAATGGACCCATTGGGATCTTCCCTTCTTCGACGCCAGCCATGCCGCCCTGGCACGCGAACTCGATGACTGGCAGCAGCGCCAGGCCGCGCTGGCGCCGGAACTGGAGGCCCTGCCGCTGCCGGCCCAGTGCCGCCGCCTGGCCGCCGAGCTGGGCCAGGCCGGGCTGCTGCGCTACTCGGTGCCCACGCTGCAGGGCGATGCGCGCCCGGCGCTGGACCTGCGCTCGGTGTGCATGGTGCGCGAAGCCTTGTCGTATGGCTCGGCGCTGGCGGACTTTGTGTTCTCGATGCAAGGCATCGGTGCCGCCCCGCTGTGGCTGCATGGCAGCGCCGCCTTGCGCGAGCGCTTTCTGGACGGCTGCCGGCAGGGCCGGCAGATCGCGGCGTTTGCGCTGACTGAGCCCGAGGGCGGATCGGATGTGTCCGCCACCGCCACCACCGCCACGCGGCGCGGCGATGTCTATGTGCTGGACGGCGCCAAGACGTATATCTCCAACGGCGGCATTGCCGACTACTACGTGATCGTGGCGCGCTCCGAACAGGCGCCCGGCGCCAAGGGGCTGTCCGCCTTCCTGGTCGAAGCCGGCACCCCGGGGCTGACCATCGACACCAGCCTGGAGATCGTCGCGCCGCACCCGCTGGCCACGCTGCACCTGCGCCATTGCGAAGTGCCGGCCGCCCACCTGCTGGGCGCACCGGGCGACGGCTTCAAGGTGGCGATGTCGGTGCTGGACATCTTCCGCTCGTCGGTCGGCGCCGCCGCCGTCGGGATCGCGCGCCGCGCGCTGGACGAGACCGTGGCACGCATGGGCAGCCGCTCGCTGTTTGGCAAGCCCATGGCCGAGATGGACACCGTGCGCATGCGCGTGGCCGACATGGCGCTGGACATGGAAGCCGCCGCGCTGCTGGTCTATCGCGCCGCGTGGCTGCGCGACGTGCGCCAGGCCACCATCACCCGCGAGGCCGCGATGGCCAAGCTGGGCGGGACCGAGGCCGCGTTCCGCGTGGTGGACAGTGCCGTGCAGCTGTTCGGCGCGCTCGGGATCACTCAAGGGTGCGTGATCGAGCAACTGTTCCGCGACGTGCGGCCGATGCGCATCTACGAAGGGGCTTCGGAGATCCAGAAGCTCATCATCGGACGCAAGGTGCTGGGCGCACAGCGCTAGGGTCCGCGCCGCAATTCTTAATACAAGGAGTATCGATGGCTACAAGACGACGCGTGCTGGTCACCGGCGCGAGCAAGGGCATCGGGCGCGCCACGCTGGCGCGCCTGCGCGAGGACGGTTATGAGGCCATTGGCCTGGCACGCACACGGCCGGCGGACCTGGCCGACGACCCGGCCTTCCATTGCTGCGACCTGAACGACCTGGCGCAGACGCGGGCGCTGGTGTCGCGGCTGGCCGCGCAGGGACCGTTCTATGCGCTGGTCAACAACGCGGCGATGGCGCCAACCACCTCGCTGGACGACGCCTCGCTCGCCGACATGGACGACGCGATGCGCGTCAATGTCAATGCGGCGCTGGTGTGCGCCCAGGCCCTGCTGCCGGGCATGCGCGCGCAGGGCGCCGGGCGCATCGTCAACCTGTCGTCGCGCGCGGCGCTGGGCAAGGTGAACCGCACCGCGTACAGCGCCAGCAAGGCCGCGGTGATCGGCATGAGCCGTACCTGGGCGCTGGAGCTGGCGGCGTCCGGCATCACGGTGAACGTGATCGCCCCCGGGCCGATCGCCACCGAGCTGTTCCGTACGGCCAGCCCGCCGGACGACCCCAAGACCCGGGCGCTGATGGCGGCGGTGCCGGTTCAGCGCGTGGGCGCGCCGGAAGAGATCGCGCATGCGATCGCCTTCCTGCTGGACGAGCGTTCCGGGTTCATGACGGGGCAGACGCTGCATATCGACGGCGGTCTTACGGTCAGCGCGGTCCGGGTCTGAGCCGGGCCGGGCGCCAGTGATTTCCCGACGCCGGCACCGAACCGTGCGCGGGCCACGCAAAGAGAGGAGACAGGACATGAAAGTGCTTGATGCAGAGGGCCGCGGCCAAGGCGGCGCCGGGATGGGTGGCGATCATGATGTGGGCACCGCGAGCGGCAAGGGGAGCGCGCGGGAGCGCGGTGTGTCAGCGCGGCGGCGCAGCGTGCTGCGCGGCCTGTCCGCCGGCCTGCTGGCGCCGCTGGGCTGGCCGGCCACGTCGGCGCTGGCCTCGACCGGTACAGGCGCCTATCCGAACCGGCCGGTGCGCCTGGTCGTTCCGTTCGCCCCCGGCGGCGCCACCGACACGCTGGGCCGGCTGCTGGGCCGCGCCATGGAGTCCTCGCTGGCCCAGCCGATGGTGGTGGACAACCGTGTTGGCGCGGCGGGTGCCATCGGGGCCACGGCCGTGGCCAAGAGCCCGGCCGATGGCTATTCCGTGCTGCTGGGGGGCGTGGGCACCAACATCGTGCTGGCCTACACGCAGCCTTCGCTGCCATATGACCCGGTGCGGGACCTGATGCCGGTGGCCTACCTCTGCAATGTCGACTATGTGCTGACGGTCGCAGCCGGCAGCCCGTACCGCTCGCTCGACGATTTGCTCGCGGCGGCGCGCAAGCGGCCGCGGGCGGTTTCCTACATGTCCACCGGCATGCTTGGTCCGCTGCATGTCGCGCTCGAATACCTGAGCAAGCGCGCTGGCGTATCGATGGTGCACGTGCCGTACAAGGGCGAAAGCCCGGCGCTGGCCGACCTGCTGGAAGGCCGCATCGACGTGGCCGTGATGACCGTGCCATTCACGCGCCCGCTGGTGCAGGACGGCCGCGTGCGCGTGCTGGCCACCATCAGCGCCGAGCGCACGGCCAGCATGCCCGACGTGCCGACCGTGGCGGAACTGGGCTTTCCCGGCTATGCCGTGCCGATCTGGAACGGCCTGTTCGTGCCGGCCGGGACGCCGGCGCCAGTTGCCGAGCGCCTGCACGCGGCGGCGGCAGCGGCCATCGGCGCGCCCACCATGCGCGAGCGCATGGTGGCGCTGGGGGTCACGCCCACCGGCGGCACCATCGCCAGCTATGCCAGGTTCCTGCAGTCCGAGCGCGAGCGCTGGACCGCAATGATCCGCGACACCGGACTGATGGCTCGGTAGCCGGCCGTACCAGCGACGCAAGACGTTCCCACCCCATCGCAAGACCCGACAACGCCGCACCGTACGGCGAGGAGACAGCTATGCAACTTCAATGGCAGGGCCTGGCACGCGCGCGCCGATTTGCCGCGGCGTGCGCATGCATCGCGGCATGGTCCGCGCTGAGCCTTGCGGCGCTGCCCGCGCGCGCCGCAGAGACCGTCAAGATCGGCCTGATCCTGGACATGAGCGGGGTCTACGCCGACATCTCCGGCAAGGGCACCGCCACGGCGGCCCAGCTTGCCATTGCCGACTTCGGCGGCAAGGTGCTGGGGCGCGACGTGGAACTGGTGGTGGCCGACCACCAGGGCCGCGCCGACATTGCCGCCAGCAAGGCGCGCGAATGGTTCGACGTGCGCAAGGTCGACGCCATCCATGACGTGACGGGCTCGTCGACGGCGCTGGCCGTGCTCAACGTCGCCCGCGAGAAGGGCAAGGTGTTGGTGCTCAGCGGTCCGGCCTCGGACCGGCTGACCGGCGACCTGTGCTCGGCCACTTCCGTGCACTACGCCTACGACTCGTATGCGCTGGCCAACTCGGTCGCACGTACCGTGGCCAGGCAGGGCGGCAAGCGCTGGTACTTCATCACGGCCGACTACGCCGGTGGCCATGACATCGTCAATGCGGCCCGGGCCGCGCTGGAGCAGGAGGGCGGCAGCGTGGCCGGCGAGGTGCGCCACCCACTGGGCGCGTCCGACTTTTCGTCCGCGGTGGTACGGGCGCAAGGCAGTGATGCCGGCGTGATCGGCCTGGCCAGCTTTGGCGGCGACCTGGTCAACGTCATCAAGTCGGCGCGCGAGTTCGGTATCCGTGCCGGCGGCAAACAGCGGCTGGCCAGCTTGCTGATGTATGTCAACGACGTCCATGCTATCGGCCTGCAGACCGCACAGGGCATGGTCCTGTCCGAAGCGTTCTACTGGGATATGAACGCGCAGACGCGGGCCTTCTCGCGGCGCTATTTCGACAAGGTCAGGGCCATGCCGAACATGAGCCAGGCGGCCGTCTATTCGTCGGTGCTGCACTACCTGAAGGCCGTGCAGGCCGCCGGTTCGACCGAGGCACCCGCGGTGATGCGCAAGATGCGCGAGCTGCCCGTGGCGGACTTCTACGCGAAGAACGGCCGCATCCGCGACGATGGGCTGATGGTGCACGACATGTACCTGTTCGAGGTGAAGCGCCCGTCCGAATCGAAATACCCGTGGGACTACTACAAGCTGCTGGCCACCATTCCGGGCGACAAGGCCTTCAAGCCGCTGGCGGAATCGGGCTGTCCGCTGGTGCGTCGCTGACCGGGCGCAAGGCTGCCCAAGGAGATCGTGATGAATGCAAACCTGTATGGGAAAGCTGCCCGCCTTGCCTGGCTGCGCATGGCAGGCATCGCCTTGCTGGCGATGCTCTGCAGCGGCGTGCTGCATGCCGCCGGCTACCCCGACCGACCGGTCACGCTGATCGTGCCGGGCCCGCCTGGCGGCAGCGGCGACATCACCGCGCGGCTGCTGGCCAAGGAACTGGCTGGCAGCTGGGGCCAGCCGGTGCTGGTCGAGAACCGGCCCGGCGGCGGTGGCATTGTCGGCGCCCAGGCGCTGATGCGGGCCCCGGCAGACGGCTACACGCTGATGATGGGCAATACCGGCGTCAATGCCATCAACTACAGCCTGTACCCCAAGCTGCCGTACACGCCCGCCGACATGGCCGGCATTGCCGACGTGCTGGTGTTCTCCAATGTGCTGGTGGTCAAGGCCGACTCGCCGGTGCGCAACGTCGCGGACCTGAAGCGACTAGCCTCCGCACAGCCGGGGCGCCTCACCTTCAGCTCGTCCGGCATCGGGCAGACCACGCACCTGTCGGGCGAACTGTTCAAGCTGCGCACCGGCATCGACGCGTTGCACGTGCCGTACAAGGGCGCCAACCTGGGCCTGGCGGCCGTGATGTCGGGAGAGGTGGCGTTCATGTTCGACAACCTGCCGTCGGCGGAGGGTCAGCTGCGCGCGGGCACCGTCAGGGCCCTGGCCGTGACGGGCGCGGAGCGCGTGCCCGGGCTGCCGCAGGTGCCGACCATGGCGCAGGCAGGCGTGGACGACTTCGTGGTCACCGGGTGGTTCGGGCTGGTGGCGCGCGCCGGCACGCCGCAGCCGGTGATCGATGCGGTCCACCGGTCGGTGGCCGCCGTCCTGGCCCGCAAGGAGTTTGCCCAGCGGCTGCAACAGCTTGGTGGCCGTCCGGGCGTGCTGGGGCCGGTGGCCTTCGATGCCTTCATGCGTAGCGAGCGCGACCAGTGGGGCAAGGCGGTGAAGGCCTCCGGCGCAACGGCGGAGTAGGGCCTACTCCCCAGTCATCAGCGCCGAGAAATCCCCCACGATCTGCCGCAACAGCCGTGCCGCCGGCGGCGACAACACCCGGCCCTGGCGCGACACGGTCTGGATTTCCCCCTGGTAAAGCAGGGGGTTTTTCATTGGCAGCGACACCACGGGCGCCTCGTTAAGCTGGTTCCCCAAGGCCAGGCGCGTACACAGGACATAGCCAAGCCCCGCCGCCGCGAAATGCCCCAGCGCATTGAATGACGAAGTGGTCAGCAGCGACTGCAGGCGCACGCCCTCGCTGATCTCGGCGGCCTCGATGTGCTGGCGCACGCCGAAGGTCCGGTGCAGGGTGGCGCCGGGGTAGGGCAGCAGGTCCTGCAGGTCCAGCGGCCGGCCCAGCTGCGCCAGCGGGTGCGAGGCCAGCACCTGGGTCTGGATCGGCATCGGATGGGCATGGTGGCAGCGCAGCCGCGCGTCCTTGGGCGGCTGGAACACCAGCCCGATATGGGCGCTGCCATCGACAATGCGCTGCACGATCTCGTCGGTGCTGCCCACCGACAGGTCCACCGTGATCCCCGGGTGGGCCAGCATGAAGGTGCGCAGGCTATGGCGCATCAGCCATTCGACGAAACCTTCGCCCGCCACGATGTCGATATGGCCGCGCGCCACCTTCTGGATGCTGTCGAGTTCGGCCAGCAACTGCTGCTTCTGGTTGTTCTGGTTGCGCACGTAGGCGGCCAGCAGATCGCCCGCCTCGGTGGCAACCACGCCGCGGCCATGCCGCTCCAGCAGTCGCGTGCCGCAGTCTTTCTCCAGCACGGCGATGGCCCGGCTGACCGCTGAAGGGTCCATGTCGAGGACTTCGGCGGCGCCGCGGACCGAGCCGCTGTCCAGCACCTGCATGAAGTAACGCACGCGCCGCGTGTCCAGTTTGTCGTCCATCGAAAGCACGTGTTACTCCGCTTGAGCGTTGCATTGAATGCAACAAGTTTCCCATATCACGATCATTGATGAAACGCTCAGGGGCCGGAATACTAGCCCGATCCTTCTCGGTAAGCGGTCAACATCGAACCGGAATGCCGAAGAGAGCACGTTTGTGCGACATAAGCAGCCTTCCCGCGGAGACACCTGATGACCAACCCCATTGCCCAGCCGGCGCTTGCGTCCGCTTCCCCGATTGCCGCCGTCACCGGCAGTGGCAAGGTACGACTGGCCGTTGTCACGCTGCTCGTGGTGGCGATTGCCGAAACCATTGGCGCGGTGCAGTTCAAGCTGGGGCCGGGCAAGGTCGTGCTGATGCCAATGCTGTGGGCGCTGCTGATGGCCGCGGCGTGGGGCATCGCGGCCAGGAACGTGCCGCGCGCGGTGCGCATCGACGCGCCGCTGCAATCGCTGGCCACCGGGCTGCTCAATGCCGGGCTGCTGCTGTTCGTGGTGAAGCTCGGCCTGACCGTGGGCGGCGCGCTGCCGCAGCTCAAGGGCGCGGGCTGGGCGCTGCTGTTCCAGGAGTTCGGGCACGCGCTCGGCACGCTGGCGCTGGGCCTGCCGCTGGCCTTGCTGCTGGGCATCAAGCGCGAGGCCGTGGGCGCGACCTTCTCGGTCGGGCGCGAGGGCAATATCGTCATCATTGGCGAGAAATACGGCATGGCGTCGCCGGAAGGCCGCGGCGTGCTGGCCGAGTACATCACCGGCACCGTGCTGGGCGCGCTCTTCATCGCGGTGCTGTCGGGGTTTGTCAGCAGCCTGGGCATCTTCGATCCGCGTTCGCTGGCCATGGGTGCCGGTGTGGGCTCAGGCAGCCTGATGGCGGCGGCCGTCGGCGCCATCGTCGCGCAGCACCCGGGGCAGGCTTCCGAGATCATGGCGATTGCCGCGGCGTCGAACCTGCTGACCTCGGTGGCGGGCTTCTATTTCACGCTGTTCCTGTCGCTGCCGCTGTGTTCGTGGCTGTACGGCAAGCTGGAGCCGGTGCTGGGCCGCTTCTCGCGCCGTGACGCCATGCGCGAGGTGCAGGACGTCAAGCTGGACGGCGCGCTGGCGCACGTCACCTCGGCGCGGGATGCCGCGCTGGGCTGGTTCGTGGTCGGTGCCGGCGTGCTGATCGGCAACAAGCTGTCATACAACGTGCCGCTGTCGGTATCGCTCAAGGGCATCCTGGTGGCCATTGCCATCTTTGCGGCCTGCGATCTGCCCAAGCGCGTGTTCCCGGCCGTGCCGCTGCTCCGCACGATTTAGGTGTTGTTCAAGCTGT
>JACXTT010005998.1_pt1 | contig 17481 bp, 13 predicted proteins | sample 9270951 | NCBI WGS metagenome assembly JACXTT01 (sample SAMN15532306, study PRJNA645909) | rock metagenome | isolation source: weathered quartz diorite | place: Puerto Rico | collected 2017-06-21 | reverse complement strand
AGATTACTGGGCTCGCGCGACCACGCCGCCCGGCGAGCGGCTGTTGGTGGACAAACTGCCGCTCAACATCATCTTCCTGCCGTTGATCGCGCGTGTGTTTCCCGACGCGAAGATCATTTTTGCACTGCGCGATCCCCGCGATGTCATCCTCTCGTGCTTCCAACAACGCTTCGGCATGAATGCGGCCATGGCGCAGTTTCTCGACCTCGGGAATGCAGCCGGCTATTACGACCTGGTGATGTCGTTGATGCAGGCTTGCCGCGCACATCTGCCGCTGGCCGTGCTCCAAGTGCGCTACGAAGATGTAGTCACCGATCTTGAGCGACAAGCGCGCGCATTGACGGGTTTTTTGGGTCTGCCGTTCGACCCCGCAATGCTCAGCTTCGAGGAAACCGCCTTGAAGCGCGACATCAACACGCCGAGCGCGCGGCAAGTGATCGAGCCGCTTTACAGGCGCTCGATCGGACGGTGGCGGCGCTACAGAGCCGAATTGGCGCCGGTGTTGCCGATCTTGGATGAGTGGGCGCAGCGCTTCGGCTACGCTCCATCCTAGGTTTGGCGCCTAAGATTGCGAGCGGCTGGTCACATGAGCCATGGCGTCGAGAACCGCCGCATCCACTTTTGAGGTGTCTCCCGCAGCGCCTGTGCGCAGCAGGCGGTCGGCGAGCTTCAAGGAATCCGCGCATTCGAACAGGCGCTGACGCAGCGCCTCGTTGATCGCGCCGGCCAAGAGTTGCATGGCGCGCGTGCGGTCGTCGGGGCTGTACATTCCCATGAGCTGCACGCGCAGTCGCCGGAGCAGCGCCCCGAGCGGAGGGTGATCCTCGGTGGCGTCGAAGCGGCGCCGATCGGCCCAACGCTTCGGGCCCGAGCGCCGGCGGCGGTCGGGGCCGATATAACCCGGATTGTCGACCCACTTGTCGGCCATATTGTCAGGCTAAACCCCGTATTGCTAACGCGCTGTTAGCGAAACGGTATCGCGGGCTACCGCTTTCGGATTAGGCCTTCCTGAGCGGTCGAGGCCACAAGCACGCCGTCTTCGCGATAAAGCGCGCCTCGGTTGAAACCTCGCGCGCCGGATGCGGAGGGACTGTCCTGCACGTAAAGATGCCAGCGCGAATAATTGGTTGGGCGATGAAACCAGATGATGTGATCGAGACTCGCGGTCTGAACGCCCGATTGCCAACTGACGCCATGGGGACGCATCGAGGTGCTGAGCAGCGAATAGTCGGATGAGTAGGCAAGCAGGCACTGATTGATGGCCACATCCTCGCCCGGATTGCCGCGGGCGCGCAGCCAGACTTGCTGATGAGGCGGCTTCACAACTGGCCGGCTCATGTCGACTGGGTCGATCGCGAGCATTTCGATGGGCGACTCGCGGAGCCAGCGCGTGTTCTCGGGCGGCTGGCTCTTTACCCACGCCTCGACACGAGCGGCGACTGTTTCGGGCGGCGTGGTCTCGGGCATGTCGCTCTGATGCTCATAGCCGTCTTCCGGCGCCTGGAAGGAACAGGCCATATTGAAGATCTGCTCGCCATGCTGAATGGCGATGACGCGCCGCGTCGCGAAGCTCTTGCCATCGCGCGAGCGTTCAACCTGGTAGAGCACCGGAATGGTCGGATCGCCGGGTCGGATGAAGTAGCTCTGCAGCGAATGGCAAACGCGCCCCTCGACAGTGCGATAGGCGGCCGAGAGCGCTTGCGCCACGACCTGGCCGCCGAAGATGCGCTGGCGCTCTTCTACGGGCGAAACGCCGCGAAAGAGGTTCACTTCGATCGGCTCGAGCGTCAAGAGGCCGACAAGGTCGTCCAATGAGGGCATGCAACACCGCTTATGGCGCAAGAATGCGCTGCACAAGCTGGGAGATCGTCAAAGCAGGAGAGCGCCGCTTGCGTCGCACCAAGGCTCGGCCCGTTCGCGCGCGGGGCGCGCAGCGCCTTGCGCCATCAGCAATTCTCCGAGGTCGCGCCCATCCAGCGAGACGAATACGAGGGGAAGGCCTGCCCCATCGTACCGGCCCGTGGGCGTGACAATGAGGGTGCGGGTGCGGGCCACGAGCTGCTCGGCGGCGGCCGTGGCGCGCGCGCCTTCGGCGCGCTCGCTCGCGCAGGCGCTCTGGTCTCCGTCAGGCGCAGCCTCGATGTTTTCGAGGCGATAACGAACGCCGTTGGCGGTGTTGAGGAGGGTGTCGCCGTCGATCACATTTATGGTGAGGATCGAGGGGTCGGCGCCGCTGCGGCGGACAATAGCTTCGGGCGCGGCGCGCGCAGGCAGATCGGCGCAGAGCACAATGGCTGCGCCGAGTAGAACGAGTGCGGCTGAGAGCCTGGCCGCGACGACAAAAGGTTTGCCAAGCGCCATGTCGACTAAAAAACTCAAATAGCGATTGCCAAACAGTGAATTTGGCAGCGCTGCTCACATTTTCATGTAGATTTTGGACACTTTGTGGTGAGCGCGTTGCCGGGGCGCCGCACGCTTTCGTGATCGGAGGACATTCAAGGCTCTGCCGAAAGCGCTATGCGGTGAGCGCGGCGCGCTGCTCGTCGGCGGCGCTGAAGCGCCGCTCGATCAGAGCAACGGTGTCGCTCAATTGCTCGAGTGTGCGGACGTTGCGTTGCTCCACGCCGAGGATGCGGTCTTCGATACGGGCGCGCAGCTCGGCGAAGGCGACGCCAATATCGTATTTCTCGAGATCGGCCAGGCGCTGTTCGAGTGCGGAAAAAGGCGCGGCGACATCGGGCGCATTGTCCTCCAGAACCGCCAAGCGACGCTCATTGGCGCTCACCAACTGGGCGATGTCGTTGCGGAGGCGACGAAGCGCTTCGGTCTGGCGCTCCTCCAGCTCGACAATCCGCGCCTGGACGGCGGCCACCGCCTGGGCGCCGATCTCCTCAGCGGAGGGGAGCGGGCTCGCGAGCTGGCTGAGCCGGAGATCGGCGATCGAAAGTTCGAGCGCGCGCACGCGCTCTGCCTGATCTGGGGGGACTTGCGCGGCGATGTTTTCGACATGAACGCGCAGCAAATCACGCGCCTGGATCGCATCGGCGTCAGCGCTCTCAAGCCGGCCGATGCGCTCGGCGATGTCGCGATCGGCGCTTTGCATGCCCAGAATCCGAGCGCGAAGCGAGGCGACCTCGTCGGCGGTCGCCGAAATGACCGTCGCCAACGGCCCGTCGTTGGCGAAGGCCGCGTCGACCTTCTCCATGCGGGCCTGCGCACTCGCCTGATGGCTTTGGAGCGCCGACATCTGCTCTTCGACCCGCCGGCGCATGTCTTCGATCGCCCCGCGTGTCGCTGCGGCGTGTTCGTCGATGGCGCGCCGCGCGGCGGCGTCGCCAGCGATCCGGTCGTGGGTTTGCTTTTCAAGAGCCGCAAGCGTGCAGGCTTCGACGCGATGGATCTCGGCGCCCAATGTGCGACGCACATGAGCGATATCCTGCTCGAGATCGGTTGCACGCGACGCTGCGATGTCGAACTGTTCGGAAATGGTGGCGTCGACCTGATCGAGCGTGTCGCGCAATAACGCGTTGGCGCCGGCAATGCGGCGTTCCAACGCTTCGTGCTGGTTCGCCGCATGATCGGCTGCGGCGGCGACCTTGGCTTCAACATTCGCAAGGCGCGCGCCTGCGTTGAGCTGGCGCTCGTGCATGGCTGCGGTTTCCGCCGCGACGTCGGCGCGCAACGCATCGAGCGCGACGCGCGTGTTCTCGCCGATCTTGACGATGTCAGCGGCCAATACGGCGTCGGCGCGGCGCAAGCTGAGCGCGGTCTCCTCGATCGTAGACTGGATTCCATCCTCGACATCGGCGATTTGCGCACGCACGTGCTCGGCATGACGCTCGCCGACATTGACGCGCTCGGCCAAAGCGGCAATGCGCTGGGCGCTCTCGGCGAACGCAGCCTGCATCCGCTGCTTGGTCTCAGCGGCGCTCTCCGTTAGGCGCTTGTCGATCGTCTGGCGCACGGTGCGCAATTCGGTCAGGAGATGCTGGGCGGCCGCGTCAGCGTTGGCGGCGGCCTCATCGGTTGCCGCGCGCACTTGATCGAGGCCGGCGCTGACGCGGGCGGCAGTTTCACGTGACAGTGCGTCCAGGTCGTGCGCCAGCGAGCGGCGGTAGGCGTCCTGTGCTTGGGCCACCTGTGTGGCGGCGGCTTCAGCCCCATGCGCAATGGCCTCGATGCCTTGAAGCCGATGCTCCAATTCTCCGCATGCGTCGGCCAGCGTCGCGTGTGCGCGCTCATTGCCTTCGCCGGCCGCACTTGCGGCGCCTTCAATATGGGCGAGTTCGCGGCGGAGGCCGGCGAGATCCTGGTGCAGTTCTCTTACCTGCTCGGCGATGGCCTCGGCGGTGTGGCCCGCTTGAGCCTCCAATTCGCCGAGGCGGCCAGTGACATCGTGCAGCGAATTGTCGAGCGCGTTGAGCGCGCCGTCGAGGCTGGTGACCGAGGAGCCGAGATGGCGCTCCAACGTCTTGATTTGATGGCGAATCGCAAAGCTCTGACCAGGCGCCATGGCCTCGGGCTCGACCTCGTCCAAGGGCGCTGCCTCGAGCGGGGCCTGATCGGCCAAGGCGTTCTGCAGCAAGACCTCGGTCAGATACTCGGCCAGCGAAACGCCGCGGCGCGCCGCTTCTGCGACCGCGCGTTCGCGGGCATCGCCGTCAATGCCCTTCAGGATCCATGAAGTGTCACTCATCTCGGCCTCAGCTGCGCGCATCGACCCTGAGATGACGGATCGTACTTAAGGTCGCGTAAAATCGAGGATTTTAGCCGTTCGTTAGGACCTGGAGACGGCCCCTAGGTGGCGTCTCGCCGGTATAGCGGCCTCCGCCTTGGTCAGCGCGACACGCAGTCGAAAGTTTTTGCCAGTCCGGGTGCTCGACGCGGAGCAAATCGTGTCATCCTGAGTTCCACCTTACACATGCCAGATTCATGAGCGAACGTTCACAAATGCGCTGCTGAGCCGAAACGACTATTTGAGTCAAAGGGCAAGGCGGCGGACGGAGGCACGATGTCTGAAGAACTCTTTCGCAGCTATGCGCGCGCGTTCGAACAGCGCCGCGAAGCGGAAATGTCGCTTCAGGACTTCCTCGCCCTCTGCCGCGACGACCCGATGGCGTACGCGACGGCGCACGAGCGCCTCTTGGCTGCGATCGGCGAGCCGAAAATGGTCGACACCTCAAAGGATGCGCGCCTCGGGCGCATCTTCATGAACCGCACCGTCCGCTTCTATCCGGCGTTTGCCGAATTCTACGGCATGGAAGAGACAATCGAACGGATCGTCGCTTTCTTCCGTCACGCCGCGCAAGGCTTGGAAGAGCGCAAACAAATTCTCTACCTGCTGGGCCCCGTCGGCGGCGGCAAATCTTCGCTCGCCGAACGCTTAAAGGCGCTTATGGAGGAAAAGCCGATTTACATGCTGAAGGCCGGCGACGATCTTTCGCCGGTTTTCGAACATCCCCTCGGTCTCTTCGATCCCGAAACCTGGGGTCAGAAGCTCGAAGACGAATACGGCATTCCGCTTCGCAGACTGACCGGGCTCATGAGCCCATGGTGCATCAAGCGCCTCGACGAATTCGGCGGCGACCTCACCAAGTTCCGGGTGGCGAAGCTGATGCCCTCGCGGTTGCGGCAAATTGCGATTTCGAAGACCGAACCGGGCGACGACAACAATCAGGACGTCTCCTCGCTCGTCGGCAAGGTCGATATCCGTAAACTCGAATTGCACGCACAGAACGATCCCGACGCTTATTCCTATTCAGGCGGCTTGAACCGCGCCAACCAGGGCCTCCTCGAATTCGTCGAGATGTTCAAAGCGCCGATCAAGATGCTGCACCCGCTGCTGACCGCGACGCAGGAAGGCAATTATGTCGGCACGGAAAACATCGGCGCCATTCCGTTCCACGGCATCATCATGGCGCACTCAAACGAGGCCGAGTGGCAGTCGTTCAAGAATAACAAGAACAACGAGGCCTTCATCGACCGTATCTACGTGATCAAGGTCCCGTATGTGCTCCGCGTCGACGAGGAGCGAAAGATCTATGAGAAGCTGATCCGCGGATCCGAGCTCGCCGAAGCGCCGTGCGCGCCAGGAACCCTGGAAATGCTGGCGCGTTTCTCGGTATTGTCGCGCCTCAAAGAGCACGAGAACTCGAACGCTTTCGCGAAAATGCGCGTATATAACGGCGAGAGCCTGAAGGAGGTCGATCCCAAGGCGCGCACCATGCAAGAATACAAGGACGCAGCTGGCGTCGACGAAGGCATGGACGGCATCTCAACGCGCTTTGCATTCAAAGTGCTGGCCGCGACCTTCAATCACGACACCCAGGAGGTCGCCGCCGATCCGGTCCATTTGATGTATGTGCTGGAACAGGACGTCCGCCGCGAACAATTCCCGCAAGAACAGGAGAACAAGCTTCTCGAATTCGTGAAGGCCGAACTCGCGCCGCGCTACGCCGAGTTCATCGGCAACGAGATCCAGAAAGCCTATCTCGAGAGTTATCACGATTTCGGCCAGAACCTGTTCGATCGTTATGTCGACTACGCCGACGCGTGGATCGAAGACATCGACTATAAGGATCCCGACACCGGTCAGCTCTTGAATCGCGAGTTGCTCAATCAGGAGCTCTCGAAGATCGAGAAGCCGGCGGGCATCGCCAATCCGAAGGATTTCCGCAACGAGGTGGTGAAGTTCACGCTGCGCGCCCGCGCCGGACATGGCGGCAAGAACCCGTCATGGACGAGCTACGAGAAGATCCGCGAAGTCATCGAGCGGCGCATGTTCAGCCAAGTCGAAGATTTGCTGCCGGTGATCAGCTTCGGCTCGAAGAAGGACGGCGAAACCGAGAAGAAGCACGAGGAGTTCGTGTTGCGCATGGTCGAGCGCGGCTACACCGAGCGGCAGGTCCGCCGGCTGGTCGAGTGGTACATGCGCGTAAAGCAAGCCGGCTAGGCCAAGGACCCGGGCGGCCATGCACATCATCGATCGGCGCCTCAATCCCGGCGGCAAGAGCTTCGCCAACCGGCAGCGCTTCCTGCGGCGCGCGCGTGCGCAAGTGCGCCGCGCTGTGCGGGAAGCCTCGTCCAGCCGTTCGATCAAGGACGCCGGCAAGGGCGGCGAGATTACCATTCCTGCTGGCGGCGTGCACGAACCGCACTTGCATCGTTCGCGACAAGGCGGCGTGCGCGACTACCTCCTGCCCGGCAACAAGAAGTACATCGAAGGCGACACGATCCCGCGTCCCGATCAGCAGGGCGGGCAGGGCTCGAAGGCGAGCGATAGCGGCGAAGGCGAAGATGAATTCCGCTTTGCGCTGTCCGACGAGGAATATCTGGATCTTTATCTGGAAGATTTGGAGCTGCCGGATCTCGCCAAACGCCAAATCGCAGGCGCGCAATCTGTGCAATGGCGCCAGGCCGGCTATTCGACGGCGGGGCCTCCCGCACGGATTGCGGTGGCGCGTACGCTGCGCAATTCGATGTCGCGCCGGATTGCGCTTCGCCGCCCGAAGCCCGAGGAGATCGAGGCGATCGAGGCTCTGATCGCAGCCGCCGAAGCTGCGGGCGAAGCCGACAAAATCGCGAAACTGCGCGCAGATCTGGAACGCGCGCAGAAGCGCACCAAGCTTATTCCTTATATCGATCCGGTCGATGTCCGCTATCGCAGGCTTGAGTCGACGCCGAAGCCGATCGCCAAGGCGGTGATGTTTTGTCTGATGGATGTGTCGGGCTCGATGAATGAGCACATGAAGGATCTGGCGAAGCGATTCTATTCGCTGCTCTATCTCTTCCTCAATCGCCGCTACGAGCACGTCGATGTCGTCTTCATCCGGCATACTCACGAAGCGCAGGAGGTGGATGAACAGACCTTCTTCTATTCGCGTGAGACCGGCGGCACCGTCGTCTCCACGGCGCTTTTCAAGATGGCCGAGATCGTGCGCGATCGCTACCCGGTCAGCGATTGGAACATCTACGCCGCCCAAGCCAGCGACGGCGACAACACATCGAGCGACAATGCGGTTGTGTTGACGCAGCTGCGCGATGTGATCCTGCCGATCTGCCAGTATTACGCCTATGTCGAAGTCGGCATGGACGATGAGGACGACAATCAGCCTGGCGGCGGCGAACCGTCGACCAATCTCTGGCGGGCGTACCGGCGCATCTCGGTCGATGCGCCGTTTGCCATGCGTAAAGTCAGGCATCGGCGCGACATCTACCCGGTGTTCCGCGAATTGTTCGCGCGCCGTCCCGAAGGCGTGGCTGCGGAGGGCGCATGACAATGCCAGCGCCGGATTCGAAGCTCTTGTTCGACGCTCCCGATTGGGATTTCGAGCTGATCAAGCGCGTGCACGAAGCTTGTGGCGAGATCGCGATCGGCGAAATGGGGCTCGATCCCTATCCAAACCAGATCGAGGTCATCACCACTGAGCAGATGCTGGACGCCTACGCCTCAACCGGAATGCCGCTCTTCTATCGGCATTGGAGCTTCGGCAAGCATTTCGCGCGCAACGAGGCGATGTACCGGAAGGGCTATCAGGGGCTCGCCTACGAGATCGTCATCAATTCCAATCCGTGCATCGTATACATAATGGAGGAAAATACCGCGACGATGCAGACGCTCGTTATTGCGCATGCAGGCTATGGGCACAGTCACTTTTTCAAGAACAATTACGCGTTCAAGCAATGGACCGACGCCGACGGCATTCTCGACTATCTCGATTTTGCGCGCGGCCTCGTTGCGAAGTACGAGGATCGCTACGGCCAAGAGGAAGTAGAGCGCGTCCTCGACGCCGCGCACGCGCTGCAAAGTCACGGTATTCACCGCTTTCCGCGCAAGCGCATGCCGGACTTGCGTTCCGAGCAGCGTCGCGAGGAAGAGCGCCGCCGTCACGGCGAGCAATTGTTCAACGATCTTTGGCGCACGCTTCCCGCATCGAAGCGCAAGGTGACGAGCGACGAGGACGCGCGCCGCAAGGCGCTCCTCGGCTTGCCTGAAGAAAACCTGCTTTACTTCCTCGAGAAAACCGCGCCGCGCCTTCAGGGCTGGCACCGCGAAATTCTGCGCATGGTGCGGATGATCAACCAGTACTTCTATCCTCAGCGTCAAACCAAGTTGATGAACGAGGGCTGCGCCACCTACGTGCATCACCGCATCATGAATCGCCTCCACGAGAAGGGTCAGATTTCCGATGGTGCGTTTCTGGAATTCCTGCATTCACATACCAGCGTCGTGATGCAGCCGGATTTTGACGACCGCCGCTTCTCCGGCGTCAATCCATACGCGCTCGGCTTTGCGATGATGTGCGACATCGAGCGCGTCTGCACCAAACCCACCCAGGAAGACCGCGAATGGCTGCCCGATATCGCCGGGAACGGCGATCCGTACGCGACCTTGCGCGAGGTGTGGGCCAATTATCGCGACGAAAGCTTCGTGTCGCAGTACCTGTCGCCGGCCGTGATCCGCGATTTCGGCTTCTTCCGCGTTGTCGACGACGAGGGTGAAGAGGAGATGGAAGTGGCCGCAATCCACGACGAGCGCGGCTACCGCAAGATCAAGCGGGCGTTGGCGCGGCATTACGATGTCGCCTATAGCGATCCCGACATTCAGATCGTGGATGTGGACCTTGCCGGGGACCGCAAGCTCATGCTCAGCCACCGCGTCTTGGACGGCATGGCGCTGCAGGAAGACGATACCGCAAAAGTGCTGCAGCACGTCGCTGATCTTTGGGGTTATGACGTGAAGCTGACCGAAGGCGACGATAGCGGCTCACAGATCGGCGAACACAGCGCAAGCCCCAGACGCCCTTTCATGTGACGCCCTTTCATGTAAAGCATGCGGCATGTAAGAATTTGGGCCGGGCGGCCAATAATGCGGTCAAGCGCGTCCAGCGAAAAGCAAGCTATGCCCTGTTGCTTCAAGCTCAGCGCGCGAAAACCTGCTCGGGCAGCGCTGCGACGATTGATGCAGTCATCAACGTCGCAAGGAAACCCGGCGCCAGCGCCTTCCACGCCAGCGAGAAAATCTCTTGCCGCCGTTCGGGTGCAAGCGCCGATAGGCCCCCTGAGAGAATGCCGACGGAAGCGACATTGGCGAAACCGCAGACTGCGTATGTCAGGATCATGCGCGAATGCTCGCTCATTTGAGCGGCGGGCAAATGGCCGAGTTCGATAAACGCCACAAATTCGGTCAGAAACAATTTGTCGCCAAGAATGCGCCCGGCGGCGAGCGCCTCGTTCGGGGGAATGCCGATCAGCCATGCGACCGGCGCAAAGGCGTATCCAAACAAGCCCTGCAACGTGATGGACTCGCCCTCGAAGCGCGGGGCGTAAGCGAGCACGTTATTGATGATCGCGACAAAGGCGATCACGACGATTAAGAAGGCGGCGACATTAACCGCCACCATCACCCCGTCGCGCACGCCGCTCGCGAGCGCATCCATGCTGCTTTGATACTTGAGTTCGCCGGCGTAATCCTGAGGCGGCTTTTCCGCGCGCGGCTCGTCGGGGATCAACATGCGCGCAAGCAGGACCCCCGCCGGCCTCCAAATGATGGAACCGGTGAGCACGTGGCCGGCGGCGTTCGCGAGCACCGGCGCCAAGATGAGCGTATAGGCGACCATGGTCGAGCCTGAGACATTGGCAAGCCCGACGGCCATCAGCGTAAACAGCTCCGATCGCGACATGCGCTGGAGGTAGGCGCGCACGACCATCGCGCTCTCGACCATGCCTATGAACATGTTCGCGGCGATGCCGAGCGCCAGCGGCCCGCTCAAGCCCAGCGTATAGGAAAACACCATTCCAAATGCGCGCGTGACGATGCGCAGGACGCCCCAGTGCCAGAGGAGTGCGGCGAGCGAGCAAATAACGAGCACAACCGTCAGGACGCGAAATCCAAAAATGAATGGGGCTTGTTGGCCAGGAGCAAGCGCAAACGGCATGTCGCCGCCACCCAGAAATCCAAAAACGAATTGCGCCCCGCGCGCGGACGCGTCAGCTAAGCCGCCGACGACGGCGCCGATGCCGTTCAGCAAGAGGCTTGCGTTCGGCAACGCAAAGATCAGCAGAACGAGGCCCGCCTGCAACCCGAGTGCGCCGACCGTCAAAAAAACGGGAAATCGCGTCTTCTTTTCCGAGAAAAGCCAGCAGAGCGCGATGATCGCCGCCACAGCCAACAGGCTGCGCGCATGGTCGAATGAATAGGCCAAGGGCCCCTCGCGTCCTTCGCGCGCGAGAGTGAACTTTCAGCCAGGCATTTTCAACGCCGGTCAGGTTCGGGAATGTGACGCTTCGGTGAACTTCTGTGAATTAGGCGCCGAGGCGCGCCAACCCCTCCGCGATCGCAGGATCGACGCGCACGTCGCGCGCAGTAAGCGGGCGCGCAAGACGCAGACCCTCGATAGCGCGCGCCCGAGAAAGGGCGACGTAAGTCTGCCCGGGCGCAAAAGCGCCGCGGCCGAGATCGATCTCGACTGCGTCAAGCGTCATGCCCTGCGCCTTGTGGATGGTGAGCGCCCACGCCGGGGCGAGCGGGAATTGCACGTATTTGAATTCCTCTTTCACCTCCATGCGATTTTCCTTGGCGTTCCAGGTCCAGCGCGCTTGCGGCCACACCGCCCGCTCAACGTCGACGTCCTCACCGCCATCGATGGTGACGGCGATGAGGGTGTCGTCGAGCGATTTTACCGTGCCGAGCGAGCCATTCACCCATCGGCCTTCGGAATCATTTTGCGTGAAGATCACGCGAGCGCCGCGCTTCAGCACAAGTTCGATCGGGGCGGGGTAGCGGTCCGATTGGGCCTTCGGCGCCTCACCCTCGAAGCCGCCGGAATACTTTGCAGCGACCCCGCCTAGGGCTGCGAGACCGCGGGCGTTGTGATTGTCCGCCACCGCATTGGTGGCGCAGAGCAGGACAGGCCGTTGTGAAAGCGAACGCTCGAGGCATTGGTCGTTTAGGGTAGCGACCGCAGCTTCGACGCCGCGTTGTTCGCGCAGCGCCGAGAGCAGAGCAATAAAATCGCTGTCGCTCTGGCGACGCACTTCTCGCAGTTCCAACGCCGCAAGCGGCGCATCGCGCAGGCAGAGCGCCGAGAACGCATAAGGGCTCGCATAACCAGCGTCTTCGAGGAGCTGACCCTCGTCGCCGCGCACGACCGGCGGCAGTTGGTAGAAGTCGCCGACGAGCAGCATTTGCACGCCGCCGAAGGGACGCGAGGATTTGCGTGCGACCTTCAGGTGCTGGTCCATTGCGTCGAGGACATCCGCGCGCAGCATCGAGACTTCGTCAACAATCAGCCGACGGATCGCGCGCGCTGTGCGCGTGAAGAACCAGTTCGGCTTTTCGTGGCTGCCGATGAGGGGGCGTGGCGGGAAACCGAAGAATGAATGGACGGTCTGGCCGCCAATGTTCATGGCGGCGAGCCCTGTGGGCGCGAGCAGCGCTTGGGGGAATCCCGGGTCGCGCTCGACAAGAGTGCGGATGAAATGGCTCTTGCCAGTGCCGGCGCGGCCGGTGATGAGCACGACCGGCGTGCGTTCATCGAGCGCCGCGAGCGCGTCTCTTTCGGGCTGGCCGATGTTGGCGGGAATCATCGCTTCTATATAGCGCGCCGCGCTCAAACTACTTCAAGCGCCTGGGCCAAATCGGTGATGAGATCTTCGGGATCTTCGATCCCGATCGAGATGCGGATAAGGCCGGGCGTAATCGAGTAGCGCGCAAGATCGGCGCCGGGAACGCCGGAATGCGTCGTCGAGGCCGGATGGGAGGCGAGCGTCTCGGTGCCCCCGAGGCTGACGGCGAGCTTGATGAGTTGGAGCCTGTCCAGCAGACGAAACGCTTCGGCTTCGCCGCCCTTGATCTCGAACGAGAATGTGGAGCCCGCGCTCTTGTTCTGCCGTTCATGGATCGGACGATCGCGATGATCGGAGGGCAGGAAATCGAGATACCAGACGTCCTTGATCTTCGGGTGGTCGCGCAGGAATGCGGCGATCCGCGCCGCCCCGACCGCGCCCGCCTCCATGCGAAGTTTCATGGTTTCGAGCGAGCGCATCAGCAGCCAGGCAGTGTGCGCATCGCACATGGTGCCGAGCGTGGAGCGCATGCGCCGCACCGGCGCCAATAGCGCGCGCGACCCTGAGGCGGCGCCGGCGACGACATCCGAGTGGCCGCCGACATATTTGGTAAGCGAATTGACGACGATGTCGGCGCCATGGCTGATCGGCGTGCAATAGACCGGGCCCAGCATGGTATTGTCGACAATGACGGGCGGGCGCGAACCGTCGCCGCAGCGTTCGGAGGCTTTACGCGCGACTGCGATGTCGACGAGCGCATTCGTCGGATTGGCCGGCGTTTCGACATAAAGGCAGCCGACGCGGCCTTTCTGCTTTGCCTGTTCGACGGCTTTGGTGAGAGCGTCGGGCCCGTGTTCGGCTTCGAAGGCCACGGTCTTTACGCCAAACTCCGGCAAGAGGGAGCGCAGCAGCGTCTCAGCGCCGCCGTAAATCGGCTGGCTGTGCACAATGATGTCGCCGGGCCGAACGTAGGCCCAAAGTGTTGTCGATATCGCGGCCATGCCGGATGCAAACGCGAGCGACGCCTCAGTGTCGTCCCAGATCGCCAGACGATCTTCGAGCACTTCAAGATTGGGATTGTTGAAGCGCGAATAGATTAAGCCAGGTTCTTCGCCGGGACTGAGCTTGCGGCGGCCTTGCATCGCGGCGAAGAAATCCTTGCCGTCCTGCGCCGTCTTAAAGACGAAGGTCGACGTCTGGAATTGCGGCGGCTTCAGCGACCCTTCCGACAACATCGGATCGTAGCCATAGCCCATCATCAGCGTTTCGGGCCTCAACAGGCGATCGCCCAGAGTGCGCTTGCGCCAAGTCTTTTCCGCCACGCGCGCCTCCATGAGGTGAATGCGCGTTTCTCCGCCGGAAAGGCGCTAAGTTCAATCCCGTGAGGGCGTCCAGATCGCGGCGCGCGATGCGGGCTGGGGAATGTCGTCGATCAAAGTGAGCCCGGCGAAGCCCGCGGGAACATTTGGCAGGTGCACTGCCAGCATCGCGCCATAGGGCGCATCGGATTCTGCGAGCGAAGCCGGCGTGTAGAGGCCGGCGAGCGCGACATAGCGCGTCCAGTGAATGCGCGGAATGCTCATGACGTCTTCGTCGTCGTGCTCAACGGCGGCAGGCACGTCGGTCATGGCGTCCTCCTGGGAAACAAGCTGTGGAACGGGCCCCGAAAGGCGGAGTTTGAGGTCGAGTTCGTACCGCTCGCCGGATTGCTCGACGACGAGTAGGCGCGCCATGTGCGCGACGCCGTGCTCTTGCTCGAGGATGGTTTCGTCCTTGAGCGAAATCACGCCGGTGATGGCGTCGACGACGAAGCGGCCGCTCGCGTCATTGATCAAATAAAAGCCGGGCTCTTCGGCGGCGCCCTCAGGCGGCGCGCAAAACGCGATCGCGCGATCGATGGCTTCACGCGAAGGCGTTTTGGTTGGATCGATTTCGATCGAATCGAACGCTTCGGAAAACGGATCGGATGGCGAGGTCATATCCCGCCACCATCTCCATTCATCGCTAATTCCACGTGTAGTGCGCGTTTGCCAAGCGTTCAGCTTGGTGAGCAGGCGTTTACCCCTGCTCGCCCCAGCCGAAGGCGCCCTTCACTTCCAAAAACTCCTCGAGCCCGAACGAGCCGCCCTCACGCCCCAAGCCCGATTGCTTGTAGCCCCCGAACGGCGCGCCCAGGCCGCCGAAGGCGCCATTGATGTGCACGTTGCCGGCCCGCAGTTTGCGCGCGACTTTCCGCGCCTTCTCCTCAGGACCTTGCACATAAGCGGCGAGACCGTACGGCGTGTCGTTGGCGAGGCTGATGGCTTGTTCCTCGTTCTCGTACGGGATGACGACTAAGACGGGGCCGAAGATTTCTTCGCGCGCGATGGTCATCTTGTTGTTCACATCGGCGAAGACCGTGGGCTTCACGTAATAGCCGCGACTGAAGCCGTCAGGGCGGCCGACCCCGCCGGCCGCGACCCTCGCGCCTTCGTCGATGCCCTTCTGGATAAGGCCTTGCACCTTCTGGAATTGATTGGCGTTGGCCAAGGGCCCGATCGCGCCCTTTTCGGCGGTGGAGGGCGGCTGCACCTTGATCGCGTTCGCAGTGACGGCGGCGATGGCGACGACCTGATCGTATTTCGACTTCGGCGCCAGCATGCGCGAGGGGGCGTTGCAGCTTTGGCCGGTGTTGTTGGCCATGTGCATCATGCCGCGCGCGACGGCTTTCTCGAGGTCGGCGTCTTCCAGAATGATGTTCGGGCTCTTGCCGCCGAGCTCAAGCGCCACACGCTTGATGCCATCTGACGAATTCTTCATCACCGAGGCGCCCGCCCGCGTGGAGCCGGTGAAACTCATCATGTCGATTCCGGGGTGTTTGGACATCGCCTCGCCGACGCCCGGGCCGTCGCCATTGATCAAATTGAACACGCCCGCAGGCACTCCGGCTTCGTCCAGGATCTCGGCGAAGATGATGGCGTTGAGCGGCGCAAGCTCTGAGGGCTTCAACACCATGGTGCAGCCCGCGGCGAGCGCTGGACCGACCTTGGCGCAGACTTGGTTCATTGGCCAATTCCACGGCGTGATCATGCCGACAACGCCGATTGGCTCGCGCAGAATGCGCCGGCTGTTGCCATAATCGTATTCGAACTTGAAATCGTCGAGCTGCTTGCGCGCATCCATTAGATAGCCGATGCCGGCGGGCGCCTGCTGGGTTTGAGCGAGCTGAATGGGCGCGCCCATTTCCATGGAAATGGTCTCGGCCATTTCCGGCATCCGGCGCTGATAGATGGCGATGATCTTGTCGAGGAGAGCTTTGCGCTCGTCGATTGTCGTTTGCGAGTAGGTCTCAAACGCCCGGCGCGCGGCGGCGACGGCCTTATCGACGTCGGGGGCGCCGCCGAGCGAGATGCGCCCGCAAGGCTCTTCGTTGGCTGGATTGATCACGTCATGGGAGCGCGCCTTCGCAGGAGCGACCCATTTGCCGTCGATGTAGAAATTGAGTTGCTCGCGCATGCCTGGCTCCAGGTCTTGGGTTTCAGGTTCGGCTTGGCCTATCAGATCTGGCCTACCAGATATAGGAAGCGGCGGCGAGTTCGCGTGGCGGAAGGAACTGGGGCGTGGCGCCTAGCAGCCGACACCTGCGAAGCTATGGGCGGACACGAGCGCGCGCTCTAAAACCACGCCAAGCGGGACTGATGGAAACGCTATTGGCGCACCTTTCGGTCGATGCGAGCGGGCCAATAGATCTCGATGCGCTTTTCAACGAACCCCCGCCCCTAGGGCGATCGCCCCACGTTCCGCTCTGCGGCCCGTCGCTTGGAGGCGCGACAGATGGGGGCGGCGCAGAACGGAGCGCAGGAGCCGCGGCTGCGCTCTTATCGAACCGTCCGGCCTTCCCATCCTCGCGTGGAAGGGCGCAGGGATATGTGCTCGAAATTGGCTTCGGGGGCGGCGAACATCTCGTCGCACAGGCAGCCGCCCATCCCGGGCTGCGCTTCATCGGTGTTGAGCCGTTCGTGAATGGCGTCGCCTCGTGCTTGGTCCATGTCGAAGAGAGCGGCGTCGCCAATGTGCGCCTCCATCATGGCGACGCTCGAGATGTGTTGGCGCACTTGTCGGACGCCTCGCTCGATCGCATTGACATTCTCTTCCCCGATCCTTGGCCGAAGAAGCGCCATTGGAAGCGGCGGCTGATCCAGCGCGACCTCGTGGAGGAGTTTGCGCGTGTGCTGAAACGAGGCGCCGCCGCGCGCTTTGCGACCGATTGGCGCCATTATGCTGCCTGGACGCTCGAATTGTTCTTGCGCAATCACGATTTCGTCTGGACGGCCGAATGCGCCCAAGATTGGCGCTTGCCTTGGCCTGGGCATGTGACAACACGCTATCAGGCGAAACGGCTTGGGGATTGCGCGCCGGTGTTCCTGCAATTTTTGCGATGCAACACGTGATTGTGGCTGACCGTCGCCACACCAGCGCCTTTAAGTCTCCGAAGGCGTGAAAATTCTCAACGCCGCATGGGGGGAAATCCATGAAGAAGTTGGCTCTAGCGGCGTTGCCGCTAGCAATGAGCGTTGGCGCGTGCGCAACGGTGACGCGCGGCATGCACGAAGCTTTCACAGTCGAGACCGAGCCGTCCGGCGCGATGGTGGAAACAAGCAAGGGTCTCCACTGCGATGCGACGCCGTGCACGTTCCCGCATGTGGAGCGAAACGCCGAGTTCACTGTGACGATCACAAAGCCTGGCTATCGCACGTGGACAGGCACGGTAACCCATCACACCGCCGGCGCAGGCGCCGCAGGCATGGCGGGCAATGTTCTGGTGGGCGGTTTGATCGGCGCTGGCATCGACGCAACGAGCGGCGCGACGCAGGACCTGACGCCGAACCCGCTGCACGTGGCGCTCGAGGCTGAACCTGCGCCCGCGCCCGCTGC
>JACXTT010005997.1_pt1 | contig 17482 bp, 13 predicted proteins | sample 9270951 | NCBI WGS metagenome assembly JACXTT01 (sample SAMN15532306, study PRJNA645909) | rock metagenome | isolation source: weathered quartz diorite | place: Puerto Rico | collected 2017-06-21 | reverse complement strand
TTGTTGATTGTTGGAGTTGCATTTCGAACTGTACCGGGGTTCAAAAGATTCTCAATGCGCAACAAGGGAATGCGTACTGCCGATGCGCAGTGGTCGTGCATGAAAAGGACAGCATGCACATGAAGTTGACGAAACGGGGAGCGAACAATGTGCAATCGCACACCTTTGGACAATTTTGCAAGAATTAAAAGCTGATTTTTCGATAGACTCAAGATAACCCACCAAGTTAATTTGAGAATGCGCGAGAAAAAATGTCACATAGGCCGAGCATGGGCTACCCGCGGGAGTCATGCAGTCGCTGGCAGTACGGCCTCCCACGTCCGTTAGCTCGAATAGATAGCCAGAACGAGTTATTTCGGCGGGACGGTTGAACGGCAGCAACCGGTCATCGACTATTAACTTATATTGGAAATCTGCAAAGAAAAAAAGGCGCCCATAGGCGCCAAGTGGAGCACACCTTTGAGACCTATTAGAAGATATGACGAATGCCTATCGCAGCGCCGAATTGACTATCTTTTCCGGCACCCAGTAGGTAATTGTTGCCGGCAGCAGTGGATGAGACACCTCCGAATGCCAGAGACGCATGCTTGGAGTATGCCGAAGTCAAGTAGAGACTGGTGCGCTTCGACAGTGCATAAGTACTCATGATGCTGATCTGATAGGGATTGGGGAGCGAAACTGCAGTGCCAGCGAATGTCGGCTGCACTGTGTGCACCTTGTCGTAGTAGTAGGCGAGCATAAAGCTTAGCGCCGATGTTGCCTGGTAGTTGACACCGGCCCAGAAGAAATCATCACGCAGAGCAGTCGCACCGTTGGAGTAGTCGTTTTTTCCCCAACGGTAGCCGCCCGACAATCGGACTGGCCCAAAGTTATAGCTGGCGGCAATGGCTGCCTTGCGGAAGTCCCCTATCCCAGTGTCACCCAGAGCAGTGGCGGTGGGATAGAACTGATCGTAAGCCACTACGATTCCGAAACTTCCAGGTGAGTAGTCCAAAGAAGCGCCATACCCTGCATTGGCGCGAATTTCCCCCGGGCTTTCGCCGCTTCCGAATACGCCATTGCCGAAGGACCAGTGCGCTCTGGCGGTAAGCGCTCCGAACTGGCCGGAATAATTCAGGCTATTGTCATTGCGCAAGTTTAGGCCAGTCAGGAAGACGAGAGGCTCATATTGAGGCGCGTAAGCGCTTGGTGAGTAGTTGGCCAGCGCTCGAAAGAGCGAACTGTACTGACGGCCAAAGGTGAGCTCCCCAAGCTGGGTGCTGTTTAGGCCAACAAAAGTTTGACGATCATATAGACGTGTCGCGTTGAACTGCGTGCCGGTATCCGCATTGAAGCCGCTCTCGATCGTAAAGACACTCTTGAGTCCACCGCCGAGATCTTCCACGCCACGGAGACCCCAGCGATTGTTGGCCAATCCTCCGCTGCTCATTCTGACAACGCTCCCGGATGCTCCTGTGGCAGTGCCGAGTTTGTTGACGAACTCGATGTTTGTATCAATCACCCCGTACATCGTTACGCCGGACTGTGCCTGCGCGATGCTGCTAAAGAGGCCGAGCGCCGCCATAGCAATCGTCGAGTTCTTCACCTTCACTCCTCCATTTGAATTTTCTACTTTGGTTTTTCTTTTCGCGCCTGGTGGTCAAGTGCTGATGCCGCTGCGAGGGCCCACACCATCAGAGCGTGAGGCTCACTGGATCAGTCTTGTGCCGCAGGTCAGCGTGATTCGGCTCCATCGGAGACGCAGGTCGATGCTGTTCGGTCACCCCCTTCGGTGTCTCTGTAAGAACCGTTTGCGAGTATATGCACAATGGTAAAAAAATGCATAAAAATATTTCACGTGCACAATGTGAGTTTTGATCAGCCTCGGAGGTGAATCGTGGGTGTAGGGCAGTGTGCCTCGACGTCGCGCCGAGAAGAGGAAGCGGCGTCGTCGATCGGCCGGGCTTCTGCCTTAGTCTAGCCGTGAGTCAACACAGGGACGGGGTCAGGCTGGCCCCTGCGAGAACCCGATCTTCTATGGCTTTGAACGAGCGGCCGCACCCGGAAGGTTGCAGCGCGTTCGCATGGTGCTCAGCAAGGCTTCAACGAACCCCACTTCGGCTGGCGCCCGCGTGCGCCCCTTGAGGTTGATTTGGAAGAAGTCGACAGGCACGACCGGATTGTCCAGTAGGGCGACGTTGACGTTCATTCGTCGTGTCGCAGAGACAACGAAAGAGGGCAGGATGGCGCTACCGAGGCCAGCTTCCACCATCGCCAGCACTGTAGGAATGTTGTTGAATGTCGGACGGGGCTCGTTGGCGCGTGAGATGGACGATAAGTGACTATCGACCAGTTGCTGAACTGGATTGTCCGAAGGCAGACCGATTAGCGGCTTGTCGGCCAGCGCTGACCACCGCAGCCGGCGCATTGCTCGTGCGCGTGGAGAAGCGGGTATGTCTTCGGCGGACGAGATGAACACCATTTCACATTGGAAGATCTGTTTTCGTTCAATTCCGGCTGCCGGTTTCAAGAACATCCCAAAGCCGACATCGACTTCACCGGTCTCAACAAGCGTCTGAATCTGATTGCGCTCGACATCAACGATGCGAACCGTGATGCCAGGATGTTGCGCGCGAAATGACGCACATGCCTCTGGCATCAAGGTCGCTGCGATGAGGGGGGTTGCGGCGACAGACAGGGTATGCCGAGCTTCGGTCGACAGTTGCCCAATGGTAGAAGCGGCGTTCTCCAACGCGGTGATTGCCTGTTGAGCCGCAGCAACCAACTGCTTGCCGGCCATTGTCAGCGACACCGAGCGCGTTGTTCGGTCAAGCAGTCGGCATCCGAACTGCTGCTCCAAATCCTGAATCATCAGGCTCAGGCCTTGCTGAGTCATGTGCAGGTTCTCGGCAGCCCTGGTAAAGCTCTTCAGACGAGCAACTTCCAAGATGGCCTTCAGTTGACGCAGAGAGATATTCATCAGTGATACTTGTTAATTCATTTCATAAACATGTTTTACATGAACACAGCCACCATGTCTAATGCCCTTACAGGAACCACTTTAGACAGGCATACACCATGAGAGAATCGAAGGAAATCAAGCATGTGGTTGTGGTAGGGGCAGGCTTGGGCGGGCTGACTGCCGCGCTGGCGTTGATGCAACAGGGCTTTCAGGTGACTGTTCTGGAGCAAGCCCCCAGCCTTGGTGAGGTCGGGGCCGGCGTGCAACTCAGTGCGAATGCGACCCGTGTCCTCAGCCTGCTGGGTCTCGATGATGCCGTTGCCTCCGTGGGTGCCGAAGCGGCCGGAAAGATCATTCGTCACTGGAGCACCGGTCGGACCTGGGAGATCTTTGATCTGGCCAGCCAGTCCCGCGACAAGTATGGGCATCCTTTCTGCATGTTCCACCGGGCTGACTTGCACAGCGCCTTGGAGCAAGGTGTGCGGCGTGCCGGACCGACAGTAATTCGTCTGGATAGCCGATGCGAGTCGGTGGATACATCCGGGCCGCGACCTGCGGTAGTCCTTCAGAGTGGAGAACGGGTTGAGGGCGACCTCGTGGTTGGCGCTGATGGCGTACATTCACGCGTCCGTCTGCCGATTGCCGGACCGGATAAGGCGCAGTTCTCAGGATGCTACGCTTGGCGCGGCGTGATTCCGACTGAGCGACTGCCTGAGCACCTGCGAGCACCGGTTGGCGCCAACTGGGTGGGGCCGGGGCGACATGTAGTGCATTACCCGCTTCGTCGCGGCGAACTCACCAACTTCGTCGGCATTGTCGAAGGACACGGCTGGCAGGTCGAATCCTGGACCCAGAAAGGATCTCTCGCGGATTGTCTCAAGGATTTCGAAGGCTGGCACGAGGATGTGCAGACCATGATTCGCGCCGTCGAGACGCATTTCAAGTGGGCGCTCATGGTACGTGAGCCCATTCAGCGTTGGTCAACTGACGGCCTGACGTTGCTTGGGGATTCGGCACATCCGACGCTTCCCTTCCTTGGTCAAGGTGCGGCCATGGCAATGGAGGATGGCTATGTGTTGGCGCGCGCATTGGCGGCTCATCGCGACAATGTCGACTCAGCGCTTGCAGCGTACGAAGCAGCCCGAGTAGAACGCACAGCTCGTGTGGTGCGGGGATCGAATGAGAACGCAGCACGCTTTCATAATCCTCGGCTCGCTGATCCGTTGGGGGCAGCCAAGTACATCGATGATGAATGGTCGGCGGACAAGGTGCGGCAACGCTATGAATGGCTTTTTGAGTACAAGGCCGATGAAATTCCCGTCTAAGTGCCAACGCTGAAGTGCGAAGTGGCGCCGTAGTCAGACACCTCTGCCGAATACTGCTCAAGTTGGCAGGGTAGCGGCGAGATTGCGGCTCATCTGCGAGCGGGGACGTCGGCTAGCGAAACGACCGCACACACCCCATTGAGCTTATAGCTTAGCAATCAAGATGGCATCGGTGGGCATCAGCAAGAAAGGACGCGCTTGCACAACTCGCGCTGATGCCATCCCCCTTACGCCAGGGCATCCAGAAACTACTTAGCTTGCTGCCATTCGGGGGGCGCAGTCCTCCCTGAAAGTCTCACGGAGCTTAGCGTGTAGCTCCATCGCGGTCGCGGCTTCACCTTGGTCTTGCTTCAGCCGTGCGAAGCAGAGCGCGGCACGCAGTTCGGCTGATCATGCATGCTGCTGCCGGGCGAACCCGAGGACTCGACAGCGTCTCCACCGTGGTGAGCGTGCCCGCATGACATGGCTGGCATGCTGAGAGCTGGACACGGTCTGATGCCCAGACGGGTTGTCCGCTGTTGGGCTCGAGCAGGGACGGACGACGATGTGCCGGCGTGGGCTTGCCGCGCATGAAACATCGGGGTAGAGCGCCGGGTTTTCTGATGCGAGCGACACGCGCTTTGTGATTCTAGTCGTCGAAGCTTGCGGACTTGGATGGGGTAGTCCACCGTGGCACGAGGGCCGGATGCTGGACTCTAGGTTTGCCAGCGCGGCGCCGGTGCGCCGCGTTTCCTCCCGGTCTTCATTCGAGCTTGATATTTGCGCTCTTGATGACTTTCGCCCATTTCTTGGTTTCGGCTTGGATGTAGTCTTCGAAGGCCTTCGGAGAATCTGGTGCCGCCTGCGCTCCCAATTCGCGCATTCGCAACTTGATCTGCTCGTCGGCGAGCGCCGCATTGAGTGCGGCGTTCAGCTTGGCGACAACAGAGTTCGGCGTGCCCGCCGGTGCCACGAGGCCGAACCATCCGGTCGATTCATAGCCGGGCACTCCCGCTTCGGCTACCGTCGGTACGGTCGGCAGCATCGTTAGCCGCTGGGCGCTAGTTACCGCGTAGGCAATCAGTTTCCCGGCTTTGATGTATTGCAGTGACGCGCTGACGTCGATCACGGCGAAGGCAAGGTGCCCGCTTAGCACATCAATCGTCGTCGGACCATTGCCACGATACGGGACATCGACCACGTCGATGGCTGCCATTTGCCTCAACAACGCTACCGAAAGGTGCATCGCGGTGCCGCTACCACCGTGGCCGATTGACAAGGCACCTGGCCTCGCCTTCGCGAGTGCAATCAGCTCTTTGAGCGTGTGTGGGGAAGCCGAGGGGATACCCACTATGACGAACGGTGTTGCCGCCAGCATCCCTACTGGCCGAAGATCCTTGATCGGATCGTAGGGCATTTGGGGATACAGGCTGATGTTGGCGGCCAAGCTACCAGCGGCCCCAAGGGCCAACGTGTACCCATCGGCCGGTGCCTTGGCGACCATGCTCACCCCGAGACTGCCGCCAGCGCCAGCTCGATTCTCGACGACCACAGTTTGGCCAAGATTGGCGCTGAGACGCGGCAAGACTAGCCTCACCATCGAATCAGCAGCACCACCGGGAGGATACGGAACAACTAGCCGGATTGATTTGCTCGGATAGGGGGCGGGCTCCGTGGCGGTGGCGGCTTGAGCTGCCAAGAGAACTCCTATCCCGACAGCCAGTGCGCGAGATCTGTTGCGATTCACTTCCTTTCCTCCCGGTTGCAGTGGTTACCTACCAAAGCCCGCGCTCCATTCCTTGGCGGGCAGGAAGGTCGGATCGCCACGACAAATTCGTTCTGTCTCTGACCAGATTTCCTCGTCGCTCCGGTCGAGATCCAAGGGATCACCATGCGGCTGGGTCACGTACCACGGCGTGTCCAGATACACCTCGACAGTGTTCTGTTCGATATCGTTGAAGTAAATCGACAGGGCGTTACCGTGGTTCAGTCCCCGCATCTGTGTCGCGCCGGCAGTCAAGGCGCGCTGGCGTGCTTCCCGCAGATGATCAATCGATTCAACTTTGAACGATAGTTGCATGACCGTGCTCGGGGCCTCCGCGCCTCTGCCACTGGCGAGGACCAACTGATGGTGCTGATTCGGGTTCCCGCTCAGGAATACCAGTGTCATTGAGAAAGTCTTGCCGACACCACGGTCGGTTTCGATCATGTCGAAGACGTTGCGGTAGAACGAAACCATATTCTCGACATCTCGACAGAACACGCCGAAATGGGACAGGTTGGGGCGGAAGGGTGTAGTCATGAGTCTAGAAGGCTGTTCGGGGAGTGCGAGTGTCGAGCGGGCTCAACGCTGGCCATCGTGCACGGACACTTCGTCCTTAGTCAGACCGCCGAGTCTCGAATGCACGCGTCCGCCATCGGCCATCACAAGAGCAAAGAGAATCTCATCCGGCCGCGGAGCATCCTGGATGCCGACCTCGAAGGAGTTGAAGTGGCTGCGGACGTACGACGCATGGATGTAATGCAGCGGTACGATCAGACGAGTACCAGGAGCTGCGACGCACTTGGCAGCGGGCACCATGGCCTTCGGGTGGCCCAGAGCCTCGCGCATCGCCCATCCTCCGGCTTCGTGCCACACGGCGCCGTGCTCAAGCTCGCCGTTGATGCCAACGATGGCCGCTTTGCTATAGGCCTCGACCTTGTCCTTTCCTCCCAGGGCTGAGGCTGCTTCCTCGGCGAGCAGGGTGCCGAGGCTTCGCAGTTCGGACATAAACGGTAGCAGGTTCTCTTCATAGCGGCCCGCGTAGGGGTTGCGTACCACCGCACTCGCGGCGACAAGGCGCAGGGGTTTCTCCGGCGCTGGGCCGCCCTCGTGAAAGACCGTTTCCACGGTGAGGCTGCGCTTGCGGATGGATATGAGTGACATCGAAAGCCTTCCAAGATTGAACGTGCAGGTGTGGTGGCCTGCGGTGAGTATTCGCAAGCTCGCACGAGCGAGCTGCCGTACATTAGCCAGTGATCGCAGTATATGCATAAAAGTAGAATCATGCAGAAAAAAATCTGCGGAGCGAGAACGGGGCGTGTCGAGTCTTTTATGTATAAAATAAAGAATCACGCATGAGGAGCGCCATGGCAGAAGCCACACCACTTGTCGAACAAGCTTTCAGCCGACTGCGCAAGGATGTGCTTGTCGGTTCCCTGGTTGCGGGTAGCAAGCTCAAAATCGATGAATTGCAGCAGGCGTATGGGTTCTCCAGCAGTCCTCTTCGGGAGGCGCTAAGCCGGCTGTCGCAGGAAGGGCTGGTACGCGCGGACGAGCGCCGTGGCTTTCGTGTCGCACCAATGAGCTCGGACGATCTGGCCGATATCACCCGTATGCGACTCATGCTTGACGTGCAGGCGCTCGCAGACGCGATCCGCTGTGGCGGTGATGATTGGGAGGCGGCAATTGTCACGGCGTTCTATCGCCTTGAAAAAGTCGAATCACGCCTTGGCGATGGGCCCACCGTCCTTGACGACGAGTGGAGCATATTGCATCGAGAGTTTCACATGGCCATGATCGCGGCGTGCCCGTCGGATCGGCAACGCGCATGGAGTGCAAGTCTCTTCGATCAGGCGGAGCGCTATAGGCGCTATTCCGCGAGCCACCGCAAGACGCCGCGCAGGAAGACCCATGAGCACAAGAAAATCATGGAAGCGACCCTCAAGCGCGACGCAGAGGCCGCTATGGAACTGCTTCGTGAGCACATTCTTGGCACGCAGCGCAGTGTTGAGGCGGCGCTTAAGGAATCAAAGGCGGCACTTCGTCAGGGGTGACTGCGGCTGGATGACACGATGTGGCGAGCGCCGGCTACTGCATCCTGAACGCCGGCTGCACTTTGCGCTGCCGCAGAAGCATCCCTACCTTCTCAGTGGCGGTACGCAGCCGCTCCGTAATCTCGAGGGTGCGTCTTGCCGTGAGTCGTTGGGTCAGGGCGGCGACGCTTAGTGCGCCGACCGGCTGACCCGTCGAGTCGCGAAACGGCAACCCCACCGCCTTGCGGCCCAGTGTGATCCGGTTTTGAATAACCGCCGCCCCGAGCGTGCGCGTCTCCTCACAATCAACGGTCAGCTCTGGCGGTGAGATCCTGGCGATCATGCCCAGGCTTGGTGTGATGCGGGCGATGATCTCCGCCCGCTCTTGCTCCTCGATCGCAGCGAGGATTGCGAGCCCACCGGCCCCTAAACCAAGTGGCCGTCTGGCCCCGATGCCGAGCACCAGAGCGCGCTCCGGCGCTGAGCCTTCACAGCGATGAATACAGACGGCGTCAACGTCGCTGCGCACAACTAAATATACGGTGTCACCGGTGTCGGCCGCCAACTGTGCCATGGTTGGTTCGCAGATGTCACGGATGTCATACATCGACGATCCTGCCAAGCCCAATTCAAACGCAAGCGGCCCAAGCTTGTAGCGGCGCGTCTCCGGATTGTGTTCCGCCAAGCGTTCCGCGACGAGTTGCATCAATAGCCGGTGTGCCGACGAGTGCGGTAACGCGGCTTGGCTTGATACCTCAGTCAGCGCTAAACCACGTGGGCCGGCCGTCGCAAGCAGCTTCAGCACGACCACGCCGCGCTTCAGGGATCCGGAGTCTGAATTGGATGTCGTGGTCGTCATGGTGGTTTCACAGTTCTGCTATGTGCCGATCATAGCCGATCAGCGCTGCCCGGACATACACAGCAAGGGTTTCCGATATGTGGACGGCCAGGGGCGCCGGCGTCTATCGCACCAACCCTCCGCTTTCGACCGCTCGCACGAGAGCAAAGTCATCTGGAACCCGGAATCAACGATGTCTGCAGTCGGTGCTGCGGTGCTGCGGGCGTCAGCAGGCTGGGGTGGTCCCTACACTCGCCCACACAGAGAGCCACGAGGTGGCGCCGCAGGTCATTTCCGCTCATCGGAAAAGCGCTAGTTGGGGATCCTTGCTTCACCCACAATTGGGCTCGCCTCTACCAGCCACTGCGCAATACCGAGGCCTACTCAGCTAACCAGCAGTGGAATCCGGGACGCGAACGCGGACTTCTACAGATGCTCCACGAACGTAGGAGCAGCTCCGGGGCAGCGAGAACTTCCGGCCAACTCACCAGACAGGAACACAGCATGAGCACAGTGATCGATCAGCAAATGGACGCAGAAGATCCCGTCCGCGTGGAATTCGAAGACGGCATCGCGTGGGTCATTCTCAATCGCCCTTCGAAGCGCAACGCCATGAGCCCGGCGCTGAATAGCCGGATGATTGAAATCCTCGACGAGTTGGAGACAGATGCTCGCTGCAAGGTCCTTGTCCTGACCGGGGCAGGCGAGTCGTTCACCGCGGGAATGGATCTGAAGCTGTTCTTCCGCGATGCAGAGCAGCAGCACACGCCAGAACGACTGATTCAGATCAGGCGCGATTTCACGCAATGGGCACAGCGACGTCTTCAAGGCTATATGAAGCCGACGATTGCCATGGTCAACGGCTGGTGCTTTGGTGGCGGCCTGACACCGCTCGTTTGCTGTGACCTGGCAATTGCGTCGGAAGATGCCCAGTTCGGTGTCTCGGAGATCAACTGGGGCATCATTCCCGGCGGCAATGTGACGCGTGCGCTGGCCGCTACGCTTGGTCGGCGCGATGCACTGTATTACATCATGACCGGTATCCCGTTTGATGGCCGCCGCGCTCAGGAAATCGGCCTGGTCAACGAAGCAGTGCCAACACCACGCCTGAGGGCTCGAACGGTGGAACTGGCAAAGATCCTGATGGAGAAAAATCCCTCGGTGCTTCGCAATGCCAAGCAGGCATTCATCAATGGTGGCGATCTGCCATGGGATGTCGCGGAAGACTACCTTAGCGCCAAGAACTTCATGAGCATGATGCAAGACCCGGAGAAGGGGCGGGCGCAGGGGCTGAAGCAGTTTTTGGATGATAAGACCATCAAGCCCGGCCTCCAGGGCTACAAGCGAGAGGCATGATGATGGCGCCGAGCCTGCAAGTAAACCGTCTGCTGCAGCCGAAGTCGATTGCCATTATCGGTGCATCGGCAAGGCCGGAAAGCCCGGGGGCGCGAGTGTTCGCCGGCCTAATTCGTCTCGGCTACAGCGGTGACATTCATCTCGTGAACCCCAGCAGGACCGAGTTGAATGGCCACCCCTGCGTTCCTACCATTGGGGAGATTCCGGTTGGAGTCGACTTGGCCGTTCTTTGTGTTCCAAAGAATGCCGTACAGGCATCTCTCGAGGCGTGCATCGCCAAAGGGATTGGTGCAGCGGTTGTGTTCGCTGCGGGCTATGCAGAACAGGACGCGGAAGGAATGGCTGAGCAGGAACGCTTGGCCGCGACCGCGCATGCGGCAGGAGTCGCCCTGTTGGGCCCGAACTGCCTCGGATTCGCAAACATGCGTGCCGGTGCACCTATCACCATGGTGAACATCACGTCACCGGGATCTGAGTTCCCCGGCGTCGCAATTGTTGCGCAAAGCGGAGCGTTCATGTCGTCGCTGTACGCGACGATGACACTGAAGAATGTTCCCACCTCATACCTTGTATCGGTCGGCAATCAGGCAGTGCTTGGCGTCGAGGATTTTCTGGAGCAGTTCATCGACGACGAAGGCACGCAGGTTATCGCCGTCTTTGCAGAGCGCCTTCGTGAACCTCGCCGGTTTCTGGAGTTGGCGGCGCGCGCCCGCCAACGTCGAAAGCCGATCGTAATGATGCACACCGGCCGCAGTAGCCAGGCACGCGCGGCTGCGCAATCGCATACGGGGGCACTTGCCGGCGATGATGCGATCATGCGGGCACTTGTTGGCCATGAGGCAGTCATTCTGGTCGATTCCATCGATGAGCTTGCCGACGTCGCAGCTCTCGCGGCGCAGTACCCTGATGCGCCAACGCAGGGCGTCGGAGTCGTTACGAACTCCGGTGCACTCCGAGGCATCACGTTTGACTACTGCGAGGCTGCTGGGCTCGACGTGCCCGGCCTTGAACAGGATACCCTCGCGAAAATGGGGGCACGGCTGCCTGCCTATGCCGTGGCTCAGAATCCGATTGATGTCACGGTGCAGGCGATCGCAGAACCTGATCTCATCGGAGTGGGCGCGAAGGCGCTGCTCGATGATCCTAACATCGGCAGCGTCGTCCTAGCCGTGCACGCCGGAAAAGAGGCTGCGGACTACGCTCGGCTGGCAGGCCCAATGCTCTCGGGTTCCCGCAAGCCGGTTGCATACGGGCTGCTGGGCGAAGGCGCACCGCTTACGCCGGAGCTGATGGCTACCCTTCGGGAGAGCCGGATTCCGCTGTTTCGCTCGGTGGAGCGAGGTCTCGGGGCAATTGCAAAGCTGACCGCATACGGAAAGTCCTGCAAAAGACCTACTCGTCGCCAGGCGGCCTCTGGGGGGGTCCCCACGCTCGCAGGGACCGGGACCTTGACTGAGTATGAGAGCAAGCGATGGATCCGGTCTCTCGGCGTGCCGACGCCTAGCGGTGAGCTTGCAAGGACACTGGAGGATGCCACGCGGATTGCGCGCGAGATTGGGTACCCAGTCGTGCTCAAAGCGCAGTCGCCAGCGTTAGCGCACAAGAGTGATTCTGGCGGCGTGATTCTGAATCTTGGCGATGACGGCGAGCTGGCACGTGGCTGGGACGAACTCCACACGAATATCCGGCATGCGAAACGCGACCTTCAGCTCGATGGCGTCCTTGTTGAAAAAATGGCGAAGAGAGGAACCGAGCTGGTCATCGGCATCAAACGGGATCCTGATTGGGGGGCGGTCCTACTCATCGGACTGGGAGGGATCTGGATTGAAATCCTGAAGGACGTGCGCCTGATGCCGGTTGATCTGTCCGAGGACGAGATTGTGGAGGAGATCGGCAAGCTACGCGCGAGCAAGGTCCTGGACGGCGCGCGCGGAGCCTTTCCTGCAGATGTCCGCGCCGTCGCGCGCATCGCGTCAGCTCTCGGGAGGGCGGTGTTGGCGACACCCCAGGTACTCGAGGTCGATCTCAATCCGGTGATTGTCTATCCAGAGGGGGCAGTGGCATTGGACGCACTGATTGTGTCGGAGACGACGGCTCAATCTTTGGCTCACTAAGCTGCCGACGGCGAGCAGAGTTCCGTTCAGATACTCAATATCGAATCGCAGGTCGAACAAATGGCGCACACTGATTTTGGAAAACACTGGATCGACGGGGAGTTCCTGAGCACGGGGATCGAACGTTCGGCCATCAATCCCGCTACTGGAGAGTCTATTGGCCGCTATGCGGATGGGGGCGCCGCGGAAGCCGAGCGCGCCATCGCGGCAGCTCATCGTACGTTTCATGAGACCGAATGGCGATCGGATTCTTCGCGCCGCTCCCTTGCCCTTACCCGTCTGGCCGACGCCTTCGAGAAGCGCGCGGAGGATTTGGCGGCATTGATCAGCTTGGAGAACGGCAAGGTTGCGGCGGAGTCCCGCTTCGAAGTCGGCATGATGGAGAAGACGCTGCGCTTCCAAGCCGGGCTAGCACTGCAAACGTTCGGTCGTGTGCTTGAGGGTAAGCCCGGTTCGATGTCGATGGTGTTGCGGGAGCCGATCGGAGTCGCCGGCCATATCGTCCCTTGGAACTCTCCTGCTGTTCTGTTCATCCGGACGCTTGCCCCGGGGTTGGCGGCGGGGACAACAGCCGTCGTCAAGATGCCATCGCAATCCGCACTGGTAGCGACTCTGATGTCGGAGATCATTGCGGAGGTGCGGGAGGTCCCCAAGGGTGCGATCAACATCTTCACAGAAAGTGGCGCAGAAGGGGCGAAATGTCTCGTCTCGTCGCCCTATGTGCCAGCCATCAGCTTTACTGGTAGTACCAACACCGGTCGAGCAATTGCACAGGCGGGCGCCATGCACTTCAAGCGGCTTGGCCTAGAGTTGGGCGGGAAGAGTCCACATTTGATCTTTAACGACGCCGATCTTGCCGTTGCACTTCCAAAAATTGAAAAGTCGCTCACAGTCTTTGCGGGGCAGTTCTGCATGACAGCCGGACGATTGCTTGTCCAGCGAGGAATTGCCGACGCCGTCCGACAGGCTCTTGCAGCAAGATTGGTGGCAGTTAGGGTTGGCCCGGCTTCGGATCCCAGAAGCGATATGGGGCCGCTTATTGACAAGCGCAGCGTCGAGCGGGTGGATCGCATGGTCCAGGAAGCGATTGCTGCTGGCGCAAAGGTTATCGTCCGCGGCGGACCGATCGACGAAGGGCCGCTGGCGAAGGGCGCCTTCTACCGACCAACTCTGCTTGAGATTGACGATCCGAGTATGAGGATCGCTCAGGAAGAGGTATTCGGACCGGTGCAAACGATCCAGCTCTTCGACGACGAGAAGGAAGCGATCGCGCTGGCAAACAATAGCGATTTCGGGTTGAGTGCCAGTATCTGGAGTCGCGACGTAGATCTTCCGATGCGTGTTGCGAGACAGCTTGAAACCGGCCTTGTCTCCATCAACGATTGGACGAACTTCGGTGTCGCATTTGAAATCGGTGGAGTCAAAAGCAGTGGGCTCGGTCGTCTTGGTGGCTTAGGGTCCATCGATGGATTCCTTGAGTACAAGCAAATTGGCCACGTCTATCGGCCGGCGCAGATGGCGTAGCCAATGAACCCTCAGAACCAGCGTTCGACCGATTTCCTAGCGAAGAGGCGGTATCCATGAATCTCAACTATTCCGATGACCAGTCGATGCTTCGTGAGAGCGTCGAGCGGTTCCTACGTGAAAACTATACTATTGAGCACTTCCGAAGAGTTGCTGCCAGTCCTGCGGCATTGGACATTGAAACGTGGAAGAGATTTGCCGACCTCGGTTGGCTGGCCATGCCGATATCGGAAGTGAACGGTGGTCTTGGCGGTGGCGCAATCGAGACCGCGATCATCGCGGAGATGCTGGGGAGGTCTCTGGTGGTCGAGCCGTTTGTTCCAGCGGTGGTGCTTGCGGCTGGCTTAGTCGACCGTGTTGGAACTGACGAGCAATGCAAGCAACTCCTCGACCCTCTTGTGGCGGGGCAATCCTGTCTTGCCCTGGCGCACGAAGAGCGTCGGGCAGCGGGCAATATGTCCCGGTTGGCCGCCGTTGCGGAAAAGGCTGGAACGGGCTACCGCGTTACAGCAACAAAGACGGCCGTCCTGGGTGGGGCATTTGCACAGAGCTTCCTCGTCACTGCGAGAACCAGTGCGTCAGCACAGGGTACCCAAGGAATCGGCATCTTCATTGTCCCGGCTACCGCCGAGGGGGTGAAAGTCAACTCGTATCGCACTGCTGACGGATCGCAGGTTGCGGATGTGGAGTTCAACGGCGTAGCCGTTAACGGTAGCTCTCTGCTTGGTGGCGTTGACGACGCCTTTGATTTCCTCGAACACGCGATCGATCAGGCTGCTGCAGCGACTTGCTGGGATGCTGTTGGCGCGATGGAGGCACTTCTTACTGCAACGGTTGATTTCACCAAGCAACGGATTCAGTTTGGCAAGCCGCTTTCATCATTTCAGGCGTTGCAGCATCGCATAGCGGAAATGGGGGTGAAATGCGGGGAGGCGCGTGCCATCGCGCTGCTCGCATCGCTCAGCCTTGATGGGGAGAGAGCCACTCGGATCCGGGGCGTATCTGCTGCGAAGGCCAAGATCGGAACCGTGTCCCGCTTGGTGGCGCACGAAGCGATCCAGCTCCACGGAGCGATGGGCTTCACCGACGAATTGCCCTTGGGTTTGTGGTTCAAGCGTCTATTTGTGTTCGAGAACTTGTTTGGCTCGACTAGGTATCACCTCGCTCGATATGGAGAGCTGCTTAGGCAGCCCGCCGTTCAGGCCGAATCCCTTCTGCGTTTGCCAGCAATGGCTTGATTGTCGGTGTCAGGAAGCATTCATGGACCTATTTCTTTCCAGCGATGAAGTCGCATTTCGAGATGATGTTCGCGAATTTTTGGACGCGAACTTGGATGACGAGTTGAGGCGGGCGGAACGCCTGAACCCGAGCTTTATCGCGCAACCATCCTACGGCCTGCGCTGGCAGGCAAAGTTGGCGGCAAAAGGTTGGGCCGTGCCCTCGTGGCCTGCCGAGTACGGTGGTCCAGGCTGGAGTCTCACCCAGCGTTATATCTTCGACCAAGAATGCGAAAGGCAAGGCGAGCCGCGCTTTCGAACGCAAGGCATCAAGATGCTCGCTCCAGTCCTGATGCGCTTCGGCACGCCAGAACAACAGCGATACTATCTTCCACGAATCATCTCAGGAGAGGATATCTGGGCGCAGGGCTATTCTGAACCGGGGGCGGGATCCGATCTTGCATCGTTGAGAACCCGGGCTGTGCGTGATGGCCAAGAGTATGTCGTCAATGGGTCAAAGATATGGGTAAGTCTTGCGCATGAGTCCACTCACATGTTCACCCTGGTTCGAACGTCGGATACAGGGAAAAAGCAGGAAGGAATCTCATTCCTCTTGCTCCCGCTTGATGCTCCCGGGATCACCATACGGCCAATCAAATCCATCTGTGGCACGCACGAGTTTAATGAAGTCTTCATCGACGACGTTCGTGTTCCGGTAGGGAATCGAATTGGGGAAGAGGGTCGCGGCTGGGATGTTTCGAAGTACCTGCTCGAATTCGAGCGTGGCGGGAATTTCGCCGGCGGCATGTTGCGCGCATGGCATGGAAGACTTCTGAGACTGGCATCTGCAGAAAACCCGGATGGAAGCCGAGCCATAGATGACCCATTGGTGGCCGCACGCTTCGCTGAGATCGGGATGGACATTGACGCCAATGACATGATCGAGTTGATGGCAATGTCAAAGGTCCAGAGTGGTGGATCTCCCGGTTCGATTGCTTCCTCGGTCATGAAGATCCAGCGCAGCCGCATCAGGCAGGCGATCAGTGAACTGGCGGCATCACTGATAGGTACCGACGCGATTCGGTGGGAGGAGCGACGACCTTTTCACGAGCTTCCCGAGGCATCCTCACTTGAAGAAGAGCGGAACGTCGCTTCAGCGATTTACTTTAACTCTCGTTCGCAGAGCTTGCTCGGCGGGTCCAACGAGATACAGTTGGAAATTCTCGCGCGCGATCTGCTGCGCTAAGAACGAAAAATCAAAACAACCGGACGCACCCATGGCAACGGCGATGCCATGGGTGGCCTAACCGCGTATTGTGGCGCTCTCGCAAGAGAGGCCACAGCATAAGTACGGAGATTTCACCCATGAGTACATCCCAACCGTCAGCGTTGCCCTCATCGATGGTAGCAGCGCGTCTTCACACCATCGGCGAGCCCTTGAAGTTGGACAGAATTCCGATTCCTGAGGTTCGCCCTACCGACGTGCTCGTTGAGGTGAAGGCCTGCGGTATTGTGCCCAACATGCGACGCGTGATCAGCAATTTTTTCGGTACGCAGACGTCGGATGCGAAGCTGTTTCCGCAGCTTCCGGCAATTTTTGGCCTCGATCCTACCGGTGTCGTTGCAAAGGTCGGCGAGCAGGTTACGGCAGTGCGACCGGGTGAGCGGGTCTATGTCAATCCCGGACGCGGGTGTGGCTCATGCAGGATGTGTCGCGCCGGTCGGATGCTCGATTGTCCCGTCTTTACCTTTCAGGGGTATTTCGGGCGGTCCCGTGACATTATGGCGGCATACCCATATGGTGGCTTTGGTCAGTACCTGACGGCGCCTGCCAGCGCGCTAGTCAAGCTTCCTGATAGCGTGACGTTTCAAGAGGCGGCTAGGCTCGGCTATTTGGGTACGGCATATGCTGGAATGAAGAGAATCGGAGTCGGTCCTGGCCAGGTCGTGTTGATCAACGGCATTAGCGGGACCCTGGGCCTGTGCGCCGCCTTGCTAGCACTAGCCATGGGCGCAAGCAAGATTCTGGGAACTGGCCGAAACCAGGACCTGCTCGCGAAGGTCAAGGCTCTGGCACCTGAACGCATCTTTGTTCATGCGATGTCAGAGCAGGATCGCACTGAGCCCGCCGGAAGCGATTCGGACCCGTTGATCGCGTGGGCCCGCTCAATTACCAAAGGCGACATGGTGGATGGTGTCATTGACTGTTTGCCGCCGGGCGCTCCACCAAGTGCGTTGGTGAGAGCCCTTCACACATTGCGGCGAGGCGGCAAGGCCGTCAACGTAGGTGCAGTCACGGACGATGTGCCTTTAAATGCGTTCTGGATGGTCGCCAATCGCATCGGACTGGAGGGGTCTGTCTGGTTCACCACTGCCGAAGGCGAGGAAATGGC
>JACXTT010005996.1_pt1 | contig 17485 bp, 7 predicted proteins | sample 9270951 | NCBI WGS metagenome assembly JACXTT01 (sample SAMN15532306, study PRJNA645909) | rock metagenome | isolation source: weathered quartz diorite | place: Puerto Rico | collected 2017-06-21 | reverse complement strand
GCGGCGACCAACACCTATATGGGCTCTTACTCGACTGACGACGGGGCGACGTGGACGGTGGTGGGGAGCACGACGGTGGCCATGACCGCCCCGCGGGTGGGCATCCAGCTGGGGTCCAACGCGGCCGGGCCGAGCGTCACCGCCGATCTGGCCTGGGTGGAGATCATTCGGCCGGGCACCCCGCCTGCCCCTCAGGTAGTCTCCGTGACTCCCGACGCCGCCAAGCCGGGTGAGCGGCTCACCGTGACGGTGGAGGGCAGTGACTTCGTGAACGAGGCCACGTGTCGGTTCGGGGCGGGGATCACCGTCAATACGTGTACCGTCACCTCCGCCACCCACCTCATCGCGGACCTGGTCATTGCCGAGACGGCCACGTTAGGCGCCCGGACGGCGGTCGTGACCAACCCCGACGGCCAGACCGCCAGCCTTACCGCCGGGTTCACGGTGTGGACGGGCCCGCCGCCCCCCGGCGTGACGTGGGTGAGCCCGAACGCGGCCGCCCAGGGACAAGGGGTGGTGGCCGTCCTGGCGGGCAGTCATTTTCAAAGTGGCGCGACGTGTGACTTCGGACCCGGGATCACGGTCGTCGCCTGTAATTTCTTATCGAGCACGCAGCTGTCGGTCACGCTGGCCGTGGCTTCGAATGCCTCGGTGGGGTTGCGGGCGGTGACGGTTACCAATGCCGATGGACAAAGCGGCCTGTTGACGAATGCCTTTTTTGTTACCCCAGCGGGCGGCGCGCCGATGCGACTGGATTTCACCTACATGGATCGCAGCGCGTTCCTGGCGGACGGCTGGGACTTCGTGGCCAAGACCGCCGCCGGGTCGAGTCGCGACACCGAGCAGACCGGCAGTCTCGCGGTGTCCTACGACCAGACCGCGCATCCCGGCACGATGCGGGTCCCGTTGGGGGCGGGCGAGCTGTGGCAAGGGTTGAACAGCTCGCAGAACACGGTGCTCCGGAACCTCCCGGAGGATTGGATCAGTCTGCGTCTCAACCTCGCGTCGTTCAGCCCGACCGCCAATTACCAACAAGTCGGGTTGCTGGCCTACCAGGACGACGACACGTATGTTGACGTGAACCGACTTTATGCCAATGGCGGGAACGTGGAGCTATTCCGCGAAATCGGGCAAGCCGTCACGTCAGGCAATCGCCTCGCCCTGACCAACTCGGCCAACGTGGTCTTACGCTTGGATCGCAACCGCTCAACCAACATCTATAGCGCCTATTACTCCCTCAATGGCGGGACGACCTGGATCCTGGTGGGCAGCACCACGGTCGCGATGAACGCACCACGCTTGGGGATCCAGGTCGGGTCCAATCTCGCCGCGACCGCCGCCGCGGTCGATCTGGCGTGGGTGGAGATCTACCGGCCCATTCCGAAACCGCCCCCATTCCTGACCTCGCTCAACCCCACCTCGGGCGGGCAGGGGCAGAGTCTGACGGTCGCGGTCACCGGCAGTCATTTTCAGAGCGGGGCGACGTGCAGCTTTGGCGCGGGGATCGTGGTGCGCGCCTGTACCCTCACCTCAGCCAGCCAGCTCACGGCGGATCTGTCGATCGCGTTCAACGCCGCGGTGGGGGGACGGTTGGTCTCGGTGGTGAACCCGGATGGGCAGGGCGTGGGCCTCACCCACGGGTTTTCGGTGAGCGCGGCCACGCCCCCGGCGCCGACGCTCTCCGCCGTGTCGCCGAACACCGGCCTCCAAGGCCAGAGCGTGCTCGCGGTCCTGGTAGGGAACAACTTTCAGTACGGGGCCACCTGTGCTTTCGGAGCGGGCATCACGGTGAGCGCGTGTCGCTTGGTGTCGCCGACCCTGGTGACGGCGACCCTGACGGTCTTGGCCACGGCCACCGCGGGATCGCGTGCCGTCACGGTGACCAACCCGGATGGCCAAAGCGTCAGTGTGGCCGATGGATTCTCGGTCACCTCCTTAGCGGACGGTCCGACGCGATGGCACTTTACCTATCCCACTCGGGCGGCGCTGCTGGAAGGCGGGTGGAGTTATCTGGCGAAGACCGCGCAAGGGGCGACCCGAGACACCGAGCAGGCCGGCGATCTGGCCGTCACCTATGATCAGTTTACCCACCCGGGCACGATCCGCATCCCGTTGGGAACCGGGGAACTCTGGCAAGGCTTGAACAGCTCGCAGAACACCCTGTTCCGGACCCTGCCGGACGACTGGACCAGCCTACGCCTGAAGATCGCGTCGTTCGACCCGGTGGCCAGCTACCAGCAAGTGGGGTTGCTGGTGTACCAAGACGACGACAACTACGTCAACCTGAATCGCGGCTATGTGGATCAGCCGATGGTGGAAGTGTTCCGGGAAACCGGGCAGGCCGTGACGTCGGGCAACCGCCTCTCGTTGACCAACGCGGGAAATCTGACCCTGCGCCTGGATCGCGACGCGGCGACCACGACCTACACCGCCTCGTACTCGACCGACGACGGGGCCAGTTGGACCGCGGTGGGCACGACCACTGCGACGTTGACCGCTCCCCGGCTGGGGATCCAAGTGGGGTCGAATCAGGCGGGCACGTTCGTGACCACCGATCTGGCCTGGGTCGAGATTCGTCGCCCCGCGACGCCGCCGGGCCCGCAGGTCGCATCGGTCAGTCCCGGCATGGGGCACCCGGGTGAGACCCTCACGGTCACGATCGGGGGCAGTAATTTCCAGAGCGGGGCCGCGTGCAGCGTCGGCGCGGGGATCGTCGTGAGCGCGTGTCAAGTGACCTCGTCCAGCCAGATCACGGCCAGCCTCCTGATCGCGGCCACGGCCGCGGCGGGCGTGCGGCCGGTTACGGTGACCAACCCGGACGGCCAGGACGCCAGCCTCACGACGGGGTTGGTGGTGACGTCGGCCCAGATCGATCACGCCACGATCACTGGCCTTGCACGGCTGATGCACGATCAACGCGGTGATGGGAGCTGGCGCAGCGCGCCGGGAACGGACGTCGCGGCCACGGCCGAGGCGCTCGAGGCCCTTCGCCATATCGGGGTGACGGGCTATCTGTATTCGTCCGCGGTCTCGTGGTTGAGCAACACCCGGGCGCTGAGCGTGGACTCGCTCGCGCGCCAAGCGGTGGCCCTCGCGCATGCCGGGGTGCGGGCGGATCCCTACGTGGCTCAATTGGTGGGCTGGAGCAATAGCCTGGGAGCGTGGGGCGCCTACGACCGGTTTGAGACGAGCTTCCCCGACACCCCGCTCGCGCTGGGGGCGATTCGGGTCTCGCAGTACCCGTACGCCGATACCGCGCTCGCGAACGCGCTGGCGTGTTCCATCCTGCCGGCCCAGAAAACCGGGGCCGCCACCGTGGCCGGGAGTTGGTCCTATCTCATGCCGGGGACGACCACGCCCGCGTCGGTGATCACCAGCAGTATTCTGCCAACGGCGGCGAATCTCTTGGAGATCAACGCCCTCAAGGCCTCGAAAGGGTGGACCACCGGGTTCTGCGGGTCGACCACGTACTCCCTGCAACTCGCGCTCGACAGGGGGATCACCTGGCTCGTGACGCAAAAACGGAACGCCGACGGCGGCTTTGGGGACAATGGAACGAGCACCATTCTCGAGACCGCGTTGGCGTATGAGGTGCTCACTACCCTGCGGCCCGCTGACCCGGCGACCCACACGGCGCTGGACTACCTGATCCAGGCGCAGAATGCCACGGATGGAAGCTGGGGCGGCGATCCCTTCGTCACCGCTCTCGTGCTCCGGGTCCTCCCCTTCAGCGTGCTCGCCGACACGGATCGCGACGGCATTCCCGATGGCGTGGAAGCTCTGATGGGGACCAATCCCAACGCGGCCGATCGGCAAGGGCTGGCAAAGGGCAACGGGCAGAGTGTGGTCGGGACCACGGTGTCCATGCCGCTGACGGACGCCAACCGGGGATGGCCCTATTCGTACACCCTCCCCCCTTTGGCGGGTGGGACGGGTGGTGCGGGATCGTGGACCGTGGTCGCGGGCACGTTGCCGCCGGGGATCAGCCTCGATGGGTCGACGGGGACCATCAGTGGGACCCCGACCTCCTTAGGGCAGTATGCCTTCATCTATCGGGTGACGGATGGCGCATCATCCGCGCTGGTGGTGGCCACGATATCCGTGACCAGTGCATCGTATCTTCCGTAGACAAGTCCGGTGAGGCGCCGGGTTGGATGGGTGTATGACCACTGAAGGAGCCCCATGAAGGTATGGCATTCGTTCGTTCGCGTAATCCCGCACATCTCCTGGGGGGCGGTGCTGGGCGTGCTGTTCCTGGCCCCGGCCGTGGCGGCACCGACTGACGTCGCTCCGATTCCGGATGAAGTGGTGCAGTCGGTGCTCCGAGGGCACCGGGCCGGCCACGCCAATCCCCTGCCGGACCTCTTGCGTCACCATCTGGATGACGCCACGACCCTGTTGGATCAGGTGGAGAAGATCGATCAAGGGGGGGGAGATCCCCGGAAACGAGAGGCGTCCCATGACACCAAGCGAATGCTGCTGCAGAGCAAAGCGCACGAGCTGAAGACCCTCCGAAAGGAAGTCGAAGACCAATTCGCCGAAACGCGCGCCAAGTTGGTGTCGCTGGGAGTCGACGACAAGGTTCGCGCCTGGGATGCGTTATTGCAGCAAGTGGAACATCGGTTTGACCGCATGGACCGGGCCTTAAACGGCGTTCGACTGTCCAAAGACAAACGACAACGCGGCAAGGCCCTCGCCAAAGCGCGGCTTGAATTGAGGGCGCTCCATGGAAAGGTGAAGGACCGGGAAGCCGCACCGACCGTCAGGGTAGAGCCCACCTGGCGTCAGGCCACACCGACCGATCAAACACCCGATCCGGTGCGCGCGGCTCCCCCGCAATACCTTTCCTCGCGGGTTGTCCCCGATAATCTGTATGCCGACCGATACGCGTTTTGGGGGAAGACCCTGTTAGTCTCGAACCCTCCCCCTACGATCCCGCCGGAGGCCACCACCTGTAACTATACGTCTCAAGACTTGGCCCAGAACCTCGATGTTCAGCTCACCGAGGAAATCCGGGGGTTGGCGGAACAGTTGGGATACGCCCCGGCCAAACTCTATCAGTACGTGGCCAACCAGATCCAATTCGAGCCCTATTACGGGTCGCTGAAGGGAGCGACGGGGACCCTCGTGAGCGGATCGGGTAATGCCACGGACCAGGCGTCGCTGTTAATTGCGCTGCTCAGAGCCTCGAACATTCCGGCCCGTTACGTGAAGGGGACCGTGAGATTCACCGATGACCGGGTGAACCGGTGGGTCGGGGCGAAGACCTACCAGGCGTCGTCTCAGATCCTGAGGCTCGGTCAGATCCCGAGCGGTTATTCGCAGACGGACCTCACCATGACGCACGTGTGGGTGGAAGCCTGTGTCCCGTATAGTAACTACCGTGGGACTGCCATCGATCAGACAGGACACCGGTGGATTCCCTTAGACCCCAGCTTCAAGGAGAAGGCTTATCAGGCGGGCATTGCCACCAACGTCAGCTTCGACTATACGAACTATCTGGCCGCTCGGACCGATGTCCTGCCGCAGGAGAAGTACCGGGACCAGGTGGAAGCCTACATCAAGACCGTCGGTCCCAACTATAGCAACAACACCATCGAGGACGTGGGATACATCGGGAGGCCGGTTCCCCGGGCGATCGATATCCTGCCGGCGTCGTTGCCCTACGAGGTCATCTCCTACACGGCTTGGACGACGGGCGGCCCGGCGGAGACCGCCCAAGTGCCGGACACACATCGGTACAAGTTCACCATAACCTCAACCTCGGAAGGTAGTAGCGGCGAAGCCCTGGCGCCTCCGCTCACGCTGTCGATGCCGGAGATCGTCTTGAAGCGGATCACGCTATCGTTTAAACCCGCTTTGGCGGCCGACCAAGTCGTGTGGGACGCCTGGGTTCATGACTATGGGGATTTCCCGCACGCTCCCGTGCTGAACGTGGTCCCGGTGATCAAGGTCGAGGGGGTGAACCAAGTCGTGGGGACGGGGTCAGTCTCGCTCGGATCCTTTACCCACCTCGTCCTCAGCATGACCCTGGACGACCCCAGCCCGGCGATCGTCAATACGGTGAAGTATACCAATATCAGGGCAGGGGGATATCATGCCCTGCAAGGCTATGCGTTCCAGGCCTCCGACCGCCTGTTGAGAGAACGGGCCGCGCAACTCCTCAACGCCGTGCGGACCACGCCCAACGATGACGATGCCACCCGAGGGGAGTTCCTCCATCTGGTGGGGTTAAAATACATGAGGTATATCTCCGACGCCGCGCGGTTCACCGGACAGATGGACGGAGGCTCTGGGCTGAGCGGGAACCACATCGGCCTGACATCGTCCGATATGAAGATACAGACGCTCTTTGATCTTCCGTTCGCCGTGTTCCCTGGGTCGCTGTTAGTCGACATGCACGGTGGTCAGGACCGAGGTGTTGATCTGGCCACTGGGTATTCAGTCTGGAAGACGGTCGTCTTAGTGGGTTATGCGACGTCCGCATACGAACACTATATCTGGCAGGAGAACGCCCGCTTAGATGCTGTCTCCACCGTCCGGGGACTTCAGTATGCCAAAGAAATTGGCATCCCCATTCTCACGTTGGACTCCACGAATATTGCCAATTACCTTTCGCTGATGGATCAGACGATGTACCCGTACCAGGATCAAATCACCGAATATGTCCACGACGGTTCCAGGGTGATTGTGCCGAAATCGAAGATCGCCTACTCCGACGCAATGAATCCGGCCATCAAATGGAATGGCGCTGTCTTCATGGCAGAAAATCAAACCACGGGTTATATCGCTGCCGCGATCGATGGGTCTCTGGGGGGAGGCTATGCGCTGCTCAATACGACTGCTCTAACGGGATCGACCGGCGCGGTGTATGCGCCTCCGTCAAACATTCCAGAATATATCAGCAACTCGACTCCGAGTTACATGAATTCCACCGGCGGGTCCAACGGGAGTAACATCTATACCATCATCGCCGGTGATCCCGTCAACATGCTCACGGGGAACATGTACCACACGGAGCGAGATCTCTCCCTCAAGGGGCGTGGTGACCTGCCGATCGTTTTTGAGCGAAGCTACAACAGCCGGAATCCCCAAGACGGTCCCGTCGGCTTCGGCTGGACACACAGCTTTAATCATTATCTGAACTTCAACGAGAACGCCGGAGGGTTTTACAGGGTCAGTTGGGTCGATGGCACCGGGGGCGAGAAGTTCTTTCAAACCGCGGTCACGGGGTCGACCATTCCTCCGGCGAGCACCTTCACAAACCCTCCCGGGATCTTCGTCGACTTCAAGCGCTTGGGAGACGGGACCTACACCATTCGTGAAAAAAATGGCCTCACGTATACGTTCGAGAGCGTCGACGGGTCGGTGGTGGGCTCGAAGGCGAAGCTCACGGGGATCGCGGATCGCAACGGCAATACCCTGACTCCCGGCTATACCGGCGGCCTGCTCACCTCGATCACCGATGGTGTGGGTCGCTCGCTCACGTTGACGTATACGGGGAGCCGGATCCATCAGGTCAAGGACTGGACGAACCGGACGCATCAGTACGAGTACGACGCCAATGGGAATCTCGTGACCTACAAAAATCCCCTGGCCCTGGCCGGCACCCAACCTCCCGTGACGTACACCTACTATAGCGATGCGCAACTCAACCATGCCTTGCGCAGTTACACGCTCCCCAAGGGAAACGGGATGACGTTCGAGTACTACATGAACGGCAAGGTGTTCCGACACTACAACTCGCTGGGCGAGACCACGACGTTTACCTACAACGAATTCCGGCGGGAGACCGTCAGTGTCAATGAGCGGGGGGATACTCGACGGTTCTTCTTCGACCGAAACGGGAATCCCAGCCAGATCATCGAGGAGAACGGGGCGGAGCGGACCTACACCTACGATCCGGCGAACCCCATGAACCGCGTGTCCAAGCGCGATCCCATGGGCTACGAGACCCAATACGCGTACGATGCCAACGGCAACGTCACCACGATCACGAATCCCTCCGGCAGCACCGTCGAATCGAGCTTCTTCAACATCTACAACCAACCGGGCAAGATCAAAGATGCGAACGGCCATTACACCATCCTCAAGTATGATGCCGGTGGGAATCTGGTTCAGCGGATCGCGCTGAAACACGGCATCGGCGCGGCGGTGGATCCAACGACGTATGCCCCGGTGCCCTCCGAGATCGTGAGCTGGACCATCACCACCCACGACAGCTACGGGAATCCGCTGACGATCAAACAAGTGCGGGACTTTGCGACGCAGGTTGGTCCGACGGTCGAGTACACCTACACCGACACGGCCAACAACGTCGTGGGGCTCAATGCCGTCACCATCAGCCGCTACGGGGACAAGAACGGAGACGGCGTCATCGATCGGACCACCGAGGTCGATACGGCCTCCCTGGTTTATGATGCCCTGGGCCGGGTGACCACCGGCGTCTGGCCCGATGGGTATCCGACCCAGGCGGTGTATGATGCCGTCGATCGGGTCACGAGAGGCACCGACGCGATGGGGCAGATGCGGGATTACCGCTACGATGCCAACGGAAACCCCGTGGGGCAGGAGCTCACCGTGTTCGAGAACGGCGTCCCCACGCTGAAGGATCAACGTGCGGCCATCTTCGACTATTCCGATCGGCCCAGCATCGTGGTGGATGCGGGGGGCAACGTGAGCTCCTACCAGTACGACGCGGCCGGGAACGTGATCAAGGTCGTGAATCCTGACGGCTATACGTTGGCGTTTGAGTATGATCCCAACAACCAGGTCCTCAAGGCCACCGATCAGGCGGGCCACGCGGTCAGTCGGACCCTGGACCTGGACGGCAAGCCGCGCACCGTCACCGACCCCAACGACAACATCACGCAGTACGCATACTATGGCCCGGAGCGGGAAGGGCGGCTGAAGACGCGGACCGATCCGCTCGGTCACGCCACGCAGTACGACTACGACGCCAACGGCAACGTGACCGTGGTCACCGATCCCGCGGGCCGAACCACGACCACCACCTACGACGAACTCAACCGGCCTGTACGGCTCGTCGGCCCCCTCTATACCGATCCGATCTTGGGCGCCATCCACCCCGTCACCTGGTACACCTACGACACCCTGGGAAACCTGACCACGGTCTCGGCGGGCTGGACCGACAGCGGGAGCACGACGGTCGGCTATGTCGTGCCCCCCCAGCTGCGGGCTGCCTTTGACGACTTCGGTCGGAAGATCCAAGAGACCGATCCCCTCAATCACACCTGGAGCTGGGTGTATGACGCCCATGGCGACCCGATCCAGCGGACCGATGCCCAGCAGCACGTGACGTCCTTCGGCTACGAGCCCTATAGCCACCACCTGAGTTGGCAGGTCGATCAGAGCCAGCCCGCCAACGAGAATAGCTACACCTACAATGCCCTCGGGCAGCTCACCCAGATGATGAACCCGTGGGTGACGCTGAGCTACGACTACGACGCTGCCCATCGCCTGAGCCGGGTGCTCGACACGCGGGCCGGCCATGACAAGAGTATCACCTACCGCTATAGCCCCGGCGGCCTGCTCGATCGCATGACCAGCGAGGGGCGCGCCACCGATTATCTGTACGACCCGGTCGGTCGGCTCACCGGGATCTGGGCCGCCAACGGTGACCTGGTGAACTACGTCTACGATCCCGGCGGCCGGCTCACCGAGAAAGCCTTCCCCAACGGGATCAACACCCGGTATAGCTACAACGAGGACAATACCCTCGCGCAGGTGATCAACCGGAGCGCGACCGGCACGATCCTGACCCAACACGACTACACGTACGATGCCCTCGGCAATCGGGTGACGAACACGGAAGCCATGGCCGGCACCACCACGCCTTATGCCTACGGCTATGACGCCCTCAACCGCCTGACCGAAGTCCGCAACGCCAGCACCAACGCCCTCATCGAAGGCGACAGCTATAGCCTGCTGGGCAACCGCCTGACCAAGACCGACGGCGTCACGACCGAAGCGTACGTCTACGATGCGGCCCACCAACTCACCGAGATCCATCAGGGCAGTGCCACGGGTCCGCTCCTGGCCAGCCTGGGCTACGATCCCAACGGCAATCTCATCACGAAGGTCGCCGGGGCCACCACCACGGCCCTCACGTATGACGTGTTCAACCGGCTGGTGCAGGTCGCGAAGACCGGGCAGGCGACCCAGACCTATGCGTACGATGGCCAGGGCCGGCGCATCGCCAAGAGCGTCGGGAACAGCGTCACGGGCTATCTGTATAACGGTCCGGATATCCTGGCCGAGTACGGCGGCGGGACCAATTGGACCACGGCCGCGGCCACCGCGACCTACACCCACGGCCCCCAGATAGATGAGCCGCTCCTCCGGACCACGGCGACCGGGACGCAGTATTATCATCAGGACGGGCTGGGGAGTGTGGTGGCGATGAGCGATGCCACCGGGGCGACCACGGGCACGACCCGGTATGACGCGTGGGGCAACCCGATCTCGACCACGGGCCTGATTCCTCAGTATGGGTACACTGGCCTGGAGCCGGATGAAACGGGGTTGATCTACTCCCGGGCGAGATATTATGATCCGGCGATCGGGCGGTTTACCCAACGCGATCCGATTGGACTACAAGGGGGGATCAATCCGTATGCGTATGTGAACAACAATCCGACGAACTTTACGGACCCGTGGGGGCTAAGGCCAGCAGACCCCGCGAACACTGCTGGTATGAACTCTGTCAACAGCATGGTGGCACAGAACGATACTGGTATCGTGAGTGATGCGGGAAGGGGCCTAACATCGGCGCAACAGAGTTTAGCCCAGATCTCACCCCATGGCGGAACTCTTACACAGACACAGGTAGCGAATATAGTGTTTAACGAAACTCGTTCCCTGTCTGGCCCAGGAATAGATGAAGCAAGGGAAACTATTACCCATGCGATTATTAATGGGGACCTGGCTCAGGGTTCAGATAGACCGGAAACGGCTTCCACAACGGCATCGGTTCCGGCGGCGGAAAGAGGTATTTATCAAGAGACACTGGGTGCTACAATTGTCGCCGAAGCTCAGTATGCGGTGGGAGAAGATCCAACAAATGGAGCGATACACTTTAACCTTAGAAATGGTAGCTCGATAGCGGATCATAGGTTATTTGGTGAGGTTTCGACTCAAGTTGGTCCTCTGAACAATAGCTATTCGACTTATGACCCAGTTACACGAACGGGATTGAAGTCTACTGATGTATATGTATTGACATATTTTGGAAGGGGGCCCTGAAGGAGCATTGACAGCATCTCACTATTGATGATCTGTTTGTCCCTTTCTGAGGTTTTGTGAAGGAGTTTACGATGGTTTCCCTGTGGACAAAGATAAGAATCGTCTGTATCGCAATCTCTCTCTTTTTTTCATTACTGCTGATCAGTGAAGCCTACCAAAGTGATTCTGCTGAGGATGGGGAGTGTTTTACCGTGCATGGGAGGCTTTCTATTTATAATGGTACCCCAAGTTATCGAATTTGGATTGTTGGAACAAAAAGATTATTGGGAGTTGCAGAAAGAGATGAAGTTCCCGATATGCCGGACAATCTTTTGCGAATGGTCAGAATTGACGCCGATGTCTATGGTGATTTTTCTGTATGCCCAGTAACAAAATACAAGCTGGGAGAAATGCAGATTGTATCTATTAAATCTGAATCAAATGTGCTTGTGAAAAAAAGATCGACAGCTGCTGAGAAATAAGGCAGAGATGGGCATTTTCTAGACTCTATGTAGGGCGGACCTACGGAAGCGATCGCCGGCACCACCACCCCGTATGCCTATACGTACGATGAACTCAACCGACTGACCGAAGTCCGGAACGCCAGCACCAATGCCCTCATCGAAGGCGACAGCTATAGCCTGCTGGGCAACCGCACAACCAAGACGGACGGGGTGACGACCGAAGCGTACGTCTACGATGCGGCCCACCAACTCACCGAGATCCATCAGGGCAGCATCACGGGCCCCCTTGTGGCCAGCTTGGGGTACGATCCCAACGGGAACCTGACCACGAAGATCGCCGGGGCCACCACCACGGCCCTCACGTATGACGTGTTCAATCGGCTCGTGCAGGTGGCCAAGACCGGCCAGGCGACCCAGTACTATACATACGACGGCCAAGGCCGACGCATCGAGAAAGTCGTGGGAAGCAACACCATGGACTATCTGTATAACGGCCCCGACATCGTCGCCGAGTACTACGGCGCAAGTTGGACCAATTGGACCACGGCCGTGGCCAGCGCCACCTACACCCACGGCCCGCAGATGGATGCCCCGCTCCTCCGGACCACGGCGACCGGGACGCAGTATTATCATCAGGACGGCCTGGGCAGTGTGGTGGCGATGAGTGATGCCGCCGGAGCGACTACGGGCACGGCGCGGTATGATGCGTGGGGCAACGCGATCACGACCACGGGCACGCTCCCGCAGTACGGGTACACGGGGCGCGAGCCGGATGAGACGGGGTTGATCTATGACCGGGCGAGGTACTATGATCCGGCGATCGGGCGATTTACGCAGCGCGATCCGATTGGGCTACACGGGGGGATCAATCCGTATGCGTATGTGAACAATAACCCCATCACGTATACGGATCCCACGGGGCTAAGCGCCTTTAACCCTTCGCAACTCGGCACGGTGGTGAGTGCGACCAGTTACTACGGTGCTGGCCTGACGGCGCCTGGCGCGGAGAGTGGGCTGACCTCGAGCACGCAGAGCCTGGCGCTGGTGGGAACCACGAGTGTGCTGGCGGAGAGTGCCTGGTCGTTCGGGCTGCCGGGGCTTCAAGCAACTGGTGATGCGACTCTAGGAGCGATTCCGGGACCCGCCGAGGCGGGAGCCGCCGGGCTCGGGGTAATCGTTGGGCCCCTCATCGGCGCGGCGGCCCTTGTGCTGGGCCTGCCCTCGACCACGCAATCAATAGAAGATGAGAGACTGCCCACCATTTATTCGTCGGAGGGGAACCGAGCATCTGATATCCTTATGCCTGGCGGCCAGCCTATAGGTGATGAAGGAAGTAGACCTGAGATTCGTGAGCTTCCTGGCGGCAGGCAAGGAGCCCAGGATATGTTTGATCATCTTAGCAAAGGAGGGAAAGTCATAAATGATCCTGACTACCCTGGAACACGTGTCGAGTTGCCGGATGGTGGGGGATATGTTGGTTTTCGGCCGGTATCCAGTCCGAAGTCTGGTGGAGCCCCAACTGTAGATATTAACGTTCCTGGTGTCCCGATCGATAAACTAAAGTACCCACTGGGTAGATGACGATGGTGAATTTGAGAAAACTAGAAGAGGAGTTTCTTGTTGAAGCAGGACAAGATTATGTGGGGCTCTGGCAACTGGTAGGTGCTGTAAGGCGTAAACTGCAAGTGTCTGAGCCGTCTGAGGTTCGCCGATTAACACTTCTGCTCGTCCGGGACCTACTCGCCTCTGGACTACAAGCGGTTGCCCTGACTTCCGATGGAGGCTGCGTGCCTTGGCTCAAAAATGATGTTCAGAGCGTTATCAATCGCATTGAGAGGGAGTGGAGTGCGCTTGGGCGTGAACCAAATATTGGAGAGATTGTCTGGTTTAACCTTCCGGATTAGTTGTGGTGTTTTTTGGGGACTAGCATGGACTCAAGTCTTGGCATTGGTAGTTGTAGCCGCCAGCGTGCCGAGGCACAATGAAATCTCATCTCATGAGCTTAGAGCGAAAAGCCCGGGAATTTCGAAAGGCTGGCCGGCTAGCAGAAGCGGCCGACATCTTCGCCGCCATCGTGAAGGAGCACCCGGATTGGGAACACGGAACCGCATTCTACGAGTTAGCGTGTTGTCATGAAGATTTGGGTGAACCTGGATTAGCCGAACAGTATTATCGCGAGGTGCTACGCTACGAACCAAAGAGCCCCATTTTTCTCGGATGTTTTGCCTCGTTTCTTTATCTGCACGGTGATCCTAACAAAGCGTTTGATGCCCATCTCGCATTACTAGAAATCGGGAGAGGGAACGGAGATCGGCGAGGGATAGAATTGACGACGATTGCTTTAAAGGCTTTGGGAAAGAAGATGGGCCTCTCCGAGGAGACTGTTGCGGACAAAATCAGGGTTAGTCAAAAATAGCTTAACGCGGATCCGTGGGGTTAAGTCCATCCGACTACGCCGGTCCACCCTACCGTGGTTTTTCGGGTGGACCGCTGACGCGTGTGCCTTTCGCATATCCATCTGCCAGGTACAGGAAGGGGCGGCCACGTCCCAGTTGAGCCAGGAGTTCCACCGAGGCCATCACATGAATGAAGTGAATACGGTTAAGAGATTGAGATACCACGCTGGGTTAGAGCAGAACGTAGAGTTGGAGGTCCCGTCTATGGCCGAGTTGCTCTGGAGAAAGGAGACTCTTAGAGAATGTACAGAGGACGTGATCGAGGCTCTTGAGACCTTGAATCTGGACATGAATGGGTCAATACCGTCTCAGAGCACGACCCGTAAAGCGCAGTTTCCCAGAGACCTTGTTTATGCAATTAGTGAGATAATCAGGTTGACTCATCAGTCGGTGAATGGAGCGACAAGTGATACCGAGAGAGAAGACGCAACCCGGGCTGCGTGGAAACTTGAAGTGGCATGGGCAGCCATTCTAGCGGGCGACATTGATAACCTCAGGAAGCATATTGCCGAAGAGGAGGCCGCACGTAACGCCTGACTTGTCGCTGACAGAAAGATCGAGGCGGATTTGTGGCCACGCTTGCTTTTATGACTCTACACGCAGCTCATCAACCGGAGCGCGACCGGCACGATCCTGACCCAGCACGATTACACGTACGATGCCCTGGGCAACCGGGTGACGCACACCGAAGCCCTCGCCGGCACCACCACCCCGTATGCCTATACGTACGACGCGCTCAACCGCCTGACCGAAGTCCGCAACGCCAGCACCCACGCCCTCATCGAGGCAGGCCGACACCTACGACCTCCTGGGCAACCGCCTCTCCAAGACCGACGGGGTCACGACCGAGGCCTACGTCTACGACGCGGCGCACCAACTCACCGAGATCCATCAGGGCAGCGTCACGGGCCCGCTCCTGGCCAGCCTGGGCTACGACGCCAACGGCCATCTCACCTCGAAGAGCGCGGGGGCCACGACCACGGCCCTCACGTATGACGTCTTCAACCGGCTCGTGCAGGTGGCCAAGACCGGGCAGGCGACCCAGACCTATGCGTATGACGGCCAGGGCCGGCGCATCGCCAAGGGCGTGGGGAGCACGGTCACGGAGTATCTGTATAACGGTTCTGACCTCCTGGCCGAGTACGGCGGCAGTGGCGCCAATTGGACCACGGCCGCGGCCACCGCGACCTACACCCACGGCCCACGGATCGATGAGCCGCTCCTGCGGACCACGGCGACCGGGACGCAGTACTATCATCAGGACGGGCTGGGGAGCGTGGTGGCGATGAGTGATGCCGGTGGGATTACCACCGGCACGGCGCACTACGATGCGTGGGGGAATGCCGTGGCCACGATCGGGACGGTCCCGCAGTACGGGTACACGGGGCGCGAGCCAGATGAGACGGGGTTGATCTACTACCGGGCGCGGTACTATGATCCAGCGATCGGGCGATTTACGCAGCGTGATCCGATTGGGTTACAGGGAGGGATGAATCCGTATGCGTATGTGAACAACAATCCGATTAATTTAGTTGATCCGAAGGGTGAGCTCGCCTTCGTCTGGCACTTTATGATTTCAGCGAGTGCGGCGAATCTTAGTGGCTATGGTTTAATAGATAGTCTCAAAATTGGGTACTATGCGGCGGCGCAGGATTTTCAGCCAGCAGCACACGGTACGAGTGCAGATGACACAGCCCAGCATGGAGGGATGATCGGAGAAATATCTCCTGGCTATTCAGAGACAGCCGAACAAGCAATTCAAAGATCTGAGCAGTTCATCGCGGAGAACTCGACGAACCCACAAGATCTAGAGGCTTTGGGTAGGGCGTTACACTCCGCGCAGGATCTGGCAGCGAGTTGGCATGCGGGAGAGTCGTGGCCACCAGAACACACCTCAACGGCTGATGAGGTCTTGAAAGAAATCGGGCACTATGCGAGGGACTCCGTTCCGATAGGAGCGTTCGGTGGTGCGGCGGAGAACAGTGCCCGGGTGCTGAGTGACGCGCGACTGCTTGGCACCCAGGAATTGGCCCCCTACACGGGGTGCGGCACCCCCACCGTTGGCCAGTCGAAGTGAAGTAAAAACAGAAGTAAGAACAGAAGGGGATATATGCTATGAAGTGCACTTTTCTCGGTCTCGGTGGTCTAATTGGTATTATTGTGTTCGTGAGTTGTGCGCAGGCAAGACAACCGGCTGATCAATTGAGTAAATACGAGCAAATGATGGTTGAGCGAGAACACCATGCGGGGATTGAAGCTTACATCGCTACCACCGGAGCGTCGGCTCCGATTGGGCGGTTTCTTTTGGTTAGAAGGGGTGAGGATGTATGTGCTGTGCGCTTCACAAGGATGTATCGAGGGAACGATGCCCATTCTCCATCGGTCTTCAGTAGTGGTGATGAGAGTTTATACGCTGACTACGAATGGTATCGCCCCCACAGTGGCTCAGATTTTTCTAGCCTCCAATTGGAATCTGGTCATGGACAGGTTTCTAGTACGGCAATGGTTGGCCTGTGGCGTTTTGCTTTTGGGGGAGGAAATCGAACAGTGTATTGCGGACCGCTTCCTCTCCGCTGGATTTATCCCAATAATTTAGGGTTCAGATTTATGACTGATCCTCCGAAGGAATACGAGATGGCCCCGACGAAGTGGCAAGACGTTCGCGAGGTCAATCCACAAGATCAGCGCCTAAAGTGGTATCGGTACGATGAGTCTCGTCTGAACGTGTATATTCCGATCGATGCCCTGTGGTGAAGAGAAGGAAGGGCAATTGTCTTGCGTATCCACGGGGTACGCGCCATCCTGACGGCGGACGGAGAATGCTCCCGTATTGTAGGGTGAGTGTTACGATGGCTGCTTGCCTAGATTAACGGTAGATTTTCCGGTACTTGATAATCTCGTTTGTTGTCCCATTTACCCCAGGCAGCCCCCCAACGGGATGTTAACCGTGTCAATTCCATCAATGCCGAAGAGGAGGCCGCACGCGACGCGTGACTTGTCGCTGATAGAACGATCGAGGCGGACTTGCCCATCCGGAGGTCATGGCCACCCTGCGGATCTTGCTCGCTCCTCGATGGCCCGATAGAGCGCCTTAAGGCGTAACTCCATACTGGACAAACTGGGCCTCGTTCTGAACTATATTTTCGAGTAGACTACGGAATCCGGCCCGTAGCAAGACAATTCCCCGCCGCGCTTCAGGATTGGAGTCAATCCCATTCTTAGTTGAGATTCGCTGGCGGCTCCTGAGTGGTTCCTATGCGGCCTGAGCCGTGGTTGCCGTGGCCGATGCGGCGTGCCGGAGCAAGGCCGCCCGCAACTGGG
>JACXTT010005995.1_pt1 | contig 17486 bp, 14 predicted proteins | sample 9270951 | NCBI WGS metagenome assembly JACXTT01 (sample SAMN15532306, study PRJNA645909) | rock metagenome | isolation source: weathered quartz diorite | place: Puerto Rico | collected 2017-06-21 | reverse complement strand
GGGCGGCCGGGGTCCGCGGCTTGGTCGGGGAGGGGGCGAAGGGGGTGGGGGGGGCGGGGATGCGGGAGGACGCGGGGTGCGCGGAACTTGGGGAGGGGGGCGAGGCCGTTGACGATGCGGTCCGCGCGGACTTCGCGTGGGTTGTCGTAGCGGACGGTGAGGCCGGTATCCGTTTCCGGCGTGACGAACACCGGCTCGGTGTGGAAGTAGCGCCCGGCCATCTGGGCGAGGCGGGCGTCGATGGGAGGCACGACGCTGGAGATGATGATGCCGTGGATGGCGTTGATGTCCAGGCCGGCGAGGTTGAAGAGGTTGCGGAAGAGGATGCCCCACTCGTCGGAGGTCTGGTCGCGGACGGTGCGCAGGCGCCAGTCGCTGATCAACCGGCCGTTCTCGAAGATGCCAACCGTGACGTTGGTGTTACCTGCGTCCAATGCCAGCAGCACGCACGCCTCCCGCAAGAATGGTTTCGCGTTTCCCGTCGTCGGTGTCGATCAGGAGAAAGCCGGATTCGGTGAGGCCGGCGGTGGTTCCGATGAGGTCGCCGGCGAAGACGCGCCGGCCTTCGGCATAGGTGGAGCGGCTTGTGAACAGGCTGATGATCACGCCGGGCCCGTGCGTAGCGAGGGTTCCGCACCAGCGGTCGACGGCGGGAAGCAGCTCGATGGTCAGGTCTTCGCGCGCGGGGGTGCGGCCGGTTTCAAGGAGCAGGGAAGTAGCCAGATCTTCGAGGTCGGAGGGGAAAATGGTGTGGCCGATGTTGATGCCGATGCCGGCGATGACTGTGACGGGCTGGCTGGCTGAAGCCTGAGCTGACTGTGAGATCAGGCGGACCAGGATGCCGCCGGTCTTGCGGTCGCGGATCATGAGGTCGTTGGGCCAGCGGATGTCGCAGGCGATGCCGGCGGCGCGCTCGATGGCCTCGGCGGCGGCGAGGCCGAGGGCAAGGGTCAATAGCGGGACGGCGCCGGGCGGCAAGTCCAGCCGCAGGACGATAGAGCAGTAGAGGCCGGCGTTGCGCTCAGAGTGCCAGGAGTGGCCGTGGCGGCCCAGGCCGGCGGTCTGCTCGTCGGCGAGGACGGCCGTTCCGCTCGGGCTGCCCGCTTCGGCGAGGGCTTCTGCCTCATGCATGGTGGAGTCAATGGTGTCGTAATGGTGGATCTCGCGCCCGGGCAGACGGCTGCGAACGTAGTCGAGACGGAAGGCCATTGCGGGTCTATAGCTCCAGGCGGAAAGACAAGTCTACCGCACGGGCCGAGTGCGTGATCGCGCCGCAGGAGACGAAGTCGGCGCCGGCTTCGGCGTAGTCGCGGACGGTGTCCAGTGTGATGCCGCCGGAGAGTTCCACCGTCGCGCGTCCGCCAATGAGGGCGATCCATTCGCGGGCTTGCGTGGGGGTGAGGTTGTCGAGAAGGAGGTGTTTGGCGCCGTGGGCAAGGGCTTCGGCGAGCTCGGCCTTGGTGCGGACTTCGATCTCGATGGGCAGGCCGGATCGCTGGGCCGCATCGAGCGCCGGGGCGACTCCGCCGGCGGCGGCAATGTGGTTGTTCTTGATGAGGATCGCGTCCCAGAGGCCTAGGCGGTGGTTGGTGACGCCTCCTGCGGCGGAGGCGAGCTTCTCCAGGCGGCGCAGGCCAGGCGTGGTTTTGCGCGTGTCGAGGATTTTGCACTTCGTGCCGGCGACGGCGTCGACGTAGCGGGATGCGAGCGTGGCGATTCCGGAGAGGTGCTGGAGGAAGTTGAGAGCGGTGCGCTCGCAGGCGAGCAGAAGGCGGGCGTTGCCGGCGACGGTGGCCAGGATCTCGTTTTCGGTGGCGCGGTAGCCGGAGGTTTTCAGCAGATTCACGGCGGGTGCGGATGCCGGCAGGCTGAAGCCTGCCCCACCTGTGCCGATGAAGCTGGGTCCGAAGCCGGAGGTGGGTCCTGCGGTGCCGATGAAGCCGGCTGTGCGAACGGCTGCACTTGGGCCGGCGCCGGCGGCAGCCGAGCCTTCAGTCTCGGTGGGGCAGACTTCAGTCTGCCCGGCGGCATAGAGGAGGGGCAGGAGTTCGATGCCGGCTAACACCAGCGGCTCGCGGGCCGGGAAGCGGCCGCGGGCGAGGCGGTCAGCGGGCACACAAGCGGCGGAGGTGACGTCGCCCGTACCGATATCTTCCGCGAGCGCGCGCCGGATCAGGTCGAGGATCTCGGGGTGGGACCAGTCCATCATTGTGTCGATCATTGTGCGAACGACGCCAGATCGGATTCGAGCTTTGAAAGCTGGGCTTCGTATTCGCCCAGCTTGAGGCGGATGCCGTCCACCACTTTGGCGGGAGCCTTCCCGAGGAACGTGTCGTCGGAGAGCTGACGCCGCGAATTGGCGATCACTTTCTCGAGCTGCTCGCGCTCCTTCTCGATGCGCTTACGCTGCGCGTCGAGGTTGGCGGCGGGGAGCTTTAGCTTTATGATGTAGCCGACCGAAGGGATCTCCTGCTCCCAGGGATGCAGCGTCAGGTTGGCGAGCCTTTCGAGAGCCTCGCGGCGGAACGGGTCGAGGTCGCCGCTCTTCCACGCGAAGAAGGCTTCCACTTTCAGCTTGGGATCGAGCTTCAGTTGGGCGCGCTGGGCGCGGGCGTCGGTGACCAGCTTCTGCAGGAAGTCGATGTCGCGCTCTGCTTCCGCATCGTTCAAGGCCGGGTCGGGCTGCGGGTAGTCGGAGATGGCGATAGAAATGGGGCGGCCCGGTGTCTTCAAGCGCTGCCACAGCTCCTCGCTCACGAACGGCATCAGCGGATGCAACAGGCGGAGCGCCTTCTCGAACGCCGTCAGGATGTTCTTCCAATCGGCATTGAGGCCGGAGTTGTCGCGGAAGCGGAGCTTCTTCAGCTCGACGTACCAGTCGCAGAACTCGTCCCAGAAGAAATGCCAGAGGACATGGGCGGCTTCGTGGAAGCGGTAGGTTTCGATGGCCCGGTTGGCGTCGGCGGCGCAGGCGTTGAGGCGGCTGAAGAGCCAGCGGTCTTCCAGGGCGTCGCCTGCCGGGCGGGCGTTGATGTCGTCGGGCAGCGTTCCGGCCAGCGCAGGCTCCACGCCGCAGCGCTCCATATTCAGGAACAGGAAGCGGGCCGCGTTCCAGATCTTGTTGGCGAAGGCGCGCGTGGACTCCATGCGGTCCTCGCTGAGGACAATGTCGGTGCCGGGAGCGGCGCCCAGCAGCAGCGCCAGGCGCACGGCGTCGGTGCCGTACTTGGGCGTCACCTCCAGCGGGTCGATGACGTTTCCCTTAGTCTTGGACATCTTCTGGCGCTCGGCGTCGCGGATCAGGCCGTGCATGTAGACCTCATGGAACGGCACTTCGCCGGTGAGTTCCAGGCCGAAGACGATCATGCGGGCGACCCAGAAGAAGATGATGTCGAAGCCGGTGATGAGCAGCGAAGTGGGATAGAACTTCGCCAGGTCCGGAGTCTGGTCCGGCCAGCCCATGGTGGAGAACGGCCACAGGCCGGAGCTGAACCAGGTGTCGAGCACGTCGGTGTCCTGGGTCAGTTTGTCCGACTGGCACTTCGGGCAATGCGTGGGATCTTCGCGAGCGACGATGATCTCGCCGCATTCGCAATACCAGGCCGGAATGCGATGGCCCCACCAGAGCTGGCGGGAGACGCACCAGTCGCGGATGTTTCTCATCCATTCGAAGTAGGTTTTGGTCCAGTTATCCGGGATCATCCGGATGCGGCCGGATTCCACGGCGGCGATGGCCTTTTCGGCCAGCGGCTTCATGCCGACGAACCACTGCGTGGAAACCAGGGGCTCGACGACGGTGCGGCAGCGGTCGCACTCGCCGACCGAAAGCGGGTAGTCTTCGATTTTTGACATCAGGCCGAGGGCTTCGAGATCGGCCACGACCTGGCGGCGGGCCTCAAAGCGGTCGAGCCCGGCGTACTTACCGGCGGCCGCGGTCATCTTGCCGTCGGGGCCGATCACCTGGATCAGCGGGAGCGAGTGGCGTTTGCCGCACTCGAAATCGTTGGGGTCATGGGCGGGTGTGACTTTCACGACGCCGGTGCCGAACTTGGGGTCGGCAAGATCGTCGAGGATGATGGGGATCTCGCGGTCCATGAGCGGCAGCAGGACGGAGAGGCCGTGGAGGTGCTGGTAGCGCGGGTCGGCGGCGTTGATGGCGACGGCGGTGTCGCCGAGCATGGTTTCGGGGCGGGTGGTGGCGACGGTGAGGAACTCGGCGCCGCCCTTCACCGGATAGCGGATGTGCCAGAGGTGGCCGGGCTTGTCGGTGTGCTTGACCTCCAGGTCGGAGAGAGCGGTCATGCAGCGCGGGCACCAGTTGATCATGTACTCGCCGCGGTAGAGGAGGCCCTTTTCGTAGAAGCGGACAAAGGTTTCGCGGACGGCGCGGGAGAGGCCGGCGTCGAAGGTGAAGCGCTCGCGGGTCCAGTCGCAGGAGTCGCCGAGCTGGATCATCTGCTTCTTGATGGTGTCGCCGGATTCGGCTTTCCATTTCCAGACGCGCTCGACGAATTTTTCGCGGCCGAGGTCGTGGCGGGTGAGGCCTTCGGCGGCGAGCTGGCGCTCGACGACGGTCTGGGTGGCGATACCGGCGTGGTCGGTGCCGGGGAGCCAGAGCGTGTTGTAGCCGCGCATGCGGTGCCAGCGGGTGACCACGTCGATTTCGGTGTGGTCGAGCATGTGGCCCATGTGCAGGTAGCCTGTGACGTTGGGCGGAGGGATGACGATGGAGAAGACCGGGGCGTGGCTGGCGGCATCGGCGCGGAAGATGCCCGAGTCGATCCACCACTGGGACCAATGGGGCTCGAACCGCTGGGGCTCATAGACTTTGTCTAGCTGCATGGGGAAATACCAGAGTAGCAGGAGTGGAGGCGCAAGTGGGTTGGAATGTGCCGGTTGAAGAGAGAGTGTTCGTTTTCGGACATGGGTTCGTTTGGTTTTTTGAGGTCGGGAGGGGAATTGGCTTTGTTTTTCCAAGGTCGGGGAGAAGCGGGGCGAGCTGGTGCAAATTGGGTTCGTTCGGGCGATTTGGCACGCGGGCATACACGAATTGGCTTTGTTTTTCAGAATACGAAGGACGCGCGACTGGCAGGGCGGGAAATGCTGACTCCGGGCGGGGAGGCGGCAAATTCGGTTCGTTCGGTGATCCGGCGCTTGGCGCGGCAATAGTTCCGGAGTCTCTGGGATTGGCTTTGGCGTAATACCTTCGGATGAGGCAGTTATATGCAGAACTGGCTTTGTTTTTCCAAATCCGAAAAAAGAGAGGCTGGCAGGACAGCAAATGCCTCGGCGGGTGAGGAAGGGCAGATTGGGTTCGTTCGTGCGATTTTATATACGCTGCGGGGAACCGGCTGGAAGGCGAGGGTAGAGTGCACCCTGTCGCTAGGGATGGGGTGCGGCCAAGCATCTTTTAACTTGATCATACGATGGCTGTCAAGAGGGGCTGAGCCCCAGTGCGGTTCAATGGCTCACAAGGGGTGGAATATTCCGGCTCCCGCGTACCACTCGCAGAACCAGAACATACACGCCGTCGGTCCGGTCGAGGATGACATATTGGGCCACGGGAAAGCTTCGTAATCCGGGACTTAGATCTTCATTGCGGCGACGCCCCATGTAAGGATAGCGGGCCAGGGTGAAAAAGCGATCCGTGATGGAATCGATCAGACGGCCGAAGGCGGTGAGCCATCAGACAGCTGGATGCGGCCGTTCCCGATTCAGGCGAGCGCGGCCCCTTTCCTTAACCTGAACCTGCTCGGAAAGCTCGCGCATGGACTGCTCCGTAATGATTCGACCCTTGCCTCGCGCGAGAGACGCCTCGGCCGCCTCGACGGCCGCGAGAATCTCTACGCGGGCTCGCTCGCGCTCTTCCCACAGAGACAAGGCTTCTTCCACGGCGTCTTCCTCGCGGCGGTAGCGTCCGGCTTCGATGGCACGCCGGATAAGGGCTTTCTGGTCGTCGGTGAGGCGCACGTTCATCGCCTTCAGGTTATGGAATCCGGAACCCTCTGTCAAATTCGGCCCTTGATCCCGCCTCGCCCCGCAGGCTCTTAGCCTACTACCGCACGACGATCTTCTCGGTGGCTATGTTGTCGAATTCGTCTTGGACGCGGACGGCGATGGTGTGCTCGCCGGGGGCAGCTTCCAGTGAGAGTTCGTAGTCGAGCGAGAGCGAATCCGAGATCTTGCCTTTTGGCGCGGCGGTCAGCCATTCGCCGCCGTCAAGCGAATATTCGGCTTTGCTGATCACGTTCAGCGCGTCCGTGGCGCTCCACTTGACGGCCAGCTTCGCGCCGTTGCGTGATGCGGACAGGCCGTTGATCTTGGGCGGTGTGTTGTCGATGAAAAACGAGTAGCTGTCCAGCTTCTCCGATAGCGCGTCTTCCTTCGGGTTGGAGGGCGCATCGGACGCGATGACGCGCAGCCGGTATTCGCCGTCGGCGTACGAACTCGTATCCCAGCTCAGGTAGCGCTCGCGCTGGTTCTCCTTGACCGGCTTCCACTCGGTCTCCTTCACTCCGCGAATCTGGACGGTGAACGACAGGGTGTCGCCGTTGTCGTCGCCGGCCGCCCAGCGCGCGCCGAGGTAGCCTTTGGCGTAAATCATCGCCGGTGTGGAAGAGGCATCCGACGACGGCGTCGCCGTGCGTCCGGACTTGCCGATCGGCGGCAAATTCAGCGTGCGCGACTGGGGGATAGCCAGCGTCACCGCGGGAAAGCGGTAATTGGCCGGTGTGATCTCGATCTGCTCCACTTGCGGCGGGACGTTCTTGCCGAGGTACGCCGCCTCCACCTGGTGAAGCCAGGGCGACTGGCCGTCCGGCGCAGCCTCCAGCTTCGCCTTCCACTGCAGGAAACGCGCGGGCGGAGATGTGATCCGCGCGCCGGCGTCGCTCGTAATCGCGGGCGACCACGCGCTCCAGTTCTTTTGCGGCCGGTCCAGGTTGCCGGTGCGGGTGCTGACAGAGACCTTGCCGCCGCCATTGTCTTCACTGGTGAAATCCAGGCGTCCCCAGGTGGAGAACAGGCCCGCGTCGAAGACTTCGCTTTTCAGCGTGCCTTCCTTCTCAAGGCCGGGGCCGATCTGGAAAACCTTCCCGGAATTGCCGGTGGCAGCGTAGAGCACGCCGTCTGGGCCGGGGCACAGGCCGGTGACTTGCGTGGGCGTGGCGTTGATCAGCGCGGTGTAAAGCAAATCGGATTCGATGCGGTAGATCTGGCCCTTGTTGCCGGTGCCGGCCAGCATCCGCCCTTCGTTGTCGGGCGCCAGCGCGTAGACCAGGTCCTGCGCGTGGCCCCACACGCGGCGCGGATAGCCATCGGGATAAATCCTTACGATCTCGGATCCGCCGCTGACGGTAGCGGGCGTGGACAGGCTGGCCGGCACGGCGCGTGACGCGGCGCTTGTGGGGGAAGTGGGATTTTGTGGCGCGGGCGGGGGCGTGGAAGGGGGCGGGGCAGGCGGCTGCGCGGCTCCGGGCTTGCCACCCACCGCCGCTGCATAGACTGATCCGTCCGGACCCAGCGCCACCGCCGTCACTTCGCGCTTAGACATCTGGTGCAGAACAAAACCTTCGGCCGCGGGCGACACCCGGATCACCAGCCCCCCGGGATCGGTGCCCACGATCAAGTTGCCGGCGGCGTCCACGGCGAGCGACCGCGCGTGCGCTTCGTCCGTGCGGAAGAACACCGAGCCCCTTCCGTCGGGACTCACCTTGTGAATTTCGCCCTGGTCGCCGGTGGCGATGAACAGGTCGCCGGACTTCGAGAACGCCATGGCCCAGATGTATTTCGTCTTGGGATCGTAGAACGATTCCGGCTTGCCGTTGCCCGAGATCCTGAAGACCTTGCCGTCGGGCGCGGTGGCGACGTAGACGCGGTCCTGCCGGTCCACCGCCAGCGCGTGAATCTCCAGGGCGTCGAACTCCGCCACCACTTTGGTTTCGCCCTTGGGCGGAATGCGGTAGAGCTTGGCCTGTGGGCCGCCGCCGGCGTACAGGTTGCCCTTCGAGTCCCGCACCAGCGCCCAAAGGTATGCCGACGAGGAATCCAGGCGCTCAGAGAAGCGGGGCGCCAGCGACAGCCTGCCGTCACTGCGCAGCGAGACGCCTTTCAGAGTGCCCTTTTCGAAGTCCCCGAAATCGGACGACTGCCAAGTCCTGGTCTGGCCGGCGAGCAGCGTGCCGGTAATCGTGAGGGCGGCGCACAGCGTGCGCGCGCGGGTGCAAAATGTCATGGGGTCGTCTTTACTTCACGCTGATCTTGAGAGAATAGCTGCCGCTGACCACGTATTCGAACGGCAGGGAAGCCTGCTCGGTCGCCGTTTCGGGCGAAGTGATCAAGGGGCGTGTTGCCGCGCGTCCGGCCTGCATCACGTTCAGCACGGATGCGGGCAGGCTGGGCAGCGTCTTGTCGTCGTAGTACATCGTCGGCGCGGATTGCACCAGCGAGACGTACATGCGGTTGTTGGTGCGCTCCTGGTTGATGAGCGACACGGTCTCCGGCAGGTCGATAAAGCGGTTCGCCGCCCCGGCGATGTTCTGCATGCGATTCAGCGTATCGGCGTCGCTCAGCAGAATCCGGTGTTCGCCCTTGCCGAGCGTGGCGGGAATTTTGACCTTGAAATCGCGCTCGATGCGCGGGCCGCGGTAGGGGCGCAGGAAGACCTTCACGGGCACCTCTTCTCCCGCGCTGACTTCGTTCGCCGCCGCCCAGGCGTTTTCGATGGCGGCGGTGCGGCGGTCCGGCAGCAGGTCCACATTGACGCTGACCCGCTTCAGGCGCGGCGTGTTCACGGCGTTGAGGAACAGCCGGTTGAACTTGTCGCCCCACCATCCGGCCAGCAGCATCGGCGCGGGCATGGGCATCTCGCTGCCGGTCTGCATAGTGGTGAGCGACAGGTTGCTCTGGCCGTCCATTTCGACCGTACCGCTGAGGCGGTAGGTGGCCTCGTCCATGAATTCGTTCAGCCCGGAGATCGAGTTGAACAGCGTGACCATCATCAGGTACGGCGTCCACTTCTGCTGCACGAAGACGTTGAAGCGGAAGTCTTTTTCCGAGCGCACCTGGGCCTTGTCGCCGAAGGAGCGCACTTTCACGGTGACCGGAATCATATCCGATTCCTTGCCGAGGATTCCGCCGATGCCGCTGTGGCGGTCCTGCGTGAGGGAGCCGACAATGTCGGTGGCGTTGGCGACCTTGTTGGGTTGGAACTGCGACGCGAGAACCGTAATCACTTCGCCGCGGCTCATCGGCATCTCGACTGGGCCGAGGTTGAAGAAGGGATGCCCGAAGCCGAGGACGCGCTTGCCGTCATTATAGGTAGTGGTTCCGAGACCGGTGACCGACATGTCGCCGGAGACCAGGACGCCGGCGATGGGCTCGCCCGGCTGGAGGGCGGTCTGCCATCCGGCGGAGGGCTTGGAGGTGTAGAGGGCGCTGCCCGCGCCGCCCTGGGCGACGGTGACGCCGAGCTGGCGGAAAAGCGGTCCGAATTCGCGCAGCACGTTCTCGTTGAATCCGCCGAAGGTGAGAGGTGTCTCGATCTGCACCATCATGGGCTGATCCTGCATCAGGGACGGCGATGCGCCGGCCGCCACGGCCTGGGCCAGCAGCTCGCTGGGGATGGAAGCCTGGGCGCGCGGGCCGGCTTTGTCGGGCGTGCGGGCGTCGGCGGGACGCGATTTGTCGATGTCGTTGATTTCGAGCATCAGCTCGATGGGCGTGATGCCGCAGATGGCATCGGGGGAGAAGACGCTGAGCCGCAGGGCGACGGCGCCGATCAGCTTGCCGTCGATGTAGACGGGGCTGCCGCTCATGCCGCCGGCGACGTTGGTCCGCTGGGCCTTGCCGCCCATTTTGCCAAGGATGATGTCCTGCTTGGGGCCCCATGCGTTGCGCCAGACGCCGATGATTTCGACGGGCACGGGCTCGGGATCGCGGCCGATGAAGGTGGTCCAGGCGGTGGCCTGCATGCCCGGTTTGATGGCGCTGATCCGGAGGATGTCCACCGGGCCGGCTTTGGGCCGGGGCGGAGCGGGCTCCGCGCACAGAAGTATCGTGCCTAAAAGAAAGGCGGCCCCTACGCTTCCCGCGCGGGCCGCGGACCGAGTCAGCATGCTGTCAAAACTCCGATGATCTCATTGTAGCGCGGGTATGGATGGTCAGCGGATGCACGGCCGGTATGAGTGCATGGGTTTGAATGGTATGGACGGTATCAAACGGGTTCACTCCCAGAAGGGTTCGCCGGGGGCGAGAACCTTTTTGAGGTAGTCGAGGTTGGGATCGAAGCCGAGTCCGGGGGCGGAGGGGACTTTCAGGCGGCTGTTTTTTACTTCGGGCGGGTTGGAGGCGGCCATCTGCTCGACGTGGCGGGTGGGGCGGCCGAGCGCGCTTTCGGAGCGGAAGAAGTTGTGGATGGCGGAGCCGAACTGCGCGTTGGCGAAGGTCAGGACCAGCGAGCCAACGTTGTGGAGGGCGACGGGCGTGCGCGTGAGCATGGCATAGTCGGCGATTTTTTTGGCGCCCGTGAGGCCGCCGGTGAAGGCCAGGTCGGGATGGATGATGTCGACGGCCTGGTGATCCAGGAACGGGCGGAAGCCGTTCACCAGCTCCAGCTTCTCGCCGGTCAGGATCGGCACGCGCGTGGAGCGGCGCAGCGACATCCAGGCTTCGGAGAAGGGCACGGCCAGCGGGTCCTCGAGGAACAGCGGGTTGACCGGCTCGACGGCGCGGGCGGCCGCGATGGCGCTGCGGGCGTCGAGCTCGTTGTGGCAGTGCACGGCGATGTCGATGTCCGTGCCCACCGCCTCCCGCGCGTTCATGAAGCCGCGCGCGACGTTGCGGATCTGATCGCTGTCGAGGGTGAAGGCGTAGCGGCCGGCGGGGACACCGAGCGGCTGGTCGATGCCGATCTTGAAGGCGCTGAAACCCTCGGGCATTTGCTTGATGCGCTGCGCCCAGTCGCGGCAGGAGATGGGGTCGAGCAGATTGACGCCGATGCCGTGGGAGTACATCTGGATGGCGTCGCGGAAAGGGCCGCCGAGCAGGGTGGTCACGGGAAGGCCGGTGATTTTTCCGGCGATGTCCCAGAGCGCCATGTCCACGCCGCTCACGGCGGGGATGTTGGCCATGTAGGGATGCATCAGGGAAGTCAGGTCCAGGAAGTGCTTTTCGATGGCGAGGGGGTCCTGGCCGACCAGGCGCGGGCGGAACTGTTCGAGGCGGGCGCGCATCATGGGGCCGGAGAGGCCGGCTTCGCCGTAGCCGGTAATGCCGGCGTCGGTGTCGATTTTGACGAGGCAGTTGCCGGCGATTTCTTTGAGGGCCATGGCCTGGATGCGGGTGATCTTCACCCGGTTGGCGTTGGGCGCGGCCAGCGCGCGGAATCGCGAGAAGGCCGCGCCGGCGGGAAGCAGCGCCGCGAGGCGGATGAGATTCCTTCGGGTGAGCGTGGGCATTGGGTTCTCCTGACAGAGCAAGCCTATCCTGGCGGGGCGCGGGTTTCAAGCAGTGTGGGGAGATTGGTTAGAATCGGCCGATGGACTATTCGGAGCTGGTCATCTTTGTCGTGATTGAGCCGAAGTCCACTGCGGACCGGGACAATCTCGCTCAGGGGCTACAGAAGCTGATGGCCGAAGACGCTACTTTTCGGGTCAACACCGACACGCGGACTGGCGAAACCATCCTTCGTGTGATGAGCGAGATGCAGATCGAATTCAACTGCGACCGACTGGGGCGCGAGTTCAATGTAGTCGCCATAACCGGTAAACCGCGGGCGGCGTACAAAGAAACACTGACGAGGCCGGCGGAAGGCGAAGGGCGCTACGTGCGGCAGTATCAGGGTCACGGCCAGGACGGGCCCGTGAAGATCCGGCTGTTGCCCGGCGCGAGGGGCAGCGGCTACGTCTTCGAGAACCATATCGCCGGCGATGCGATTCCGATGGAGTACAGCAAGGCCATCGATGACGGCATCCGGGAGTCGCTCACCAGCGGCGTGCTCCGCGGCTATCCCGTCGACGATGTCCGCGTCGAGCTGTATGACGGCTCGTTCCACGATGCAGATTCGTCCGAGATGACGTTCAGAATGGCTGGGTCAATGGCGTTCCGGGATGCCGCGAAGAAGGCCGGTCCCATGCTGCTCGAACCGATCATGCAAGTCGAAGTGAGCGTCTCGGAAGAACTCATTGGCAGCGTGATCGACGACATGAATTCGCGGCGGGGGCAGGTCGAGGGCATGGAACTCATCGGCACGACCCAGATCATCCGCGCGAAGGCGCCGCTTTCGGAGATGTTCGGTTATGCGAGCGATGTCGGCTTCCTGACCGACGGGCGTGGGCGCTACGCGATGCACTTCGATCGATACGAACTTATGAGCGGGGACCGTGATAGTGATGACGAGGACCGCGCTGCGCCTGTTCGGGCGCCACGTGCGCGCGGGCCAAAGGGCAGAGGCTCAAGCGTTGGGATTCCCTGAGGCAGACGAAAAAAGCTGGAAAATCCGGTGGTGGGTCAATTTGGCGAGGCTGCGTGTCGTCCATAGTCGCCGGAATTTGACCCACTACCGGAAATCCGACCGCGCGCGGGAAATAAGATTCCTTCGGGTGAGCGTGGGCAGTGTTTTCTCCTGATAATAATGCAAAGCCTATCTTGGTAGGGGCTGGTTTCAACCGTTGCGCGGGGGACTTGGGCGCGGCGAACCGGCACTACTTGCGTCGCCAAGGTCGTCAGCAAGAAGAAATGCCGCAACCCGGAATCCTCCCGGCTTTTGCATTCGCCTACATTGGCCCTGAAGATCCTTGCACCTTTGCGCAAGGCCAGTCAAACCGGATGGGCTGAGCCAACTGAGTCAACTCCGTTCCCGTGGACCACCAGGCTTCCCAGCGGCCACTTCTTCGAGCCGGCCAAAGAGCCGGTTATCAAAGTGGAATGGCACAGGATCAGCGAAGGTGATACGAAGAAAATCCGGATGGGCGGGATTCAGCACATAGTTCCTTTCGCCCAGGACGACCGAAGGCACGGACAAGATCGCTGAGCGCTGATGTGCGACCCATTCGTCTCCAATTCCCTTGGTCGCGCCTTGCTCGCGAGGGTCCAGCGAGGACCACTTCCCGGAAAGTCTCTCCTCATTCACGACTTCGAGGGAAACGTCGTCAGGAACGTCAGCCATGCCCAGAACATAACGATCCGGAATCGAAGCCGATAGATGGACAAAGGATTTCCAGCACTGCAAGCGAGCGATTCTCGCTCATGTACAGCACGCGAACTCCTTTTGAATTCCAGCGTCCGCCAGAGCGCCGGGCGCCCTCTCCATCATAGGCCGGGTATGTGGTCCGGCAGAGGCGGAAGGCCCGCATCAGCCGAGGACGCCGCATTCGATGCGGATCAGGATGTCCTCCGCCTGTTCGAAACCTTCCTCGGTTCCGGCGGCTTCGAGTGGCGTCTTACCTTGCAGAGATGGATTTGGCGTTTGCAGCCAGCTCAAGGCCTTGCGATGATTTGCGAACACTTCACCCGCGCGCACAGACAGCGAGAGGATATGGCCCGACGGCGGTATTTTGTCGGCGTCCGTACTGGCTGGCGTAGTCGACATGCTGGACTTCAGCTTCAAATATACGCTCAAACGGCAACGAATTGCTAGTCAGTACACAGCCATATTCGGGAAGCGGACGGTCTGGCAGTCGTGGTGGGGAAAAATCGCACGCACTCGTGGATCAGGAGTCGCATCAGGAGGTGGCGAGAAGGAGTTGTTGGGCTTCTTCGAAGCGCGACCAATGCGAGAGAGCGTGACACGGTCGGGAATCCTTGCAGGAAATCTTCCAGCTTCTCGCCACCCTTCAGGTAAATCCAACAGAGTCTAGACCGGCACTCACGTGCCCCGGAAAACGGGTACACCGTGCATTGTCTCAGGGTCTCTGGTGATGCCTTGGGTCACATCATTATTTGTCTCTCAGGGCAGGAGCAGGCGCCACATAGTGCCACTCATGATGTTGGCCTGCTTATCCGCCGGGATGCCGCATTCGTCGAGCATCTTCTTATAACGCTCCAGCTTATAACGCTTCCAGCTGCGGTCGAATTCTTCCAGCTCTCCGCCGAAGACGTCGGAGGCGAAGACAATTTTCTCAAAGGCGTGAACATTGGATTAGCGGGTGTGCGGGCTCACCACGCTGGACCACCAGAAGAACTTGAGGAACTGCGGGTAGTCGTTGCGCATCTTGATGAGCGTGGAGCCGGAGAGGTCGAAGTACAGGTTGGGATGCCAGGGAGATTTCGGCGGCCCATGGATAATCGGGGTTGCCCAGGTGAGCGCCGATCACGGTCAGCTGGGAAAGCGGCGGCAGATGAGGTCGAGCGTGGTCGCGCGCATGCGGTCCACGCTGACGTCCTCGGGCACTTCGGGACGCGGGCGGTTCTTGATGCCGGTGTGGAACAAGGCGATCATGCCATGCTGCTCGGCGCGGGCGTAGATGGCCCAGTAGCGCTTGTCGTCGTAGCGGCGAGTTGGGACGAGATCTCGCCCAGGCCGCCGAAGCCGGCACCGGCGTCGCGGAGTCCGTCCTGGCCCACCCCGAATCTGGTTCACTGGACCGCAATCTTGACAGATGTGTCCACGGCCATACCGGCGCTCAATTGCAGTGCGGCAATACCCTTCACCGTATCGGAGGGCAGGCGGAAGTTCACCTGATAGCCGCCCACCGTACCGGCAAGGCCGACTGCGCCGAGTACCTCCGCCGGTTTCCCATTGACACGCACCTCTATCGGCGATGTGACTACTGCCGGCGGGCTGGAGGGAAATGGGTTGCCGGGATCGACAGGGGGACGGGTTGCGCCGAGCCCCGTCACGAAGGCGGCCAGCACCTCTCCCGGCGCTGCCGGCTTGGCTGCGGAGACGAGCGTGAAGTCGGAGGCGTGTGTTACAGCGGGTCCGCCGGCCGCCGCCGCGATTTGAGGCGCGCTGGAAACGCACCCCGGCTGAAAGCCTGTCAACAGAAAGCCATGGAACACCCCGTCGGAATTCTGATAGCGCCCAACGATAACGCCGCGCGTGTTCACCGAGGCAGAGCCGGTAAACGTTGCGCCCGGGAACGCAATCGTGTTGAAGTTGCCATCTCGCATCAAATAGCCGTATCCGGCCGTTCCAACCATATACCGTCCGATGATGTCGCCGCGCGCGGTAAGCCCGGTCGAGTTGGTGTAAGTAGCAGCGGGTACATCCAAGGTGGTGAACTCGCCATCGCTCAACAGAAAAGCGTGAGTCAGGCCGCCGGGGCCGTTGTAGATTCCGGAGATCTCGCCTTGGGTGTTGATGCCGGTGAGGGTGGTGGCGGTGGAGCCCGGGTAATCGATCGCGACGTATTGCACTCCGCTTACCTTGAAGCCATGGGTCACACTGTCCCTGCTGGTATACGTTCCGACCACATCGCCGGACGCGTTGATCCCCCACCCCTGGGTAGATGTGGCGTCCGGAAAATCGATGGCGGTGTATTGGTCGCCGCTCAGACGGAAGCCATGGAACACGCCGTCGGCATTCCGGTAGAGCCCGGAGATGTCGCCCCGGTTGTTGATCCCGCGGGCGTCGGTGGAGGCGGCGCCGGGATAATCGAGCGAGCGGAATTGGCCGGCGCTCAGCTTGAAGCCATGGGTCACGCCGGCGATCACGTAGCTTCCAACGATGTCACCGCTATTGTTGATGCCCCAGGCCAGGGTGGAAGAAGAGCCGGGAAAATCGAGGGCGGAGTAATTCCCGCCTTGTCCCATCATCGTCGATGTCATGGCCAGCATCAGGCTGCCGGCGAGCAGACAGGAATCGAATTGCCGCATTGGTGTCCCTTTCGTGATTGAAGTGTTACCCATTTTCGGGCTGCCGATTTGCGGCTCGCCCGCAGGCGTGGCAGCGGTCGCTACCGCGCAGCCAGGAGAATTGACGAATGCCAGATCCGTTCGCCGTTTTTGACGATGCCGGAATCCCGCGCCGTTGTTTCTTTGGCCCGTTCAGTCCTCGACGATTACCGTTGCTTTCCTCTGTTCCTCCAGACCGGTCAGGCGCCCGAACGATCGCCCACCGCAAGGCGTGGTTTCGTCTTCGGGCGATAGCCGTTCCCGTTGATCCGGAACTCCGTCCGGGGCGCGGAAAGCCGCAACGTAGCGGTTCTCAGTGAGCTGCACCCGGGGAGGTTATGGCTCCCTCGAATGAACCGGATGTCAAAAACGTTACTCCGCTTGCCAGGCGCTTCACGGTGAAGCTCCCTTGTGCTCCCGCGAAGCGACCCGTTCCCCCGGTAATGGTGTGAACATCCTCGATGCTAAAAAGCCCCGGTTCAATCGCTGCGCCGGATCCGGCAATTGTCGTGGAGATACTATCTCCATTGGCCGCGAACCACTGAGCAGACCCTGTGCTATGGCCGGTCGTGAAGTCTACCGTAACCGTTTGGGTAAACGAAAATTGACCCACAAGGGTGCCAATTCCCGTGCCCACGGTAAGGACCGTTACCGTGGTGTTGGTGAAGCCCGTGTCGGTGTCAAGGCCTTGCATCGCACCCTTAAAGGGTACTGGTTGCTTTGCCGCTGCCGGGACGGCAAGCGCCGCCAGAATCATCGCCGCCATCGACAGGTAGATATTGGATCTCGTTATGGTTTTCATATGCGCACGTAGTTTTTGGTCCGCCGGGCTGCCCGCTTTGAAATACGGAGGTGCTCGGTGAACAACAACGAGCCTCGCCTCGATCGAGGTCATTTACCATGCCCGACCGGTAATTTTCGGCTCACTGCCGCACCTCATCAGCCAAATCCTTGAAAACGGAGGACCTGAGGCTGCCGGCTCATCGCTCTGTGGTAGACTGTTGCTGCTTATGGGGAACCAGCCCCCATCACCCGCAAGCCGCTTAGCCTTTGGGCCGTTTCAAGTGGATGCCCCGGCGAGCGAACTGCTCAAGGGCGGGGTTCGCGTTCGCCTGCCTTCACAGCCCTTTCAGATCCTGATGACGCTGCTGGAGCATCCCGGCGAAGTGGTCACGCGGGAGCAGTTGTCCGAGCGTCTCTGGGGCGATGGCACTTTCGTCGATTTCGAGCACGGCTTGAACGCGGCAATGAACAAGCTGCGCAGGGCGTTGTCCGATTCGGCGGAACACCCCAGGTACATTGAAACAGTCCCGGGGCGCGGGTACCGGTTCATTGGAACGTTGGAGCACCGCTTCCCGACACCTGTGAGGTCCGGTAACGGATCTGCCGTACGTAAAGAGGCGCCCGTGAGACGGCGCGCCCTTTGGTGGTGGCTCCCGCTTACCGCAGCATGCCTGGCCGTTTCGCTCGCGCTGTGGTGGCGATTTCATGAGGCTGCCGGATTTCTGCCTTCGGGAAAGCTCACGCGGCTCACCACGGACGCCGGAACCTCCGACTTCCCAGCGCTGTCGCTCGATGGAAAGCTAGTAGCCTATTCTTCCGACCGCATCCAGGAGGGCCAACGGGATCTGTATGTCCAACAGGTTGCTGGA
>JACXTT010005994.1_pt1 | contig 17488 bp, 19 predicted proteins | sample 9270951 | NCBI WGS metagenome assembly JACXTT01 (sample SAMN15532306, study PRJNA645909) | rock metagenome | isolation source: weathered quartz diorite | place: Puerto Rico | collected 2017-06-21 | reverse complement strand
GCGCTTCCTGCTCACCGCCGCCGCCATCGGCATTCTCTACAAGGAAAACGCCTCGATCTCCGGCGCCGAAGTCGGTTGCCAGGGCGAAGTCGGCGTGGCCTGCTCGATGGCCGCCGGGGCCTTGTGCGAAGTGCTCGGCGGCACCGTGCAACAGGTGGAAAACGCCGCCGAAATCGGCATGGAACACAACCTCGGCCTGACCTGCGACCCCATCGGCGGGCTGGTGCAAGTGCCCTGTATCGAACGCAATGCCATGGGTTCGGTGAAAGCCATCAATGCCGTGCGCATGGCCTTGCGCGGCGACGGCCAGCACTTCGTCTCCCTCGACAAGGTGATTCGCACCATGCGCCAGACCGGTGCCGACATGAAAAGCAAATACAAGGAGACCGCCCGCGGCGGTCTGGCCGTCAACATCATCGAGTGCTGACCCTCATTCAAGGGGGGACTGGGTCTGCCCATCCCCCGCACACGTACAAGGAGCCGCAATGTCCACCGAATCCCTGAAGCAAACCCCGCTGCACGCCCTGCATCTGCAACTCGGCGCGCGCATGGTGCCGTTCGCCGGCTACGACATGCCGGTGCAGTACCCATTGGGCGTGATGAAAGAGCACCAGCACAGCCGTGAGCACGCAGGGTTGTTCGATGTCTCGCACATGGGCCAGATCCGCCTGGTCGGCGCCGGTGCCGCCAAGGCCCTGGAAGCCCTGGTGCCGGTGGACATCGTCGACCTGCCGGTAGGCATGCAGCGTTATGCGATGTTCACCAACGAATCCGGCGGCATCCTCGACGACCTGATGGTCGCCAACCTGGGTAACGACGAGTTGTTCCTGGTGGTCAACGCCGCCTGCAAGGACCAGGACCTGGCGCACCTGCAAAAACACCTGGGCCACCTGTGCGAGGTCCAGCCGCTGTTCGAGGAGCGCGCCCTGCTCGCCCTGCAAGGCCCGGCCGCGGTCAGCGTACTGGCGCGCCTGGCCCCTGAAGTGACGAAAATGACCTTCATGCAGTTCGCCGCCGTGCGCCTGCTGGGCGTGGACTGCTATGTCAGCCGTTCCGGCTACACCGGCGAAGACGGTTTCGAGATCTCCGTACCGGCGACCAGCGCCGAAGCACTGGCACGCAGTCTGCTGGCCGAAACCGAGGTCGAGGCCATTGGCCTGGGTGCGCGTGATTCCCTGCGCCTGGAAGCCGGCCTGTGCCTGTACGGGCACGACATGAACACCGACACCACCCCGGTGGAAGCCAGCCTGCTCTGGGCGATTTCCAAGGTACGCCGCGCCGACGGTGCACGGGCCGGTGGCTTCCCCGGTGCGCAGGCGATCTTTGCCCAGCAGCAGCAAGGCGTACCGCGCAAGCGTGTGGGTTTGTTACCGCAGGAACGCACACCGGTGCGCGAAGGCGCGGAAATCGTCGATCAGGACGGCAGCGTGATCGGCAGCGTGTGCAGCGGCGGATTCGGTCCGACCCTGGGCGGCCCTCTGGCCATGGGCTATCTAGACAGCGCGCATGCTGCGCTGGACAGTGAAGTCTGGGCCATCGTGCGCGGCAAGCGCGTACCGCTCAAGGTCAGCAAGATGCCTTTTGTTCCACAGCGTTACTACCGAGGCTAATACACAGGTATCAACAGGGTTGATACCCCTGTTGATACCTACAGTAACAACTAAGGCGCGGATGAAACAATGCACTACCTTGTCACGCAATCGCCACAAAACAGTGCATATATTCATCCATGAACTGTCCTTATAACAGTTACAAATAAGCGCCCCCAGCCAAATGGGCAGCGCTTGCCCGGAAGGCCGCAAAAACGCCTGTAAACAGGCATAAACCCAGGGATTCCACGGGGCTTGTTTTTCCTCCCGGAGTTGGCGTAGAGTTTATCTACTGTGTTTGCATGGGTCGCTTTGAATCGTGACCTGGGCAGTAGCCTGAAGTTTGCTACAACCCGTTCGACGCCTCTTACTTTCCTGCAACCCAGCCCAGTACTCTTTCACTATGAAAGCGGCTGTCATTAATTTTTTTTGCGTCAAGGAAATAAGAAAATGGCTGAACGTCAGAGCGGTACCGTCAAGTGGTTTAACGACGAGAAAGGTTTTGGTTTTATCACTCCAGAAAGCGGTCCGGATCTGTTCGTTCATTTCCGCGCTATTCAGGGCAACGGCTTCAAGAGCCTGAAAGAAGGCCAGAAAGTGACCTTCATCGCCGTGCAGGGCCAGAAAGGCATGCAGGCTGACGAAGTACAAGCAGAAGCCTGATCCTGCCGGAAACAAGCCTTCTTGCAATGAAAAGCCCTTGATATTGATATCAGGGGCTTTTTTATGGGCGCAATTTCGTAAAATGGCTTTTTTCAGTCCAGAGAGAGCCGTCATGTCGAAACACGCGCTGAGCCCCCAGGGCGATTTCCCCCCTGCCGGCCTGGGCCGTCGCCTGGCCGCGATGTTCTATGACTTCCTGCTGTGCACGGCGTTGCTGATCGTCACCGGGTTTGCCTACAAGCTGGTGCAGATGTCGATCATCGGCGAGCAGCAACTCAGGAAGCTGTCCGATGCCGGTGCACTGGACGGTGACCCGCTGCTGTCGACCCTCCTTCTGTTCGTGCTGTTCGGATTTTTCGCCAAGTTCTGGACCTACAAGGGGCAGACCCTGGGCATGCAGGTCTGGGGGATTCGCGTACAGAATGCCGACGGTACGGCCATCAGCCTCTGGCAGGCGTTGCTGCGCTTTATCGTATCCATTGCCTCCTGGCTGTTCGGCCTGGGTTTCCTGTGGTCGCTGGTGGACAAGCAGAAACGCAGCTGGCACGACATCTACTCCAACAGCCAGTTGGTGCGGCTGCCCAAAAACGCCAAGTAAGCGGCGACAAAAAAGCCCCGAACCAGTCGGGGCTTTTTCATACGGCCACTTCAGTCCGGCTTATTCAGCCAGCTTGAAGGTAATGAAGCTGGCACGCCCCTGGCGCAGCACGCGCATGGACACCGAACGATTCTTCGGCAGGGCCTTGGCGATCTCCGTGAACTGCGCCGCGGTGGTGATCGCCTGGTTGTTCAGGTGAGTGATCACATCGCCTGGCTGCAGGCCGATCAAGGCGGCAGGACCGTCCTGGACGTCCTTGATGACCACGCCACCCTTGAGGTCGCCGGCCTTCTTCTGGTCATCGCTCAGTTCGACCACGGAAATCCCCAGGCGGTTGCTGCTGCGCTCGGCACCGTCGGCCTTGGCGATATCCATTTCCTTGCCTTCATCCGGAATCGCACCGACCGTCAGGTCCACGGTCTTGCGCTTGCCTTCGCGAATCACTTCCAGGGACGCCTTGTCACCGGCCTTCAACGCGCCGACCAGATGCGGCAGGTCGGCCGACATTTCGATCGGCTGGCCGTTCATGCTGAGGATCACGTCACCGACCAGCAAGCCACCCTTGGCCGCCGGACCATCGTCCTGCACCTGGGCTACCAGGGCACCGGCGGGCTTGTCCAGGCCGAACGACTCGGCCAGGTCCTTGTTGACCTCCTGGATCACCACGCCCAACCAGCCACGGCTGACCTTGCCACCCGCCTTCAGTTGGGCGGAGACATCCATCGCCACGTCGATCGGGATCGCGAAGGAAACCCCCATGAAGCCGCCGGAGCGGGTGTAGATCTGCGAGTTGATCCCGACCACTTCACCATTGAGGTTGAACAGCGGGCCACCCGAGTTGCCCGGGTTGATCGGCACGTCGGTCTGGATGAACGGTACGTAGTTCTCGTTCGGCAGGCTGCGGCCCACGGCGCTGACGATGCCCTGGGTCACGGTATGGTCAAAGCCAAAGGGCGAACCGATGGCCACGACCCACTGGCCGGGTTTCAGATCCTTGGACTTGCCCAGCTTGAGGGTCGGCAGGTCCTTGCCGTCGATCTTCAACAGCGCCACGTCGGAACGTGGGTCGGTGCCCACCAGCTTGGCCTTGAGTTCGCTACGATCGGCCAGGCGCACGACGATCTCGTCCGCATCGGCGACCACGTGGTTGTTGGTCAGGATGTAGCCGTCCTTGGAGATGATGAAGCCCGAACCCAGGGACTGGGCCTCACGCTGGCGACCGCCACCACCGCCTTTCGGACTGCGCGGCTGCGGGAAGCCGCGGAAGAATTGCTGGATTTCCGGCGGCAGGCCTTCGAGGCCTTGAATGTCGGAGACCTTACGGTCCGGCAGTTTCTGCGTGGTGCTGATGTTGACCACCGCCGGCGAGGCTTGCTCCACCAGTTGGGTGAAGTCGGGCAAGTCAGCGGCCTGGGCGGCTACCGCCTGGCCCAGCACCAGGACGGTGGCAACAATGGACAGATAAGACTTCAAGCGTGGTATCGACATAGGGCTCCCGTGAACAACGAGCATGATTAAGCGATAGGCCCCTGCAGCCCCCGGGCATGACACGCCGGGACTTGCGGACCGGGAACAACAAACAAGGCCAGAGCCGAGAGGCTCTGACCTATAGGAAAACCTGGGGATATTTGCAAATGAATTTGATCACCAAACATTTCTGCACCAGCGACGGAGGTCAACGATAACGCGTGCTTCCTGGCAAACCGTGGCGTCCTTGCGTCCATCGCGAGCAAGCTCGCTCGTACAGCTACAGGGGATCGTGCGCGCAGGGCTCATGGCTCAGCGACTCACTGCTTGGCCTGCGCATCGCCGGAACGCATGGACAGCGCAATCCGTTCGGCGGTACCGATGGGAATCTCCCCCACCACCGTGACCATGATGTCGCCGCCAGGCGTGGTCAGGCGCCGGGAGACCGCCACGGTCGGCCCCAACTGGGCCCGGGAGTCCGCCACCACGGCACCGTTCAGGGGCTCGAGGAACACCGAAAAACGCGACAGGCCATCGTCGTACATCAAGCTGCTGACCTGGGTCTTGGTGGCCGGGTCGACGCGCGCCGTGCTGCTGACCAGCTCGAAGCCCGGTGGCAGCCAGTCCGAATGCCACAGCTGGGCTGTCGCCGCTCCCAGCGTCTGCACCTTGGCCTGGGCCTGGTTGGTCTGCAGGAGCACCGGCTTGCACTCGGCACCGGGCTCTACCTGGCTTTCCTCGGGGGCTTGGGCGATATTCAATTCGGTGAACTGGAAGCGCTCCAGCAACTGCCCCTTGTCATTGAGCAACAATGACTTCAAGGGCAAGCCGGTCTCGCGGTCCAGGTGCAATTCAAAGCCATAGCGATGCTGATCACGCGGGGTCAGCGAGACCACCACGGCCGGACGACCGGCCACGCGCGACTTGCCGATGACGGCGATGTCGTACCAGGTCTTGAGTAGTTGCGGATCCAGCGAGCGGGTATGGGAATCCGGCATATCGCCGAGCCCCGCCACCAGTGCACCACTGACGCACTGGGTATGACCATCGACGCGAACAACTTCCTGTGCCGAACCATCGAGCTGAACCAAGCGCTCGCGAACCTTGCCATCGCGCACCAGATGCCAGATGCCATGGGTAGAAAAACTACCGTTGCGCTCGTAGACAAAAGTGCCCTGAAAGCTTTGCTGCTGCTCGGCTTGCCCAAGACGATTCAACCAGTCCTGGGCCTCATCGGCCTGGGCTGGAAGCATCCACCAGCCACTGAGCACAAGCGTTAGAAGAGGTAGCGCGCGCATGATCCTCCTTAGCGGTTTTCCAGACTGGCGGCACGGGCATAAGGCAGAGCGCTTTCAGTCCCTTTGAGTGCGGCCTGCTGGGCATGCTGGCGCAGGTAGCCTGGCAGACGCTGATCGTGCCAACCCGACTGGCCTTGCTGCAGGACGCCGCTGGCCATCGGGCCAGTCGCCTGGTCGCTGCTTTCAGTATAGCCGGCCAGAACCGCAGGGCCTTTCGCCGTAGGCGCAACCAGGCTTGGCTGGTTCGATTGCTGGGCCAGTTGGGCGCCGGCAATGTCATCCTGGTTGTACAGGCGGACACCGGCCAGAACGGCCACGGTGACCGACGCCGCCACAGCCAGGCGACCCAGCGTACGCCACGGGCCACGAGTGCTTTTCGCCGGGACGTCCTCACCGGCCAGCGCGGCGGAAACGGCCGAGGCGATATCCAGGCGCGGGTCCAACAGCTCCTTGTGCATCACTGCCCGGGCCATTTGGTAACGGGACCAGGTGGCACGGGTCTCGGCATCGTCAAGGGCATTGAGCACCCGACGTAGCTCCAGTTCATCCGCTTCGTTATCCATCACCGCGGACAGCGATTCCTGCAGGGCTTCACGACTCATGGCGGTTCCTCTCTTGGCTGTCGCCGCTGTCTCAGGTTTCCTGCAACAACGGCTGCAGGGCTTTATCGATGGCCTCCCGAGCGCGGAAAATCCGGGAGCGCACGGTACCCACAGGACATTGCATGACGGCTGCAATGTCCTCATAACTCAGACCGTCGAATTCGCGTAAAGTTAAAGCCGTACGCAAATCTTCTGGCAATTGCTGGATGGTTCGATGAACGGTGCTTTCGATCTCATCCCGCAACAATGCACGCTCTGGCGATTCGAGATCCTTGAGGCCATGATCGCCGTCGTAGAACTCGGCGTCCTCGGAACTCACATCGCTGTCTGGTGGCCTGCGACCGCGGGAAACCAGATAGTTCTTCGCCGTGTTGATGGCGATGCGGTACAGCCAGGTGTAGAAGGCGCTGTCACCGCGAAAATTGCCCAATGCACGGTAGGCTTTGATAAAGGCTTCTTGTGCAACGTCCTGGGCTTCATGGGTGTCGTGCACGAACCGCACGATCAACCCGAGAATTTTGTGCTGATATTTCAACACCAGCAGATCAAATGCCCGCCTGTCGCCGCGTTGAACGCGCTCGACCAGCTGCTGATCCTCTTCCTGGGTTAGCATGAACACTCCTCATAGGACCTGAAGGAGGCGCGCATCGCTAATTGACCAGGCTTGCAAACATAGACTCGGGCTTCTGGCAAAAGTTCTCCCCCTTCAAGCAAGTTTCCTGCGGTCCGCCGAACGGACACACACGAAAAACGCAGCACGGCCAGCGCCGACTGCGTGAATAATCTGGTCGTCGAATTCGCCTGCAAGGGCCGTATCACGAACCCTGCATAAAGCCGACGCTGTCCCCTTCTTTAAGGCACCCTGCATGGGAGCCCGGAGCCCGGTAAAAGTTCCCGGAACCCCCAGCAAGTAGTAGCATTATGATAGCCGTTCTGACCACGGCCGCCTGAGCCTGGGTTATAAGCTGAAAAATCATCGCCTTACCCTGCAAAACCACATGCGCGGCGGCCTGGACTGGCGCACACTCAGCGCCCACAGCCCTTTCACAATGCTACAAAGGCCCGACTATTGTGCCGGTCCCCCCAGCCATATACTAGTGGGCTGTCGGGCGGGCCCCGGCAGCTGCCCCGGGCGCTTTTTTCGGATGTTTCAGATGAGCCGACATTTTCAACACGATGTGCTGGTCATTGGCAGCGGTGCCGCCGGCCTGAGCCTGGCGCTCACCCTGCCCAGCCATCTGCGCATTGCCGTACTGAGCAAGGGCAACCTGGCCAATGGTTCGACCTTCTGGGCCCAGGGCGGGGTCGCCGCGGTGCTGGACGACACCGACACCGTGCAGTCCCACGTCGAGGACACCCTCAACGCCGGCGGCGGCCTGTGCCACGAAGACGCCGTGCGTTTCACCGTCGAGCACAGCCGCGAGGCCATCCAGTGGCTGATCGACCAGGGCGTGCCCTTCACTCGCGACGAAGACGCCAGCGCCGATGACGGCGGTTTCGAATTTCACCTCACCCGCGAGGGCGGCCACAGCCATCGGCGCATCATCCATGCCGCCGATGCCACGGGCGCGGCGATCTTCAAGACCCTGCTGGAGCAAGCCCGCCAGCGGCCCAACATCGAATTGCTGGAGCAACGGGTCGCCGTCGACCTGATCACCGAAAAACGCCTGGGCCTGGCCGGCGACCGCTGCCTGGGGGCCTACGTGCTCGATCGTGGCACCGGCGAGGTCGACACCTTCGGCGCGCGCTTCACCGTGCTCGCCTCGGGTGGCGCGGCCAAGGTCTACCTCTATACCAGCAACCCCGACGGTGCCTGCGGCGACGGCATCGCCATGGCCTGGCGCTCGGGCTGCCGGGTGGCGAACCTGGAGTTCAACCAGTTCCACCCCACCTGCCTGTATCACCCGCAGGCCAAGAGTTTTCTCGTCACCGAAGCCCTGCGCGGCGAAGGTGCCCACCTGAAGCTGCCCAACGGCGAACGCTTCATGCCGCGCTTCGACCCTCGGGCCGAACTGGCGCCACGGGACATCGTGGCCCGGGCCATCGACCATGAAATGAAGCGCCTGGGTATCGACTGCGTGTACCTGGATATCAGCCACAAGCCCGAAGCCTTCATCAAGACGCATTTCCCGACGGTGTACGAACGCTGCCTGGAATTCTCCATCGACATCACCAAAGGCCCGATCCCGGTGGTGCCCGCGGCCCACTACACCTGTGGCGGCGTACTGGTCGACCAGCAGGGCCGCACCGATGTGCCCGGCCTGTATGCAATCGGCGAGACCAGCTTCACCGGCCTGCACGGTGCCAACCGGATGGCCAGCAACTCGCTGCTGGAATGTTTCGTCTACGCCCGTTCGGCAGCGGCCGATATTCTCCAGCAACTGCCGCAGGTCACCCTGCCCGTCGCCCTGCCGAGCTGGGATGCGAGCCAGGTGACCGACTCCGACGAGGACGTGATCATCGCGCACAACTGGGACGAACTGCGGCGCTTCATGTGGGACTACGTCGGCATCGTGCGCACCAACAAGCGCCTGCAGCGGGCGCAACATCGGGTGCGCCTGCTGTTGGACGAAATCGATGAGTTCTACAGCAACTACAAGGTCAGTCGTGACCTGATCGAGTTGCGCAACCTGGCCCAGGTCGCCGAACTGATGATTCTTTCGGCCATGGAGCGCAAGGAAAGCCGGGGCTTGCACTACACCCTCGACTACCCGGACCTGCTGCCCGAGGCGCTGGACACTATCCTGGTGCCGCCCACCTACGTCGGCTGAACTTCAACCGCACGCGCAGGCGCCGGTGTACATCCGGCGCCTGCGCATCGAAGGGCACGCACAGTGTCCGCACCCGACGCTGGCCCGGCAGGCGAAAGCGCAGCAGCACCAGCCATGGCAAGGCCAGGCTGTCGCGGCGCAATTGCACCGGCTGCCAGCCGGCGGCCTGATTCCACAGCTGCCAACCGTGCTCGTCGCGACGCAATCCGGTAAAAGCCGACGAATGGTTCAACAGTAGCTGTCGCGGCAGCACCCAGGCGCCATGCAGCAGGCACAGCAAAGCCCCGGACAGACTTGCCCAGAGCGGAACATCAAGCAGACAAAGCGAACCCAGCGCCAGGCCCTGGACCCCGAGATACGCCGCCGACAACAGCCGTGAAGCCTGCCAGCGGCATTCGAACAGGTTACTTGGGCTGGACACGATCCAGGATCATGCGAACCATGCGCTGCAATTCCGGATCTTCCGACTCGGAGCGCTCCATGAACCAGCCGAACATGTCCTGGTCCTCGCATTCGAGCAGATTGCGATAGCACTCGCGATCGACGTCATTCAGATGTGGGTACACCTCCTTGACGAACGGTACCAGCAACACGTCCAGTTCCAGCATGCCGCGACGGCTGTGCCAATAGAGGCGATTGAGTTCTACATCTTCGACCATGGAGCGCTCCTCAAATTTGCGCACAAGTATACAGCCCCGCGCGCGCGCGGACAGTCGGCTTTGGTCGGGGGCTGCCGCGGTGTTGTGAACTACCCATTTGCAAGGCGCCCCTCTATGATGTCTACCATCCCTTTTTCGCTGCGATGACCCATGGCCGATTCCGCTTTTTTCTGCACGCTGACCCACGAAGGCGTTCTTGCCGTCCGCGGCACCGACGCCGCCAAGTTCCTCCAGGGCCAGTTGACCTGCAACCTCAACTACTTGAGTGACACCCAGGCCAGCCTCGGTGCCCGCTGCACGCAAAAAGGCCGCATGCAATCGAGCTTCCGCATCCTCCTCGAAGGCGACGGCGTGTTGCTGGCGATGGCCACCGAGCTACTGGAACCCCAGTTGGCGGACCTGAAAAAATACGCTGTGTTCTCCAAATCCAAACTCACCGACGAAAGCGCCGGCTGGGTCCGCTTCGGGCTTGGCGACGCCGACGACGCCTTGCGCGGCCTTGGCCTTGAACTGCCGACACAGACCGACGCCATGGTCCGCGCGGACACGCTGATCGCGGTTCGGGTTTCGCCCGAGCGCAGCGAACTCTGGGTCCCGGCGGATCAGGCCGACCGGGTACGCGAGCATCTGGCGGGCCGCTTGCGCGAAGCCGATCTGAACACCTGGCTGCTGGGCCAGGTGCGGGCCGGCATCGGCCAGGTCATGCCGCAGACCCGCGAGCTGTTTATTCCGCAAATGCTCAACTTGCAGGCGGTCGGTGGCGTAAGCTTCAAGAAAGGCTGTTATACCGGTCAGGAAATCGTCGCCCGCATGCAGTACCTGGGCAAGCTCAAACGCCGCCTGTATCGCTTGGCGCTGGTGGCCGAACAGCTGCCGGAACCGGGTAGCGAACTGTTCGCGCCCTCGCATGGCAGTGCCATCGGTGAAGTGGTAATCGCCGCCCGGGCTGAAAATGGCATTGAACTGCTGGCCGTGCTACAAGCCGAAGCTGCGGAAGAAGGTCATGTCCACCTGGGCGATTTGCAAGGTCCGTCCCTGACACTGCTGGACTTGCCCTATCAACTGGACCGCGACAGCGAAATCCAGCGTTAACTGCACCGCCCTAGAGAATTGAAATGAACAAGCTGGCGGAAAAGGTCCAACGGGATTTGGTTCAGGCCATCGACAATGATGACCTGGTTCTGCCGACACTCCCGGAAGTGGCCCTGAAGATTCGCAAGGCGGCTGAAGATCCCGAGATCAGTGTCAGCACCTTGAGCAAAGTGATCGGGGGCGACACCGCGTTGTCGGCGCGCCTGATCAAGGTGGTCAACAGCCCGTTGCTGCGGGCCACCCAAGAAGTCAACGACTTGCACACCGCCATCACCCGGCTGGGGGTCAACTACAGCAGCAACCTGGCCATCGGCCTGGTCATGGAGCAGATTTTCCATGCCCGCTCCGAGGTGGTGGAGCAGAAAATGCGCGAGGTCTGGCGCAAGAGCCTGGAGATCGCCGGTGTCAGCTACGTGCTGTGCCGCAACTTCACCCTGCTCAAGCCGGACCAGGCGGCGCTGGGCGGGCTGGTGCACCAGATCGGCGTATTGCCGATCCTGACCTATGCCGAGGACCACTACGAGTTGCTGGCCGATCCGCTGAGCCTGGATCACGTGATCGACAGCATTCACCCGTTGCTGGGCGACGCGCTGCTCAAGGTCTGGGAGTTTCCGGAAATGCTGGCGAAGCTGCCCGGGCAGTACCTGAACCTGGAGCGCGACAAGCAGGGCATCGACTATATCGACCTGGTACAGATCGCCAGCGTGTATTGCCATCAGGGCACGACGCATCCGTTCGCGCGGATAGCACTGGGCGACCTGAAGGCCTTTATCAAACTGGGGCTGGACGCAGAAAGCAGCGCGCTCAATGAACAGCTCAACGAAGCGCGAGAGATGTTTCGCTAGAAACCGCCGGCCCGGATCCATCCGCGAAATCTGCGGCCGACAACGGACTACTGTAGGAGCCAGCTTGCTGGCGATGGTCGTTAACGATAACGCGGGGCGGCTGATACCCTGCGGCGCCTGGACTACCATCGCCAGCAAGCTGTCTCCTACAGGTGGGTTTTGTGGTGTTTTCAGGAGGCGGCGGTGAAGCTCACGCGGACCTTCAAGCCGTGTGGCTGCGCATCATGCAAGCTGATCTGCGCCAGGTGCGCCTGGCAGATCTCGCCGACAATCGCCAGTCCCAGCCCCGTGCCGACACCCTGCTGCTGACGCCGGTAAAAACGCTCGAACACCCGCGCACGCTCCTCAAGCGGAATCCCCGGTCCGTCGTCTTCCACTTCCAGCACCGCCGGCAAGCCGACCCGCAGGATCACATTGCCACCCGACGGCGTATGGGCCAGGGCATTGTCCACCAGGTTACTCAACAGCTCGTTGAGCAAGGTCGGCTCACCCCGTAGCCACACCGGTTCATCGGCCTCCAGCGCCAATGCCACGCCCCGCGCATGGGCCAGTGGCGCCATCGCCATGCCCAGCTCCCGTGCCAGCTGACTAAGATCGAGCAACTGCGCGCCGCCCTCGGCAATCGCCCGCGCGCCATTTTCAATCCGTGCCAGCGACAGCAACTGGTTGGCCAGATGGGTCAGGCGATCCGTGCCCTGGGTCGCGGTCTCCAGGGTCTCGCGCCAGGTCGTCGGTTCCGTCGCGCGCAAGCCCAGCTCAAGACGCGCCTTGAGCGCGGCCAGCGGCGTGCGCAACTCATGGGCGGCGTCGGCGATAAACTGCCCCTGGCGCTCGAACTGTCGACGCAGGCGCTCGGTGAAGTGGTTGAGCGAGCGCACCAACGGCTGGAGCTCATGCTGCACCTCCACCAGCGGCAAGGGCCGCAGATCATCCGGCTGACGCTCCTCCACAGCCGCGCGCAAACGTTCCAGCGGACGCAACGCCGCGCTCACGGCAAACCCTACCAGCAATAGCGCCCCCAGCGCCAGCATCCCCACGCGCAACAGCGTGTCGGCCATCAGGCTGCGGGCCATGTTCTCCCGGGCCTCAACGGTCTCGGCCACGCGAATTTCCGCCGTGCCGTTCATATTCGGTTCGCTGACCACCTTGAGCAGGCTCACCACCCGCACCTTCTGCCCCCGATATTGGCCATTGTAGAACCGCGCCAGCGCCGGATAGTCATCGGTGCGCGGCGTGCCGGGCGGTGGTGCAGGGAGGTTTTCGTAACCGGAAATCAACTGCCGGTGGATGTCGTTGACCTGATAGTAGATCCGCCCGGCGATGTCATAGGCAAAAGTGTCCAGAGCGACATACGGTACATCCGCGCTCAGGCTGCCGTCGCGTTGCGACAGGCCCGCGGCAATGGTTCGCGCCGAGGCCAGCAGGGTGCGGTCATAAGCCGTGTCCGCCGCCTCGCGACCATTGTAGTAGGCACTCCAACCGCTGGCGAGCATCAACACCACCAGCAACAGCGCCAGGTTGCGCAGCAGCCGCCAGCGCAGGCTGCCGGCCTTATGCATCGCGATGTTCGAGCAGATAGCCGAGACCGCGAAAGGTGACGATGGCCACCGCCTGGCCGTCGAGCTTCTTGCGCAGACGATGCACGTAGATTTCGATGGCATCGGTGCTGGCCTCCTCGTCCAGTCCGAAGACCTGCGCGGCCAACTGCTCCTTGCTCATCACCCGACCGGGTCGGGCAACCAGCGCTTCGAGCACCGCCTGTTCACGAGACGTTAGGGTCAACAGTTCGTCGCCGAGGGTAAAACGCCGGGTGTCCAGGTCGTAGACCAACGCACCGCAACGCTGCTGACGCTCACCGCCCAGAACGCTGCGCCGTAACAACGCCTTGACCCGCGCCTCCAGCTCGCTGAGCTCGAACGGCTTGGCCAGGTAATCGTCCGCCCCCAGGTTCAGCCCATGGACGCGGTCCTTCACATCACTGCGCGCGGTCAGCATCAGTACCGGCAGGCTCTTGCCCCGTGCACGCAAACGGGCCAGCACCTCGAACCCGTCCAGGCGCGGCAGGCCCACGTCAAGAATCGCCACGGCGTATTCCTGACTGCTCAATGCCAGGTCAGCGGCCACCCCATCGTGCAGCACATCCACGGTCAACCCCGCGCTCTTGAGCGCCTGGGCCACACTTTCAGCCAATTGGGGATGGTCTTCGACCAGAAGCACACGCATGGTTTTCCTACCTCGACAAGGGTGACGTCAAACGCCCTTCCGGGGCCGGAGTCTACCGGATAAACAAACCACCGCTAGCCATTACCGCCTCTGTTTGCAGGGCCTATCACACTGAAAGCATAGTGAAAGTTTGAACCGTTATAATCCCTTAACGGGAAGTTACGAGCACTGCCCGCTACCACCCCTGAAGCCGAAAGCACTTCAACGTGGTGGCGCCCGCACAAGAACAATAACGGAGTACTCCACCATGCCGCCATTACGCACCTTCGCCCTCGCCGCCGGGTGTTTACTGCTTGCCGGACAGCTCTTCGCCGCCGAACCCGAACACCCCGAATGCATCGCCCCGGCCGCCCCCGGCGGTGGGTTCGATCTGAGCTGCAAGCTGGCGCAAAGCGCGTTCCTCAACGAACAAATCCTCAGCACGCCCATGCGCGTCACCTATATGCCCGGTGGCGTCGGAGCCGTGGCCTACAACGCCGTGATCACCCAGCACCCGGCCGATGCCAACACCCTGGTGGCCTGGTCCAGCGGTTCGCTGCTGAACCTGGCGCAAGGCAAGTTCGGCCGTTTCGATGAAGGCGCCGTGCGCTGGCTGGCCACCGTTGGTACCAGCTACGGCGCCATCGCGGTGAAAAGCGACTCACCGTATAAAACCCTCGCCGACCTGGTCAAGGCACTGAAGGCCGACCCGAGCAAGGTGGTCATCGGTTTCAGCGGCACCGTTGGTGGCCAAGACTGGATGCAGGCCGCGCTGATCGCCAAGATTGCCGGGATCAACCCGCGCAACCTGCGTTACGTGGCCCTCGAAGGGGGTGGCGAAATCATCACGGCCTTGCTGGGCGGGCAAACCCAGGTCGGCAGTACCGACACTTCCGACTCCATGCCGTATATCCAGAGCGGCGAAATGCGCCTGCTGGCGGTATTCGCCGAACAACGCCTGGACAAGCCGGAGATGAAGAACATCCCCACCGCCAAGGAGCAAGGCTACGACATCGTCTGGCCGGTGGTGCGCGGTTTCTACCTGGGGCCCAAGGTCAGCGACGAAGACTACGCCTGGTGGAAAGCCGCCTTCGACAAACTCCTGGCCTCGAAAGAGTTCGCCAAGCTGCGCGACCAGCGCGCGCTGTTCCCCTTCGCCATGACCGGCCCGGAACTCGACACCTACGTGAAGAAACAGGTCGCCGACTACAAGGTGCTGGCCAAGGAATTCGGCCTGATCCAATGATCAGGGCTCAGAGCGGTGGCAATGCCCACTGGATCGGTGCCAGGCCGTTCTGCTCCAGGAACTTGTTGGTCCGGCTGAAATGCCCGCAGCCGATAAAACCGCGATAGGCCGACAACGGCGACGGATGCACCGACTTCAACACCAGGTGCTTGGTCGCATCGATCAGCTTCTGCTTGCCCTGGGCATGGGCGCCCCACAACAGGAACACCAGTTTGTCCTGGCGCTCGCTGACCACCTCGATGATACGGTCGGTAAAGAACTGCCAGCCGCGATTGGCGTGCGAGGCGGCGTTGCCGCGCTCCACGGTCATGGTGGTGTTGAGCAGCAACACCCCCTGCTCGGCCCAGCTCTGCAGGTAGCCGTGGTTGGGGATGTCGATGTTCAGGTCGCGTTGCAACTCTTTATAGATATTGACCAGCGACGGCGGCGCCGGGACGCCCGGCTGCACCGAAAAGCACAGGCCGTGAGCCTGGCCGGGACCGTGGTAGGGGTCCTGGCCGATGATCACCACTTTCACCTGGTCCAGCGGCGTGGCGTTCATGGCATTGAAGATCAACGGGCCCGGCGGGTAGATCTCCTTGCCGGCGGCATACTCCTGGCGCAGGAATTCTCGCAACTCGCTCATGTAGGGCTTGTCGAACTCTTCACGCAGTGCCTGCTTCCAGCTGGGCTCGAGTTTGATGCGGTCGTCGTCGGTCATATTGGTGTCCGGAAATAACAATGGGGCGGACACTAGGAAAGCCCATCACGCTTGTCAATTGATCCGAGACAGAACCGGCACTTTCCCACACAAGGATCATACTGTGTATTCAACGAGTAGCGAGGTCACGATGAACCTGCATTTCGAAGAACTCATCGGTATCGACGGGGCCCGCCTGGGCATCGCCACACTGGACGCCGAACCCACCCTCAATGCACTTTCACTGCCGATGATCCAGGAGCTGGACGAACGCCTGGAGACCTGGGCGCGGGATCCGCACATCGTCTGTGTGCTGCTGCGCGGCAACGGCGCCAGGGCCTTTTGTGCCGGGGGCGAGGTGCGCAGCCTGGCGCAGGCGTGCCAGGCGCACCCGGGGGCGGTGCCACCGCTGGCAAGCGTGTTCTTTGCCTCGGAATACCGACTGGACTATCGCCTGCACACCTATCCCAAACCCGTGCTGTGCTGGGCCCATGGTTATGTCCTCGGCGGCGGCATGGGCCTGCTGCAAGGCGCGGGCATCCGCATCGTCACCCCGAGCAGCCGCCTGGCCATGCCGGAGATCGGCATCGGCTTGTACCCGGATGTCGGCGCCAGCTGGTTTCTGTCGCGGCTGCCGGGCAAGCTGGGGTTGTTCCTCGGGCTGACCGGCGCGCAGATGAACGGCCGCGACGCCATCGACCTGGGGTTGGCCGACCGGCTACTGGCTGACGACCAACAGGAAGAACTGATCGAAGGGCTGTTGCGACTCAATTGGCAGGAACAGACCGCGATGCAACTCAACAGCCTGCTCAAGGCCCTGGAGCACCAGGCCCGGGAACAACAGCCGGCGGCGCAGTGGTTGCCGCTGCGCGAGCGCATCGATGCCCTGCTGGATGTCAGCGATGTACGCTGTGCCTGGAAGGCCATTGCGCTGTTGGCCGAAGACGCCGACAAACGCCTGGGCCAGGCAGCCCGGCAGCTCAAGGAAGGCTGTCCGCTGACCGCGCACCTGGTCTGGGAGCAGATCGCCCGAGCCCGGCACTTGTCCCTGGCGCAGGTGTTCCAGATGGAATACACCCTGAGCCTCAACTGCTGCCGTCACCCGGAATTCAGTGAAGGCGTGCGGGCGCGACTGATCGACAAGGACGGCGAACCGCGCTGGCATTGGCCGGATATCGGCGCCGTGCCGGAAGCGGTGGTCGAGGCGCATTTCCACAAAGCCTGGGAGGGACGCCATCCACTGGCGGACTTGTCAGACTACTGAGGAGCGCCTCGAGTTGTCCCGCTAGTCCTCCCGACCGCCATGATCATGACCGCGGCCGTGGCCGTGGCCGTGGCGACCGTGATCGCCATCGTAGTCGTCACCGCGCCACTGATGCTCATGCCGCTCCCAACCCCGGTGCGGATAAGGGCGGTAGGCCGGCGCGTAATAGCGTGGAGCGGGTACATAGTAGTCGTGGCGATAGTAGGAGCCGCCGCCGTAGTAATAGGCCGGTGCCGGTGCGGTGTAGACATCGGAGCGGTAGTAGGTGGCCCCTTCATCGTAGTAGGGCACGCACGCGGACAGCGCCAGGGACAGGCTTGCAGCGAGAAGGATTCGAGGGTGCATGGCGGCCTCCTGGACCGCGAAAGGACACCGGACAGCGACGCTGACCGACGTAGGCGGGCCAATCGCCCGCCTACACCTGATCAGACCGCAAAACCCTCGACGAGTGCCCTGGCGGCAAAAATTTCCTGTCGCTGTCGACAGAAAAAACGCCGCCAACCCTGTAGGAGC
>JACXTT010005993.1_pt1 | contig 17488 bp, 14 predicted proteins | sample 9270951 | NCBI WGS metagenome assembly JACXTT01 (sample SAMN15532306, study PRJNA645909) | rock metagenome | isolation source: weathered quartz diorite | place: Puerto Rico | collected 2017-06-21 | reverse complement strand
CGCGGCATCGGCGACGTGCTGCTTGCGTGGGAAAACGAAGCCTTGTTGGCCATTAAGGAATTGGGCCCGGACAAGGTAGAGATTGTTGCGCCATCCCTCAGTATCCTGGCAGAACCGCCGGTGGCGCTCGTTGATAAAGTGGTCGACAAGCGCGGCAGCCGCACGGTAGCCGAGGCTTACCTGCAATTCTTGTATTCCGACGAAGCGCAGGACATCATCGCGAAGCATTACTACCGACCGGTCGTCGATAAATTCGCCAAAAAATATGCTGCGCAATTCCCAAAAGTGAAGCTGTTCACCGTCGACGAGATTGCTGGCGGCTGGACGGCGGCGCAGAAGACGCATTTCGCTGACGGTGGCATATTCGATCAGATTTATCAGCCGGGCAAGAAGTAAACGGCGCGTGCAGCCGGCGCGTTTTCCGGCGCCGCGCCTTATCCATCCATGGCAGGTGTGCTTGGCAGCAAAGCTTGCCTGTGTCATCATCAAGCGATGACAAAGCTACCCCAGTATCTCGCGCTGGCACTCATACGCATGTATCAGCGCCACCTGTCTCCGTATAAAGGCTTCTCTTGCGCATACCGTATGCACACGCAGTGCGCCAGTTGTTCGGCACTGGGCTATCGTGCGATCCGGCGCCTGGGCCTTGTCGATGGCATAGGTGCGCTGCGAAAGCGCTTGCGCAAATGCCGTGCAGCGCATCAACGCTATGCGCCGCCACAACGTATTCCTTCAAAACAGGCCGGCTACTGCGACCTTCTGGTTTGTGATGCAGCGGCCTTGTATGGCCCTGACCTGGCTTGCCTTGCCTGCGACTTTGCCAGCAGGGAGGGACACAGGGATCGCGACGAAGCATTGCGCGAGATGCACTTGCCGCCATCGCGGCCGCCGCGCCTGAGAACTGACTACGCAGATGACGACACCCATCCGACCGAAGGTGGTGGGAAGCAATGAATGTCAGCAAACTCAAACAAGCCTGCAGCCAGTTTCCCGGAGCGGAAGACAAACTGTATGGTGAGCCCAGCAATATCTTGGTGTATGAAGTGGGCGGAAAGAAGTTTGCGTATTTTAAGACCAGTGAGCCGGAGCGCTGGCGCTTCTCCATGTGGGTCAATCCATCCCGCTTCGTCGAATTGACGGACCGCCCTGGCGTCAAACCCGCTCGCTATATGGGGCGCTACCATTGGATCACGATTGTCGACGTGTCGCGCTTTCCGGAGGACTATTTGAAGGAATTGCTTTTCGATTCCTATCAGCGGGCTTTTGATTCTCTCCCGAAAACCAGGCAAGTCGCCATTCGTCGTGGCGCCGCTTAGCGGCTTCCAAACATCATCAGCTCGGCGAGGACGGCGCGCGCCGGATTGACCGTATCGATGACGCCGAGGGACAAACCCAGCAGGTGCTGGCCCGGCCCGTCGTTGGCGAACAGGCGTGCCATGGCGTCGGTCACGTGCACGATGGTGGAGCGGTCGTTGCGGCGCGCCTCGGCGAAGCGCTCAAGGCTGGCGGGCGACAGGTCCTGTGCCAACAGGCGGGCCAGTACAGCCGCATCACGCAGGCCCAGGTTGAGGCCCTGTCCCGCCACGGGGTGCAGGGTTTGCGCCGCATTGCCGATGGCGACGGTCCGGGCGCCCGCCTGGGGTTCTGCATTCAATCCCAGAGGGTAGGACATGCGCGGCGAGGTGCCCGTGAAGCGGCCGAGGCGCGTGCCGAACGCTTCACCAAGTTGATTGAGGAAGCTGGCATCGTCCAGCGCAAGCAGGGCTTGGGCGCGCTGGGGCTGCACACACCATACGAGCGCGTATTGGTGGCCGTCGCTGCCTTCTTGCGGCAGCAGTGCCAGTGGGCCTTCTTCAGTAAACCGTTCAAAGGCACGGTGGGCGATGGGCTTGGACGCCGACACGCGGGCAATGACTGCCGTTTGCTGGTAGTCGCGGCGGATGCTGCGGCTTTCCTGTTCACCAAAGACCCCGCCTTCAGCTTGAACCACAATGGCGACTTCCAGCTCGCGCCCTGTATCGAGCTGCAGCATGACGCCATCGGTATGCGTCGCATGTCCCCGAACTTTAGCCGGACGGATCGTCTGGACGCCGCAGCGTTCAACTGCCGCAGCCAATGCGCCGACAATGTCACCATAACGCGTGACGTAGCCGAGAGCCGGTACCTTTTGCTCAGCGCGGTCGATCATGCTGCGCCCGAGGTGGCCGCGGCGCGACACATGGATTTCGTGGATTGGCGTGGCAGGGAAGGGCCAGGCGCCGATGCTTTCCAGTAGCTGCACGCTGCCGTAAGAGATGGCAATAGAGCGCGGATCGGTGATCACCTGGTCCAAAGGCTTGGCATCGATCAGTACAAGGTCGCTGGCAGCAAAGCCGCGTTGGACGAGTAGGGCGGCCAGCGCCAGTCCGACTGGCCCGGCACCACAAATGGCAAGCTTGAGAGGGGAATCAGGCATTCGATTTCTTGTCGCCGTTCTGGTTCTTCGATGTGCTTCAGGCGCGCTGCATCAGCGCTTCGATCTCGCCGACTTGCTTGGGAGCGCTGGCGCTCAGCACAGTGTGGCCATCGGCAGTCATCAGCACATCGTCTTCAATGCGAATGCCGATGTTCCAGAACTGCTCTGGAACGCCTTTGGCTGGCCGCACGTAAATTCCTGGTTCGACCGTCAACACCATGCCCGCTTGCAGCAGGCGCGAAGGCTTGTCCTTTTTGCTGGTGTCGCGATATGCGCCGCAGTCGTGCACATCCATGCCCAGCCAGTGGCCCGTACCGTGCATGTAGAATTGCATGAAGGCTTTTTCGCTGATCACGTCGTCGACATTGCCCACCTTAGATTTATCCAGCAGGCCCGTGTCGAGCATACCCTGTGATAGCGCGCGCAAGGCCGCATCATGGATGTCGCTGTATTGGCGGCCCGGCTGTGCTGCGGACAGTGCGGCAGATTGGGCGGCAAGCACCAGTTCGTATAAGGTCCTTTGCGGCCCCGTAAAGCGGCCGTTGACGGGGTAGGTGCGCGTGATGTCGGAGGCGTAGCCGTCAAGCTCGCAGCCGGCATCAATGAGCACCAGGTCGCCGTCGCGGGTCTGGGCCTGATTGGCGTTGTAGTGCAAGACGCAAGCATTGGCGCCAGCAGCCACGATCGGCGTGTAGGCAGGGAACTGGGCGCCATTGCGGCGGAATTCGTACAGCAGCTCCGCTTCAATCTCGTATTCAAACATGCCGGCGCGTGAAGCGCGCATGGCCCGCGCATGGGCTTGGCCGGAGATGGTCGCCGCACGCAGCATCAGCGCTTGTTCTGCCGCGTCTTTGAACAGGCGCATTTCATCGAGCAGGGTTGGCAGGTCGCGCGCAATGGACGGTGCCGTCACGCCGGTGCGCGACTGGCGGCGCACGCCTGCCAGCCATGCCTTGACCTGGCTATCCAGCGTGTTCGATGTGCCCAAGGCGTAGTACAGCGCGGGCGCATTGGCCAGCAACTTGGTCATCTCGGCATCGAGCTCGTCGATCGGGTAGGCGGCGTCAAAACCGAAAGCATCGCGTGCGGCTTCCGGGCCGTAGCGGAAGCCGTCCCAGATCTCGCGTTCCACGTTTTTCTGGCGGCAGAACAGGATGGCGCGTGCCGGTGCCTCGCCATCCGCAGCGACCAGCGCCATAAAACTTTCCGGTTCGGTAAAGCCGCTCAGGTAATAAAAGCTGCTGTCATGGCGATAGGGGTAATCGCTGTCGCCATTGCGCAAGATCTCTGGCGCAGTCGACAAGATGGCGATTGCACCAGGTTCCATCTGGGCGAGCAGCCTTGCGCGGCGTTCTGAAAAAGGCTTCATGCCTTGACCCCAATCGTTTTAAGCCCTGGCTTTGCCAGACAAAGGCGCGTTCAGCGCTTCGAGTTGTTCCACCGTGCCGACGTTGACCCAATCGCCTTCATAGACTTCGCCACCCACTTGATTGAGGTCGCAGTATTTGCGCAACAAGGGCCCCAGCTTGGCATGTTCGCCCGGCTCAATCCCGTCGAACATCTCCATGCGGTAGACGCCGATATTGGCAAAGGTCCAGCGCGGATCTCCGTCATTGGCCACCGAATACATATTCAGGCCAAAGTCGCCGTCCGGGTGGAAGTCCGGGTTCTTCACCAAATAGATCCAGCACATATCGCGCTTGTCGGCCGGGTAGGGATTGCCCCACATGTCTTTGTCATGCAGGACGTCCAGCACTTGCGAGAAGTCGAAGTAAGGGCAGTAAATATCGCCCGAGACGGCCAGGAAGGGCTGTTCGCCCAGCAGGTGGCGTGCCTTGGCGATGCCGCCCGCCGTTTCCAGTGCCGTGCTTTCGGCCGAATAAGCAATCTTGGCGCCGTACTGGCTGCCGTCGCCCAGCAGGTCTTCAATCTGGCTGCCCAGGTGGGCATGGTTGATGACAATCTCGGTGATGCCGGCGCGGACCAGGTTCAGTACATGCCACACGATCAAGGGGCGGCCGCGCACCTTCAGCAAGGGCTTGGGTGTGTTGTCCGTCAGCGGGCGCATGCGCTCGCCGCGACCGGCGGCAAAAATCATCGCTTTCATGGTTGCCCTGCTCAGAAGGTGTAACCCACTTGCGGGGCTTTGTCTTCGAGCTGGTCGAGCAGGCGCGCCAGCGGCTTGAGTTCAATGTAGCGGTTGGCCGTCTTGCGCACGTAATCGAGCAGGATCGGCAGGTCGCCCATGTAATTGGGTTTGCCGTCGCGGTAGTTCAGGCGGCAGAAGGTGCCCAGGTTCTTCAGGTGGCGCTGCATGGCCATGTATTCGAAGTCTTTGTAGAAGTCGTCGATGTTTGGGTTGACGGGCAGGCCAAGCTGCTTGGCGCGCTGCCAGTAGCGCACCACCCAGTCGAGCACCATCTCTTCGTCCCACTGGATGTAGGCGTCGCGGAACAGCGATCCCAGGTCGTAGGTGATGGGGCCATACATCGCGTCCTGGAAGTCCAGCACGCCCGGGTTGCCTTTTTCAAGGAACATCAGGTTACGCGAGTGGAAATCGCGGTGCATGAAGACCTGCTGCTGCGCCATGATGTTGGCGATCAGGGCTTCGAACACCTTCTTGATAACGGCAAGCTGGTCGTCCGACAGTGTCACGCCAAGATGCCTCTGGACGAACCATTCCGGGAACTGGACCAGGTCGCGCTCGATGATGGTGCGGTTGAACTCGGGCAGCACGTCCGGCTGGCTGGCCAACTGGAAGTGGATCAGGGCATCGACCGCATCCGAATACATGAAGGAGGCGTTGTCGACGTTAATGCGGCTCAGGTACATCGTCGTGCCCAGGTCGGACAGCAGCAGGAAGCCGTTCGGCACGTCTTGCGCCACGATGGCCGGCACGTTGACGCCCGCATGCATCATCAGCTCCTGCACCTTGACGAAGGCGGGCACGTTTTCCCGCTCCGGCGGTGCATCCATGGCCACCAGGGTGGCGCCCAGTTTGCCGCGCATGGCATCGACGACATCGAAGCGGAAATAGCGGCGCGAGCTGGCGTCGGTCGAGGCGCGTCGTATTGACGCAATGTCAACAAGTCCGAGCGGGGCCAGCCAGGCTTGCATTTGGGAAATACGGGCGTCTGGCAGGGGAGAATCCGGGGTATTTGGGGTAGTTTGAGACATGTAACTAAGTTTGAAAGCAGGGGTAAATGAAGCGATACCCCGTATAATACGGGATTGACCCCAAAAAATCGCCTTCCATGGTGTTTCAAGTCGTCTTTTCATGAGTTGGTTTTCGGCCACTCTTCCCACGCAACGTTGGGCCATCGCCCTGACAGCGCTCGCTACCGCCACCGCGGGGCCGCTGCATGCCCAAACGCAGCCAACGCCTGCCAAAAAGCAGGCCAAAGTGGACGATCCGAATGCGCCCGTCATCGTCAAGGCGGAGGACATCAGCGGCCGGCCGGAGCGCATCATCAACCTGGAACGCGATGTCGAAGTCGTGCGCGGCAAGACCCGCCTGACGGCTGAATCGGCCTGCTTCCGCGCCGTGGAAGACGAAGTCGAAGCGATTGGACACGTCCAGATGTGGCGCTTCGGCGACCAGTACAAAGGCGAACAGCTGCTGCTGAACCTCGATTCGGGCAAAGGCTATGTGATCCGCCCCGAATACCGGCTTGAAATGAACAATGCCCAGGGCAAGGCGACCCGCCTGGACTTCATCAACGAAGACGAGGCGGTCGTCACCGACGGTACTTATAGCACCTGCGAAGGCCCGGACCCGGACTGGTACCTGAAGTCGTCCACGCTGCGCCTTGATACGGGCCGCGACGTCGGCATCGCCACCAACAACGTCCTGTACTTCAAGGGCCTGCCGATCATTCCGGCGCCGGCCATGTCGTTCTCGCTGTCGGGTGCGCGCCGTTCCGGTTGGCTGCCGATTATCCCGGGCGGCGGTTCCAAGGGCGCCTATGAACTGACGGTGCCTTACTACTTCAACATCGCACCCAACCGCGATTTGACCGTCTACCCGAAATACATCTGGAGCCGCGGCCTGCAGCTGGGCGCCTTGGGCCGCTATATGGGCCTGACGGATGCGGGCCCGTATGCGGGCGAGACGATGGTTGAACTGCTGATGCATGACCAGCAGACCAATAGCCGCCGCTGGCTGATCAACTCGCACCATTCGCAGTTCATCGCCAGCGGCCTGTCCTACGGCTGGAGCGTCAAGCGCGCTTCGGACGACAACTACCCGAGCGATTTCTCGAAGTCGATTTCGACCTCGGCCGAACGCCAGTTGCTGCGCGAATTCCGCTCCGATTACCAGACCCCGTTCTGGACCCTGTCGGCGCGCGTGCAGAACTACCAGGTCCTGCAAGATCCGGCCGCGGCCACCAATGCCTCGCTGGCGGTGCCGCGCCCCTATGACCGCGAACCGCAAATCAGCTTCCATGCCGGTCGCTACGATGTGGCAGGCTTCGACTGGAGTGTTGATGCCGACGCGACCCGCTTCTGGCATCCAACGGCCGTACGGGGCGATCGCGGTGTGCTGATTCCGCAGCTGTCCTATCCCGTCGTCGCACCAAGCTACTTCATTACGCCCAAGCTGATCGTCAATGCGAGCAGCTACCAGATCGATGCGAGCCCGGGTACGCCGGGCAAGTCGTTGTCGCGCACCTTGCCGACCGTGTCGCTCGATTCCGGCCTGGTGTTCGAGCGCGATGCCAAGCTGTTTCATGGCGACGTGACGCAAACGCTGGAGCCACGCCTGTTCTATGTGTACACCCCGTACAAGGACCAGAGCGCCTTCCCGAACTTTGATTCGGGCGAAGCAGGCTTCTCTTTCGCGCAGATCTTCAGCGAGAACCGTTTTATCGGCAATGACCGCATCGCCGATGCCAACCAGGCCACGCTGGCCGTGGTGTCGCGCTTTATCGAGTCGAACGGCGCCGAGCGCCTGCGCCTGGCCCTGGGCCAGCGCTTCTACGCGCGCCAGCAGCGCGTGCGCCTCGATGCCAGCGCCCCGCTCAATGAAAGCCGCTCGGACGTGCTGATGGCCGCTTCTGGCATGATTTCGTCGGAATGGAACTTCGACGCGGCAGTACAATACAATGCCAGTTCCAGCAGCGTGTACAGCCAAAACTTCGGCGTGCAGTGGCTGCCCGGCGCCAAGAAGGTGCTCAATGCCGAATACCGCTACCTGCGTAACAGCTTTGAGAATGCCGAGCTGTCGTCGCAGTGGCCGATTGCCAGCCGCTGGTATGGTGTGGGCCGCGTCAGCTACTCTCTGAAGGACCGCAAGACGCTGGAAAGCCTGGTTGGCCTAGAGTACAAGGCCGATTGCTGGGTATTGCGAATGGGCGCGCAGCGCTTCGTGACGGCGACGCAGCAATCGTCGACGCCGTTCTTTTTCAAGCTTGAGCTGAATGGCCTGTCCGGCGGTCTCGGATTCGGCAATCCACTCGAGGCGTTTTACAAGAGTATTCCCGGCTACTCCAGGCTCAACCCTGGCGCCGGCCGTTAGTTGAACACGACAATTTTGATGAATGCATTCATGATCATGCGACACCACCAACTCCAGTCCGCAGCCATGCTGCTCTCCGTTGCCATCGCCAGCGGCGCTGCCATCGCCCAAGGCACGCCTGCTGCTGCTCCGGCCCAGCCAGCGGTCGCCGCGCCTGCCCCGGCGGCAGCCGCGCCTGCGCCCGCTGCGGCAGCGCCAAAGCCAACGGCCGGCTTTATTCCGCCTGCGTCGAAGCTGGAAAATGTGATCGACTCGATCGCTGTCGTGGTCAATGACGACGTCATCACCAAGAATGAACTGGCTGCCCGCGTCAAGAGCGTCACCCAGCGCATGAAGGCGCAGAACATGGCCCTGCCGGACGCCGCCGACATGCAGCGCCAGATTCTGGAGCGCATGATCGTTGAACGCGCCCAGATGCAGCTGGCCAAGGAGATGGGCGTGCGCGTGGACGACGCCACCCTCGACCGCGCCCTTGGCCGCATCGCCGAGCAGCAGAAAATGAATGTGCAGGACATGCGCAACCAGATCGAAAAAGAAGGCACCTCGTTTGCCGCCTTCCGCGAAGAGATCCGCGACGAGATCATCATGCAGCGCCTGCGCGAGCATGAAGTCGATAACAAGATCCAGGTGTCCGACGCCGAAATCGACACCTACCTCGCCGCCGAAAAGGCCGCAGCTGCGGACCGCGTCGAGATGAACCTGTCGCAGATTATGATCCGCATCCCGGACAATGCATCGCCTGAACAGATCGCCAAGGCCAAGGCCAAGGCTGACGAGGTGACGCGCCAACTGCGCACGGGCGCCGACTTTGCCAAGATGGCGGCCAGTTACTCCGATTCGTCCGACGCGCTCAAAGGCGGTGAGATCGGCTGGCGCGAACCAGACCGCCTGCCGCCAGTGTTCGCGGAAGCGTTGGCCAAGCTCAAGCCGGGCCAGTTTACGCCGACCATCAAGAGCACGACGGGTTTCCACATCCTCAAGATGGTTGCCAAGCGCAGCCTGGCAGAGAGCCAGGAAAAGCAGGTCATCACGTCTTCGCATGTGCGCCACATCCTGATCAAGGTCAGCCCGACGGTGACGGCCGACGATGCCAAGCGCAAGCTGAAGGAGCTGAAGGAACGCCTTGACAACAAGGCCGCCAAATTTGAAGACCTGGCGCGCCTGTTTTCCAACGACGGTTCGGCCTCCAAGGGCGGCGACCTGGGCTGGATGGCGCCGGGCGACGCCCTGCCGGAATTTGAAACGCCGATGAATGCGCTGAAGATCAATGAGCTGTCCGACGTGATCGAAACGCCGTTCGGCTTCCACCTGGTGGAGGTCCTGGAGCGCAAGACTGACGACGTCTCCAAAGAGAAGCAACGCTCCGCAGCGCGCCAGGTGATCCGCGACCGTAAGCTGGAAGAAGCCGTCGAGGACTGGTCACGCCAGGTGCGCGATCGCGCCTATGTCGAGTTCCGCCTCGAAGAGAAGTAATGAACACGGCGCGCCCGATCCTGGCCGTCACCACCGGTGAGCCGGCCGGTATCGGCCCCGAGATCTCCATCCGGGCCGCCTGGGCCATGCGCGAGCAGGCCAACTGCGTACTGATCGGCGACGCCGCCTTCCTGGCCCTGACGGCCAGCCTGATTGACCCCAGTATCCAGCTGGCCGCCCTGTCCGTGCAGGCCCTGCGCAACAGCGGCCTGCCGCACTTTGGCCCGGGCCGCATTGCGATCATCGACGTCCCCGTCGCCAACCACGTGGTGCCCGGTACCCTGGACGCTGGCAATGGCCGCGCTGTGCTGGCGACGCTGGACCTGGCCATCGAAGGCGTGCAGGCAGGGTGGTTTGACGCCATCGTCACGGCACCCCTGCAAAAGAGCGCGATCAATGACGCAGGCGTACCTTTCTCGGGCCATACCGAATACCTGGCCGAGAAAACGGGCACAGAAAAAGTCGTCATGATGCTGGCCGGCGTGCCGCATCTTGTGGCTGACAAGGACAGCAAAGCACAAGGTGCCGGAAGGGACGGCGAGGCCAGCCCCGAAGCGCCACGGCCCCTGCGTGTGGCGCTCGCCACCACGCACCTGCCCCTCAAAGACGTTTCGCATGCCATTACGCGTGAAGGGCTCGCCCAGGTGATCGACATCTTGCATGGCGACCTGGTGCACCGCTTTGGCATCCCGGCACCCGTCATCCTGGTGGCTGGCCTGAATCCGCATGCAGGCGAGGGCGGCTACCTGGGCCGTGAAGAGATCGACACCATCACGCCTGCGCTCGACGCAGCCAGGGGGCGCGGCATCGATGTGCGGGGCCCCTATCCAGCCGACACCCTATTCCAGCCCAAATACCTGGACAGCGCCGATTGTGTGCTGGCGATGTACCATGACCAGGGCCTGCCCGTGCTCAAACACGCCACCTTTGGCCAGGGCGTCAATATCACACTGGGCCTGCCCCTGATCCGCACATCGGTCGACCATGGCACAGCACTGGACCTGGCCGCCAAGGGCCTGGGGCATGCCGACTGCGCCAGCATGATCGAAGCGATCCGCAGTGCGCTGTTCCAGGTGCAGGCCCAGCTTCAGGAAAACGAGAAAAAGTAAAATGAAACACGTCGCCCGCAAACGCTTTGGCCAGAACTTCCTGACCGATACCCACGTCCTCAACAACATCACCGACGCGATCCGGCCACAGGCTGGCGACGCCATGGTGGAAATCGGCCCCGGCCTGGCCGCCATGACGAAGCAGTTGCTGGAGCACCTGAAGCATATGCATGTGGTGGAACTGGACCGCGACCTGGTGGCTCGGCTGGAAAAGGCCTTCCCGCGCGAAAAATTGACCGTCCATTCGGGCGACGCACTCAAGTTCGACTTCAGCACCATCCCCGTTCCGCAAGGGCAGAAACTGCGCATCGTTGGCAACCTGCCTTACAACATCTCCAGCCCCCTGCTGTTCCACCTGGCTGAATTCGCCCACCTCGTCGAGGACCAGCACTTCATGCTGCAAAAGGAAGTGGTTGAGCGCATGGTGGCAGAACCAGGCACCAAGGCCTACAGCCGCCTGTCGGTGATGCTGCAGTGGCGCTATGACATGGCCATGCTGTTCATCGTGCCACCCGAAGCCTTTGACCCTCCGCCCCAAGTGGAGTCGGCCATCGTGCGCATGGTGCCCACGCGCCGCAAGCTCGCTTGTGATGGCGCCGCACTGGAAGCCGTGGTGCTGAAGGCCTTCTCGCAGCGACGCAAAGTGATCCGCAATTGCGTCGCCGGCATGTTCACTGAACAGCAGCTGCAAGACGCTGGCATCGATCCCGGCCTGCGCCCGGAAGCCGTCACGCTCGAACAGTACGTCGCCCTGGCCAATATCTACAAGCCGCAGTAAGACGCGTGGGTTCGCCTGCGCGGACCTACCTTACTTGATGAAAAGCTGCGGTGAGGCGCGTGGACTCGCTTTTGCGAACCTGCGCGAAGTTCAAGATCAGCCGCAATCCGCAGCAAGCTCGCAGAAATCAGCACAAGGCCTCGCAACGCGCAGCGATGCACTGAGCTGTCATTGAACGTTCATTAAGTCGTCACATTGGATTCCTACAATTCGGTTTCTTCACCAACCGAATGGAACCCTCCATGGCCGATTTGCCACAACTGTCCCGCCGCAAGGCATTGAAAATCCTCTCTGGCGCGCCGCTGCTGCCACTGAGCTTGTCCGCCTGCGGCGGCAGCTCCGCCACGGTGCAGGCTGCGCTGCCAGCCGCGCCCGTATCGCAATACCTGTCGACGGCATTTACCGCTTCGTCGGCGCCATCGCTGGCCAATGCGGCTGCCATGGCCACTACTAGCGTCTCGTCGATGCTGCATGCCCAGTTCGACGACGGTTCTCAGCAAAGTTTCAAGTTGTCCTACCAGCCTTTCTTCCTGACGGGCGATATGGTCCCGGACGGCAAAGGCGGCACCATCCTCGCCGGCGGCTATGTCGACATCAAGAACGCCCCCATCACGGACAAGTCGGTCGCCGGCAAAGAGCGCCAGTTCTTCTCCGATTCGCCCGATGGCACTTCGTTGCTGAAGCTGGACAATCCGACTGTCGCGGGCGTCAAGGGCAAGGCCGTTTTCGCCGTCGTCCAGTTTGAGTACACCACGCGTGACCAGGCCAACGCCAGCCAATATGGCTTGCTGCCTTCGCCGATCGCCGTGCTGACGCTGGACCAGGACCAGTCCACTGGCAAGCTGTCGCTGGTGAAGTACCACAATGTCGACACCTCGTCGGTGCATGGCCTGTGGATCACCTGCGGCGCCAGCCTGTCGCCATGGAATACCCATTTGTCGAGCGAAGAATACGAACCGAACGCGCCCTTCATCGACAGCGACGCTGGCTTCAAGGCCTTTTCGAAGAATTTATTTGGCAGCGAAACGGCCGCCAACCCCTACCACTATGGCCATCTGCCGGAAGTGACGGTCAACCCGGACGGCACCGGCAGCATCAAGAAGCACTACTGTATGGGCCGCATCTCGCACGAGCTGGTCCAGGTCATGCCGGACAATCGCACAGTGCTGATGGGCGACGACTACACCAATGGCGGCATGTTCATGTTCATCGCCAACAAAGAAAAGGACTTATCCGCCGGTACCTTGTATGTGGCCAAATACGCCCCTGGCTTCTCGATCGATCCTGCTGCTGCGGGTGCGCCGATCAGCTGGATCAAGATCGGTTCGGCCACCAGCGCCGAGATAGAGAAGATGGCGGACACACTTAAGCCGGCCGATATCATGACCGTACTGCTGGCCGACCCGCTGGACCCCAGCTACACCAAGATGTTTTGCGATGGCAAAGCCAACTGGGTCAAGGTTAAACCCGGCATGGAAAAGGCTGCGGCCTTCCTCGAAACCCACCGCTATGCCAATCTGGTGGGCGCCAGCATGGCCTTCACCAAACTGGAAGGCATCACCGTCAATATCAAGGACAAGGTCGCCTACTCGGCCCTGCAAAACATCCAGGGTTCGATGGTGCGCAATAACGCCGCATGGAATGCCAGCGCCAACATCACGGTAGAAAAGGCGCTGATCGCTGGTGGCGTGATCGCCCACACGCTGGAAGGTGGCAAGAAGGATTCGGCAGGCACGGCCATCAACAGCGAATGGGTCCCTGCCAGCACCAAGACCTTGCTGGTGGGCGAAGACCTGGCTACGGCAGACGCCCTCGGCAACCTGGCCAATCCCGACAAGGTCGCCAACCCCGACAACCTGAAGTTCTCGGAAAAGATGCGCACCCTGTTTATCGGCGAAGACAGCAGCACCCATGTCAACAATATGCTGTGGGCCTATAACGTCGACACCAAGGTATTGACGCGCTTGGCGACCATGCCCGTGGGCGCCGAGGCGACAGGCCTGGGTGTGGTCGACGACCTCAATGGCTGGACCTATATCACCAATAACTTCCAGCATGCAGGCGACTGGATCCCGTCCTTACACAGCAAGGTGCAACCGACGCTGGAGCCCCTGGTCAACGCCAACTACAAGAACCGCTTTGGCGCAGCCGTGGGCTATTTCACCGCCGAGTCCACAAGTATCAAAATGAGCAAGATGTAAGGAGTTGTAATGCCGCGGCGGCCTGGGAAGCCCGCCAGAGCAGCGTTTTGGCAGGGGCAGTACGCTTTCAGGAGCGGATTGCCCCTGTTTTTTTGTGTTCTATCCCGCGTTTACTGCCGTTCGTCGCAAGCCGGTGGCCCCTTGCGCGGTGTTTGCGTACAGTTCAACCATCGCAGTTCAACCAGTACCAAACAACACAAAGGAAATATCATGAACATCTTGAAAAACATGGAAGCCATCTTCATCGCCGCCACCGTTATCGCTGGCACCACCACCTTCGCACAGGCAGACGCACCGAAGGCCGCAACCGTAGCAGCACCTGCCGTCGTCGCTAAAGCAGCGCTGGCAACCGAAGGCAAAATGGCTGTGGTGACGGTATCGGCAAAGCGCCTGACGGCTGAACAAAAAGCACGCGCTATCTAATCTTCGCGCGTGCTGCAAGCCAGCACTCGCGTTGGTGGCGGCGCCTTTTTGAGCGCGCACTATAGTAGGTTCAGGCCATCCAGAAAAAGACCACCGTCATGCGCTTGTCATGCTGGTCGAAACCAAAGTAACCGGTCGCCGAGTGCACCAGGTTGGCGCGGTAGAGAATGATGCGATTGAAGCGATTCTCGATCCGCACATCTTCCAGCCAGGCGTCCAGGGGCAAGCTCTTTACCCCCAGGGCCTCACGCAAATTGGCGTGGGGCGGGCTGCAGAAATTTCCGCCCAGGCTGCCATTCGGATTGCGCAGCCGATAGAACGATGTACCGCAGTCCGGATCCGGATCGGGCGTCAGGTAGATGACGCAAGCGTACTTACATAGCTTCAGTGAATCCGTATGGGGCCGCGGACCGGACTCGGTCAGGCCCACCAATTGCACATGGTTGTGGTTCAGGTTCGTGCCTTCCGGCGTGGCTTCCTGCCACAGGCGCTTTACGCCAGTGACCTTCTTGACCCAGGCCTCGACAAAGTCGATTTCTTCTTGCGTCAGCGCATTCGGGCTGCGCATGCCCGGCCACGGTTCCTTGCGATGTGGCGCACCCAGTTCCCATTCCGTCCGCGCATAGCAGCGGCGTGAAATCTCTTCAGCATTCGGCAAAAAATTGTCGGCGACCCAGTAATCCCGTCCCTGCTGCGGCTTGCGGTAGGTGAGGGAAAAGCTGCGTGGCTGCGGTGGTGCGGGCGGTCTGAGCATGGTCGTTGAGAATCGCAAAGAGCCGCCAAGATAGCACAAGCATGATGCGCTGGAATGCGCTGCGTGCAATTCAATGTGGTGTCGCGTTCAATTCTGAAAAACCAAAGCATCCTTGTACCAAATTTTAACGTTTCGCCTCATCCCTCTGTTGCATTCACCCACAGCCTTGTCCATAACAGGCGAAAAAAAGCCCGCTACGCGAGCGGGCTTCGTCAAGCTGGCCTTACTGGCCCCAGTGCGCATCAGGGCGTCGAGGGCGCGCAGACCAGGTTCAGGTCGGTGATGTCGTTGTCGCCCATCTTGCCCGTCGAATTCGACGCAAAGCGGCAGGTGAGGCCGTCTGGCTGGGTCAGCACGGTCAGGCCATAGACCTGGTCATAGGGCACGCCAGGGATGGTGTAGGTCTGCGAGGCATCGGTCGCATTGACAGTGACAGGGGCGTACAGGCTGCCGTTAATCACCACAACGCTGCCAGCCGAGAGGCCGATGACAGCGCCGCCCACCGAATGGCTGTTGACGGTGCAGTTGATGTTGTCGTTGATGACAGCCAGACGGCCTGCCGTGTCGTGGGACAACAGCTGGGTCGAGTCGGTGTTGTTGAGGAACACACACTTCTGGTGCGCGGGCTGGGTCTTGATGGTCATCTGGTAAGAGTCGCCATAGCTGATGTGTGCCGGGAAGCCGAAGTGACCGTCTGCCGTCGGGAACACGCTGCTCTTGCCATCGTTCAGTTCAAGGCCGCTGTACTTCAGGCCGGTGATGGTACCGCCCACTTCAAACGAGGCTTTGCCGCCGCAGGCCGACAGGCCGGCCAGCAGGGCCAGCATCAAGGCAGGGCGCAACAGGAATGACTTCATACTTTCTCCAGGGTGAAAAGGGTCGCGCGGGGCGGATTAATTGCAGTTGATGATGACGTCGTTCTTGTCGGACGAGCCCATCTTGCCCACGCCGTTGATCACGGTGCAGAAGCGCGGCAGCGGCTGCTGGTACACGGTGATGCCATAAGGTGCGCCGTCGGCGACTTTGCCCGAGACGCTGCCGTCGCTATTCACTTTCGGGGTGCCGTCGTCATTCTGGGCGCTCATCGTGAAGGTCTTGGCGCCGGCCTTGATGGCCTTGGTTTCAATGCCGTTGGCCAGCACCAGGCCGTTGACGTCGAGCGTGCCGGTGATGGTGCCGCCCAGGTTATAGGTGTCGGTCACGCAGGTGACGATGACGGAGGTGATGTTGAAGGAACCGGTCGAGCCCTTGCCATTGGAAACCGTGCACTTGGCGCCCGTTGGCTGCGTGGCCACCTTGACTTCGAAGCCCTCGTCGCTGTGCAGCAGTTCCGTAAAGGAGAAGGTGGTCGTATTGGCGGTGACGGGCAGGGTCGACTTGGTGCCGTTCGTCAATACCAGGCCATCCTTGGTCAGGCCGATGATGGTACCGCCCAGGATCAAATTGCTGCTGCCGGCTCCGCAGGCGGCAAGCGCAAGGGCGCACGCCAACACGACGCAGGAACGCAGGGACAGTTTCTTCATGTATTTCTCCAAAAACAACAGGGAAGGGTCGGCGAGACGGGGCAAGGGGGCCGCCGTTTGGGGCCAACCCGGGCACAGGCCGTTATTTTAGTGCATTTGGCCCCTCTATGGCCGAATCCGCTTGTATCAAGGTGTAAAGGTCCTGGTCTTAGCGGGGTGGTGCAATGGCGCCCAGCTCGCACTGGGATTTGTTGCCTTTGACCTTGCAGGTATTTTTGGGCTGGCCGTTGGCGTCCCATACCTTGACTTCCCACTCGTCAAAGCCGCGCCGCTCCATGGTCATGTAGCCAAAGCCGTCGAACCAGGAGCTGATGCTGTCGACCACGGCGCCCGGGGCCGGCTCGGCATTCGGTGGCAGGGGCGAGGGCAGGGGCACCGTCTCTTCCTGCGTACCGGAGAAGCCGGAGATGAACTGGGTCGGGTGGGCGCTGGCAAAGCTGACCTGCTGCCACATATGGACGTGGCCCGACAGCACGCTGTTGATCCGGGCCGGCAGCAGGGATTTGCCAGGGGTATTCCATACGCCGAGCAGGCCGCCATTGCCGCCCTTGAGGACGTCGCCTTCCGGCGAAGGCAGGGCCACAAAGGCCAGCAGGGGGTGGTGCATGGCGGCGATATTGTAGTCCGCCTGCTGGGTCAGCTGCTCCACCTTGGCATACAGGTCCTGGTAGCGCTCGATGCGGATGTCGCCACGGGGGAAGGCATTATTGCCCGTCGCGGCCGTATCCATGACCACCATCTGGGCTTTGTCGCCCAAGGGCACGGCATAGGGGGCGCCGAAGTCACCCAACGCGTCGTTGGCTGGGTTGTTGCAGTCGCGGCCCGGCAGCAGCGGGCGCGGATCGAGGAAGCGCCAGAACCCTTGCCCGCCGCGCACGCAGGTTTCGTGATTGCCCCGCGCCATGACCCAGGGGGCTGCCTCCAGCAGGGCGCGGCCGGGCTCAAAGAAGTCGGCCTGCCAGGCGTCCCAGCCGTAGCCATAGGGGTTGCCGGCACAGCCGGGCTGGGTTTGCGGGCAGGGCGATTCACGGTAGTGGTAGTCGCCCACATGCAGCACCAAGTCGGGCTGCCATGCGGTGGCAACGCGCGCGATCTGGGCAAAGGGATAGTCTTTGGGACTGTTGCAATTTTGGAAAGCGCCGGCGGAGGCCTTGCTTGGACTCTGCATGCGGCAACCGGTGTCACCCAGGACGATAATCCGGGACAGGGCCGCTTTGGGCAGTGCCAGGGCCTGGCCCTGCACGCTGGCGCTGC
>JACXTT010005992.1_pt1 | contig 17491 bp, 17 predicted proteins | sample 9270951 | NCBI WGS metagenome assembly JACXTT01 (sample SAMN15532306, study PRJNA645909) | rock metagenome | isolation source: weathered quartz diorite | place: Puerto Rico | collected 2017-06-21 | reverse complement strand
CACGAACACCGCAACGATGGCAAAAATCAGCATCCCGTAAAGGCCCGAACCGACGCCACCGAAGATCACCTCGCCCAGCTGGATCAGCCACATCGGCACCAAACCCCCGATCGGGGTGAAGGAATCATGCATCGAGTTCACGGAGCCGTTCGATGCCGAGGTCGTTGCCGTGGCCCAGAGCGCCGAGTTGACGATACCGAACCGGGTTTCCTTGCCCTCCATGTTGGCGCCCGCTTGCATCGAGCTGGTGGTCTGGTCCACGCCCAGCTTGGTGAGCGCGGGATTACCCGCCTGCTCAAACCCAACGCACACTGCCAACAGGACGACGAACACGAGCGTCATGGCCGCCAGGATCGCCCAGCCCTGGCGCGTGTCTCCGACCATCTTTCCGAACGTGTAGCAAAGTGCGCCTGAAATCACCAGGATGGCCAGCAGTTCCAGGAAGTTGGAAAGCGGTGTCGGGTTCTCGAACGGGTGCGCCGAGTTCGCGTTGAAAAAACCGCCGCCGTTGGTTCCCAGCTGCTTGATGGCGATCTGCGACGCAGCCGGACCCACAGCGATGCTCTGCTCTTTCTGCGTGGCCTTCTCGGTCACCGGGTTGCCCTTGTCGTCCTTGAGGGGCTGACCGGCGGCGTCGAGCTTGGGGTTGTCGTACTCGACCGACTCCACCAAGGGTGTGGTGGGATAGGCGGAGAACGTCTGCACTACGCCCTGTGAGACCAACACCAAAGAGAACACCAGCGACAATGGCAGCAGGATATAGAGCGTCGTACGCGTGAGATCGACCCAGAAATTGCCGACGGTGTCGACTTTTTGGCGCGCAAAGCTGCGAATCAAGGGAAGCAGCACTGCGATGCCGGTCGCCGCGGATAGGAAATTCTGCACCGTCAGCGCCGCCATCTGCGTGAGATAGCTCATCGTGCTCTCGCCACCGTACCCCTGCCAATTGGTGTTGGTGGCGAAGCTCGCAGCCGTATTGAACGACGAATCCGGCGACACGGCCGAGAAGCTCTGCGGATTGAACGGCAAATACACCTGCAGCCTCTGCAAGCCGTAGACGACCAGCGCGCCCAATAGATTGAACGCCAGCATGGCGAGTGCGTACTGTGTCCAGTGCATTTCCTTCCCGGCATCGACTCTGCATACGCGATAGAGCGCACGCTCCACCGGCCCGCCGATGGTGTTGAGCGCCGCCGGCTGGCCCTCGAAGATGCGCGCCATGTAGGTGCCGAGCGGCTTCGCCAATGCCAGCAGGACAACAATGTAGACGATCAGTTGGAGGTATCCGTTGGTGCTCATCAGAACCTCTCCGGAAAGAGCAGAGCGATCACGAGATAGATCGCGATGGCAAGCGCGATGATGCCGCTCACGACGTAGAGCCAGCTCATGATGGCTTCCTCAGGCGCTCGCAACCGTAGACGACTGCCGCCGACAGCACGAAGAATCCGACCAGTATCAAGAGATACAAGGTGTCCATCATTGTCGTCTCCTCATATGGATACGGCGCATGCTAGGCAAATGCGCATAAAAACGGTGCGAAGATCAAGGGCCGCCGCATAAAGATCCTGTAAAAGACCTTCTCTCTCAATCGATGATCCGGGATCTACGCTGCACGAAATCGCTGACCGGGCCCGGGTAGAATGCGTACTGAGATGGGAACAAGGCACCAGGACCGCGACACATGAAAACTTTGAAATATCTTCTCTACGCGATCGGTGGCCTGATCGTGTTGCTGGTGGTGGCGATGGGCATCCTGTTCGCCGTCTTCGACCCCAACGACTACAAGCCGCAGATCGTTCAGCTGGTCAAAGAACGTACCGGCCGCACGTTGACGATCAGCGGCGACATCAAGCTTAAAATCTTTCCGAAGATCGGGGCCGCGGTCGGCAGGACCACACTGTCTGAACGCAACAGCGACAAGCTGTTCGCCGGTGTCGATGGCGCACAAGTCTATGTCGCATTGATCCCGCTTTTCAGCCGGCAGATGGTGGTCGACGAACTCCGTCTCGATGGGCTGCGCGCCGATCTGATTAAGTACAAGGACGGCGGCACCAACTTCTCGGACCTGTCGGGTGGCGAAGGCGGTGAGAGAAAGCGCCCGGAGCAGCCTCGAGCCGAGGCGCCCAAGCCCCAGGCTGGAGCCAAGGCAAGCGTAAAGCTCGATGTAAGCGGCGTCCGCATCACCAACTCGCGCGTGACCTGGCGTGATGAGACCAGCGGCAATGACTTGGCTGTCGACCTCATCGAGCTGAAGACCGGGCGGTTGGCCGATGGTGTGCCGAGCCCTGTTCAACTAGACCTAGCGCTCAAGGGCGCCAAGCCCAAGGCTGACTTGCGCGTCAAAGCGTCGGGGACACTGAGCCTCGATCTGCAGAATCAGCATTACGGTTTCAAGGGGCTGGACGCGAAGCTCGGCGGCAGCGCGCTCGACTTTACCGGCATTGCCGGAGCACTCAGCGCGGATGTCGAAGCCGACGGGGCGAAGCAGCTGGTCAAGGTCAGCGGCCTCAAGCTCGATGCCAAAGCGAGCCGCGGAAAGGACAGCTTGGACGTGAAGCTGTCGACGCCGAGCGTGCAATCCAGCCCCGAGGCGCTCTCGGTCGAGGCGTTGGCCGCTTCCGCCACCGGCATTGCCGGCGGCATGACGCTGACCGAGAGCAGTCTCAAAGCGCCTGTGTTGCGGGTCAATCTGGCGACCAATCAGATCCAGGTCCAAGGACTTGCGCTCGCCGCGAAGGGAAAGCTCGGCGCGGACGCCCTGGATATCAACTTAAGCGTGCCAAAACTGGAAGTCAGCGGCGACAAAGCCAGCGGAGAGTCCGTGCGCCTTATGGCCAAAGTCGCTGGGGCCGAGCGTAACGTGGATGTGACACTGAAGCTGTCCGCGGTGGAGGGCTCCGCCAAGGCGCTCAAGGTCGCGGCACTCGTGCTGGATGTCGATGCGAAGCAAAAGGACAACGCCATCAAGGGTGCGCTGAGCACCCCGATCCTGGCCAACCTCGAGACCAGGGTGGTCGAGCTGCCCAAGCTGGGTGCCGAGTTCACGGTGACGAGTCCCTCGATCCCGCAGAAAACGGTCAAGGTACCGTTGTCAGGGACTGTGCGCGCGGATCTAGGCAAGGAACGCGTGGACGCCAATATCGCGACGCAATTCGACGAGAGCCACATCAAGGCGAAGCTCGGAATGACCCAGTTCGGGTCGCCGGGTTACGACTTCGACATCGACGTCGACAAGCTGAATCTCGACAAATACGCACCGCCCAAACAGAAGGGCGCACAGGGGGGAAAGTCGGCTGAGCCCACGACCCCGGCGTCCAAGCCGAAAGAAAAGGAAGCGGAGAAGCCCATCGACTTCTCGGCGCTCAAGGCGCTCAACCTCGACGGCCGCGTCAAGATTGGAGATCTGATCGCGAACAACATCAAGGCCAGCAACGTGCGCGTGGACGTCCGCGCCAAAGGCGGCAAGCTCGACGTCGATCCAATGCAGGCCAATCTGTATCAGGGCTCTTTGAAGGGCAGTGCCAGAGTCAACGCGAACACGAATCAGATCGCAGTGAAGCAGACGTTGAGCGGCATCTCCATCGGCCCGCTGTTGCGCGACGCGGCCAAGCAGGACATCCTCGAAGGCCGCGGCAATGTGGACCTCGACCTGACCACGGCGGGCGATACCGTCGGCGCGTTCAAGCAGGCGCTCAACGGGACCGCGAGCCTGAACCTCAAGGACGGTGCAATCAAAGGTGTAGATCTGGCTGGCGCGATCAGGAGCATCAAGTCCAAGCTCGGTGCCCAGGATGCGGAGCAGGCGGGCAACACAACGCAGAAGACCGATTTCACCGAGCTGACCGCCAGCTTCACGATCAAGAACGGTGTCGCGCACAACGGCGATCTCAGCGCCAAGTCGCCATTCGTGCGCATCACCGGCGAAGGCGACGTGAACATCGCGCAGGACAGCCTCGACTATGTGGTGAAGGCGGCGGTAGTGGCCAGCACCGCCGGTCAGGGCGGGAAGGAACGCGCCGAGCTGACCGGGCTGACGCTACCCGTGCGCATCTACGGACCTTACGATGAGCTCAAGTACAAGATGCAGTTCAGCCAGATGCTGAGCGGGGCCAACAAAGAGGCGCTCAAGGAGATAGCAAAGGACGCGCTGAAGGACGGTGGTAAGGCGCAGCTCAAGGATCTGGGCAAGGCGCTCCTCGGCGGCGAGAAGTCACCCGCCCCGTCGGGCGACCAACCCGCCAACGGCGACCAGGCACAGCCGGCAGTGTCGCCGAAGAAAAAGCCCGAGGACGAGCTGAAGGAGAAGCTCAAGGGATTGCTCCGCTAAAGCGGCGTGTTTCGTGTTTTGTGGTTCGTGCTCCTGATACGTAGGACGTGGATTGAACAGACCGTGAAAAGGAAAGAAAAAGCCGCCGGCGCAAGTCCTGGGAACAACCGGAGCGGAGCCCACACTTACGAATCACGAGCCACGAATCACGAATCACGGCCACCAGCGGACCGACCACGAATTGCGAGTCACGAACCACGGCCTTTCAGTGACGAGTCACGAGCCACGAACCACGAATCACGGCAGTCCGCCGACGGCTTTGCCGCGCGCCTCATCCGATGGCAGCGCGAACACGGACGCCACGATCTCCCCTGGCAGAACACGCGCGACCCGTACCGCATCTGGGTGTCGGAGATCATGCTCCAGCAGACCCAGGTGAGCGCGGTGATCCCCTACTATCAGCGCTTTGTCGCCCGCTTTCCCGACGTCCAAGCGCTGGCTGCGGCGGACGAGGATGAGGTGCTGACGCATTGGAGTGGGTTGGGCTACTACGCACGCGGGCGCAATCTACATCAGGCTGCGCGTCTGATCGTCGAGCGCTATGCGGGTGCGTTCCCGCGCGAGTTCGAGGCGGTTCGCGCACTGCCTGGCGTGGGTCGATCCACCGCAGCGGCGATCTGCGTCTTCGCCTTCGGCCAGCGTCGCGCGATTCTGGATGGCAACGTGAGACGTGTGCTCGCGCGCCACGCGGGCATCGGCGGCTATCCGGGAGACAGATGGGTGCAGGATCAGCTGTGGCAACAGGCGGAATCCCTGCTCCCGGACGGCGGTGTGGAGGCCTATACGCAAGGGCTGATGGACTTGGGTGCTGGCCTCTGTCGCCGGAGCAGCCCGGACTGCGCTGGCTGCCCGGTGAACGAGAGTTGCATCGCGCGGCGCGACGGCTTGACTGCGGAGTTGCCCAGTCCCCGTCCGACCAGGACATTGCCACAGTGTGAGACGGCCATGCTGGTCCTGATGAGCGGTGCTGAGGTGTTGCTGGAGAAACGCCCCGCATCGGGGATCTGGGGCGGTCTGTGGAGCTTTCCCGAGGTGGGCGAAGACCGGATCGAAGATGCGGCGCTGCGCTATGGTGCGCGTGCGGACCGGCTGTGCCGATTGGCTGTAGTGGACCACGGCTTCACACACTTCAAGCTGCGTATCCGTCCAGTACTGGCGCAGGTAGTGGGGCCGCCGGCGATGCGTGAACCCGGCCTGGTTTGGCTTAGTTTGGAGGATGCACTGGGCGCCGCAATCCCCGCGCCGGTGAAACGGATTCTGGCAGAACTACGCGGTACGCTTCAGGTCACAAAACGACCTGTCGGGACTGCAGGAAAACTCTGACCTCATTTAGCGCTGCAATCGGGTCGCGCGTCTCCAACAGACGCTGCTTGGTTTCCACGTCGAGGGGCAAGACCTCCGCCAGGCGATAGCCGACCCAGCCGGCCTGATCCAGCCGCACGGGCGATGGGAAGCGATCGGCGCCCACCTTCGTCATAATCTTCTCCAACACCGTTGCGAGTTCCTTGTACTCGTCCGGGAGCGGAAGCGGCGGCGCGGGCTCGTCCAGCTCGACCTGGGCCTGTACCAGGCCGCTCTTTGCTGTCCACTGTTCGAGGATACGGAACACGGATTCGCCGTGCGTCACAAGGTGAAACAGGCCCAGATGCGGCATATCCCACTCCGCGATACGTGCGGTACAGCCCACGGCATAGGGAACGGCGGCGGTGCCGACCTCCAGGCCATCGCGGATCAGGCACACGCCGAAGGGCGTGTTGTCTCGGATGCAGAACTTGGTCAAATCGAGGTAGCGCTGTTCGAAGACGCGCAGCGGCAGCATCCCTCCGGGATAGAGCACCGTCCCCAGCGGAAAGATTGGAATCTCGAGGGTCGCGCGCACCTTCACTCGCCCCGGCTGGACGGCAATTCACCCCAGCGTGCGATCAGCTGGTGCGGCACGCTCAAGTGATCGAGCACGCGCGCCACCACGAAGTCGACCAAATCCTCGACCTTGGCGGGGTGATGATAGAAGCCTGGATTGGCTGGCAGGATTGCCACGCCGGCGCGTGCGAGACGGAGCATGTTTTCCAGATGGATAACCGACAGCGGGGTCTCGCGCGGTACCAGCACGAGTTGCCGGTGCTCCTTCAGCATCACGTCCGCAGCGCGCTCGATCAGGGTGTCGGCCAGCCCGCAAGCGACTGCGGCGAGCGTGCCCATAGTGCAAGGGCAGATGACCATCGCGTCGGCCGGGTTGGAGCCCGATGCCACGGGCGCGAACCACTCCTCGCGCCCGAACACGCGCAGCTGATTCTCTGCAGCTCCATAGCGGCGCGCGAAAAAGTCCTCGACTTCGCGAGCGCGCGCCGGAAGCGCCAGATCCATCTCCTGGCGCGCGACCATCTGCGCCACCTGCGAGTAGAGCAGATACACTCGAACGCCACCGGCGAGCAGGCACTCGAGCAGTCGGACCCCATAGGGCATGCCCGATGCGCCAGTCAGCGCGAGCGTCACGGTGCGCGACACAGGCGCCTCACTCATCGCAACCACTGGCAGGGGAGGAAGCGCAACGCGATGACGGTGCTCAAGCGGACACCAGCTCGCGGTGGCGCACCAGGACCGGTACCAGCGAGCGGAAGCGCGGCGCCAGAACTTCGGCGAGATACACCGAGCGGTGCCGTCCGCCGGTGCAGCCGATGCCCACTGTGAGATAGCTGCGATTGTCGCGGATGTAGCAGGGCAGCCACTCGTCGAGGAAATGCCAGATGTCGGCGTGCATCTTTTGCACCATCGGGTCCGCACGCAGGAACTCGATGACGGGTGCATCGAGCCCGGTCAGGGGGCGTAACAGCGGGTCGTAGTGCGGGTTGGGCAGGCAGCGAACGTCGAATACCAAGTCGGCATCGAGCGGGACGCCGTTCTTGAAGGCGAAGGATTGGAACAGCAGTGTCAATCCCGAGCCCGGCAGGCCCACGAAATCCTTCACCCAGGCGCGCAACGCGTGCGGGCTCAAGTCGCTGGTGTCCACGTGGTGCGCGAGCGCGCTGACCTCGGCCAGCAGTTCACGTTCCGCCTCGATGCACTCGGGCAGCGTACGCGTGTCGTCCGACAAGGGGTGGCGGCGGCGCGTCTCGGAGAAGCGTTTCACCAGCGTGTCGGTCTTGGCGTCCAAGAACAGCACGCGCAGGTCGATGGAGCGCCGCCGCAGCTCTGTCACCCAGGCCGGCAGGTCCGCGAGCGTGTGTCCGCTGCGCACGTCCACGCTCACCGCTGCGCGCGTCTGACTGGCGCCGGCGAGGAAATCAGCCAGTCCCGGCAGCAGGTGCGCCGGCAGGTTGTCCACGCAATAGTAGCCGCTGTCTTCCAGCACCTTGAGCGCGACGCTCTTGCCGGAACCGGACATGCCAGTGATTAGCACCAACTGCATCGCGCCGGGTGCCGTTTTGGCACTCCCGGCTGAATTCGATGCCGGCTGCTCGCGGGTATTCATGACCCGCGCCCGAAGTGCTGTTCCTGCCGGTGGATGAACTCTTGCGTGCTGTCGATGCCGCGCAGCTGCAGCACGTAGTTGCGCACGGCGGCCTCCACCAACACTGCGAGGTTACGGCCTGCAGCTACCGGCAGGACCACCTTGCGGATGCGCACATCCAGGATTTCCTCGGTGCTCGCCTCGAGCGGGAGCCTCTCCAACCCGGGGACCGTGCCGCCGATCGGCTTTTCCAATTGCACGATCAGCTTCAGGTTTTTGCGGACGCGCACGGCTGTCTCACCGAAAATGGTGCGGATGTTGAGCATGCCTAAGCCGCGCACCTCAAGAAAGTCCTTGAGCAGCTCGGGGCTGCGACCTTCCAGTGTCTCTGGCGCGATGTGGTAGAGCTCCACGACGTCGTCGGCCACCAAACCGCCGCCGCGCGTGATGAGTTCCAGCGCCAGTTCGCTCTTGCCAACCCCGCTCTCTCCCGTGAGGAGCACACCCATGCCGAGCACGTCGAGCAATACCCCGTGGCGCGTCACGAATTCGGCGAGCGCACGGCCGAGGTAGGTGCGCACCACCCAAATGATCTGCAGGCTGGGCAGAGGCGATGCTATCACGGGCACCCGGCGCGTTTCCGCGAAGCGACGCACAGTCGGCGGCGGCTCCTCGCTGTCGCTTACCATCAGACAGGCCAGCCCGCCGTCCTGCAGGCGCGCGAGCGCTTGCTCCTGCGTTGCCGGCTCCATGGCCTGGAAATAGCTCGCCTCGGTGCGGCTGAAGATCTGGATCCAGTTGGGGTGATAGAAGTTCAGGTGTCCGATCAACCCCTGGCTCTGCGCGTTGATCTGCCGGCTGTCGAGCAGGGCGCCGGCATGCGCTTCCCCGGTCAGCCAGGACAGCTTCAGCGCCTCACGGTTCTCCTGGAACAGCTGGCCCACCGTCACTTGAGGCATGGCTGAAACAGGTCTCGGCGGATAATTCGCGGCATGTGGGCTAGGTCTTCGGCGCGTGCGTTCGCCAGCCGACGATCAGCCGCTGCGCGGATACCGCGTCGGCCACCGCAGCGAGTTGACGTCGCAGTTCGCGATCGCTGAACATTTGGGCCAGCTCGGACAGGATCTGCAGGTGTAGGTCGGAGGCGCGCTCGGGGACTAACAACACGAACACCAAGCTGACCGGTTGATTGTCCGGCGCGTCGAAGGGAATCGGGGCACGCAACCGCAAGAACGCGCCAACCGCGGCGCGCAGACCCTTCACCCGGCCGTGCGGGATAGCAACGGCCTGCCCCAAACCGGTCGAACCCAGCCGCTCGCGCGCCAGAAGGCTTTCCGTCACCTGCCCCCGACTGAGTCCGGAGGCGCCCTCGAGCATGGCACCTGCCCGCTCGAAGAGCGCCTTCTTATTGCCGGCCGCAACGTCCAGCTCAACGTGCGACAGCTCGAGAAGAGAGGAGACGAGGTTCATCAAATCGCGATGCGTCGATGCTGTCTGCGCCCGCTCGCTGGCGTGCCGCCGCGGATCCCTGCACCGACGCGCTGCTTACCCCGCAGCGCGGTTGCGCCCTGCCCCGTTCTGGCGGTGCTCGATGATTTTTTCCTTGTGCTTGATGATCTGGCGGTCGAGCTTGTCCACCAGGCTGTCGATTGCGGCGTACATGTCCGGCTCGCAGCTCTCGCAGAAGATGTCCCCGCCGGGGACGTTCACTTTGGCTTCGATCTTCTGCTCGAGCTTGCTGACGGACAAGATCACATTGACGTCGATCACATGGTCGAAGTGACGCGTGATGCGCTCGAGCTTCGACGTTACATAGGTGCGGATCGCGGGGGTGATGTCCAGCTGATGCCCGGTCAGTTGCAGATTCATCGAGGCCTCCTGGTTCGAGGACCCCAGCGGGTCCTAAATAGGAATTTAAATGGATTTTCTTAGATTGACAGGAAGGATCTGCAAAGATTCGCGGTATTTGGCGATCGTGCGGCGGGCCACGACGATGCCCTGCTTGCCGAGGATCTCGGAGATCTGGCTGTCGGATAGAGGCTTGCGTGTGTCCTCTTCGCCCACCAGTTGTTTGATCAGTGCGCGGATAGCGGTCGCCGAGCAAGCGCCGCCGGTTTCTGTCGTTACATGACTGCCGAAGAAGTATTTCAGCTCGAAGATGCCGCGCGGAGTCAGCATGAACTTCTGCGTCGTGACGCGCGACACCGTCGACTCGTGCAGGCCCAAAGTGTCAGCGATCTCGCGCAGCACCAGCGGGCGCATGGCTACCTCCCCGTGCTCGAAGAAGTGCCGCTGGCGGTCGACGATGGCCTGCGACACCCGCAAAATGGTTTCGAAGCGCTGCTGCACGTTCTTGATCAGCCACTTCGCCTCCTGCAGCTGACCGGCGAGCTGCTGCAGGCTGGCGTCGCGGTTGCGATGGAGGATGTCCGCATACATGCGGTTCACCCGCAGGCGCGGCATGGCGTCGGGGTTGAGAGACACACGCCACAGACCCTTGACCTTCTTGACGATCACGTCGGGGATGATATAGCGCGCTTCGTTCTTGGAAAACCGAGCCCCAGGCCGTGGGTTGAGATGGGTGATGAGGCTCTGAACTCCGCGCAGGGTGTCGTCGTTGCAGCGGAGCAACTTTTTCAGTTTGGCGAAGTCGCGTGCGGCCAACAGATCGAGGTGAGTGCGGACCGTGAGCAGCGCATCGGCACGGAACGGGGTGTCGACTGGCAGGGCTTCCAGTTGCAGTGCTAAGCACTCGCCCAGGCTTCTGGCACCGATACCTGCCGGCTCCAGGTGCTGCAGATGTGCGAGGGCGATCGCCAGCTCGGATGGATCGAACTCCAGGTCGGCGGGGAGCATGGCGGCCAGCTCCTCCAGATCCTGCGTCATGTAGCCGTCGTCGTCGAGGGTGTCCACGAGCAGCGCGACGATCCTCTTATCCCGATCCGGACACTGCAGCAAGTTTACCTGCCAAAGCAGATGCTCGCGCAGCGAGGGCGAGTCCGCAGCAAGCTGCGGGTAATCGCTATCGTCGCCATCGTCATGGCCGCTGTAGCTGCCTCCGCTTTCCTCACGCCATTCCGTTTCCGGTTCAGGCGTCTCGTTGGTTGCTCCCTCCTTTTCTTCCGCCGCTGGCGTAGTCGTGGTGGTCGAGGCGCTGAAATCTGTGGGCAGCGGGGCGGTCGCATTTGCCGGCGGCCCATCCTCCTCGGTGCCCTCGTCTCTCTCGAGCAGCGGATTGTCCTGCAGGAAGCGCTCGATTTCCTGGTTCAGTTCCAGTGTCGACAGCTGGAGCAGTCGGATCGACTGCTGCAGCTGAGGCGTCAGCGTGAGGTGTTGGGACAGCTTGAGCTGTAGCGAGTGCTTCATCGAGAAAATTGTGAGCGCCGGGGCACTGGCGCAATGATGGGACGCCCCTGCATCTTGGCGGTTCGCTAGAGGCGGAAGTGCTCACCCAAGTAGACCTTCCTTACGCTTTCATTATAAACGATTTCCTCTGGTGCCCCAAAAGCCAGCACGGAGCCATCGTTGATCATGTAGGTCCGGTCGCAGATCCCTAGGGTCTCCGGAACGTTATGATCGGTAATCAACACGCCGATGCTGCGCTCCTTGAGGAAGCGGATGATCTTCTGAATGTCGAGCACCGCGATCGGATCTACACCCGCAAACGGCTCGTCCAGCAGGATGAACCGAGGGTGGCTGGCCAAGGCTCGGGCGATTTCCACTCGCCGCCTTTCGCCCCCCGACAGACTTACTGCGGGACTGTTGCGTAAGTGCCCGATGTGAAGATCGTTCAACAGCTCGGTCAGTCTGTCCTCCATGGTGCCATTGTCAAGCCCCGTCAACTCGAGCACCGCCTGCACGTTCTCGGCCACGGTGAGTTTGCGGAAGATCGATGCCTCCTGCGGCAGGTACGCTAGGCCCTTTCGCGCCCGACGATGAATCGGCATGTGGTTGAGGATCTGCCCATCGAGGTAAATGCTACCTCCGTCCGACGGGATCAGGCCCACCATCATGTAAAAGCAAGTGGTCTTGCCCGCGCCGTTCGGGCCCAGCAACCCGATGACCTCCCCGCTTTTGACCTGCAGTGAAACGTCCTTTACGACCGTGCGGGACTTGAACCGCTTGTGCAGCTGTTCAGCACGCAACTCGCTCATCGCCAGGCAATTATCGGCAGCCCCAGCCGGTCGCTTGAGCGGTGCGGCGTCATGGTTCGGGCTTGCTGGGTAGCGAACTGGAGGGCCTAAGGGGCAACGGCGGCCCATTCCCCGGGACACTCCCGAGCTTCTCGGTGCCCTTCTTCGGAGGCTGGATAGTGGCATGGACCCGCCCCTTGGGGTTCACGGCCGTGGCGACGGAGGGGCCGCCCATGACTTGATAGAAGCCCGTCTTCGCGTCATAGGCGATGAAGTCTCCCTTGACTTCGTCCGCCCCCTTGCGGATTTCGGCGTTGGTGAACATCTGCATTTTGTCGGCCTTTCCGTCATACTCGAGACGCTCGCCTTGGCCCTCGATGTACTCCTCGTAACCGTCCCGCTTTTGCTTGAAGTAAGCCGGCTTCCCATAGGCGTAGGCGTAGTTGAATCCACCTGCGTCCTGCTTGACGACCACCTTGTCCGCCTTGAGCAGCAGCGTCCCCTGGGTTACTGTTACATTGCCTTCGAACACGCTTTCCTTCTTGACGTCGTCGACGGTCAGCCGGTCCGCCTCGATGTTCACCGGCTTTTCACGGTCGGTCTGCTCGGTTAGTCCCAAACCGGGCAAGGCGAGCGCAAGCGATAATACGCTGCGCAAGAAAGAATCGAACGCCGCCCGTAGCATCTCAGTGCTTGCGGCCGATGGGCAACGCAGCACGGCCATCCTTCTGCGGTGTTTGCAACTGCCCCTTCACGTTGGAAAGCAGCTTCAGTTGGCGCGTTTTGTTGTTGAATTCTAGGCCAACCGACTTGACCGTGCTATTGCCATGGGTGAGCGTGACTTCGCGGTCAGTGGTCACCAGATCTTTGTCCGGGACCACGTGCAGGAAGCTGGTGGTCAACGTCATCTCAGGATCGCCACCGAAAGGCGCTCGCCGCACTTCCACCGCATCGCGAAAGTCGACCGTCTCGCCATTGCTTGACACCACCCCACGATTGGCTCGAATGCTGACCGGCCCCTTGTCGGGATTGAAGTGAGTAAGCCGGGGCTCCTCCAACGCGGCGCTGTTGTCGACAGGGTAGTGCTCCATCCTCTTGGCAATCACGGAGTAACGCTCGGTGCCATCCTCGTTCATGCGCTTGGCTTCGAAATTCTCTGCGACGAAATCGGGATCGGTGCTCGATCCGCCCTCGTGCGGCCCGACCGGCTGGACCTTCTGGTCCAGCCACCAGGTCAAAGCTGCGAGCACAGACAGCAACAGGGCCGGGACCCACGCGCGCCAGCGGTTTTTCACTTGAGATATTCCTGCATGCTGGCCTCGAGGGTGCCCTGAGCGGCCATCAACAGCTCGCACAACTCGCGGACCGCACCGGCACCACCCGGTGTCTCAGCGATGTAGTGAGAATGTTTCCGAACCAAGGTCGGTGCCTCGGGCACGCACGCCGCAAGCCCGCAACGCCGCAGAACCGGCAGGTCCGGCAGATCATCGCCCATCGCCGCGGCCGCGTCGGGAGTCAGATTGAGGCGCTTGAGCAGCTGCTCGAATACGCTGAGCTTGTTGCTTACCCCTTGGAACAGATAGGGCACCCCGAGGTTCTCGGCGCGTAGCTCGACCGCACGCGAGATTCGCCCCGTGACAATGGCTACCTCGATGCCGGTAGTGCGGAGCATCTTGAGCCCGAGACCGTCACGGATGTGAAACGCTTTGAGCTCGTCGCCGTTGGCGCCGTAGTAAAGACGACCATTGGTCAACACGCCGTCGACATCCAGAATCAGGAGTTGGATGCTGCGCGCGCGGGCGCGTAGATCGGGAGTCACGACGTCAGAGGACTTTGGCCTGAAACAGATCGTGCATGTTGAGTGCACCGACCAAACGAAAGTTCTGGTCGACCACTAGGAGCTGGCTGATCCGGTGGTCTTCCATAAGCTTCACCGCTTCCGCGGCGAGCCGGTCCGGGTGGATGGTTCTCGGGCTCGCACTCATGGCCCTCTCGATCGGCAGCGTACGCACGTCGATAGGCTTTTCCAGTGTGCGGCGCAGGTCGCCATCGGTGAAGATGCCGGCCACGCATCCGTCCGCCTCAACGACTGCGGTCATGCCCATGCCTTTTCGCGACATCTCGAGGATCGCTTGTGGCAGAAGCGCAGTGCGTGGAACAGAGGGCACTGCAACGCCTGTGCGCATGACGTCGGAAACGTGGGTGAGCAAGCGCCTACCCAGCGTGCCGCCCGGGTGCGAGCGAGCGAAATCCTCCGCGTCGAATCCTCTCGCCTCGAGCAGCGCGACGGCCAGTGCGTCGCCCAAAGCCAACGCGGCGGTTGTGCTCGCCGTAGGGGCTAGCCCCAGGGGACAGGCTTCCTCCGCCACCCCGGCATCGAGATGCACGTCCGCCTCGCGCGCCAAAGAGGAGCCGGGCTTGCCCGTGATTGCAATCAGGCGTGCGCCCTGCCGCTTGATCAGCGGAACGATAGCGAGGAGTTCGGCGCTTTCACCTGAGTTGGACAGCGCGATCAGCACGTCCTGGGGGGTGATCATGCCCAGATCACCGTGGCTTGCCTCAGCGGGGTGTACGAAGAAAGCGGGTGTCCCAGTGCTGGCCAATGTGGAAGCGATCTTGCGCGCCACGTGGCCGGACTTCCCCATCCCGCCGACCACGACCCGGCCCGTGCAAGCGAGGATTAATTCGACCGCGCGCGTAAAGCTGTCGTCGAGCCGGGCCGCCAAGGCCTCCACTGCGCGCGCCTCGATCTCCAGGGTGCGCCGCGCGCTCTGCAACGGTGACGCGGCGGATGCGCGTTCCGGGAGTGTGCTCATTTCGTAGGCGCAGTATACCCGAACCGGGAGGCGCTCCAAGCCGGGGTGCGCGCTTGCTCTCGTCAGCAAGATACCGCGGTGCCTTAGTGTGCAACAGGGCCGTGCTACAGTTGAGCGCGATCACCGCCGGCAGCGATCACATTCCAGGCCACCCACCATGCACAGCATGTTGGAACTCGTCTTACTCCTGCTCGCGACCGCCGTGTTCGTGGTGGTGGTCTTTCGTCAGTTACGCCTGCCTGCGCTGATCGGTTACCTTCTGGTCGGGATCGTGATCGGACCGCGCGCGCTGGGCTGGGTTGCGGGCAGCGATGAGACGCGATACCTCGCCGAGTTTGGCATGGTGTTTCTGATGTTCAGCGTAGGGCTTGAATTCAGCCTGCCTAAGCTTGCCACCATGCGACGCGTGGTCTTCGGGTTCGGTGCTGCGCAGGTCGGGGCCACGGTAGTGCTGGTATTGCTGCTGTGCCTGACTTTGGGACTCGGGTGGCGGGCCGGTCTGGTGTTGGGCGGCGCCCTGGCGATGTCATCTACCGCCATTCTGGCCAAGATGCTGGCCGAGCGGCTGGAGCTGAACTCTCAGCATGGCCGCGTAATCATTGGCGTACTGCTGTTCCAGGATCTGGCAGTAGTTCCTTTTCTGATTCTCGTCCCGGCACTGGCGCAGGGGGCCGAAGACTTGGCCAAACTGCTGTCCTTCGCATTGGTCAAAGCGGCAGTGGTGCTGGGCGCCGTACTTTTCCTGGGCCAACGGCTCATGCGCCCCTGGTTCCACCTCGTGGCCCGCCAGAAGTCGCCCGAGCTGTTCATGTTGAACCTGCTGCTGTTCACGCTGAGCCTTGCGTGGATCACCGAGCGGTCCGGCCTGTCCTTGCCGTTGGGCGCATTCCTCGCGGGCATGCTGATCTCCGAGACCGAATACCGCTACCAGGTGGAGCAGGACATCCGTCCGTTCCAGGACGTGCTCATGGGACTGTTCTTCGTGACCATCGGAATGCAGCTCGATGCCGCAGAGGTGGCGAGCCATTTGATGTGGGTGGTGGTGGTGCTGGCTGTGCTGCTGGTGTTGAAGGCGCTGCTGATCACCGGCTTGAGCCGAGTGTTTGGATCGGATCCGGGAGCCGCGCTCCGCGCCGGGCTGGCGTTGTGCGCGGCCGGCGAATTTGGTCTGGTCCTCCTATCTCAGGCGGCCGGGCTCCACATCCTCGGGCCGGCGACGGCGCAGGTGGTGTTGGCGGCCATGATCCTGTCCATGTTGCTCGCTCCGTTCATCATCGAGCACAGCGAGCATTTGGTCCGGCGTTTCAGCGCAGCAGACTGGATGTCCCGGGCGATGGCGCTGCACAACATCGCCGCGAAGACGCTGGCGGAAGAGAAGCACGTCATCATCTGCGGCTACGGACGCAGTGGACAATACCTGGCGCGATTGATGGAGCAGGAGGCTATTGCCGTTATTGCGCTTGACATCGACCCTCAGCGCGTCCGAGAGGCTGCGGCTGCGGGCGAAAGCGTGGTGTTCGGCGACGCTGCCCGGCGGGAGGTCCTGATCGCGGCCGGCCTGATGCGCGCCAGCGCTCTGGTCGTGTCGTACGCCGACACAGCTTCGGTCCTGAGAATTCTGCACGTGGTGAACGAACTGCGCCCGGGTGTGCCCGTAGTGGTGCGTACCGTGGATGATAGCGACATTGACCGGCTGAAGCAGGCGGGAGCCGCCGAGGTGGTCCCTGAGATCATGGAAGGCAGCCTGATGCTCGCGTCGCACGCACTCATGCTGGTGGGCGTGCCATTCAACCGCGTCCTGCGCCGCATCCGCGAGACGCGCGAGCACCGTTACGATTTATTTCGTGGTTTCTTCCGCGGCGTGACGGACGAAACCGGCGAGGAGCGCGACCGCCTGCAGCCGCGCCTTCACTCGGTGATGATCACTCAGGGTGCCGCCGCAGTGAACAAGACCCTGCGCGAGCTGGACTTGGCACGCATCAGCGTCGCGGTGACGTCGATCCGCCGGCGCAGCATTCGCAGCCCGGACCCGGATCCCGAAACCCGGTTGCTGGAAGGTGATGTGGTGGTGTTGCGCGGCGTCGAAGAGAACCTCGCCTTGGCGGAGGCCATACTCATGCAGGGTTAGCTCGCTCCCGAGATCTGAATACTCGACAACGTGGGCCTTGCGCAGCAGAGGCGCAGCGGGATGCCATCTTTGCTCGGCTTGACTTGAACGTAAACGCCCGCGGGCTGTGCTGCTTGCCGCGGGCGCTGGTTATTACGGGGCTGGCCTGCCGCTCTCACGCGACGCAGCCCCGATGCTTAGGGGTGGGTCGGCTTAGAAGAGGCTTGCCCCGCCGCAGTTGGTTTCACCTCCACTGATCTTCCAGTCTCCGGTGACCGCTACTACGGTCGTGCAGTTGAGCGCTATCGGTGCCGTGCCTGCCGAATACACTGAAAACTGGAACCCCCCGGCGTAGGGTTTCCCGTCGTCGATCTTGCGGTCGACCTCGGCCATGATCTCAACCGGTACTTGGCTGCCCGTCTTGAGGTTGTGTTTGGCTGCGATCGGCGTGGCGACCGTGCCAGTTCCGTACACCCCGTCGTACATCAGTTGTATGTAGCTGCTGTACGGGTTTTTCGGGTTGTTCGTATCGGTCGGGGTCGTGTCGCCGCTGGCCGCGGCGAAGCTGCCGTTGAGGAAGCCGGCTGCGGTCAGATGGTTCCACGCCAGCAGTTCCTCGTGCGTGAAGGCGGGTGCGGCAGCGTTGTTTTCGATACGCCC